>WNFC01019811.1_pt1 | contig 13118 bp, 9 predicted proteins | sample 5400541 | NCBI WGS metagenome assembly WNFC01 (sample SAMN13153342, study PRJNA577476) | soil metagenome | isolation source: 120 cm saprolite under Douglas fir tree site 2 hole 2 replicate 1 | place: USA:California | collected 2015-04-18
TATTGAGCGTCATCACTGCTTTGCATGTCAAACCACAAGATGTTTTGCAGGAATAGCCTCTCAAAAATCTTTGCATCGGGGAGGGGTTATCTGCAGTTTTAACTTTCACTCGTCCCCCCCCCTCGGAACTCGGGACTCGGCGGAAGGGTCCACATCCTTGATACCTGTCACCGACCCTCGATGATATGGGTGGATGAGATGTGAGCATTGCACGGGGGCATCATCAGCACACAAGGTTTTTTAATGATCACACCTTGAGAATTTTCATTTCGACGCCCGGTGCTCAGATGTCACGATTTATGATTTCAGCAGAACGCGCTCTGGTAACGTCACTTGACCCGGGTTCTCCGCGAAGAAGGCTCGTGATTACCCTCCAAGGATACTATCGACACTCTAAAACGTTGGAGTAGATGTGCCCTCATATCAATCGAAGATCTTACTTATTCCGAAGGAGATCCTCGTGTGCCTGTTTCGGTTCGATGACCCGTCGTATCAGAAATGCAACTACACTCACTAGTACAGTGCTCAGCCCATGATGCATGCCCCGCTGTCCCCCCGATTCCGTACGTGCGATCCCGGTTTCATCCTTCGGGGATGATTGGTGACCCATTGGAATCACCGTGATGGATTCGACTCGGACGGAGCTCCTGCCCTACGTTTCCCCATGAACTTGAACTTGTCCTTCTTCTGCACCGTGATCCATGGCTGTTGCATAGGCTAACTTGGACAGAAATAATCAAGCGTAAGTGTGTTTGTTGCGTGTCAACCACGGGAACGAGAAAGAGCAGGTATAAGGCGCTCGCGAACTCATGTGGCTCATACTACCCCATACACTCATGCGATTGATCGCATGAGCCTGAAACCAGGCAGAGCCGTTGCGTTGCTCGTACATTTTTCCGCGTTTGGTTTTGGCGATGCCGAACACTCATCAGAGCCTAAGCTGGTCCCTGAATGGAGGACGTTACATTGTACAAGTGTCACCGTCATGACTATTGGAATTGGATTATCGCTCTGTCGGGCAGCACAAATACTATTTGAAACTATTTTTCGTGAACTGTACCCATCGACCGCAGAGGCCTGAGGAATGTACTGTAGTTTGTGTCAATCGGTAGGATGTGTAATTAACATTAATTCATGCTAGAAGATCCTGTAAGTGTGATGCCGCGATAGTCTAAAATACACAAGGAGCGTCCGTTTATTCGCACGTTGCCTTTCATCTCGTTCTGTGAGTACGATCATCCCCTGGCAGCCGCAACTCTCGCCTCGGCCTTCCGATCCTGCGCTTCCTGCGTGTCCTTGACCCACCGCTCAACGTCATCCACAGCCTGGAACGGCCGGATCTTATAAGACATCAGGTATCCCTGCAAGCTGGCCATCGACAGCTCGCGGTCGGGTATCCGTGCGGAAAATCGTTCCGCGAGCCGCTCGATCTTCTTCTTTGACAGCTTTGGCGCGCGCGCCGAGTGCGCAGTACCGTTGAACTTGGGCGGCTCGTCTGGCTCGACGCTCTTCGGTACGGATGGCGTCGGAGAGTCGGAACACTCCTTGGTTGGCGTGACATACCCAGAGTCGTTGCTAGGTGCATCATCCCCGTCCTCGTCCGCATCCTCCGCGACTTCCTCGGGGGCGTCCGGGACGTAGAAGCGCTTGAACAACTCCCTTGCCTGATACCGGCTGGCCAGACGAAACTCGACGTGGAGATCCATGCGACCTGGACGGGTGAGCGCCGAGTCGAGCGTGCGGTATCGATTAGTGGTGGCGAAGAGTAGGCGACCTTCCTGCGCCGATATGCCATCGAGGGCGTTGAGCAGTCCCGAGAGCGTGATTCGCGAGTTTGTCCCGCCGGGGGAATCGCCTCGTTTTTGACCTTTTTGACCGCGGTCTCGTCCTTCGTGGTCATCGGGGTCATCCTCCAGGTCGTCAGGGTCGCGTCGCGATGGATCACTGCGACAGCGACGAGGATCCTCGAGCTCTGTGCCAGTTGCGTCGCGGGTAAGCCCGTGCGTGAAAGCAGCATCAATGTCCTCCATGATCGCAATGCATTGCTCAGGAAGTGACGAAATCAGCGAGCCCAGGGCAGTGTCGTCGAGTCCGGTTTTAGAGAGAGAGATGATGTATATGTCAAGTCCGAGCTCTCCGGCAAGACTGTGAATGATGGAGGTCTTCCCAGAGCCAGGAGCGCCATACAGGAGGTAGCCGCGGCGGAAAGGGATACCTGAGAAGTGTGTTAGATCATTGAATTGAATGTAACATGAGAGACGTACCCCGGTCAGCATACCACTGTTTGCTCTTCAAAAAGTCACGGGCATCTTCAAGGAGGAGCTCTTTCACGCCATCATCCAATACGATGGAGGACAAAGGACGTTTGGGACGCGAAGCGATGTGATTCCAATCATTGCTGTATCTAGAAAAGACAAGTTTAACAAATGGTCCACTTGTCATGGGATATGAACTAACCCGTCGCTGGCGAAGATATCGATCTTGTCGCTTCTTGCGGACAACCATTTTTGCCTCGCCTCGAGAATCAGAGAGTCAAGGACAGAACGGTCACGGGAAAATATTCTTTAGGGGGAAATACTTCAGAGGGAATATGCAATGGATATCGACTGAAAACACTGACGTGATCTGCAGAGTCGACTTGTCCGAGTACCAACGGTTGTCTTCTTTGATCCGGGAGATAGTTATATATCTACCTTTATACCATATCCTATAGCTCGAGGCGTAAGATGGCAGGTATCGGACAGGTCGTGTTCGCCGTCGCATATCTTCGTCGATGCCGTCGTCAACCTCCAAAGCCTCATCTTGAATGGAGAAACTGCTGGTGGTGACGGAAAAGTCCCGGAACTGACGGAACTGAGGAAGAGAAGAAAGCCAGAACATCATCCATTCTGAAAACCTTGGTCAATGGCGTGACTGATGGAGAGGAAAACGGCTGCGTACCATATGACAAATCCTCGCTCTCAAAGGTCGCCGTTATGAAGAAGCGGTCCACGAGACTCGTGTAAGAAGCCGAGTACAGGCGCCGCAGAGTCTCGAAGGCACCGCCAAGAACGATGAGCTTGAAGTAGTCGCCAAGAGCAGAGAAAGAATATATGAATGTGATCAGCGAGGAAAAATCGGTCGGGATAGTCAATGGGGTAGCGTCCCCTGTTGCGTTCTGAGTTGCGTTCGACAAAGTACTGTTTTGAGCCAGCAAAATCGGAGTCTCGACGCTGTTATTCAACATCATTAAAAAAGGCTGGACGACGGAAGTCCACGGGAGAAGCGAGGCCATGATGTGATGGCAAAGTCGGTCTGGGTAATCTGGACTAAACGGACGTCTTCTGCCAACGGTTTTTATATTTCCCAGCGGGCTCGTATACACAGTTAGAGGTGTATGAGTATCCAGGTACGTATTAAAAAAAAAGTGACTCATCGCATTCGGCTGCAACACGGGCTACGGCTGACTCGAAAACCCGCCCTGCGGGTATTGCAGTGCCCAGAACAGCCACGAGGGATGCAGTATTGTATTGTGTAGCGAACCTCAAGAGAGAAAGTACGGAAGAAATCTGCTCGTGCGTCGTCGTGAACTGCGGTGGACAACCAAAAGTCCCGGATGCCGGAGGCGGCCTGAGGTCATCTCGCATCGAGGCAAAGTACCCACCGCCTTTGCCGGCCAAGGTTCCTGATCTCTGATCTGGATCATGGCCTCGGGACCGGTGATAGAGCCCCAAGTGAGCGAGTTGACTCGACTGAATAAGGCTAGCTCGTGTGAGGCGGTCAGGTCGCTGCCCTATGCACTGCCTTCAACAAGGCCCAGAATGGAAACTCTCCCAAGATAGCTCAGTACAGGATACGGTAACGGTAACCGGTACCATCTAAATCACTTGCACTTGTCGCCAACTCTCGCCTTTCTGCTGCAGAAGGGGCGGCACCCGGTTTATTTTGATAATCTGGTAGAAAATGTCCCTGGCGTCGTTGGATCTTACACATGTTCTCTGTAAGGATCCAGCCAGTGTTTCAAAGATGTTGTTTGATGGCCGCATAGATGATGACTCGTCGTACTTTTCCCTCACAATGGCTCTCATCACTCTTTCCCCAATTCTACTCATGGCAAGTGGCAAGGTACACCCGATCGTGCATGTCTGACAAAACAACTAGGCCTCATACGCTGCCCTAGCCGTCTTCATGCGTGAGCTTACCGTCATCAACATGTGGGCCGGGCAATTCTTCTGCGAGGCATTCAACCTAGTGATCAAACGCATGGTAAAGCAGGGGCGTCCTCCAGGTATGTGGTGACATCCCTGAAACTGCCAAGCGTATATGAATCGATGCGGATCAGGGAGTGTGGGCAATGGTTACGGCTTTCCCTCTTCTCATAGCCAGTACATGGGGTACTTTGCGACTTTCCTAATCCTCCACCTACATTTTAGACATAAATTCGCCCCAAACGGCGTCTGGATCATAGACCAGGCCGTCCGAGCCTTGGTATACATCGCTATCATTACATTGGCTGGCATTGTCGCCTACACGAGGTATGACTTACTTTTTCAAAGCGGTATTGATTTATTCCCTGACTTTTACCCCGGAGATACTACCTATCCTACCATTCGGTCTCGCAGATACTCTGGGGAATGTCCCTCGGCATCACCTTCAGCATCGGCTTTTACCTCGTCACTGAACTGATTCCAACTCGGAGACCAAACTCGTTTCTCGGGATAGTTCGGACCTCGCTTTTGACGAACCGCATATCCGTGTGGTTGCGAATACGAGATGGTTGGGCTGTGTGGCCGGACGGCGGTTGGGAGAACCAGTGGTGGCTATGGAATCGGGAGTGGAGAAGGCGGACAAAGTCGGGTCTACACGTGAATTAGCGGCATGTTCACACAATATTAATGTTCACAATTCTATTCTTTTTTTCGTGTGGGTAGTCTGAGACTATCTGAGTCATGGTAAGGTTCACACAGCCGATACCCAAGCGCGGGGCAACTGAAGGTCCGCCATCACTGGCAGGCTTGAGAGGAGCATTCCCACAACCGGAGTGGACTTGTTTCACTGCCGATGCGCAATCTATCGGTCAGGACCAGGTTTCCTGTGCTCCATAGATCCATGTCTGGCTCCGTCGCAGTTCCTTCCTCGTCTCGTATTCCTGTTTTCACCACAATCAAGGATTACATTCTATGGAGGGAAACGGCTTTTGAGAGCAGAAGATCCGTGGGATTCGTGCCCACCATGGGAGCCCTCCACGACGGCCACCTATCACTCGGTATGTAAAAAGCATCACGACGTGCTGACACCTGGACGGTTTGACGTTCATCTTCTTCCTAGTGAGGCGTTCACTCGCGGAGAATGAGTTGACCGTGGTGTCTATCTTCGTCAACCCAGCGCAATTCGCGCCTCACGAAGACCTCGCGACATACCCGCGTACTCTTCCGAACGATCTCGCCCTTCTCTCTGCCCTCGAGCACCAGCCAGCCGACCCTCCCAGCACACCTCGCACACCTTCTGCCGTTTTTGTGCCTTCGGTGAAGGACATGTATCCCTCGGGAATCAGCCAGGACGAATCGCAACAAAAGGGCACATTCGTGGAGGTCAGGGGTTACGGGGAGCAGATGGAAGGACGCAGCAGGCCAACCTTCTTTAGAGGGGTGGCCACTGTCGTGACAAAACTATTTAATATAGTCCAGGTGCGTAGTCTCCCCCCACAGGCATTCTTTGCGGGACCAAATGTTCAATTGCCCTCAGCCGACGAATGCGTACTTTGGTCAGAAGGATATCCAACAAGCGCTCCTCCTGCGTCGCCTTGCCAGCGACCTACACCTCTCCCATCCGACAGCTAGTCGCCTACATATCATCCCTACTACTCGCGACCCCATAGATGGCCTCGCTCTGTCCTCACGTAATGCATATCTCACTCCCGCCGAGCGCCAACTAGCACCCGCACTCTACGCGGCTCTGCAGGGCGCTGCTCAGGCGTGGGCAGCCGGTGAAAGCAAACAGGAAACCGTGCAGCACGCGCTTGGACAATTAGAAGTCGCCAGGCATGAAGGAGAGAAACGGGGTGTCGAAATAAGGGTAGATTATGTCGAAATGAACGACCCAGATACCTTTGATGTTCTAGGCGATGAGCAAGTACAGCGATCCGATGGCGCACCGATGATCCTCAGTGGGGCAGTATGGTTCGGACGGACGCGTCTGATCGATAATCTAATCTTAGGCAATCTAGAAGGAGTCGTCGCGGAGTGATGTGAGCTATCTCCCGTTCATAGTGCTCGTGGACGCTTAAGAACCGAATTTAGGACCTGTTCTCAGCGCATGCCAGTCGGACTGTTGGGATTAGTGCCGCTTGGATCGCTATTAGTCAAGTTCTTCAACCTGGGATGACATATCTTGGAGTGTCTTCGGTGGTCAACTGACTGTTTCTAAGGGTCACCTGTTCACCCTAATATTAACATTATTGGGGGCATAATATTTGGTGGCCCCGAGGATCGAGTGACCGCGAGGGGTGATTCTCTCACAGCATCGAGGTCGGGAAATCTGGACTGTAACAAGTCGCCATGTTGGTTGGGTCGGGCAGTGCCCTTGCACCCGGGCTCACAAAACCTATCTCGGTCGCACGTGATGTTTCCTTCAGGTGACTTGGTATCAGCCCAACTTCAATGTATCTCTCGCTTGTCATGCTCCAGAACAATTCACTCCCGATAGAGTCACTGACCATCTGTCTCGGTTGATAACCCGGTGCTTAGAATTGTAGGGCTGTCGCCTCCTTTCTGAAGGACTTTGCCACGTTCATTACAGTATGGATCGACGTGCTCTGGGTCAGGGGCTGGGCCTGAGATGGCGGCAATCACAAAAATGCCAAGACAAGAGTATATCAAGTCACGCAATTCTTTCGTGCCCGGTCCCGGATAGCCGCCTACTATATAAGACCCACTTCCCTTCAAATACCCATACGCATGCCTTACCCCATGATCCTATCACCCGAACCGCTGGGCGCCACCCATCCATCGTTCACTTTTCTCAAGGTCTCATATCAACTTACCTTTTTCTAGGGCACGTACAACCGCGCAGCTCTTCACTCCATTCGTATAAGGTGTATTATCAGGTATCTCTACATCGCTCATGCGGGCATTCGCTCGCAGCTTGAGGGGAACCTCATTTCAGAAAGTGTGAAAACTGAACGACTGGTTTTCGCATCTTTTGAAATGCATTTCCCCTCGATGATTTCGTGTTGTAACAGTGCGTGAAAGAGTTCAGACGCGATTTCGCTGATTTGACTGGGCAGGCTTGGGAAGTTCGAGCAGAGTTTTATGGCGGATCCATCTATTCTGTACCTATCGATCCTATCAGCTCATGAGTGCATGAGTGTATGAATACATCAGTCGCACCTCATCCGCTTCTGTGTCCCTTCTCGCAGCTGTTATATCCTAGGTGATGTCAGTAATACGTGCCTCGTCAATGCGTGCTTGCAGTGTGTAGCATGAGGGAACTTCATTTCAAAAATGCGAGAATTGCACGACCCCAAGTCTCGCATTTTTGGAATGCAATCCTCTCACTTGTTTTGCGTTGTAGCACATTTCATCCGATCGCTTGTTACATCGACGGTCTATCCGAGTCTACAATCAATTCAACGATGACTTCGTCGCCACTAGAGAAACGCACTACCATGATCTCAACTGGACCCTTATCTTCTAGCAGGCTTCTCGAACTGAGCTCTTCCAGACCCTTCGTTCACCAGGCATGGATCATTACGCAGTCAGATCCGGTCGCTATTCATGTCAGAGCGTGCTAAAGTCAGGTCGACGTCGCGTTCCCTTTTGACCGTGAACTACAAGACGCGTTCAGCAAGCTCGAGACAGACTACTATACGTCGCGTGCCCCGCTGGCTGAGATATACGAGTCTCTTCGCACGTACAGCCAAGAGCCTGGCCTTACCAGGTATGCTTTTTTTTTTTTGTCGCAGTTTTATCCGCTTGTGTGACTCAAAGGACCACAAGCGACGCTCAAGTTGCGAGCACCGGGGCATTCCTCCCCGATTCGTGGTCCTGCTGGGAGGGAAGCGTTATCCTTAATACCGGGAAGGAAACCTTCGAGGTCTTGGGTCTACCAGGTGCTAAGCTATCAGCACGCATGCCAGGGGCGCCGGACCAACACCGTATGCCCACATTTCACGATCTATACTACTTCTCAACCCTGACCCACCACCGGCCAGTGATCAACGTCTCGCTGAACACACAGGGCGCGAACACGAACGTTCGAAGCCACGATTTCATCCTCGATTCGTTCACACAGTGGGATCGATCGCGCGAAAGATCTGGCCAAGGGCAGTGGGATTTTGCGTTTCACGTCTCTCATCCTGGTGCGTTGATATATGAGTCGCGCGCGTTCTTGTGGGACTCGTTTGTGTTTGTGAAAGACTTATATTCGTTCCGCAGACAAAGCGACGGGTCCGCTTTCGCCCTCGCGTGCCCAGCGTCATCGAGTCAAGCCCGTCGTCCAAAACCTCCAAAATGTCTGCATCCCGACCTCTGCTCTGCCCCCGCGTCCGAATCCACGCGCAACCTCTGCCGGGCGCAGGGGACGCCGTGACCTATCTCATGGCGCGGGGCTCGGGGATGCCGATGCCGGTGATAACGATGCGGTGCAAGATTGGACCGAGAGGGCGAGCTCGTTATTCGAATGGATCGGGATGGTGAATATCGGTGCGCAGCGGTATGTACCTTGTTTGTGTTTTCCTCTGGGAGTTGATCGACTGAAGCGTGTATGTGTGCCTTAGATTACAAGCCAACGACCGGGTGGACCCATACGTTGCTGTCTATTCGGCGCCGGCCCCATTCGCCGTTGGCGAAATGGTGCATATTCGGTGGCACGGTTTCCTGACACCTCGATTCGTACAGAGCGTGATCGATACAGCAACGTGCGTCCGCCTTTGTCTTTTTGTGATTGAGGCGCAGACTCGCGCACCAGAACACTCCTACCCAGACAAATCTCGACGTCCCGAAGCGTCCCTTTAATCGGTCTAACCATCCATGGGTCTACTTGGGTGCCAGTACTCACACCGCATCGCGTTCCAAGGTTGGAAGGCGAGGACACTGCCTCCATTATCCTTGCCCCCGAAGGCGATGCAATGACCGCCGCGTCTGCAAGTGACAGTGATAAGCACAGCCTCACAGGTAAGTGATATCGGACGTGGGTGGGTTCTTGGAGAGCCAGAGGCGTTGACTTGTACGCCACACCCACTAATAGGTAGCTGGGTGATGCTTGAATCGATAGGGAAATGGGATTCGAGGTTTGGATAGCGGGTGAACGGCGGGTGAACGGCTCTGTATGTCATGACAATAATTACGATAATTATTTTTGTTCGGAGTGTGAGCCATATTAGGATTGGCTTTGGCTTTGACCTTGCTGTGTTTGGAGTTGTCGTTCTCTCGCCCATCCACCAGTGATCTCGCACATAGCTCACTCTCGTTTCTCTTTTCTCTTCAACTCGTTCACCTTCGTTCCTCTCTTTCACAATCTCTCCTTCTTCTTACCCTAAAAAAATGGGACGCACCTTCTCCCCCGCCGTCACCTCCACCCCTGTTATCGTTGATCCGGACGAATCCCACGATGAGATGTACCCTCACTACCCCCGCTGGTCCTACGAAAACGCCTGGGATCCCGACTCTGATGCTTTTTTCAAGGATGCGGTGTACGAGGCCGTCGTCCCCGCCCTTCCCTTGGAGCCCAATACTCCAGTCGAGAGCAGCGACGGGTCCACTCTCGACTCTAGCGGCGGCCGCGAGACACCCGCCGAGCTGCCCATCCCCCGGGCCGTCCACGTCTCAAATCAAATCATGGAGACGTGGCTCGAGGGCACTTCGACCGGCGGCAACACGACCGCCCGCGCCAACGGCCCCCCTCCGCCCCCTCCCCCGCGCCGTCACTCGACCTCGGAACTTCGACGTGGCGCGCCGCAGTCCCACTTTGTATCCTCCGCGGCGTTTGAGCGGTTCTACACCCGCCAGCTCAATCGCGCGCGCGACTCGCAGCGTCTCCCTGCGTTGGTTGCGGCGGCAGTGGCGGCGGCGGACGACGGCGATTCGGACGCGGAGGCCCCCGTCGCTTTGCGCCCTGGCGTAAGCGTGCGCACGTCGGAGATCTCTCCGATCCAGCTGCCTTCGTCCCAAGCGCGAGCAGCCATCTCGCTTGCGTTACAGCACCAGCAACAGCAACAGCAGCTTCCACGCCTCACGCGACCCCTTACTCCACCACCCGCATCTACGTATCCCTCGGTCCCGGTCCTATCCACGATGCCCGGCGGAGAAGCGATGCAGCCTTCGCCCCCTCCCAGCGTATCACCGCGCATCTACAACTGGACAGCTGCCGCACGCTCCGCGCCCGAGTCACCGACTTTGCCGTCACGTATTCGCGTGACCCCCGCGCGTTGGCCCGTGTATTGATCAGAGGTCACCCTGGGATAGGGGCTGATGCGGCTTAATATCGGCACGGCACGTGACATAAAAATCATCTGGAATTACCACCCTCAAAATCCCGTTCTCAAACGTGCTTTCATCTCCTGACCAAGTGAATCACGGATCGATACCAAAAATTGCACATGCTTGTGCTTGCCTTCCTATCGTTTGCTCTTCCTGACCTATTATGCCTCGCTGAATATCGCCATTCTTTGCGTAGATTTCTTGGTTTATAATTATGTCTACATTTCCTTTGGGTTATGGACATTACACGGCAGTGACCATATCTGCTCAACCGGCTGGTTCGTAGAATGTACCCTACTTGTTTGGCGGCAGTCACGATCTTTTTGTCTGCGCTGTCTTCCATGATTGTGGAGTCAGCCGGCTCGTGAGCTAATGTTTCACCCGAATCTCGTAGAGCTAATGGGTTGTACTTCTGGTTGTTGCCTTCTCACTTTATGGAATGTATCGGTATTCATCCTAACTATCACCGTTTGATTTCTCGGACACTTGTGAGTGTCCATTCCTCAGCCCTCAGACCCTCTCTCCTCGTGACTACACCATTAACGAGATCATGGACGGTTTCTCCCGGCACAAGCACAAGAAAGTGCATCATGGTGACAGAATAGGAATAGTGACCAGGATGAGCCTCTTCGGACTGCGGGTGATCTCATCGAGATTTCTTTCGACTTGATATGCACTTCTTATGTCGCTAATTGGGGCCTCTCAGGTCGTTCACTCACAGCAGGGGAATCTCAGATAATCATCTCGTGGCGGGCATCAATTCATCAATCTCGTCACGTATCAGCTAAAGACCCTCAAACTACGTTGTCTATTGCCGATTGCCGCCAGGGTGTCATTGAACGACACTCATTCTAGCCATTTCCAGTGCGGGAATGAAGGCTCCCGGCAAAGGAAGGACTCGGCTTATCTGCAGTGTTTCTGGGAGTAGTCATGGTACAATATTGAGATTTCCCAAGCCTACCTCGGAGCGCATTCGCTATCTAATATGCCTAGACATTCCTCTTGGCGGAGACACAATATTCGTGGCATTGCGCCACTTGGTGTCACGGTTCCGAACATCTCCTGAGCTGCGGTGGTCGCGATACGTATGTATCGGCTCCGAGCCCGTGTCAATGTCAAAAAGGCCCAGGGCCTTACTAGTCGGAGGAGCATCGGCATCAGTCCCCGTGTTTCGTATGCCCGAAATACCCGCCATCCATCGTTGACTTTGCATTTATGATGATGTTCAGAACAAAAGACAATGCTGCTGATGCCATCATCATCATCATCGATCCTATACTACTACGCAACCTGCGATTTATAAGTCCCGGACACTGCGTGTGCGTGAGACCGTCTGGCCTGAGGGTCACATTGTCAAGTTACGCATCGATCGCAACTCGGGCTTTTCGCGATCACGTCGCAGCTTGAAGAGTTCACCTTGACTCGGGGTTTTGGTCAAAGCGTGGGAACAGTTACACCGTGACAGTCATCGATCATCAATATTAATCATGAAATTAACCATCCTTAATCACGATTAATCACGACCCATATCATCATAAGCCAGTGGACTTTTCGATCTCAACATATCGATGTCAAACTCGACAATTAATCACCTTTTGTTCATCGCCCGGATCAGTACGTTATGCATTATGTGCTCTGCTGTGCGTGGCGTCTTTCTAACTTCTTTCGGGCCATTCTTTTGTAATCCGGCACTTTCGTCGACCGCGCTCAGACTATGATTAATAGGATTGCCCCCTTGGGGGATGTCAAAGAGCTATCAAAATGAAGGATGTAGACGAAAAGCGCTGCATGCTCTGTTTTTGATTGTCCTTTGAGGTTACTTCGGGGGGACACTGTGCAATGCGAGTACAACAGCCAGTAGGTACAGACGCGATGTCGGATAATTTCCTCGCCATTACTAAGGAAGGTGGGCGACTGGGGTCCATTAATCTGACTTCCGGGGCTACGTTCCATGGCTCGGACACGCCACGCCGCGCTACGCAACGCGGCGGTTACGGCTCTCATCGACGCGCCGCTACCGACACTTAGGCACCGCCCGTCGAGCCTTCCTTTCTATGCTCCTCGTTATGATCCGCTGGTCGATGCCTTCTGACTAAACGCCCAGGCTGGATTGCTGTACATCTTTTGTTGTGCCACAGGCTTCTACTAGTAGACCCCCACGCGGCACATCATGCCCGTTTCCTGTATGGGTATCAAATGCTTTCCGAGTTATTGATTACTATTATCGTTTTCTTCTCTTTTAGGATTAACAACCGGCCATCATTCCATGCGGGTTCGTTTGTAAGGAACCTGCTAATGAAGGACAAGAATCCCTCGGTTCGCCAAGCCGTTGGTGCGTGCACCCCTTCGATTGGGCCCAGGCTTCAGTCTGTCTTCCCATTTCGCCCTCCACCTTTCGTCTCACTTGTATCTCCAATCCTGTTCCCTTTTCCTCTCTTCATCAGGCGTGTACACCGTCACTCGCACACCAAATTTCGGACTTATGGCATCTACGTTCTCTTCTTTGGACACCCTGTTCTTTTCTCCGGGACATGAAACCGTGACGGGGCTGACTGGGAATTGCAAGAAGTAACCATGGAACTGGTAGGCGCATCTTCCCATGGGGCACAGATGCTGTCATGACGAAGGATAGATCGTAGAGCAGAGTTGGCAGCGTTCAAA
>WNFC01018251.1_pt1 | contig 13116 bp, 15 predicted proteins | sample 5400541 | NCBI WGS metagenome assembly WNFC01 (sample SAMN13153342, study PRJNA577476) | soil metagenome | isolation source: 120 cm saprolite under Douglas fir tree site 2 hole 2 replicate 1 | place: USA:California | collected 2015-04-18
AGGAAAACCGGGAGCTCTTCAGACTGGCGATCGGAGGCTACGGACTTTTCGGCGTGATCGCCGAAGTGAAGCTCCGGTTGATGCCTCGGACGAAGCTGGAGCGCGCCGTGCAGGTGATCGACCTGGCCGAGCTGGTGCCTGCGGTGGAGAAGAGGATCGTCGACGGTTATATGTACGGCGACTTCCAGTTCGATATCAATCCGCGGTCCGAGCATTTCCTGACGCGCGGCGTTTTTTCCACGTACAGGCCGGTGGATCCCAAGACGCCCATCCCGCCGGAGCAAAGGCAGTTGCGCATGTCGGATTGGGCCGACCTTTTCTATCTTGCCCATACCGACAAGAAAAGGGCCTTCGAAGCGTACTCGAAATATTATTTGACGACCAACGGCCAAGTCTACTGGTCCGACACCCATCAGCTTGCCGAATATCTGGACGAATATCACGTCGCCCTCGACAAACGCCTGCGCCCGGAGGGCAGGGGCACGGAGATGATCAGCGAGGTCTACGTTCTCCGGGAGTCCCTCGTCAATTTCATGAAAGACGTCGCCAAGGACTTTCGCACAAGCAAGGCCGACGTGACCTATGGAACCGTCCGCTTCATCGAGCCGGACGACGAAAGCTTCCTGCCTTGGGCGCGCCGAAGGTACGTGAGCATCATTTTCAACCTGCATACCGCGCATACTCCGGCAGCGCTGGAAAAGACGGCGGCGGATTTCAGGCAGCTGATCGAGCGCGCCATTCAGTACGGCGGGAGCTACTATCTCACCTACCACCACTGGGCCACGAGAAGGCAGGTGGAGACGTGCTATCCGCAATTCGTGGCCTTCCTAAAGGAGAAGAAGAGATTCGATCCCGATGAGCGCTTTCAGAGCGACTGGTACCGCTACTACAAGAAAATGTTCGCCGATGTTCTCTAGGGGCTGAAGCGCTTGGCTGCGCCAGCACCGGCGGGGAGAGGTGGAATGTCGCGAAGCAGGCTGCTGCTCCACGAATGGCTCTGTCTGGGGTTCTTTGTGTGGATGCTCGTGCAGCTCGTCGTCTACACCGGGTTTTCCAACCGCGACACCTTGATTTTTTTGTCGCTCTTGGCGGCGAATTGCGCCCTGGTGTATTTCCTGCCCCACGCCGGCAACAGCGACTTGGGCTGGAGATTGCGTCTTCTGTTTTATCCGGTCGCGATGAATCTGCTCTATTTCGTCCTGGGGACCGCTATCCCCGCCATCCATCCCGGGCGGGAAGACGCGGCGCTGCAGGCCGTCGACCGGGCGCTGATAGGCACCAATCTGAGCATCCGCATGGAACCGTTGGTGCACCCGGTTTTCACGGATATCTTCAGTTTTTGCTACATGCTCTATTTTCTCTACTTGATCCTCGGGCAGTTCTCTTACCTCTTCGGAGACCTGCCAGTCTTGAAGAAATATTTCGCGGGCCTTTTCTCCTTGTACGCATTCGGCTATTTCGGATATTCCCTGGTTCCCGCACTGGGGCCTTATCTCGCGATGGGCGACCAATTCGGCGTGCCCCTCGGCGGAGGCTGGCTTGCCGCAATGAACGAAAAGATGGTGCTGAGCGGCAGCAACCGCGTCGATGTGTTTCCAAGCCTGCATTGCGGTAATGCTCTCTACATCTTGCTATCGGACTATCAGCACAAGCGCTGGCGGTTCTGGGCCTATCTATTACCGTGCGTCGGGTTATGGCTGTCCACCTTATATTTGCGGTACCACTACTTCATCGACGTGGTCTGCGGTCTCTTGCTCGGCTGGCTGGCGTGGAAGATGGCGAATCGATATCTAAAGGAACAACCGACATGAATTCCCCCGTTTTGGAAAACGCGAAGACTGTCGCGCTTATCACCGGAGCTTCGGAAGGCATCGGCCATGAGCTTGCGAAGCGGTTTGCCGAGCACGGGCATCACCTCGTCCTGGTTGCGCGCGGCGAAGAGAAGCTTAAGCGTCTTGCCGGCGAAATTTCATCAGCCTATGGGGTGCGCGTAAGCTCTATTGCTCAGGACCTTTCGGTTCCCGACAGCGCGCCGAAAGTTCACAGAAAGGTCGAGGAACTGGGCCTTGCGATCAACTTTCTCGTCAACAACGCAGGCGTGGGGACGTACGGCTTGTTCGCGCAGACGGATCTCGAGCGCGAGCTGCGGATGATGCAGCTCAACATGGTCTCCGTAACCGCGCTGACCAAATTGTTTCTGCCTGGGATGCTGAAACAACGTCAGGGCGGGGTTCTCAACGTTGCCTCGACCGCCGCTTTTCAGCCCGGTCCGTTGATGGCTGTGTATTACGCCAGCAAGGCCTACGTCCTCTCGTTTACGGAGGCTTTGGCGAACGAGCTAAAGGGCACCGGGGTCAGAGTAAGCGTACTGTGCCCAGGGCCGACATGGTCGGGTTTTCAGAAAGATGCTGGGATGGATGCGTCCAAGCTGTTTCGCAGCGGCGTGATGAAGGCCTCGGACGTGGCCGAGATAGCGTATCGTGGGTTCATGAGAGGGAAGACGACGATCATTCCCGGTCTCAGGAACAAGATACTTGCATTCAGCGTGAGGCTGGGCCCTCGCAAGCTCCTGCCGATGATTGTTCGGCTCATGCAGGAGCCCGCCAGGGGGCGGACGTAACCTCGCGAAGCAAGGGCTCTACCGCTGAGAAAAGGGCAGATATGAGAAAAAAGATCGTAGGATTTTCACGCGCCGCGCTAGCGATCGCCAGCGGATTCGCGGCGTGCAGCGCCTTGGCGCAGGCACCGGCCAAGAGGGACTTCGACGCGGAGGCCCAGGCAGCGGTGCAGTCGGCGAAGACCGCCGCCGGTTTCGAGTTCCTCGGCACGCTGGTCCGCGTCTGCCTCCTGCCCCAGAGCGGCGGCGAAGACCCGAGCGACGTCGTTCCGGCGTACGTCGCGAATCCCGCGAGCGCCCCGGCGCGCGACACCTGGTACGCGGAGCCCGCCAGGGTCTTCGACAACCTGTACTTCGTCGGAGGCAAGATCCACTCCTCGTGGGCCTTGACGACCCGCGAGGGGATCATCCTCATCGACACGATCTACCCCTACAACTCCGAGGAGCTGATCGTCGGCGGGATGAAGAAGCTCGGCCTCGATCCGAAGAACATCAAGTACGTGCTCGTTTCCCACGCGCACGGCGACCACATCGGCGGCGCCGAGATGCTGCAGTCCCGATACGGCGCACACGTCGTCATGGGCGGGCCCGACTGGGACCAGGTCGCGAGGTTCCCCAACCGCTACAAGACCATGTCGCCCAAGCGCGACATCGCCGCCACCGACGGCATGAAGATCACGCTGGGCGGCGAGACCGTGACCGTGTGGCTGACCCCGGGCCATACCCCGGGAACGATCTCCTACACCTTCCCCGTGCTCGACCGCGGCAAGCGCGTCAACGTGGCCTACTCGGGCGGCACGGCTTTCAATTTCGTGAACAACACGCCGGACCCGGGAATCCGGAATTTCCAGATCTACATCGACTCGCAGAAGCACATGGCCGAGAGGGCCGCCGCCACCGGCGCGACCGTGCTCCTCTCGAACCACTCCGAGTTCGACAACGCGTTCAACAAGAACCGCATGCTCGCGGGCCGCGGCAACGGGCCGCATCCCTACGAAATCGGGGCCGACGGGGTGCAGCGTTATTTCCGGGTGATGCAGGGCTGCGCGAGGGCGGCCCAGATCAGGTTGGAGCAGCAAACAGCTCGATTTTAGGAGGCACCATGTCGATCAGAAACGCAGTCGTCACGATGACAATCGCGCTCTTTGCCGCAGGCGTTGTCGCGGAAGCCGGCGCCCAGCAGCGAAGGGAAGGACCTTGCGCCGCGGACGTCAAGAAATTCTGCGGCGACGTCCAGCCGGGGCAGGGCGCGATCGCGAAATGCATGAAGGCGCACGAGGCCGAGCTTTCGCCCGCGTGCCAGGAAGGGATGAAGGCGCGCGCCGAGAAAGCCGAGAGCGTGCGCGAGGATTGCAAGCGCGACGTGGAGAAATTCTGCAAGGGCATTGCGCCCGGGGGCGGGCGAATCCTGGCCTGCCTGAGTGCCCGGCAGGCGGAGCTCAACCCGGCGTGCGCGGCCGATATCAAGCGCGCGGGGAATCGCAGGCCGCCTGCTCAATAGCGGCGACGGCAAGCGGCGCGCGAAATAAGCGCGCTCGGGACATGGCGAAACTCTCGGAACGCAATCCGGCCTCCGCGCCGGGAGACTGGTACGTCGACCGCCGCTGCATCGACTGCGGCGCATCGCGCGAGGCCGCGCCCGGGCTGATCGTCCACCGAAAAGGGAAGTCCGTGTTCGCCCGGCAGCCCGCGAACGAGGAAGAAGAGCGCGCTGCGTGGCGCGCGGTGCTCGTCTGCCCGACCGCGTCGGTCGGCACCGAAGGCCATCGGGCGCAGCCGCCCGATCTTTTCCCGCAGGAGCTCGCGCCGGGCGTCTACCGCTGCGGCTACAACGCGGAGTCCTCTTTCGGCGCGCACTCCTACTTCGTCAGGCGCGCCGAAGGCAATCTGCTCGTCGATTCGCCGCGACACGTCGGCAAGCTCGTCCGGAAGCTGGAAGACCTCGGCGGGGTGAGCGACATCCTGCTCTCTCACCAGGACGACGTCGCCGACGCCCATCGCTACGCGAAGCATTTCAACGCGCGGGTCTGGATCCACGAGGACGACGCCCGCGCCGCGCCGTACGCGACCGACCTGCTGCGGGGCGGCGAGCCCGCGGAGGTCAGAAAGCAGCTGCTTGCGATCCCCGTCCCGGGCCACACCAGAGGCAGCGTCGTCTATCTGCTCGAGGAGAGGTATCTTTTCACCGGCGATTCGCTGGCGTGGAGCCACGAGCGCAAGGATTTGGTCGCGTTTCGCGACGCGTGCTGGTATTCCTGGAGCGAGCAGCGGCGCTCCCTCGCGAAACTCGCCGATTACCGCTTCGAGTGGGTGCTCGCCGGGCACGGCGGGAGCGTCCGGCTGCCGGCCGAGGAGATGCGCGCACGCCTGCGCTCTCTAGTGGAGCGGATGTAATTATCGTAACCAGTGACGATGATAAACGCGAGCCCGCACCGGGTGACTAGCTTTCGATCAAGAAATTCTTTCCCGCGGCGATCGCCCTGGGCGCTTCCGACTCGTCCTTGAGCTTGACCCCGGTGAGCTTGCGCCGTCGCGCCTCGCTCATGAGGTAGCGGAGCTTGTGCGCGGCGAGCTCGCAGCTCATGCCTTCGCGCCGTATGTTGGAGATGCAGTTGCGCTGGGCGTCGGTGGTGCCGACCCTGGGCTTGTAGGTCAGATATATGCCCATGCTGTCGGGGGAACTCAAGCCCGGACGCTCGCCGATCAGTACGGCGACCGTCTCGGCATTGAGGACCTGACCGACCTCATCGCCCACGGCCACCCGGCCCTGTTCGACGATCACCATGGGCGCGATGCGCCATCCCTCGTGATCGAGCTTCGCGAGAATCGCGTCGAGGAACGGCACGGCGTTCTCTTCGATGGCGAAAGCGGAGAGCCCGTCGGCGATGACGAAGGCCGTATCGAATCCTTCCTTCGAGCGGCTCGCGCGCTCCTCCAGCCGGCGGCGCGAATCGCGGTCCAAACGGCGGCCCTGGTCGGGACGCTGCAGGTAGATCAGGCGGTCGCCGGCGGCGCTGTGCAACGCGATGACCTCACGGCCGCGCTGCGCCAGCGCAGCTCGCAGCGGCTCGATCGCGAGCGGACGATGCACGGCGTCCCGGGCTCGGGCGTGCGCGAGCTGGAATTCCAGATGCGGCCCCGTCGGCAGGCTCGTTCCCGCGCGCCCCAGTGCAATTCGCGCCCGAGTGAACTGGCGCAACGCCTGCCAGGGATTCGCGACAGTCGGGTTTTTCGGCCTGTCCATCGTCCCTTCATCACGCCAGGGACGACAGCGCGCGCTGGAAAGACCGCGGCAGCGTCTCCGAAAGACGCAGGGTTTCGCCGCGCTCGAACACGCCGACGTTCTGCAGCCACGCCTCGAATTCCGGCGCGGGCCTCAATCCCAGCACCCGGCGCGCGTAGAGCGCGTCGTGGAACGAGGTGCTCTGGTAGTTGAGCATGATGTCGTCCGATCCGGGAACGCCCATGATGTAAGTGACGCCGGCAACGGCGAGCAGCGTGAGCAGCGTGTCCATGTCGTTCTGGTCCGCTTCCGCGTGATTGGTATAGCAGACGTCGCAGCCCATCGGAACGCCGAGCAGCTTGCCGCAAAAGTGGTCTTCGAGCCCGGCGCGGACGATCTGCCTGCCGTCGTAGAGATATTCCGGGCCGATGAAGCCGACGACGGTGTTCACCAGGAGCGGCTCGAACTTGCGGGCCACGGCGTACGCGCGCGCCTCGCAGGTCTGCTGATCGAGGTCGTGGTGGGCGTTCGCCGATAGCGCGCTGCCCTGTCCCGTCTCGAAGTACATGACGTTGCTTCCAACTGCGCCGCGCTTGAGCGAGCGCGCCGCATCGCGCGCCTCTCCCAGGATGCGCAGGTTGATACCGAAGCCCGCGTTGGCCGCTTCCGTCCCCGCGATGGACTGAAACACCAGGTCCACCGGCGCGCCGCGGTTGATCGCCTCGATGCTGGTGGTCACGTGGGTGAGCACGCAGGACTGCGTGGGGATTTCGTACTTGGCGATGATCGCGTCCAGCATGTGGATGAGGGTGATCACCGCGGCGACGCTGTCGGTCGCGGGATTGACGCCGATCACTGCGTCGCCGCTGCCGTACATGAGGCCGTCGACGATGCCGGCCGCGATCCCGTTCGGGTCGTCGGTCGGATGGTTGGGTTGAAGCCGCGTGGACAGGCGCCCCTTGAGCCCGATGGTGTTGCGGAACCGGGTCACCACCCGGCACTTCTGCGCCACCAGGATCAGGTCCTGGACCCGCATGATCTTGGACACCGCCGCCGCCATCTCGGGTGTCAGGCCGGGGGCGAGGGCGGCGAGGGTCGCCTCGTCCGCCGCGTCCGACAACAGCCAGTCGCGGAAGTCGCCCACCGTGAGATGCGCGACGGGCCTGAAAGCGGCCGCATCGTGCCCGTCGATGATGAGCCGCGTCACTTCGTCCTGCTCGTAGGGAATCAGCGCCTCGCTGAGGAACGTCCTGAGCGGCACTTCGGCCAACGCCATCTGCGCGACAACGCGCTCCTCGTCGTCTTTCGCGGCGATTCCGGCCAGAGTGTCGCCCGAGCGCGCCGGGCTGGCTCTGGCCATCAAGTCCTTGAGGCTGCGGAACCGGTGCGTACGGCCGCCGACGCTGCGTGAATAAGCTGTCATAGGTGTCTTCCCCTTACCGAGGTTATTATCCCCCACTCGTATCCGTTCTATCCTTCGGAGGAACCATGTCGATCAGAACCACGCTCGTCCCGTTGGTATTCGTGCTGTTCACCGCCGGCGTTGCAGCGGACGCGGGCGCCCAGCAGCGAAGCGAAGGACCCTGCGCGGCGGACGTCAAGAAATTCTGCGGCGACGTCAAGCCGGGGCAGGGCGCGATCGCGAAATGCATGAAGGCGCATGAGGCCGAGCTTTCGCCCGCGTGCCGGGAAAGTTCGAAAGCGCGCGCCGAGAAAGCCGAGAGGGTGCGCGAGGAATGCAAAGCCGACGCGGAGAAATTCTGCAAGGGCATTGCGCCCGGGGGCGGGCGAATCCTGTCCTGTCTGAAGAGCCGACAGGCGGAACTCCAGCCGGCGTGCGCGGCGGAATTCAAGCGCGCTGCGAACCGCAGGCCGCCCGCTCAATAGCGGCTACGGAGCCTGCCATGTGTGATGCTGGACGCTAGGTTGCTGAAATGACGGGCGCGCTGAAAATCCGTCCCGCCACCGTGGCCGATGCGGCGTCCCTTCTCGCCATCTATCGGCCGTTCGTGGAGTCGACCGCCGTCTCGTTCGAAACCGGGCAATGGCTGCTGGCCGAAAGAGCCGGCCAGTGCATCGGCTACGCATACGGTTCCGCCCACCGCGAGCGTTCCGCATATCGCTGGTCCGTCGAAGTGTCCGCCTACGTGCATCCGAGTCATCACCGCCAAGGCGTAGGGCGCACACTTTACGAGCGGCTGCTCGAAGACCTCGCCCGCAAGGGTTTCTGCAACGCGTATGCGGGCGTCACGATGCCCAATGAAGGTAGTATCGCATTGCATCGAAGTCTGAGCTTCGAATCCATCGGGGTCTTCAAGGCCGTGGGCCGCAAGTTCGGAAAATGGCACGACGTCGCCTGGTTTCAACGGGCGCTTCGAAGCTCGCCACCGCTGGAGGAGATGGAATCCAACATCGCTGACACATCGAGGTAACGCCTATGTGCAGAAACATCAGGACCCTCTTCAACTTCGAACCGCCTGTGACGGACGAAGAGATTCGCGCGGCCTCGCTGCAATTCGTGAGAAAAGTGAGCGGCTTCAACAAGCCATCGAAAGCCAACGAAGCCGCATTCCTTGCGGCCGTCGACGAGATAGCCGGAGTTTCAAGGAAACTTCTGAACTCGCTCGAGACGAACGCAGCGCCGAGGAACCGCGAAGAAGAGGCCGCCAAGGCGCGGGCGCGCGCTGCCCAGAGGTTCGCGCCGACCTAAGCTTTGAAAACGAGCACAAATTCCCCTCTAGCAGGCTGCGCAGGGAACCTTTTCGGCCGCGCGTACGTGTAAGCTAGGTTATGCCGCCTGTCTCGCCGTTCCGCCGAGCCGGGGCCGCCGTGTCGCCGTACCGCCGCGCCCGGCCGCCCGAGTCGAATTTCGAGGATTTGTTGCGCCCGCAGGTCGAGTACCTCTATCGGCTGGCCTGGCGATTCACCGGCAGCGTGGCCGACGCCGAGGACCTCGTCCAGGACGTATTGGTCAAGCTCTTTCCCCGCACCCAGGAGCTGCTCGAGATCGAGCGCCTCCGTCCCTGGCTCGCCCGAGTGCTCTACCATCAGTACGTCGACTCAGTCCGCCAACGGGCCCGCTCGCCGGTCGTGGAGCTCGTGACCGAGGCCGAAGGCGAGGACAACCCCCTCGATGCTTTGCCCGCGACCAAGGACGGCCCGGAAGAGGACGCCGAACGCAGCGGGCAGCGCGAGCGCATCCTGCGCGCCCTCGACCGGCTCAATCCCGAGCAGCGCGCGGTGGTCGCGATGCACGATGTCGAGGGGTACAGCCTCGAAGAGCTCGCGACGATGCTGGAGACGCCGCTCGGCACCCTCAAGTCGCGCCTGCACCGGGCCCGCCAGCGCTTGCGAACGCTGCTGCCGATGGAACCTTTTTCCGCCGGCCAACGTGTTAAGGGGTAGGAGAGCCCATCAAAATGGAATGCAGCGACCTCGCACTGCGATTGGACGACTTGCTCGACGGGCGGCTCGACGCTCTCCAGCGGAAGGCGGTTCAGAAACACCTGGAGTGTTGCTCGGACTGCCGCCAGCGGCATGAGCACGCGGTAGCGGTGCTGGAAAGCGTGCGCAAGCTAACCCCGCCCGCACTGCACCCGGGCTTCATCGATCAGGCTCTGTCGCGCGCGACCCGTCCGGCGATCGGCGGAGCACGCTCCAAGTGGCGTCCCGTGCTTGGCATGGCGCTCGCGGCGTCGCTGGTGCTGGGCGTGGCCCTAGGGGTGTTCCTCGCGACACAGCGGGAACCGGTGCAGACGGTGGCGCTGACGATAGATCGGCCCGAGACTGTTCGCCTCATGTTCAACAGCGCGAAACCGTTGAAAGCCGCCACAGTGAGCCTCGCGCTGCCCGAGAACGTCGAGCTCGTCGGCTACGGCGGCCGGCGCGAGCTCTCCTGGCAGACGGATTTGCGCGAGGGCGGGAATCTGATGCAGATTCCCTTGATCGTGCGCGGAGCGACGAAGGAGGAACTCGTGGCCAGCCTGTCGCACGGCGGGAGCAGCAAGATGTTCCGGCTGAAGATCGAAGTCGATAACGCGGGCAGGTCGGGCATGTAGCTCGTCGGGCTCGCGGAATCGGGAGTTGACCAGCAAGCAGGAGGTATCATGAAGCGATTCACACGGTATGCGATCGGTACGATTCTCGTCCTCGGGGTGTCGAGCGCGTGGGCGCAGCAGCGCGACCTCGAGGTGACGATGGACGTCGTGCCGGCCAACGCGTCGGTCGGCGCGGCCGGCGAGATCAAGCTGCCCATGACGCTGCCCGACACGGCGTCGTCCCGGGGGCAAGAAGCCTCGGCCTTCGGCCAGGCGACCGCAACCTTGGCTCGCGACAAGGGGGACCTTACTGGCCGCGAGTTCGGACAGGCCATATCCGAGGCGGCGCGAGCGCGGGTCAAACCGACGCCCCCAGGCAAGCGCCCGTAACGCACTCGTTCCAATGAATGCGCGCCCTGCCGGAGTACACTCCGGCGGGTGCGCGCGTTTATTCGTCGTCGAAGGACGCAAAGGGAAAAAACAAACGGCTTTCGGCTTTCCGGCTTCGTCGTTGTTCTACTCCTGAGTATCGTTCCGTGGCAGCCTGTCCGCGCCGCCGCGGACGGCGCGCTGGTTGCCGAGCAGGGTGTCACCGCGTTTCGCGCGGGCGACTACCCAGCGGCGCTTCAATCGTTCCTCGATGCGCTCCAGGCGGGCCTGGACACTCCGGGCCTGCACTACAACCTCGGAGCGACGTATTACCGGCTGCAACGCTATCCGGAGGCCGAGCGCGAGTTCCAGGGGCTCGCGTCCGATCCCAAGTGGGCCCCCCTCGCTCACTACAACCTCGGCCTGACCGCACAGCGCGCAGGTCGCCTGCAGCAGGCGATGGAATACTTCGAACAGGCGCAGCGCACGACCACCGACCCGAGCTTGCGCACTCTCGCGGCTACGGCCTTCGAGCGGCTCGGAGGCGCGCCGCCGTCGCCGGAGACGAGCGCCGTGGTCTCCCTGGCCGGCGGCTACGACAGCAACGTGACGCTGTCACCGGATGCCGCGACGGTCGAAGTCAGCCACCAGGGCGACCGTTTCGTCGAGGCGCTGGCCGCGGCGAGCCACCGTCTGGCCGGAACCACCGCGCGCGGGTGGGTTGCCCACGGCGGCCTGGTCCTGCGGAAGTACGGAGATCTGAGCCAATTCGACGTGACGGGGTTGCGCGCCGGCTTGAGCTACGAGACCGATTCGAGTCGCGTGCAGACCAGCGTCGGCGGTTATTTCGACACGGCGTACATCGGCGGCGACCGTCTCGAGCAGGTCGCGTCGGTCGATGTGCAGGCGCGCAGGCGCCTGGATGGCGGTGGCGAACTGAGCGGGCGCTATCAGCTCGGGCACATCGCCGGCGGCGGCGGCTTCGAGTATCTCGACGGCCGGCAGCAGCGTTTGTCGGCGGACGCGGGGCTCGCGCTGGCGAGCGCCTTTCTGCGCGTCGGCTATCAACTCGAGCTCAACCATCGCAGGGATCTCCAGCAGGGGAGCGAATTCTTCAGCGCCTCGCCGACGCGGCATTCGCTGTTCGCGACCGTCGCACTGCGCAACGTCGCCGGCTGGCAGACCGACGCGCGCGGCGAATATCGCGTCAGCCGCTACGGCGATCCCAATCTTATCGACGCGGGCGCCTTGGGCACTCTCGAGGTTACGCGCAAGGACCAGCGTTACGGGTTCGCCTTGCGCACCAATCGTCGACTGACCCCTCCGTGGCGCGTGTTCATCGACTACAGCTACTATCGAAACCAATCCAACTTGGACACCTACGACTACAGCCGTCACCAGTTGATGGCCGGCATCGAAGCTGCCCTGGAAAAATAGGTTTCGGAGTCGATTTTCTTTGTAATAGGATGAGAAGTCGTAAGGGACTTCGACCCGGGGAGGGCGCGATGGAAGGCCCAAGGCCAGTCGAAACCGGAGAGGATCCCCTCGCCCCTTATCGCGGGAGGATCCTGTACGGGCTCGCGAGCGCGGCGGCGGTCTGCCTCCTTCCGTTCTCCGTCAACGCTTTCGTGCAGGAGAATTATGGGTTGGGAGTGGGTATTTTGTGCGCGGTGCTGGTTCTCGGCATCGACGCTTTCGCCATTTACCTGAAGAAATCTCCACCCATTCCCCTGATACTGCTGCTCGTCCCCATCGTTGCGGGCACGGCGATTTCCCTCAAGACCCAGGGTTTTTTCGGCGCGCTGTGGGCCTATCCCACGGTGGTGCTCTTCACTTTCTCCCTGTCGCGGCGCATGGCCAATGTAGGCAGCATCTTGCTGCTTCTGATCGTCAGCGCGCTGGTGCATCACTATATCGGCCTCGCGTTCACCATTCGATTTTTCGCCACGCTGACGCTCACCATCATCTTCGCCAACATCGTCCTCAGCATCATCGTCGACCTGCATCGCAGGCTCCTCGACCAGGCGATCGTGGACCCGCTGACCGGCGTCTTCAATCGTCGCCACATGGAGCGCAGCTTGAGCGACGCCATCGAACGGCTGCGGCGCAACTCCACCCCGACCTCCCTTCTGCTGATGGATGTCGACGGCTTCAAGAGCATCAACGATCAATTCGGCCATGCGAAGGGCGACAGCGTGCTGAAGGAAATCGTTTCGCTGATCGCGAAGCGCTCGCGCAAGCTCGATCTGCTCTTTCGCATCGGCGGCGAGGAATTCATGTTGTTGCTGCCAGACACGAAGGAAGCCGCGGCCGCCGTCGTCGCGGAGCAGCTTCGCGCTTCGATCGCGGAGTCGCGTCTGCTCGATGACCGGCAGCTGACGGTGAGCATAGGGGTCAGCGAACTCCAACCCGGCGAATCACCGGACTCCTGGATGAAGCACGCCGATGACGCCCTGTATGCAGCCAAAAAGGCGGGCCGCAATCGAGTGGTTTGCGCAGGCCTGTCCCGGACCCAGTCTGATCGCGCTTGACGCCGCCGGAGCGCGCGTGTATAAGGAGCGCGCAGGATTCTCCAAGTCGAGATCGTCTGGTCCAGCTGCAGCCGCTTACGCACGCTCATCTCATCAGGTCGCCGTTTTTTCTCTCCCCTTGAAGTTCCCGCGCTCCGGGCGAAAGCCTTCTTATAATTTTTTAGGAAATGTGCAAATGAGTACAGGTACGGTCAAGTGGTTCAACGACTCCAAGGGTTTCGGGTTCATCACCCCGGACGGCGGCGGCAAGGATCTGTTCGCCCACTTCTCGGCGATCCAGGGCAGCGGCTTCAAGTCCCTGAAGGAAAACCAGAAGGTGTCCTTCGATGTCACCGCCGG
>WNFC01007475.1_pt1 | contig 13110 bp, 12 predicted proteins | sample 5400541 | NCBI WGS metagenome assembly WNFC01 (sample SAMN13153342, study PRJNA577476) | soil metagenome | isolation source: 120 cm saprolite under Douglas fir tree site 2 hole 2 replicate 1 | place: USA:California | collected 2015-04-18
GTGGATATTGGCCGCGTCACGCTCCGTGAATGCATTGAGCTCATCCGAAAACGCGGCTAACGCTCCCGCAACTCTATGTCCTTGATAAATCGGCTCGACTAGCAAGGACTTGGCGCAGTCGGGACCATTGCTGGCGTCGTAGAACGTACCTATTGCGGTTGGGTTGCCCAGGCGGGGCATCGAATCCTTGCTGAGCCGGCAGGAGGTCGCTAGCTTCGAAATCACCTCAAGCCGCAATCGCTCATCGTTCGATGCGTTTCCTGCCCCTGCGCAATAGAAGATCTCATCCTTTGTGAATAGCCACACGCCGGCACCGCCGGCACCAATCAGTCCCTGGGTTAGCTTCACGAGCCGGTTTATGGCCGCATTCAGGTCTAGACTTCCGCTCTTTACCTCCTGCCGGATCTGGATCAGGTCCATTAGCGACTGAGAGTCAATCCGATCGCCCGCGCTCCCGCGAACTGCCTGCGTTAGTACGTGCCGGAATTGAGTGGATAGGAATTGCTTGAAGGATCGGCGATCGATGGACAATCGCTGGCTCATATCTTTGTAGGGGTGTCCTTCGGACGGTCGCGATCCACGAAAGACCAAAGCCCCTTTCGCAATGGACATAATAGAGTTTCTGATCCAAGCGTGGCAGGTATCGGAAGGACAAGGCGATGACGGACGAGCGGCCACAACACCTGACCCCGCCAATCCAAAGGGCCTATGCGTAATTATCTCCCTGCCTGCGCGAAGGAATGCAACGCAGTATTTCCCGAAGCCACAACTCCGGCAGTCTGCAGAGCTATTCGGTTCGTGATTTGCCTGCTAGATGAAGCCCTTCTTCGGCTATACGAGGCACAGCCAACTGATCTCGTGTCTTACTATCGAGCGAGCAGCACGAGCCGCCAACGTTTCCCGCTAACCGAACGGTTAACGAGAGCTATCCCAGTGGCTAAAGAAGATGGCCTTTCTAAGTTTCCGAAGAAAGCTCATGGATGCATTTTCTACAGCCTACAAGGAATCTTGCTCTTCGCTGGCACAGGTGAGGACGGCATCACACGTGCTTCCTCACGGTTGTTGAGGGCGCCTGGAGTTGAGGGCACTCGGGGAGGTGGGCCATGAAGACGCATTCCCTCTGCACGCTCCGAACCGGAGATGGCAACGGGTCGATGTGGTGGCTGTTTGCATTGATCACCGCTCTGGGGCTGATCTGTCAAGCGGGTTACGCGCAGGACTGTGCTCAATGCGCCACGAACGCCCTTCTGCAGGATCCCGAACTACCTACGGGAGAATGGTTGTTGACGAAACAGGTGAACGAAGTCAATGTACTCTTCGTGGCCGCACACAATGGCGAACCCGTTGCTGACCTCTCGCAGAACGACATTGTTGTTAGGGACAATGGCAAGGCGCCTAAGGCCATTCTGGGCTTTCGCAATGAACAGGAGCTGCCGTTGCGTGTAGGTGTGGCGATAGATACCAGCAGTTCTGTGACCTCGCGCTTTCGGTTTGAGCAGGCTGCGGCGAGCGCATTTTTTCGCCAGGCAATGAAGCGAAATAGCGACCTAGGCTTCGTCATGGGATTTGAAAACTATTCCACGGTAACGCAGGATTTCGTCGCCGATCCGGATCTACTATCGCAAGGTGTGGAGAAGCTGACCATCGGAGGGGGAACCGCACTCTACGATGCAGTACGTGCCGGTTGCCAGAAACTGCTGCATCGTCCAGAACAGGACGTCGTCGCGCGGGTACTTGTAGTTCTATCTGACGGCCAAAACGATGCCGGTGAAGTCAGTTTGGGGGGCGCCATCGATGCCGCCCAGGAAGCCGAGGTCACCATCTATGCCATCAGCACAAACTACTCGATGTCGTCTATTGGTGTGCAAGATCTCGCCGCCGAACAGGGCAACTCGGATCTCCGCAAGCTAGCGGAGCAGACTGGCGGTCGAGTACTCCATCCGTCCGATCCAAAGGCGGTGGCGAAAGCCTTCGCCAAAATCAGCGAGGAGTTGCGCAGTAGGTACGCTGTTTCCTACAAGCCGGCAGACTTCACGCCGGATGGACGCTTTCGAAAAATCAAAATTGAAGCTCGAAAGACTGGAGAAAAGCTGGAAGTTCATGCGCGAAAGGGATATCGTGCCAGGCTCGCGTCCTCGCTCAGTTCCGATTTCTCCGGGGCACATGGGAACGTAATCATTTCCTCGCGATAGCTTTGCGCAGCAAATACGGGGTCTCGTAAGTTCTTGGTCCTGGTACAAGCGGTGGCAGCACCAGGGGGTCCGTTATGACGAAAGCAGCGGCTACCCAGAGTAACGGCTTCGAGTGGCGTATTCTCCTAGGCCCTACGCACAACTGGCAAGTCCCAAGCACGGAGCTCAGCACGACACCGCAGTTAATGTCGTCAATAGAACGTTGCGAGTTGTGTGGCGAGTCAACAGGCGATGGCAGACCATTTACGACGAATTCTGCAGGCCAATACCCAATCCACGTCGCATGTTCAGGCAGTGATGAGTTCCTCGTTAACGGCCATCGGCCCGCACCGATAACCTGGCTGCGTTTTCTGAGGAGCTGCGTTAGCGGTTAGAGGACTCTCCGGTGAACCGTGCAACCAGTTGCTGGTTGAATGCTGCGCTTCAGGTGGGATGTCGACCATGAAGACGACGCCCCGCCGGGCTGCTCGACGTTGTGGAGCGCTTACGAACTCGATTGCAAGCAGGTACTGCTCACTCCACCTCCAGGCCCGGAGAACTCGGACATGTTAAACCAGCAGAACGGAAGAGCCTCCGGTCTTTCGTCGGGCTCTCGTTGGCGACTGTTAGTCGCCTCGCCATCCCGGACGCGGCAGGATTGAAGGACTACCGCTGCATCCCCGTTCCGTTGATGCCCGGCCGGTCCGAGCCTGCGCCACAGAGCCAAAACTGTCTTGGTTACATTAGCGAATGAGGCTCCAAGGATAGATGCCAACATTGATTTTCATAATCATATAGCTGAAGCCACCGGGGTCAGGCTTGGGCTGGTGCGGCGTATCCGGCGGAATGAGGAGCCAGTCGCCTGTCTTTACATTGAGGGTCTGCGCGTCGACTACTGGTTGCCCGCGATATTCGCCCGGCACCGGGCCATCCTTGTCCATTAGGTTCTTACGGTTCTCGATCTTCCCCCCCACGATCATCTGACCGGAGCCGCCGGTGAAAACATAGAAATCATAGGCGCCGGCGTGCTGCTCGGCGTCATCCCAAACGCTCTTGACTTTGGTGAGGCTCAGCACTGGCTGGTCGCGATGGACGCGGTAGAGCATGAACATGCTGAAATTACGTGTGCTCACCGCCACAGGTCCGCCACCGAACGACTGACTGCTTCCGCTACCGGGCTGACTCAGCAACTTGGAGGCCTTCTCGGCCATCTCGGCGTGTGCTTTCTTGATGTCGTCGATACTCCAATGCGTGACCGGCGGCGCGTCGGACGCAAGCGGAGGATCACCCGGATTGTTGAACCCGAAGGGCATGACTTCAGGCTTATTGCTCTGCGCGAGAGCATGTTGAACTACCGACAAATCGTCGAAGTGCCCAGTGACGACAGGCTGCGAAGCCGGCCTTGTGGCATGGCCGACGATGTATCCGATCAGCGCGGCACCGATTACGACCAGGGCAAACATTCTCTTCATGCGTCAAACCTCGGATGATGGAAGTCGCGAGAACTCGGGACCTCTTTTCAATGTTGACAGTTAGATGTCCATTGTCATTTCTTATCTGGTTTCGTCGCTTCGAACGGGATCTCTTTCAAAAACTCCGTCTTGTGCTGGAGTTCTGTCTTACCCGCGGGAAATTTATTGACACTCAACACGTAAGCCAAGATATCGGCCTTGTATTGCCGGCTCAGCCGCCCGGGCTTGTCTTGCGGCATGGTTCTACGAATCCTTTCGAACAGGTCGCCGAGCGTGAGGCCATTCCAATTGGCCATGAAAGGCCCGCCTGAAAGCGGAGGTGCTTCTCCGGCTCCCTTCAGCGTATCGCCGTGGCACGACGCGCAGCTTTCGCGATAGAGCGGCTCGCCACGCTTGGCTTGTTCTTCCGTATACACTCCGTCCCAAACCGAACGCGCATCCGGGGGGGACTCTGCTCGCGGAGCTTGTGCACGAAGCGTGCGGTAAGATGCCCCGATCGCCAGTGCAACCAGGATCGCCACGGCCACAACTCTCATGTTCATTCATCCTGGTTTCGCAGCCCTGGTTCTATCACCATGCTCATTGCTCCTCGGACGGAAGTGCAAACGCAATGTACTCGCCTGAGTAGTTGCCGCCGCTGACGGCAATGACGATGTATTGTTTGCCGTTCAGCATGTAAGTCATGGGCGAACCGCTCTCGGGCGCGGGCATGTAGATCGCGCCGACTTCTTTGCCGGTCTTTTTATCGTAAGCCCGCAGCATGGCGCCTCTGGGATGGTCCGGACCCGTCGTCACCATGCCGTCTCCGGCGATGACCAGGGTCTTGGTAACTAGCGTGCCGACGTTCCAGGTCTCTTGCCCGGTGCGTTGAATTTTAAGTCCCTTTAGCGCTGGATGATTGCGGATCAAGTCTGGTGTTTCACCATGAGCGATTTGCCAAACTATCTCACCGGTGTCCAGGTTGATCGCCGAGATAGTTCCATACGGCGGTTTGATCAACGGCAGGCCATCCACGCTCAAAACAGTCCACTCGTCACCGATTCCAGCCGGTTTCTTGACGGGCTTCGGGGCATCGGCGCTGGAGTCGGTGCCCGCTGCGTTGATCATTCGCACTTCTTTTCCCGCAGTGCCGTAGACATAATTCATGTCCGAGAGTTCTCTCGGAGGAGGCACAAGTCCGATTGGCTCAAGGCAGGCATTGCAGGCAAAGGCATACAGCAGGTGTGTCTCGGGATCGTAAGAGCCGCCCGGCCAGTTCGTCCCCCCGTCCGCCGTCCCCAGCGTAAGCGTGGCCAGCGGACCGTCGATCTTGCTCACCACCGGGGGCGTAAACACGGGGCCTAAATGGTATCTTGAGACAAGGGCCTCAGCCTGCTTGTGAAACTCGGGCGTGAAGTCGATCAGATCGTCGATCGATACACCGTTTCGGCTATAAGCGGGTGGCTTGGTCGGGATCGGCTGAGTCGGTGAGTACCATTCGCCCGGCACGCGGCCAACTTCCACCGCCCGCTCCTTGATCGGCCACACCGGTTTTCCAGTTACTCGATCGAATACATAAAGAAATCCCTGCTTGCTCGGCTGGGCGACCGCCTTCACCGGGCGACCGTTGACCGTAATATCGGCAAGGATTGGCGCAGAGGATATATCCATGTCCCAAAGAGGGTGGTGCACCAATTGGAAGTGCCACTTCCGCTCTCCGGTTTTCAGATCTACACAGACTAGACTCTCGCCGAACAGATTGTTTCCCGGCCTGTGCCCGCCGTAAAAATCACCTGTCGGGGATTCGACTGGCAAGTAAACCAGCCCGAGTTGCTCGTCCACCGTGATCTGGGTCCACACGCCCGTGTTGCCGGTGTATTCGGCCGAGCCGTTCAACCAGGTGTCGTAGCCGAACTCGCCTTTCTCCGGGATGGTGTGGAAGATCCAGAGGCGCTTGCCCGTGCGCACGTCGAACCCGCGCACGTAACCTTTATTGTTGCGCATGCTGCTGGGGGTGAAACCCTCCCGGAACGCCGCGCCTACTATTACCGTGTCTCCGGCCACGATCGGCGTCGAATGCAGCCCAATCTCCCCAGTGACCAGATCCGGAAAAATTGTCTGATCATCGTCCAGCTTGAGATCGACTATCCCGTTGTTTCCGAAGGAAGGTACGAGCGCTCCGGTCTTCGCGTCCAGACAGACGAGCCGATAGCCCGGGGTAAAATACAGGATGCGTTCTTCTTTGCCGTTTGACCAATAGGCCAGCCCACGGCCCGACAGTTGGCGAGGAGCGGCGGCGCCACGGTTTCCCTCATGCTCGCCGTGTACCCAGAGTAGTTCCCCCGTAGCGCCATCGACGGCGATGGCTGACCGGCGCGATCCGGCCGTGGTGTAGAGAATGCCATTGACCATCAGCGGCGTCCCTTCCAGTTTGTACTCCGGCCGGTTGCCGAAGTTGTCGGTCTTTAAGCGCCAGGCTACTTCAAGGTCGTTAAAGTTGGAGGCGTTGATCTGATCGAACGGTCGGTACCTGGTACCGGCGAGATCGGCGGCGTAGGTTGGCCACTCAGTTTCCTTGGCGTGATACTGGCCGTAAGCTCCCATCGGCATCCCAGCGAGCCCAAAGACAACGGACCAGACCATCTGGTTCCACTGGTTGCTTTTTCTCAAATGCATGTTCGCCTCGCCGCAAAGGCGGAAAATCCACTTTCAACCCAACTGCTTCATCTGCCCTAACGCTACTTTCATTTTTGCTTTCTGCTCATCAGTGACGTCCGCGTGAGGCGGCCGCTGATAAGTCTGGCGAGTCCCCATTTGGAGGCTGAGAGCGTACTTCATTGCGCCAAACTGATATCCACCCGCCGGTTCCAGCAACTTTATCGCGGCATCCAACGTGGCCAGCGGTTCAACGAGACTCCTGCCCGCCCGCTTGGCCACAAACACCGCCGCTATTTGCCGGGTAAACAAATTACCTTCCATTAGGATGGCGCCCATGCCATTTTCAAGCGCAGTCTTGAGATTAGTTACGGTGCCAGTCCTCATATTCAGCTTGGGAAACTCCCGCACAAATCGCTCGTAGTCCGGAACGCTGTCGTCAGAATCTTTGATCCCGGCGAGATTGGGGTATTTTTCCAGGCTGTGCAACAACTCGATCGATAGGGGCACACCGCTCGTATCTGGTATGTGGTACAAATTGATCGGAATTGTCACCTGCTCGAAGATCAATGAGAAGTACTTGGACAGTCCTTCCAGCGGCGGATGCTTGTAATAGAACGGTGGGACGATCAGCAAGCCATCCGCGCCGTTGGCGGCGGCGTGCTGTGACAACTCGATAGTCTCAGGAAAATTCGAGGTGCCCGGTGAGACAATGATGTTTAACCCATTTCGGTGCTTGAAGGCCGTCTCGGCGACTTTCTTCCGCTCGGCCACGGAAAAAGAGGGGTATTCGCCTGTCGTGCCCAGCACCACAACTCCATCGACCCCGGTCGCCTTGAAATAGGCCATCATTTCCGTGTAAATGGCTTCGTCGAACTTCAAGTTCTTGTCGCAGGGAGTTAAAGCCGCCACCCAAAATAGACATTTGTCCCCGGCAGTTGCAGCCTGAGCCGTGCGCCTGGCGCCCGGCGCTTCTGCTACTGGTCCCGCTCCAACCATTCCGAGGGCGGCCGTTGCGGCTGCAGTCCCCAGAAAGGTTCTTCGCGTCGTCTGCATGTTCCCTCCTTGTCCGGAAGTCTGACGAAGTCTAAGGCAGGCCATTCGAAAACGCAAAAGCCGGTGTGTGGTCGCTCGGTGGCGACTGTTCTGGTTCGCCGAAATGCCTGATGCAGACCCGTGATGTTACCCGCTGGTGATATCATGCGGCTGCGATGGGCAACGATTGGCTGCAATTCCATGGCCCAGGTACTCACGTATGGACAATGAAACTGGGACACGACGACGATTCCTGATTTGTTCAGTAGCGGGAATGAGTTCAGCCTGGTTGACGCTTCATTGGCCCGCAGTTCTCGCCGCTCAGGGCCATGCTCATCGGGCGGTTGAGTCGCCGGTACCTGTGCCTCTGCAATTTTTTTCCGCCGGGCAAGCCACTGAGATTGAAGCCGCCACCGCGCAGATTATTCCCTCAGACGACACACCCGGCGCACGCGAGGCGCAGGTCATTCATTTTATCGATCGCGCTCTGATCACCTTTGACCGCGACAAGCAGCCTTCCTATACGCACGGCCTAGAAGATTTTCAGGCAAAAACGCGGGAACTTTTTCCCGGGGCAAGGAGGTTCTCGGACCTGACATCCGCGCAGCAGGTGCAGGTACTGGAGGCGATCGAGAAGACCAGCTTTTTCGAACTCCTACGCCTGCACACCATCATGGGGTTTCTCGCGTCACCTGAATACGGCGGCAACTACAACCAGGTGGGATGGAAGTTGATCGGATTCGAAGACAAGCATGTCTTTAGTCCCCCGTTCGGGTACTACGACGCTGAATACAACAAGGGCCACTGACAGAACCTCACCTTCAGAGCTGGAAAATGACAAAATTCGAAACGGCGACGGCAGTTGATTTTGCTGTAGTGGGCGCGGGCGCGGCGGGAGGCGTGGTTGCGAAGGAACTTTCAACAGCTGGGTTCCAGGTGGTGGTGCTTGAGCAAGGGCCCTACTTGCGCGCGGAAGACTTCGTGCATGACGAACTGAAGACCAAGCAGGTTTGGGCCCCGCCTTACATTGGCCAGGATTTTCTCACCAACGACCATTCACGCCAGCCCAACACTTTCCGCAAGACTGATAAAGACGAGGCGGTTGTAGTGCCCACCGTCCAATACGGGAAGTGCGTGGGCGGCGGTACAGTTCACTTCACTGCCAACTACTGGCGCTTTCACGAAATCGATTTTGTTGAACGCAGCCGCTGGGGCCTGATTGCCGGCACCGGCTTTGCAGATTGGCCGATCAGTTACGCGGAATTGGAACCTTATTACACCAAGGCGGAATGGGAGATCGGCGTTTCCGGTTTGGCGGGCGCGAACCCCTTCGATCCTCCGCGATCGAAGCCTTATCCCCTGCCGCCGTTGCCGGTGAAGTCTTCGGGGGTACTGCTCGAACGTGGCGCTCGCAAATTGGGTTGGCATCCTTATCCCGCTCCTATGGCGATTCTTTCGCAACCGTATAGAGGCCGATCGGCCTGCATGCATTGCGGTTTCTGCGAGGCGATGGGCTGCGAGTGGGGGGCCAAGTCCAGCAGTCTGGCCAGCGTCATTCCCATGGCAGAGGAAACCGGACGTTGTGAAATCCGCACGGGTTGCTATGTGCGGAAGATCTCCACCGACAAGAGCGGCCGCGTAGATGGAGTGATCTTCTTCGATGCGCAGCAGCAAGAACAGTTTCAGAAGGCGAAGGCGGTCGTGGTCTGCGCCAACGGCGCGGAAACACCGCGCCTGCTGCTGCTCTCGAAATCGAATCTGTTTCCTGACGGACTGGCCAACTCGAGCGGCCTGGTAGGAAAATTGCTGATGTTTGAATGCGAGTCGGGAGCTTTCGGAAGTTTCGAACATCCCTTGAACGAATACAAGAGCGTACAGGTCACGCGCCTCGTGCAGGATTTCTACGACTCCGATCCCAAGCGCGGTTTTTACGGCGGAGGAGGAATCGACGCCCGGTCCGACTACTACCCAATCTCATACGCCTTGGGCAATTTGCCGCCCGACACGCCGCGCTGGGGCGCAGGGTTTAAGCGGGTCATCAAGGAGGACTATAACCGCACCATGATGGTGTTCGCTCACCTCACCTCGCTGCCGCTCGAGTCCAACACCATCACGCTGGATCCGGAGGTGAAAGACGCCTGGGGCTTGCCTGCTCTACGGGTGACGTACAAGAATCATCCCGATGATTTGAAAAATATGAAGTTCTTTCGAGATCGCTCGCTGGAATTACTCGACGCTGCCGGCGCGCGGAAGAAATGGGAATTGGGAATTGATGAAGTCACCGTCTCAGCTCACCTGATGGGTACGTGCAGAATGGGAAATGATCCCAAAAGCTCGGTAGTGGACAAGTACCACCGCGCCCACGATGTACCCAACCTTTTCATCGTGGACGGGAGCAGTTTCGTGACCAGCGGACGAAACCAACCGACTTGCACAATCCAAGCACTCGCCTACCGCGCTTCTGATTACATTACCCGTCAGGCCAAGAGCGGAAGCCTCCCGTAGTTGGTTTGAGCTGAGATTGACACCGTGCGACGATTCTGCAAAAGCCGTGAAACACTTTGGCGGCGGCCTGCGCCAAGAGTCCCGCCGCGTACGGGCTTGGACACGACTCGCTGCTGGTAAGCTCGCCTATTTCACTAGGCGCCAGGTCCTGCGCATAGTCGGTGGGCTGTCCACACCGAGACCCCGAATTTCTTGGCCAAGATTCTGAACGTCACTCTTCCGTGCATCCGTTGCTTTATCAAGTCCGCGACTTCTTGGCGCGTCAATTTGCGCAAAGGGGGTCGACCCAAAACCTTGCCATTCGCTCGGGCAAGGCAGGCAAATGTGGGAAAATCCAGCGAATTTATGTCGGCGAGCAGCCGATACGAGCAATGGGAGTGGGGATCAATCTCCGGGGGAAATCGCCAAGTTCGAGGCCGGGGCAGCAATCGCGCAATTCTTCAGTCGGCACCGTGGCAGGGTTACGTATCCGGTCGCCATGTCCCCAACCACCCAGCTGCCCTCTTCTCCCCAGCACCAGTAGTAGTACGCCAGGTAGGCACAGAGGATACCGTCGAGCAGATCGTCGAATTGTTTGTATACGGCGCCTCTGTAGCCGGTGATGTCGATCCCGATCTGGCTCCGGACTTCGTCCGAGAACTTCAGAGCTGGCTCCCGACACTCTAACGACCGCAACCGAGCCCGGTAGATTTCCCATTCACTATGGACTTCGGCCAGGCCCGCTCCGGCTTGTGCTTGTATCGGAGAGCGCGACGCGTACTGCACGATTCCGCGCTGCCCCGAGCGACGATGACGCACGCGTGAGCCATACCGCAAGGGGCCGGAACCCGCGACCTTACCCCACAGAGACCAACGGAAACCCTCGGAGCGCAAGCCGCGCCGTTGTTGGCGACGGTGGGCGGTGAAGCAGCCGAACGTTGGCGCAAATTCATGGAGATTGCGAGAGACTACTTCACTCAGTCGGGAGTGATGTTCGTGGAGGTTGAGGAGGCAACGAGTTCACACAGGATTCCCCTGTTATCTAAATGACAACAAATGCGGTAGGCAAAAGAAAGTCAGCCGAGAATTGCCAGGGGCCGGATTGTTGGACGGGCACTCCTGTATCAGCCTGCCACGCGCAAAAGGTCGTTCAAACTTTTGCAGCCGTAATGTGCTCTCGTCCAAAACCAGCCGGTATGGTGGTTGGTCAGCCAGTCACCCACTTCTGCTGATGCGGCGTCCTAAGGCGGGAAGGTACTTCCCTTGCACAGGAACATCCTGACTGGCCCTAATATAGCGACCTAAATCCTCGGCACTCCTGGACACAAGAACTCATGATTTCATGTCCTACCTTGTCGCAGGCATAGACATAGTCTTCACCCTTCAGTTAACTTGTGGTGGCCTGACATGCGGACTAAGCCCATGAGAGTCACGCGGCGGGAGAGCCTGAGGCTTTTCAGCAGCGGCCTGACGGCGACGGCCGTTTCTTTGCGCGATCGGCCTTATGATTGCTTGCTAGCCGAGAAAGCTCTGGATCGGGCGGCCCTCTTGCGACTGCTCGGCACGTCGCCGGTGGCGGCTCCGCCGTTCGCTGCCGAGCGCGTATTAGTTATGGACCCAGAGTTCCCTGTCACGCAAGAGGCCGCGGCTCATGTGGTTCCAATGGCGCACAATTTTTGCTTGACTCATGGTGTCCAATGGAGTACAAGAGAGTTGTGCAGACGGTTGTCGAGACGCCTACTTATCTCGCAATTGCCAACAAGCTCTTTAGCGAGGAGGAGCGTGCGGACATCGTGGCACTGGTTGCGGCTGACCCAGAATGTGGAGACCTGATCCGTGGAACGGGCGGATTCGAAAGGTCCGGGTTGCACGCAAAGGAATGGGCAAGAGTGGCGGGGCCCGGGTTGTGTATATCTGGCGCAACGAGAGATTTCCGGTTTTTCTTATTGCGGTTTTTCCGAAGAATGAGAAAGAAAACTTGTCGATGGCAGAGCGCAACGCGCTAAGGAAACGGGCTGATAGTATTTTCGAGGCCTACGAGAGGTAGCATGAAAACGCAACTCGAGCAGATGATGGATGGCCTGAACGACGTTGAGGCTTTCCTTGCTGGGGAGCAAGAAGGATTCAAGGCACATGTGCCCCAGGAAGTTGACGTGAAAGCGATCCGAAATCGACTTGGCATGACACAAGCCAGATTCTCTAACAAATCCCGCTGCGTTCGCTGCCGCTGTCGGCCCTTCTAAACCCACCACTGTCCACGGCAGAGTTGATAGAAAGCGTCAGACATCTAGTGGCGTTACAAAACGGAAGGCCTATTCTGCCGATGTGAAGAGAATCACGAAGTGAAAAAAAACAGCTTCCGGTCACCGCGAGCGCAAGGGCTACTCAGACTCGGGCGAACGAGCGACGACTTCTTGAACCCGTGATTTCAACCCACGATCGTCGCGTCTCCAACGACTCTTCAAAGACTTAGGCGGCCACCCCTGGAGTCACTTAAGTTGTTGAGACTACAGCATAACGTAGCACTGAAAAGGCACAGTTCACGCACTCGCGAACCGATCGGGGACTGGGGACTAAATTGGGGACTAGGGCCTGTTTCTTGCACGAACTTACAGGTGCTTAGGTGTCATCCGTGCGCTTGTAAGTTGTTTTGTATCAATTTCCCTTTGAACTCATAACCCAACGATCTGTTCCGGTGCCGTTGTTTTTTGAGAGTGACCTAAACGTCGATTTTTGGGCCATTTCTAGTGGCACCGCACATCCGCCAAATTGTCATCGTGACACGAGCGTTGGCCGCGTTTCTGCGTACTCAGAGAAGGCATGGCTGAGCCGCGCCGAACGCGCGGCTCGCTTCAAGTTCACGTTGACTATTTGTTTGATCGCCTGCACGACTCGAAGCTCGCCCAGGCCTACTATTCTGGTGCCCGTTCGGGAGCGCCCCGTCGGCGGCAGCGTGAAGGAGTTCGATCATGGTTGGGATAGAACTCGGACGCGTTTGCGGTAGGCAGAGGGCTACCACTCTCGCCCTTTCGGTTGCGAGGTGGGTTCACAATTCCGCCATGGCCACGTTTTCCGAGGCCCCCTATAATGCCGGACGGCCGAATTTCTCAGGTCCGGTTTGAAGCCTTGGCATCTCGTCCGTGGGCCTTCCCATTCGCCGCGAGGTTCAAGCGCGGGTTCGCATACGCCCCGACCGCGAATGGTTTGCTCACAGCTTAGTTCCATCTCATACGTACGGCTCCGGTCGGCTCTGTGTCCGACCACCGCGCTGAAAATGGAACCACCAAGTACCCAGAGTCCCTTTGCCTGATGTC
>WNFC01022268.1_pt1 | contig 13108 bp, 10 predicted proteins | sample 5400541 | NCBI WGS metagenome assembly WNFC01 (sample SAMN13153342, study PRJNA577476) | soil metagenome | isolation source: 120 cm saprolite under Douglas fir tree site 2 hole 2 replicate 1 | place: USA:California | collected 2015-04-18
ATGTAACGTTTAAATCGGTATCAGCGAGCCCCATCGAAACGAACCAGACAACCCCCACCTAACCTCCCCCTGGTCAGGGGGAGGGATTAAGAGCGATGCCGCTATTAGTGTTACAGGCCACTAGTCTAGTTGATATACGGCAGCGGCGGCGGTGATGACGCAAATTCGGCGCGGAGCCGTTCATAGGCCTGGAGATCGTCGACCGTGCGAAAAAAACCCTCGTGGACGTAACCGCATAGCGGTAAGCCCTGCGACACCATCGGTGCGAGCAGATCGCTTATCAGACTAAACGGCGGCGCCCCCGGGATCATATCGAGCACCGCCGGCTCGCATATCATCGCACCACAGTACATTAGCGGCTTCAGTTCGGCTGCAATTTCCGGGGCGAGCGCATCCGGATAATCGTCGAATTTGCCACGCGTGCGATCGGTCAGCAGACGCATCCGACGGATTTGTCCGTCGGTATCTATCTCTATCCGGCTGTAAGCCTGCGGCTCTATCTGGCTGTAGGCCTCGGGCGAGGCGGTTTCGCGTAGCGCCATAGTCGCGAGCGCGCCACGCTCGCGATGCATCGCAATCATGGCCGGCAAACCCAAATCCATAATCGTGTCGCCATTCAGGATCAGAAAAGGCTCGCCGCCGAAATAACCGCGCAGAGCGACCAGAGGGCCCCCGGTGCCGAGCAAAATAGGTTCCGGCGAGAATGTGATTGCAAGACCGATTGACTGACCGTGGCCGAGTGCCGCTTCGATCTTTTCTGCGAGATAATGCACGTTCACGGCGACATCGTGAATGCCCGCGTGCCGGAGCAACAGAAGCGGGTAATGAATCAGCGGCCGGCCGCCGATTTCGACCAGTGGCTTCGGAAGCGTGTCGGTAAGCGGCCGCAAGCGTTCGCCGTAGCCAGCCGCCAGCACCAGTGCCTTCATCGACGCGGCCTATGTTGCCAACACCATGTGCAGGTGGGGGAACTCGCCCGGCAAAAGCATTCGCCTCGCTTGCTCCACTGCGTACGAAATGTACCGGCGATAACCGCTTTTGCCGTCACGCTCCAGCACGATGAACCGGCCGATAACCTTGAGTGCGTGCTGGAGCACGCACAAACGGTAACTCTCGAGAAATTCCTCGAATGGGGGCTGCGGCGCCTGCCGCCGAATCAGGGATGCATAGTAGTAGTCAAGCGCACGGCGCTCGATCTTCGGAGTGATCACCCGCGCAGCATCGCGAGTTGTGAGCAACACCGCAAGATCCTGTGCCGCCGGAGCCATCAGCGCGTCCTGGAAATCGATTACCCGAAGCCGCGGCTGGCCGCGTTCGTCGCACTGGACGAAGAGATTGTGCCCGTGGTAGTCGCGATGTGAAAACACACGCGGAAAACAATCCAGGCGTCCACTGAGGCCGTCGAGTTCGCGCTCGACAGCATTGCGATTGGCACCCGGCGCGATTTCGCCGAGTCCAGACTCCAGAAACTGCTCCAACTCCCAGCGGAAGAGCCGCCGGTCATAGTTAATTTTGCCGGCAACACAGTCATCATCGAGGTTCTCAGTGCCGCCGAGATGAAAAATCAACAGTTCGTCAACTGCGAGACGGTAGAGGTCGCCAGCCTCGCCACGTTGGGCCGCTTCGAACAGCGGCGTAGAACCAACGTCCTCGACCAGCAGCATGCGAGCCGCGACGTCCGCCGCATAAATTTCGGGTACGGCCGCGCCAATCCGGGTAAGAAAGCGATGAACGTTCAGCCACGGAGGCTCGGACAATGGTTCCGGCACAAGCTTTAATGCCCGCGCATAAAGCGGCAAATCGTCTGGCCCAAGGTCGATCGCAATCGTTGACGTGGTACGATGCGCTGCCCCTAGACTGACGCGCCAGAAACGCCGTGTAGAGGCATCGCCCTTGAGGGCGGTTATTTTTGCCAGAGCGCCATCCGGCCACAAACCGGCGACCGTTGCAGCAATCCAAAATTCGGGTTGACCTTCAACCATCAATGACACGGACGCGATTTTACCGGCCCGCCCCAGCACACGCTATCGGCCGCCACTGGCGGGCCCGGCGAGATCGAACTTTCCCATCGAAGGATCTCAGCGAGCGAAGGGGTCGGCTCTGCATTGAGTGCGTTGATTAGGGAATCATGGCGGCTATCGTTTTATGAGCCGCAAACGTACGAGGTCATCCTCGTTCCAGCGGGCAGGCGCTCTATCATCGACTTCAGAGTTTTCATGGTGAATATGTTCGCTGCGGCCGTGAGGGGCTACGGTCACGCGCCGCCCATCCGAGTGTCGGTAGCGCTTATAAGATCCGGTTGGCCAAGAAAATAAAAGCCGTCGCGGTTGAGGGAAACGATAACCTCGCTAGCGGTAATTGAACGGAGGCCTCGGTAGTCGATTGCCATATTCTAGACAGTGATCGCAATACGGGGTTCGTCGCTTGATATCTCGGCGACCTCAACATCGTCTACGGGGCCTTCGGGAAGCGACCGGCCTTCCGCGACCAATTCCTCAACGATCAGATGCACGACTTCATTGATGTTCTTGAGAGCTTCGTCCTTAGTCCGCCCCGAAGTCGCCGCGCCCATATCCACGAGCGCGGGACAGCAGGCGTACCAGGCCGGATTGCCCTGCGCGTCCTCGTCCGGCTCCAGCACTACTTTAAAGCTGTAGGGTTTTATCGCCATCGCCTCGACTCCACCATAGCGAGCGCTTGCCGCATGTCAACGTAGTACAGACGGGAATTGCTCGATGTGAGCGATTCGCTCGACCCCCAAGATAAAGAAATCGCTCCGCGGCGATCCTCCAATGCGAAGACTCCGCTCAAGGATGTCAGACAGGAGATGGCCGCAGAACCGGCCGACACTATTCGTTGCTATCCTCGAACGTGACAAGCTCTTGATACAGGCCGTCGATTTCGCGGTGCAGCCGCTCATAGCGGGAGATCATTTCGTCGGCGTCCTGGCGGACCAGGTAAAAATTCGGGTCGCTCATTGCCTGCCCGAGCGTTGCCCGTTCCAATTCTTTTTTTTCGATCTCCGCTTCGAGTGCCGCGCGCTGCTTGAAGAGTCTCGCGCGGTCGCGCTGAGCCTCGCGTTCTGCCTGACGGGCCTTGCCCTCGCTCCCACGTCCGTTACTCTTGATCTCGCTTGAAGCTTCGATCGGCGGCTGCTGGGGGCCAGCACCGTTACGCGAGAATTCGGCGCCGCTGCCGCCCATGCCGCTCGCTGCGAGCATGCGATCGGCGCGCGACTGCTCTGCTGCCTTCTTCTCCAGGTACTCGTCGTAATTGCCGAGATAGCGAATCACGTGGCCGTGGCCGACCTCCATTACCTCGGTGACGAGTTGATTGAGGATGTAACGGTCATGGCTTACCAGCATCACCGTGCCGGGGAACCGCTTAAGCGCGTCGAGCAATGTTTCCTTTGCCACAATATCGAGGTTGTTAGTGGGCTCGTCGAGTAGCAGGCAATTGTTGCGGTGTGCGAGGACTTTGGCGAGTGCCAGCCGCCCGCGCTCGCCGCCCGACAGCACGCCGGCGCGCTTGTTGACGTCGTCGCCCGAGAACAACATCGCGCCGAGCAGGTTGCGAATCTCGGTGGTGGTCATCCCCTGCGCCTCGTCGCTGAGTTCATCGAACACGGTTCGGCTATAGTCCAGCGCCTCGGAGAGGTTCTGCGCAAAGTAGCCCATCTGCACGCGATCACCGAGGATTCGTTCACCAGCGGTTAACTCCTCTATGCCCGCCAGCAGCCGGATTATAGTTGACTTGCCGGCGCCGTTGGGCCCGACCAGCGCGATTCGCGCGCCCCGCTCAATTTCGAGACTGACGCCGTCGTAAACCGCCAGCGTGTCGAAGCGTTTGACCGCACCGCGCAACTCGACCACGCGCCGGGCGCTGCGGTCACAGGCCGGAAATTTGATCGCCGGCGGCCGTTCAAGCCCCGGCGGCGGCTCGAGCCGTTCGATTTTTTCGAGCTGCTTGATGCGGCTTTGCACCAGCTTGGCCTTGCTCGCCTGATAACGGAAGCGGCTGATGAACGCCTCCATATGCTCAATTTCTTCGCGCTGCCTCTGGTAGGCGGCCAGTTCAATCTCGAAGCGGCGCTCACGCTCTGCAAGATAGTAAGAATAGTTGCCGGCGTATTCGGCCAGCATTCCTCGGGCGACCTCGACCGTGCGGCGAGTGACGCGATCGAGGAAATAATGGTCATGCGAGACGAGAATAATCCCACCGGCATAATGCTCGAGATATTCCTCGAGCCAGTTGCGCGCCTCGAGGTCGAGGTGGTTGGTCGGCTCGTCGAGCATCAGGAAATCAGGCTTCTGCAGCAGGAGTTTGGCCAACGCAATGCGCATTCGGATACCGCCGGAAAATTCCGCCACGTCGCGCCCGAGGTCCTCTTGCTTGAACCCCAGGCCGAATAGGACTGTCGTTGCGCGGCTTTCGGCGGTATAAAAATCATGCCGCTCCAGTTCGTGCAGTACCTCGCCGTATTCGTCCAACGCAGCGTCATGCAGCGGGCCGGAATGCTCGCGCGTGAGGATCTCTTCAAGTGCAAGACGGCGCTGATCGAGCGTGCGCATATCGGCGAGCGCGAACAGCGTTTCGTCCAGCACGCAGCGGCCGCCCATCTCGGGGGCATCCTGTTCGAGGTAACCGATCCGACTGCGCTGCGGGCGTGTGATACGGCCCGAATCGGACTCGAGTTTCTCAGCGATGAGCTTGAGCAGGGTCGATTTGCCGGCGCCATTAAGCCCGACAAGACTAACGCGAGCATCGTCTGGAACCGACCAGCTTACATGGTCGAAGATCACTCGCCCACCAAAAGACTTCGAGATGTTATCGAGCGTCAGCACTTGATTTTATCTGATTCTTCTTCCACCGATGTAACGTTTTCTATCGTACCTACCTGGACGATGCCGCGGAAGGCGGTGCGCCGGAGGGCGCGGTGAAAGCGAAAATTCATGAGGCGGCGTAGAGAGTCGATTTTCTCGCACCGGCTGCGTAAAATTCTCGCTCGAGAGGTGCCAACAAGCCCGCGTAGCATAGGGAGGGACGACGATGCCGGCCCTGCATGACAACGATCGGATACTGATTATTGATCGTAAGCTATTCAAGGACGACAACACGCGACTATTCGTCGGCGTGGTAGAAGAATACGACGAGAGCGCGATACGGGTGCGGGGCGTTCCGTTCCACCTGAGCCCGTATGAAATTTCGGGCGCGGAACGTCACGGCGAAGAACGGGTGCGGATCATATCACTCGGCGCCGGCGATTTGATTTATCTGTTGCCGCGCGTCCTGGATATCTTGAAAGTGCAGCTTCGGCGGTCGCCAAAATCGTTAATCTTAACCGATGGCGAAGCGATGTCGCTGGATTTGAGCGAATGGCTGCTGCGCGCGTAATGTTGCAGAGGCCGCGCACCTCAGCGAGGAAGAAGACGACCGGATAAAGGTGGGGTCAAGCGCTCTAGCAGGGTGCGGAAAAACCAATTTCCTTATGAAAAGTCTTTCCGCACCCTGCGATAAAACTGGCTTCTTTCCTTTAGTTCTCCCCCTTTGGGGGAGATTACAGAGAGGGCAAGCAGGCTGCGGAAGGCCTTTTTCCGCAGCCTGCTAGTACTTACTTGCGGAAATTATGGTTACATAGGTTTCGCTAGACACGGAGGCTCGCATCTGAATCCCTCCCCCTGACCAGCTGAACATTACCCCCATAAGTATGAGACTGGACACTGGTCACATGCAGTGGTCGGTGTCACGGGTCCGAACTCTGTCATTCCCGCGCGCGTGGCTGTCGCGCGCGAGGAATCCCGCGTCTTCGCATTTTCTTTGGGGCCAGCCCGCGCTCGCGCCAACACTACACTGAAGCAATTTACCCTCGCGTTTCGGGATTCTTCGCGCGCCAGACACGCGCGAGAATGACAGAGGGGCCTTCGGCTATGCAGCACCCGGCATCACAACCAGTGTCCAGCCATTGACTTATCGGCTCTGATTTCGCCATNCCATCCCAAGACTTCGACAAGGGCCAGGAAATCGTCCAGAGCCTGTGCGTTGCGCCGCGGTGCGCGCGACTTCATCACTCCAGTCCATAGCTCGGCAGCAACGATGCCGGAAATTGCCAGGTCCTCGGGGCGAGTGCGCTCGCCATTGCAGCACCTCGGGCGCGTTACGCTCAATTGCATGAATACATATATTGGTGTCGAGCATCAGCCGGGGCATTGAGTTCACTCGGGTTTCTCTGGCGGCCGGTCCTCGATTTCGTCGGGAAAGTCGTCCGGAAGGCGCGGCGCATGCGCGAAGTACTCGCGCCAAGACCGCGGCCGCGGCGTCAGGATCAGCCGCTTGCCGTCTCGCTCGATTAGAACTTCGTCGCAGTCGAAACGGTACTCTTTTGGAAGGCGCACCGCTTGGCTACGCCCGGTCATAAACACCTTAGCCGTGACGCGTTTTACTGCCCTCTTTGCCATATATCGGAAGTATATATTAGAATTCCGGGAAGAGTCAGTCTGGGCCAAGGGCGTGGATCGGTCTTTCGGGAACGATGCTGCTTGAGGTGCCGCTCTCTTAGCGGTTGTACAATGGGTCGGTAATGGGGCAGCGACGGAATTTTGCGCACTGCCCCGTTTAGTGACGCTTTCCTACCGTATGTGCTCGTGCACGAACGCTATTACCTTCTCGATCGCCTTGGCTGAAGCTGGCGCATCGGGTTTGCGGATGACAAAGCCTTCCGCCATCCCCTCGAACAGTTCCAACTCCAGATGCCCACCGGCCTTGCGGTAAGCGGCGACAAAACGATCGAGATGTTCGCGCGGATGGGCGACGTCATCGGTGCCCTGAATATATTGAGCCGGCGGCATTTCCACTTTCTCGCCGCGTTCAAGAATAAGCAACGGGCTGCCTTCGGCCATCGCGGCTTCGGTCTTCCAATATTTGTCGTGCAGGGGCAACACCAGGTCGGCGATTTCCGGATACGGCTTTCCGCCGGCTTTCAGCTTCTGAGCGTAATGATAGCGCCCCAGTGGGTCGATCACGGGCCAGTACATGATGGCGCAGCGGACGCTCGCATCAACTACCGGCATTCCTGCGGGCAGCGGAATCGCCGTATACCTGGCGTCGCGCGGCCGCATCGCGGCAAGTATCGCCTGATGCCCGCCACTTGAACTTCCCGCAATCCCGACGAGGTCGGGGCGGCTGCCCAACTCAGACGCATGCGCTTTCAGCCAACGGATTCCATAATTGATATCAGCCATCGAAGCCGGGTATGACGCCTCCGGCGGCATGCGAAAATCCAGTGCCGCCACCGCCACGCCGCTCTTGGCCAGTGCTTCATTGATGATGGTGTCGGCCAGCCGGTCGCTTAAATTCCATGCTCCCCCATGCACGTCGATGAGCGCCGGAAAGGGACCACTGCCCCGGGGCTTGAACAGACGCGCGAGCAGCGGCTTGCTTCCGTGGCGCAGGTATTCGACATCTTCCACATCGATTTCATGAGTCTTGAATGCCATGCCATTCTCCTTACGAGGCGCGCAGGCAACCCCCACCTAACCTCCCCCTGGTCAGGCGGGTCAGGGGAGGGATGGGAAAGGCTGCGGCGATTTCTGGAAAGTACATTCAAACGCAATCCGTGCCCTTTATTAGATGACACTGAAGTAGCAGGTTGCTCTCCTTGTTGCTATTTCGGAACCGAAGCGGCCGTGGCCGGTTGAGGCTGCGACGAACGAAGCAGTTTCTCCACATCGTCTTCGACTATCGTGCCCTTGAAGAAATTCGGATTCATGTCGGTCCACAGCCGCACTGGGTTGACGAAGACGAAATCACGGAAGTCCTGCTCGGAGATCACGCCATCGTCGACCAGTTCATGAGCCTCTTCGGCCACCTTGCTCATGTCGGGCACATCCCAATGGCCGATGTCCGAACTGAAGATCGCACGCAGCTGGGCGCCATACGGATTTTTCTTAGCATCGAAGGCCATTGCGTTAATCGGATCGTCAGCTTCGCAGCCGAAATAGAAATTCGGCACAAACAGATTGGGAATGTCGGATGGCTTGGTCACCCCGATTTGCGCGAAGTCATCAATTGCCGCCGGATCCTCCTCACTGGCGCCGGTGAAAGCGTGAATACCCACCATCGCGAGCTTTCTTGTTTCCGGCGAATCGAGTCGACCGTTGACTAACTCGCCGCCATAACGATGGCACAACTCGAGAAACATTTCGCGGTCGAGATTTGCCGGATTGTAGTTTTCCATTCCGGCCCGGTTGCGCTTTTTCCAGTGTCCGATCAGGTCACTGTAGAGACCACAGGCCCATCCCACCCCACATTCGAGAAAACCAAACTTCAATTGCGGAAAGCGCCGCGTCACGCCCGCGAAAAACAGCGCTTTGCACAATCCTTCGCCGGCGGCGGCAAAGTGACCGATGTGGTTATACATGTAGTTGTTGACTGAAGTACGAAAGCCCAGCCCCTGGCTGCTCGAATGGAAAGTTGGCGGCACCCCCAACTCCACGCATTTCGCCCACACCGGGTCGTAGTCGTAGGCACTTTCGAGGCAAAACGTGTCGAGCCAGTATGCATGGTCGGTCAGATGGGCCGGAATCGGGCGTGCCACATAACCGGCGACCATGATTGCCTTCATGCCCAGCGTGTTTACCGCATACTCCAACTCCTCGATAGCTTCCTTCGGAGTATGCATGGGAATGCACGCCGCCGGCGTCATACGATTGGAGTATTCGCGGAAAATCCGGGCGTGGTAAATGTTGAAGGCGCGGCAAGTCGCCCGCCGCATCTCCTCGTCTCCAGTATGCGGAGCGCCGAGTCCCAGCGATGGATAGAGCACCGTAAAATCGAGACCGATCTCGTCCAGGCGCTGGTACAGCAATTTTGGCATCGACGCGGTCGCGCGGTCGAGCGTGTTCTTCATCGCCACCCCCCACCATGGCGGACGCGTCATCCGCCGGTCGAGGCGTTCCCTGGGCGACGCCTGATACCATCTAGGGCTACCGATTCCCCCGCCTTTAACGTAACGATCGGCGATATCAGGGCCTGCGACTTCCTTCAGGACGTCAAGAAATGCGGGAAGAAACTCGACCGTGTGCCCGTCGGAATCAATAATCGGGTGATTCAGACGCGCACGAACTTCCGCACTGGATTTACCCATGCCTACCGCTCCAGTTGCTGGTTATGCCAACGGCCCGCAACCAACTTGGAGATCGTAAGGCCAGGAGCTGGTAAAAGGCAAACTGGCGAGCGGCGATGGGCGCTGCAATAAAGGCGGCCCGCCGGATTTGCTCGCGTCGCCCGCAGGTGTCTATTATTCCACAGCTAGCCGTCTCGAAACGCGCCAGGAGGTGCCGCATGCCGGTACAGAAATTCGCACCGATGACCAAGGACTTCGCGACGTTCGACTGCGATGCCCATGTTACGGAGCCGACCGCGATTTGGGAGCGCGCCAAAGATCATCTCACCAAAAATGAGTTGGAGGCGCTCAAATTCACCGACTGGTACGATGCCGAGACGGACCAGTATCTGATCAACGGCAACACCGGCGGTCATCTGTTGGGTTTCAGGGGTACTGCCGGTTTCCTTCCGTTCGTCTCGCTGTCCGGCCCGGGCATCAAGCACAATATCCAGCGCACGCTTAATGTGCGCAATCTGCACCCCGAGACGGCGCTGACCAAAGAGCAGTCGGACTACCTCGATCATCGCGGCTCATATGAGCCCAAGCCGCGGCTGAGTGACATGGATATCCAGGGCATCGACCAGGTGATGATTATCCCGACCGACATCGATACCTATCCCTGGCTTCAGAACGCCCTCGGCGCACGGGCGATGTGCAAGGCCTACAACGAGTGGGCATACGAATATACTTTGGAAGATCCAGAGCGCCTCTATTTCGCCGCTTTGATTCCGCTCCAGGACGTCAAGTTCGCGGTCACTGAACTGTACCGCGTCGCCGGAAAAGGCTGCCGCGTGGCGCTCATCCGGCCTACCGATGCGATGGGGAATTATCCCGTCCAGCCCAAATACGAGCCGCTGTGGAATGCTATGGAAGAAACCGGGCTGGTTTACGGAATGCATCCGTTCCCGGCGATTGGCGGTCATGTGCCGGCGGGTTACACCGAGCAGTACTCGGCTTCGCAGTTGATTCAACGGACGATCGCAACTTCCGGCCTTCCTCATACGTTCCTCGGCAACATGCAGGCCTTTATGGCCGAGGCGTCGGTCTGGGTCACGATGACGCTGATGTCGGGGTTCTTTGATCGCCACCCCACGCTTAAGGCGGCAGTGTTTGAGTCCGACGCAACCTGGCTGAGCTTTTTGCTCGACGAATGTGACAAAGCCTACCAACTGCATCGCAGCCGCCGCGCTTTCCCTGCACTCAAGCAACTGCCGAGTGAAACCTTTTTCCAGCGTTGTTTCTGCGGCTTTGAGGGTGACGAGGCATTTCCCTCCTATCTGCCCGATTTTTACCGGGATATCTGTGCGTGGTCGTCGGACGTCTACCATCATGACGGCGATGATGCGTGGCGGGCGATCGAAACGATGCGCAAGTGCGAACTGCCGGGCGCTGATCAGGCGAAGATGCTGGGCGGCAATGCTCGCCGGCTGTATAACATCAAAGAGCCCACCAGGATCATTCGCGATCGAGTGACCGAGATCGAGCGGCCCGATTGGTGGCCAGCCGAAGCAGAAATCACCAAAGCGCTCAAGCCTGATGCAGGCGTCATTCGCCGATAGAGTAAGTGCCTGTCTGCTGCTTTGCGCGATTTACGCATGGTTATACCACCGGTCGACTCGCCGTAAAGGTTCCGGCTCCAAATGCCTCCCCCAGACCAGGGGGAGGTTAGGTGGGGGTCGTCTGGACTACCCGGCACGTAACTGGTCCCCACGGAGGAAGGTCGATGCCGCGAAAGGGTTTCGCTGTCTTTGATGCTGATTCCCATGTCGTCGAACCGCGGGCGCTTTGGGAGAACTATCTCGAACCTGAGTACCGCGTTCCGGGCCGGCTTGCCCTATGGCGTGAAGACGGCAAGTTTGACTCTTATCTCAAGATTAACGGCGAAGTTTATCGTGATACCGAAAATCCCAATATCCCAAGTCACGCGATATGGCGGCCTGGGATGACTTGGGAGGCGATCGGCGACCTCGATCCGGCGATCCGTCATCCCGCGAATGAAGGCGGCAGCAACTCACAGGCCCGCCTGCGTGATATGGACGCGATGGGTGTCGACCAGACGCTGCTTTACCCGACCTGGTTCGCCGAGGGCTTCCCTCTGGTCAAAGATCCGGACGTCGCTTACGCGCTCGCACGAGCTTACAACAACTGGGTTGCTGAGTTTTGCAGTGCAGCGCCTGACCGGCTTTTCGCCGCGGCAATGATTCCGTTGCAGAGCATGGACTTCGCATTAGAAGAGTTGCAGCGGGTCGCGAAGCTCACTTGCTTCTCTGCGGTTTTCATCCGGCCGGCATTTATCGAAGGGCGCTACCTGAATCATCCATACTTCGAGCCGCTATGGGAGGAATTGCAAAACCTCGGCGTCACCGCGGCGGTGCATCCGACGCCCGGCCTCTGGAATCCTGAGGGAACCTCGCACGGCCCATTCATCGAGAAAATCAAAGGGCGGCTCTCTCAAGCTTCGATACTTGGCGCCAGTGGTAGAGGCCCGTTCGCCGGTGGCAGCAGCACCGATTTTTATTTAACCGGCATTCAACTCGGACACGCCGTCTCACCAATTTTGTCATATTGGCTGGATAACTATCTGTTTGTCGCGTCCACGCTGCTCGGTTTCTCGGTGATGGATCGCTATCCGAAAATGAAGATGGTGATTGCGCACGGCAAGGCTACCTGGATGCATGAGGTGTTGGAGAAGATGGAGGCCTCAACCCGGACGATTCCGCTGACGCATTTCTATCCGGTCCGTACCGATCCCGAGGAGATGTGGAAAGAAGGCCGCGTGATGCTGGGATTCGACGCCGATGAGCGCGGCATCCAACGTCTGCCGCATCATTATGCGGACAAGATAGTTTGGGGTTCCCGTTATCCGCATCAGGACACCACCTCAGCATGGGACGCGATCGCGATGCTGACCGAGGCGCACGTCGACGAAGGAACCATCGCGCGAATGCTGGGCGCGAACGCCGCGGGACAATTCGGCATCAAGCTGGTGCAGAAGGTCGGGGCATAAGCGTCACCACAGACGAACACAACCGTCTGTACGGCTTCGAATAATCACCGGCAACAAACGCCCCCCTGGTCATCACCATCCTCCCGGAGTGCACCCGAGACTTCGATCACTGCTGAGCGGACGGGCGCCTCATTCTGGAGTTGACGACTCCCCACTGTGGAGACACACTTTGGTTCGGCGACTGGTCTGATGCGTCTCCCCCTGACAAAGGGGGAGACCGGCGCGCTGGCTGTCCCTCTCCCGCTCTGTCGCGGGAGAGGCGAGGTGAGGGTGACTTTGGCGCCGAGAGAGGGTCCTTTTTCAGCGCGCCTTCTGAGGCGCGCGACCTATGAATTCTGACGACGAAAACCCGCGGGATCGCGGCCGACGGCTTCGTGCCCACTCTACGAAGAGGAGGAGGCGGAGCGGTGGAAGCATCTCAGAGCGAAGCGCTTCGACGGGTTTAAATTCCGCCGACAGCACCGCGTTGGTCCTTATTTCGCCGAGATCTACAACTGGTTCACCGAAGGCTTCGACACCGCTGATTTGAAAGGTGCCAAGGCGTTGCTCAACGAACTCAGCGACCCGGCCAAGAAGAGCGAGAGTTGATCTGAAGTGGCACAGGCTTCAGCCTGTGTTCTGCCGGAGACGAGTGAGCACGGTGGAAGGAGGAGAGTTTCGTTGCTGGCTGAAGCGACGATATATGACTCTTTGTTAACAGCATCACAGGCTAAAGCCTGTGCCACCTAAGGAATGGCTTGACAAACAACGCCTGCAGTATGAATGGCATCTCCAAGCAGTGGGGTCTCTATGACGTAGGCAAGTGGTTCACCGAAGGTTTTGATCTGCCTGATCTGCAGGAAGCCAGGGCGTTGCTCGACGAATTAAGCGGCTGACCCGAGCCGGAGACACATGCGCTGTTCAAAATGCGGCTTCGACAATCCTGGCGGGATGAAGTT
>WNFC01006251.1_pt1 | contig 13107 bp, 11 predicted proteins | sample 5400541 | NCBI WGS metagenome assembly WNFC01 (sample SAMN13153342, study PRJNA577476) | soil metagenome | isolation source: 120 cm saprolite under Douglas fir tree site 2 hole 2 replicate 1 | place: USA:California | collected 2015-04-18
AGTCCGACATCTGCAAGAGCCTGGTCGAAGCAAGCAATCGCACGGCGATCCATTTCGTCGTGCTCCCCGTTGCCGCTGTGCATCTTGACGACGGTGGTCTCGTCACCATAGGAGTCGGAATACGTGCTGGGGCCACCGAGTGCCTCGGCCCAGTAAGCGGCGAGTCGCTCGACATGCTGGGGGTGGAAGCCGTGGCTGAACGCATGGCCGACCACGTCGTCGGCCATCACCCGACGATGCCAGGCGCCGGCAAGACGGCGCAGGCCGTCGTTGCCACCCGCCGCCTCGAAAACAGTTTGCATGCCTCCATAATGACAATCGTCCCCTGTCTTTGCAAGACGATGGCCGCGGCGAGTTCAGCCGGGGGTAACGCAATCCGCGCCATCCGACAGGACCCGCCTAAGTATGGCTCCCGCCTTGTCGCGAAGTGTAGCGCTATTTGGTACGAAATCTTCCGTTTGGTAGATGACGGGCCAATCGTAAACAAGAACATTGCTACCGAGTTACCGACCATCCGCGGGGTCGAGCCCCAGGGGCAATTCACACGAAGGTATGAGAAGCGGGACAGTCCGGTGGCGATCTCCTCGGTCAGCCTTCGGCCAAGGCCGTGAGGTCGGCACTACCTCCGGTGTACTTGAATGGCAGCACGGCGACCCAGAAGCCTTTCCTCGGCACGGGCCGCGCCAGAGTCTTTGTCAACTCGCATGCTGCCGGAATCCGTGGCTTCACCTGGCAGCTGTAAATCAGGCCACCAAGGTGACGTGATTTTTCTCTCAACCACTTACCCAGCTCCCCGATGTCCCTAAGTGCCGTCAAATTACCTTAGAGCCTCTAACAAAACCCTGATTCCTCCATTGGTTCACGGCAGACTGACTGGTGTATTGGCCAGCACAATCGGTTGGTAGAAGCCACTCTCAGGAGGGAAGAGCCAGCGAACGCCGACAAATCCCGATTGTTCGAGAACGCTAGTCATTTCGGACCGTAGCAGAGCGCGGTAGGTCGAGACGTAATGCTGACTTTCCCAGCCGTCTGAGGTCTCTCTGGTTATGTAAAGGTGAAATGCATAGCGACGATCATCGAACCAGTCCCACACTTGATGAACGATGCGTCGTCTTCCATCATCTGTGTAGAAAGCGGGGCCCTGCACAACTGGCTTCTTGCGAACCAGTGCATCGTAATCTCTGATACTGGCCACAAACAGCCCACCGGGTCGTAGTTTTCTTCGAATCTGAGTCGCCGCTTGAGCAACTTGGTCTTGGGCGTCCAAGTGTGGAAGCGCGTTGTCCATGCAGATGGCAGCATCAAAATCCCCCTCAGGAATCAGCGTCAGATCCAGCAAGTCCGCAACGAATCCCTGAACATCCAACCGTCTTTGGGACGCTTCCACCCGCATTCTTTTGACAGCGACTGAGCTGAGATCGCACGCGGTAACCTTGTATCCACAGCTGGCCAACCCAAGTGCCTGCGTTCCGATGCCGCAGGCACAATCGAGAATCCGAAGTTTGGTTGCCGAAAGCTCGCGTTCCAGGACCAGCCCCAGGAAGGCTGCTTGACGTTTGATGGAGGCTTCCCAATCTTCGGATATCAGGTGATAGTTGCTAGCAAGTTCGTCGTAGAACGTCTTCACCCTTTCGGTCACGCCTCATTTTACTGCGCGTAACCAGGGAAGATTCAGCGGCCATTTCGAGCCATCGACAGAAAGGCCCCTCCTGCCTAGCTCCGCTTCCAATCGTTCGGAGAAAGCTCCAGCAGATTGGAGCACATCCAAGCGACAAGAATGCTTCGTGGCGTAGTCGCCCACTGCGATTTTCACCGTGCCATTGTCGGCTACGGTGTAGGATGTGGCTGGCTCGGATCCTGACTCGTCTTCCTTCCGCAAGAAAAGGGCAGGACTCTCGCCCTGCCCGAGCTGTCAGTCCCTGGGAAACAGCCTCGTGTAATCTGCGGTGATCACCACCGGGACGTTGGTGCCATCCGGCAGCGTGAGCGACTGGAAAATCGCGCGCGCATGGTTCATGTTGTTGTCATAGACCACAGCCAGGACAGCCGAACGCTGCACCTGTCCATTGACAAGCACATCGACGGTCGCAGTACCGGTGCAGTCTTTGTTCAAGCTGGCCTTGGCCGAGATGTCCTCCACCCCGGATTTCCGGCCACACTGCGTGTCTGGCTGCCGGTGATGTTTCCCGCCGCATCCGCGCTAAAGTGGCCCACCGAGGCTGCCGGCAGTGGACCGTTCTGGGTGAAGATGGTTCCGGTGTAGGTGTAAGCCCACCTCCCCGCCGCAGCAGCGGTTGAGCAGTGGCTGGCTTCGGCTTGCAGCGGGGCCAAAGCCACGCTAAAAACGAACGCCAGGCAAGTTGCGAGAAACATACTTGGTGCAATCCTGCGGGTCATAATTATCCTCCGTTTCTTTGAGGCGGATGAAGGAGATGTAGGTGCCAGACTCAATAGCAGAGCACAGACGACCGTCTGAACTCCTTTTCTCAGTTGACGACTCATGATCGCCCTCCTCACGTCAGTGTTGCGATACTCTTGCTCCTTTCTGCTCCCGGTGTCCATAACAGGCTTCTGTTCTGCTTCTGTTTTCTTGCAACGTGCTCAACCTGTTGAGAGGATTGGAGTTGGGCACTGCCCGTTTTAATAAGGGAGTGGTAGACTTTGCTGTCAGATTGGGGCGCTGGTTCATGGCTGGCGTGCATTCAGCCCGAGCAACCATACGATTCGGAGAATTCGAGGCGGACTTCCGCGCAGGCGAACTCCGCAAACGCGGGGTCAAGGTCAAACTTCAGGAACAACCGTTGCAAATTTTGCAGATGTTGGTGGAGCATCCGGGCGAGGTCATTACCCGGGATGAACTGCGTCATCAGATCTGGCCAGCAGACACTTTCGTTGACTTCGAACAAGGTTTGTACAACGCGGTTAGGCGGATGCGCGATGCGTTAAAGGATTCGGCCGAAAAACCTCGCTTTATCGAAACGCTTTCCCGGCGTGGTTATCGCTTCATAGGCACGATCGACGCCACCCCTCGACAGATTCAATCGCTAGCTGTGCTGCCGTTGGAGAACCTGTCGCGCGACCCCGAGCAGGAGTATTTCGCTGAAGGGCTCACTGAAGAGCTAATTACCACCCTGGCCAAAATTGGTGAACTACGGGTGGTTTCTCGGACCTCGGTGATGCCGTACAAAGGAGTGCGCAAATCGTTGCCCGAGATTGCGCGGGAATTAGCAGTGGACGCGATCGTGGAAGGGACAGTGCTCCGCGCGGGGCGCCGAGTGCGCATCACCGCGCAACTGATCGATGCTGCAAAGGAAACGCACCTCTGGGCGGAAAGTTACCGCTCGCATGGAACCCGTCTCGTGAACTCAACGTTTACTGGCGAGTTTTTTCCGCAACCTGCTAGGCACGATCTGCGTAGTGCACTTCGTTGGTTTCACGCAGCCTGTCTGCCGCGACTTCCGGCGTGATGTCACGCTGCGGCGCGGCAAGCATCTCGTATCCGACCATAAATTTGCGCACCGTTGCAGAGCGCAGTAGCGGTGGATAGAAGTGGGCGTGAAGATGCCACTCTGGGTGAGGATCGCCATCCGTGGGTGCCTGATGGAAGCCCATGGAATACGGGAACGAGATCTCGAAGAGATTATCGTAGCGCGTGCCGATTCGCTTGAGGATGTCGGCCAAACCGCTCCGCATCGGACCGTCGAGAGAGACCAGGTCTCTCGTGTGGCTCTTGGAGATCAGAAGTATCTCAAAGGGCCAAACCGCCCAGAACGGGACGAGCGCCAGGAAGGAAGCGTTCTCGCACACAATGCGGCTCTCGGCCTTCCGTTCGAGTTCCACGTAATCGCAAAGGAGACAGGAACCGTGCTTCTTTGCGTAGGCCACCTGCGAATCTTGTTCTTTGCGGGGCTCGTTGGGAATCGTTTGGTTGGCCCAAATTTGGCAATGTGGATGCGGGTTGCTGCACCCCATGATCTCGCCACGATTCTCAAAGATTTGGACATAATTGATGTAGGGCAGCGATCCAAGGTCGGCGTACTCATGCGTCCAGACGTCGATGACTGCTGCAATCTCCTCGAGGCTCATACGTGGCAGAGTCAGGTCGTGGCGTGGCGAAAAACACACGACCCGGCAGGTGCCAGCCTCGTTTTCGGAAACCAACAATTCTCGTGCGCCCTCATCGATTCTGGCGTGCGGCACATCGGATCGCAGCGCGGCAAAATCGTTGGTGAAGACAAAAGTCGAGCTATAGTTGGGATTACGGATGCCGCCAGCGCGCTCGTTGCCCGGACAAAGATAGCAGCTCACCTCATAGCGCGAGGCCTTCAGGATGGCGCTTCTCTCAACGTGGCCTTGCCATGGTCGTTGTGTACGATGCGGCGAAACCAGCACCCATTCCCGATGGAGCGGGTTGAAGCGCCGATGCGGCATCTGATTGAGAGTCTCGAGTTCCATCCCGTCGATCATTACTTTTCACCAACGTGACTTGCCTTACCAGGCGCCCGCCCCTTGCCCCGCCGAGCACACGTGCACGTCCGGAATCTTTCGCGTCCTTTTCTCGTATCCTTCCGCGATCCGACATTGGAAGCGGTCAACGGTATCCGAACGGACCAGGTTAACCGTACACCCTCCGAATCCTCCGCCAGTCATGCGCGCACCGTACACACCCTCCAAAGCCGACGCCAGCTCGACAAGCAGATCGAGTTCTTTGCAACTGACCTCGTAATCGTCACGCAAGCTGCTGTGAGACTCGTACATCAACTGACCAAACCTACCCAGATCCTCGGTCTGCAGCGCATCCGCCGCGGCGAGTACACGCTGGTTCTCGCTGATCACGTGACGGCACCGGCGATAAACCAACTCCGGCAGGTCATTCCTGCGCCTCTCCAGATCGGCCAGGCTGACATCGCGCAACGCAAGGATGTTCGGCAGATGCCGTCGCAGTGTCCTCACCCCGATTTCGCAGTCTGCGCGTCGCTGGTTGTACTCGCCCGCCGCAAGTTCGTGTTTCACCATGGTGTTGCAGATCACTAAGTGGACATCTGGGGGAATTGGCAGCAGCTTGTAGTCCAAAGATCGACAATCCAGCATTAGAGCTTGCCCGGCACGCCCAAACGTGGCGATGAACTGGTCCATGATCCCGCATCGCGTCCCAACATACTCATGCTCGGCGCGCTGGCAGATCTTTACCAACTCAAGTGGCGGCAATTCGAAATTGGACACCGATACCAACGCCAGTGCGGTCGCGACCTCGAGCGCAGCGGAAGAACTCAATCCGGCGCCGAGCGGTACCTGACCATAGATGACGAGGTTCGCACCCGACACGGTGTGTCCCATCGCCTGCATCACTGCGGCGACGCCACGGATGAAGTCGCTCCAATGTTTTCTTGGCGGCCCACCGAGCGCATCCAAGGACAAAGCAATCGTTTCCGCAAACTGGTCAGAATGCACATGTACAACACGATCGTTCCGCCTGCTCGCAGCCACCCAGGTATAGAACTCGATGGCGGCCGGCATCACGAACCCGTCGTTGTAGTCGGTGTGCTCGCCAATCAGATTGACGCGGCCCGGTGCCCGAAAAATCTTCGGACGTGTCCCGTGTGATCGCTGGAATCGCTCAGTCAGTGAATCGGCAATCGATTCGAAATTAAGGACTGGACTCGTTTCCTTCGTCATGAGGCGGGCGCAAATTGATCCAACGGTTACGGAACTTGCCACAATATCACGGGTTGATAATCCATGTCCTTGACAAGTAAACTCACTGTGCCTCTGACTGTCGTTTCAAATGTCTACACCGGACCTGACCGCAGAGTTCCTTTCGAACTTGCGGATCACGGACCGGCGTCGCACGAATCGTCACATGACAAAATGCTGTCGGTCGGGTGTGTTTTTCCCTATTGTCTTTGTGCTGCCGGCGCTGTTCATCGCAGGAGCTGATGACCATATCCCCGCGATAGCCTGGCGCATTCCTATCGGACAGCCACCGGGAAATCCCGGTGGCCGGAAACCGGAACTGGCCGGGAGTGGTGGCTTTGGGGCTGCGCCGTAGCCGTCACCCTGAGAACATCGGTGTATACCATCACTCTCGAATTCGAAGTTGCAACCTTCGTGAGAGCTCGGGAAAATGCTACCAGTTCGCATACCCCTCCGCCTACCAAAACTCCGATGGTTCCAGATGCTCCAAGGCGAGCAAAGCCAGCGCGTCGCGGAGAGCGCCTAGCCAGACGTCCAGGGACATGCCTCCCGAGACCAAATCACCTCGCAGACATAATTGTGATGTTCCGAAAAGCGACGTGTCCGGCCTCACTGCCCTGCAGATAGATCGGTGCGGGCAGTGCTTCGTGACTATCCAAAGCGCCGCCCGTGATGCCCGGAATTTCCTGTTGGTCAATAATTGTCCGACCATTCTGTACGATGGTGACCAATCGCCCGACGAGCGTGATGTCGTAGCTCTGCCATTCTCCCGGCCTGCGCGGCTGTTCCGGCGAGGGTGCCAGGAAGCCATACACGCCTCCGGTGCGCATACTCGGCCCTTCTGGCTCGGGATCGTCTTCGATCTGGACCTCGTACCGACCGCGTAGGTAGACACCGCTATTTGATTTCGGCGCGCAATTGAATTCGATGTGTAACTTGAAATCTTCAAACTTGGCGTCGGTGATAAGTTCAGGGCCATGCCCGGGACTCACCAGCGTTCCGTTTTCGACCTTCCAGGTCGCTGTCGAGCCCGGATCGCTTATCCTCCACCCGCTCAGGTCCCTACCGTTGAACAACCGCGTCGGCTTCCCCCAATCCGGAGCGCTCTTTCTCTTTAAGTCCGGCGCCCTCTCGCCCGTCCATTGCCACGGAGTTCCATCGGGCCCGGTCGTGGTCCCTGTCAAAGTCTTACCTGACAGCTTGCCATCGAAGACCATGTCGTCTTTTCTTTCTTCCTCCTCCTTGGGAGAAACGAACGTGATGCGGCCATTTGAGAGCTCAATTTTCGGGAGCGGCCGCGCGTGTCCCCAACGGCTTACCATCCGCGCTCTGAGCTGTCCATCTTCCTGGGTTATCTCCAACCACGAGGGATACTCGCGAAGCGGAGTCTTCAGCGTCAAATCCCAACGTCCCAGAAACGACTGAGCCGAGGCAGTTGAGTCCACAGCGTTTTTTTGCTCGGAATACATCTGCATAGAAAACATCAGGATCAACGTTGTTAGCGCGAATGTTCTTCGCCGAAGATTCATGAGTCTACGACTTCCTTTCACCCGGGTGGTTTACAGCCAAGTTTTCCCGACAGAAACATGGCCGCTCTTACGACTTAATACTTTGCGAAGTTGAATCCCAATATACCGGCTTTTTTCTGTAGTAGGACTCATTGGCCATGTGGCAGCCGAGGGCCGCGTTGTGACCGAACACTGCGTCTTGCAATACTGGCTTGCGCGACCGGACGGCCTCGAAGAAATTCCACAAGTGGGGACGCAAATCATCATAATCGTTTCCCTTAAAGCTCAGGCTCTCCGGAGCTGGCTCCTGTCCGGGTTTAGGATCGTGTTCCTCATGCCACTGCGCGAGATAGGCGGTCTTCAGACGAGCGGGAAACGAGCCTGAGTAATAACTAGGAGCGAGATCCACACCAGATTGCGGAGAATAGCTGACCCCAAACTCCGTGAGTTCGATGATGCCCTTGGAGCCCATGAAGCGAGTAATTTCGGTGGATTCCGTGTCCAAGCTCAAGCGCATGTAGACCGGAACATTAGCGTACTCAAAGAGAACGGCATGCACATCAGGCGTATTGCGTCCGTCCTTCCAGCGGTAGATACCTCCGAAGGCCGAGACACGTTTGGGAATCTCGTTGATTCCGAGAACGGCTTGCATTCCGCTGATCAGATGTACGAGCAAGTCACCCGCAACCCCGGTTCCGTATTCCTTCCAGCAACGCCAACGCGCAAAGGCAAGCGGGTCGAAAGGCTTTTTCGGCGCCGTTCCGAGCCAAGTCTCCCAATCCAGATTTTCCGGCGACAAGTCTGGGGGCGGCGGATATTCCCACGCGCCGGTGGGATCATTGCGTCCCAAGGTCGCTTCCACCAGGCTCAACGCGCCGATCGCACCCTGGTCGTATAGTTCTTTCGCTTTGGCGCAAAGGACCGAACTCGTCCGCTGCGCGCCAACCATGACGAACCGGTCGGACTTCTTCGCGGCTACGACCAGAGCCAAGCCATCTGCGGGAGTATGCGAAAACGGTTTCTCGCAGTACACATCCTTGCCCGCGGCCAACGCGTCGACAACGATCTGCTTGTGCCAATGATCCGGCACCGCTACGACAATCGCGTCAATCTCTTTGTTGTCGAGCAGTTCTTTGTAGCGGCGCGTGGTCGGAACAGGCTTGCCTACGATTTCCCGGGCCAGTTCGTGTCGGCCATCGTAAAGATCGCAAGCGGCCGCGCACTCCACTCCCGGAAGCTGAATGGCCGTCGTGAGCAGGTTGCTGCCTTCCATTCCCACGCCCACGATTCCAAAACGAACGCGGTCACTCGCGGCCACGGGTGAATCTGACGCAAACAGCGGCTCGGCATTCAGGAGTATGGCGTTTGCGGCGAGCGTGGCACCTGCCGCCCCGGCGGTTGTTTGTAAGAACTCCCGGCGCGAGAACCGATCCTTTTTCATGAATGTGATCTCCTTAGGTACTGCTTACGACGGGTACTGCTTACGGCCGATCTTAATTTGCAACTCTGACCTGGGTGCACGCGGCTACGAGAAGAAGAATGACGGCAGAATTCAATTTGCGTGTCATTGGCAACCTCGGCATGAACTGTAAGGCGTTCCCGGAAAGAGCTTGAGAGTCAGATCCCAACGTCCCGAAAAAAACCGGACAGCGTCCGAAGGCGAACTCTTGTCGCCGTTTGCGCCTTGGCAAAAGGTGCCGGAAAAAGGGAAAGAAAGGACGAGGAACGTGGCGCAAGCGAGTCTGTAAGTGCCGTGAAGATTGAGCATGGTCTCCTCTAGAGAAATCGGCTTCTGCAGCCGGCTTCCCGCAACCCCGAATCAACGTCGTTACTTAGCGGTCCCCACCGATCGCAGCCAGCGTATCTCCATCCGTACGCCCAAATGGTTAACATCAAGACACAGGACTTCGAGAAAACGGTTTTCCGCGTCAATCGTTTCCCCGAGGCCGGCATGGGCCAGGCCTATCAGGAAGAGGCTGTCCACCCGGTTCCGTTTCTGCAAATCATCTTCAAACAGGAGAAAATTGGGTAAAGACGTCGCAAAGTAGTCCACCTTAACCTCGGTCGTCAATTGCCGAAGAGCCAGATCACGGAGTTCATGAAGCAACCGGGAAGCTGCCTCTTCATGCCCGAGTTCCTTTTCTGCCAACGCCCGGTAATAGGTCATGGGTGAGAGCCTGGGTTGAGTAGCAACCGCTTGTTCAAAAGCTTGTTGCGATCCGCGGACGTCACCCAGCGCCTTGCGCGCGAGCCCAACGAAATAGTGCAGGTGGTTCTCGGGCGCCAGAAGATGCTTGCCCTCGCCCAAATTAGCGGGGTAGCGTCGCGCAGCTTCGAAGTGGTCGAGAGCCCCCTGGGGTCGGTCTGCTTCAAGTGACTCTCGGCCAAGGATCACATGTGCCGCAACGTACTGTGCTGAAACCAGCCCCTCGCCACCCTCCCAGGGATGAAACCGGCGGGCGAGCAGGATTTCCAGCGCGCGCCCCGAATTCCCGACTTCATTGTAGAGCGTGACCAGTTCCACCGTTAGATCATCACGCCGCGCTACCAAGCCGACGTCTTTTTCCAACACTGACAGCCGCTGCTCCGGCGGCATTCCCCGCCGCTTATCGAGCTGGTCCATTTCATACAGAATCCGGGAGTCGCCCGGGTTCGCCGCGAAAGCTTGGCGGTAACACGCTGCTGCTTTTTCAGGATCATGGCGCACGTTACAATAAGCAATTCCGAGATTTCGCCACGCAATCGAAAAGTCAGCATCTAGTTGACAGGATCGTTCCCAGTTCTGGATGGCGTCCTCATAGCGTTTCTTGTCGTACAGCAAATTCCCCAAGTAGTAGCAGCCTTTGGCGTCATTGGGAACGGCCTGGAGGACATTCTGCAGGATCACCATCTCCTGTAACTGCGCTGGAAAACAGTAATCGGGCAGAGCTTGCGAGCCGCGGTGGTAAAATTCGGCGGCGCGTTTCGTGTCGGAGACCTGCTGATAGAAAAATCCCAATGCATAGAACAACATCGGATAGCCGACACGCTCCACCAATCTTTCGAGAACATCAATCGCTTCATCAAACAATCCGGCACCGGCATAATCAAAGGCGATGTCGAGATAAGTCTGCACCTGGTCCTGCATGAGTTCTGACAGTTCGCGGAGCATCTTCTCAGCCGCAGTTGCGTCTGCGCAGGCCCGAAAGGCGAGGACAATCTCATTGCGGGACCACAAGTCGAGCGGATCTACGTCTACATTTTCTTGGGCGACGTTCGTCGCTTCCACATTTCTGCCGAGGTGGCGAAGCACGGCTGCTTGCAGGTTGCGGGCTTTCGTGTTTCGACTATTCGCTTCAAGCGAACGCCGGAGATGCTGCAGGGTTGAAGCATAGTCTTTTCGGGAGCAGTCGATTTCCGCAAGCGCGTAATGGGAAGCTGACTGCCATGCATAATTCCAGGTTGCCCTTTGAAATGAGGTGTACGCTTCGGCAAGGCGGTGCTGAAACTTTAGCGCCAAACCCAGGTTGTAGTGCGGTTCTCCATCATAGGGGTTCGGATTTCTTTCCGTGAGCCTGCCAACGGCTCGCCGGAAGTACTGCTCTGCCTCCTCGAATTTGCCGCAGCGAAGCCGGACCAGGCCCATGGCGTTGTTGCTGCGGGCGTCGCCAGGGTCCCGGCGTAGAGCTTCTTTCCAATAGGATTCCGGGTTGCGGGTAGCATGACGGTACTGTTCGAGGTGCAGCCCGATTATGAAGAGTTCTTCAATGCTCCGGATTGTTTCCGGCGGCGGAGGTTCTTTCGCCGGACCGGGCAATGGACTTTCTTCCAGCTTCTCCGGACGATAGCTGATCAGCTCGCAACCCTCGGAATCAAGCACCGATAGCAGCAGGTCCGTCTCGTTGACACCAGCGGGAAGACAGACGGTCTCCAGCAGCGGTTTCCCTGGAACAAGGTCGGCCGTGCGATCCAGCCAGACCGTGGCTCCCGACCGAAGGGTCACCGTCGCACCAGGATAGCGTTCAGTTACGCAAACGCCCACCTTGGTATCGGACGCAGCAATTTCCAGGTTGATTGCGGCATGGCGATTTGCATTCTTGGCTGCCCCAATCAATTGGATCGGATACCAGCACTGACGGAAAGTCCGGGTTTCGAAGGGATGCAACCACGAGAAGTCGGGTTGATTCTCGGTATAGACGCCAGCCATGAGCTCGAAATAAGGGGCGCCCGAATCAGTCAGTTCTTGGTCCCAGGCCTTACCGAACTCGCCGCAGCCCCAAGTCCAAAGCTTCTTCCCGGGTGAGATTTGATGGTCGGCGACGTGAACCATGCCCGCTTGGCGCAGATGGTCGTAGCCTCCGAAAAAGTCGTATTGCGATTCGGTCACCATATACGACATGGGGACGGGGATGTTGCCGTACCACCTGAGGTCGACGCCGCTAGTATAGTCCACTCCGTAGTAGACGCTGCGCGCGATCGGGAATTCGGTAGTGGCACGTTTGGCATGGTCCGCCACCCAGGTTACGTCCGGAGGAAAGAAAGCCTGATACTGATCGTGAACCTCGACCGCCGCATTTGCCCACCAGAGAAAGCTTTGCACAAAAGGGGTGCGATTATAAATCTGTACTAGTGCCTCTACCATCGCCTTGCCGGGATACAGGCGGATTCCCACCATGCCCTTCATACGGTTCATGGGTTCATGCTCGCTCAGCCACACAGTTGCACTGCCATCCGTGTGACGCTCAATGAAAGAGGTCACGGGCATGAAAGTTGAAGGCCGATGATGCTGGGGCCAGTTAAACTCCACGCCTCCGGAGATCCAGGGACCCAGCAGGCCCACCAAGGCGGGTTTGATGATCTTTCGGTAATAGAAAAAATCGTACTGGTTGGTCTTGTCGAGGCCGCGATGGATTCGTCCGCCGAGCTCGGGGAGAATCATGACCTTGATATAGTCGTTTTCCAGGAAAACCGCACGATAGTCGCGTTCGCTTCTTTCGCTTGACACGCGATCGGTGAAGGGATTTGGGTAGACTTTGCCGCTGCTTCCCTGATAGACGCGCTTCTCCAGGAACATCGGATTGCGATCAGGGGGAGGGGTGGGATAGGTAGGAATCACTACCGTCTCCTCCCAGGCTTTTACCTGTGCAGCGGTCTCGCGAGTTGGCCCCAAATGACCTCCCTCCCCCTCTTGAGTCTGCAGCAGCGGCGCCACGGCGGTGACGACAACCGTTTCGACAATGGACCCCGGTGTAAAGCTGGAATTCGCTCCTACCACCTGCTGCACGTCAACGCTAACGTGCCGCTGCACGTCTATTTGAAATTCTCAAATTCGACCTCCAAGGTGTACGTCCCGACCTTCACCGGGGAGAAGGAATAGTTGCCGTCCCGCGAGGTGACGGGCTCCACGGCTAAGTCAGTATCCTCGCTGGTCACGTCACCTTGGCGCCGGGAATGACGGCGCCAGCCCCATCTTTGACGAGCCCGTGAACCGAGCCGGTGTCAACTTGCGAATAGGGCAGGCAGACTTAAGAAAACACAAACAATGAGAGCAGCACAGGCCGTAACGAGTCGGACGCGCAGTTTGCCAGCATCACATCGTCCCTAATTTGCATAGCCCCAGTTAATCGGTTTTGGACGCGAGCCGCAACAACCTTCGGTGGCGTTCACGTGCACGAAATGTAGCGTGCACGTGCACGGTTGGCCTCGACCGGGACGCTACACCATCCCACGGAAGCCTGTCAAGAATAAAATGAATAAAATGATATTGCTGCCAGATTGGCGGAAAGTTCTCGCTGTCTGGAAGAATTGGGGACAGGAAAAGTTTCTCTGCTTTCGTACAGCAGCAACGGGGACGAAATTTGCCTGGGCGAGGGGCTGGCGGATTGTAGAATACGGTTTGCACGCATACCGTGAGCTTGCCGCGTTA
>WNFC01006252.1_pt1 | contig 13107 bp, 21 predicted proteins | sample 5400541 | NCBI WGS metagenome assembly WNFC01 (sample SAMN13153342, study PRJNA577476) | soil metagenome | isolation source: 120 cm saprolite under Douglas fir tree site 2 hole 2 replicate 1 | place: USA:California | collected 2015-04-18
TCCGCCGCTCTGCCTGCTTCTTTCTCGTCGTGCCTGACGATTCGGGCCCGCTTGCGCGAAGCCTTCGGTGTCACCTCCCCTTCAGGGCTAGATCTCCCCGATCGAGAACCCACGGAAGCGGATGATCGTGCGCTCGCCCGCTGCTTGCTCCGAGACGCGCTACGTGGCTGGCTCATGTGCGCCAACGACGCCGAGCGCCTCTTGCCAGGCGCCTCCGCCTCCGCCTCCGATTTGCCGTCCTCGCCGCCGGACAGTGCGTCCACTTCCGCGCTTTTGCTTCTGCTCCTTGTACGGTACGCGGGGCGAGGTTGTGGACGTTGGGGGGCAGGGTCCTGTGGTGCTACTTCTTCGCCCGACTGCTCGCCCGATTCTTCGTCGCTGGTGGCCAATTCCCTTGGCTTGCCCGGCCTGCCACGGGGTTTGGATGCGGCACCTGAAAGTGCCGTCAAACATATACAAAGTTAGGAATTTGTGCGGCAAACCTTTGGTTTTGGACATGATATTGGTGAGGCGCCTTTCGTATGACCGTTGAGGCTCCCAAGTTGGGGACGTCGCGGACACCTTAACTTTGGCTTGAGCGAGAACTTGATCCATGTAAGCTTTTCTAGATAGGGAAGGCTAATGAGCGAAGTCTCGGATATGGTAAGGAGACGCACATTGCCAAAGCATCTCGGCTTTCTAAAGGAGTCAACAAAGGCTGTAGAACCTTGAAAAATAGGATGGCAGCGTCCTTCTTCTTTTGGTGCTTGTTGCTTTCATAAACTCCAAGTCGCTTTGCTACCCAACCCAGTAATTGCGTGTGAATGGCAATGATATGTTGGCCCTCGAGCTTGCGAACAATCGCCAGCTGTGCGCCGCGCATCATGAGACAAGGTATTAACGACTTGGCGAGCGAGACAGAGTGTGTCTCATCAGTTGCGAGACCCTCGAGGAGCAAAAGGAAAGACTTCAGAGCGTTAATGAATGAATAAGATGGGATAGCACGGAAGGATGATATTACTCACGTCCTTGAGCGCGCTTGTAATGACGTCGACGACAATGTCACCGTGTCCTTTGTACATGCCTTCTTCTCGTAGAACATCAACAACGACCTTTGAACAGTGGTCGAAGGCCACTCCTAATCGACCATGGTGGGTAAGAAGAACGGCGCCATGCCTCGGGTGAATAGCTCCAGCGCGGATGGCCCGTAAGAACGTCGAGACAACGCCCATAAAGACATACTCTTGTTCGAGTTCGGTGCGTGTGGTTTGTTTGCCTAGATAATGACGTGGTCGTCGCCAACGTCCAAAAACACGAAAGCTAGCGATCAACATACCAGCTAAGGCTGCGGCTCCCGTCTCCTTCGTGCCGTTCGTTGCTTTCTTGCTCCCCTTCCCAGCACCCTTCTTAGGAGCCGCATCATTGTCACTGGAAGCACGTTCGTCATCTGATCCATCAGAGACTTCACTAAGCACAGCCACTTCCTCCGTAAAACGCTCAGCTTCGGCCAGCACGAAAGCGGCGCAACGAAGCTGAACCTCCTCATCAAGCGTTAGTGACAAGGTTTCTGGGGACTGTTCGGCTTCAGAGTCTTGTGGTGGACAGAAGAGAATATGGAGATTAAGGAGGTTCTGGAAGGCCTACAACCCGAACTGAGGTCAGGTAACTGTTCTGAGGAAGCAATGAGGCGCTTACCGCTCTCCGGACACCGTCGGTGGGGTTCGATTGGGAGCCCACAGCGTATTCGACGAGTCTCTTGAGCAGAGCTTCCCGCTGCTCACGGAAAGACTCCCTAAGGCGCCCGTCATCTGGGGACGGCTGGACCTCCACTGATAATCGTCTAGCCTTCCAGATAACGTGCAAAGTCAATAAGTTAAGCGCCTGATCGATCATCTGTGTAGATGTCAGTCTCCTTACTTAAAGAGTGATCTTGCGCAAACCTTGCACGCACCGTTTCTTCTTCTTTGTACCCTAGTCTGCCCCGGTCCAGAAGAGCCGAGACTATGTCCCACGCGCCACTCTGCTTCCCACCTTCATCCTCTTCCATCCACACCGACATGTCTCGTGCGCCGGCCAACACGGACAGACGCGCGCAGATCGCCCCCAGCCGAAGTACTTCATCCTCCGTAAACGATGCAATCTCGAGCTCGTCGCGACCTGCAACGGCATCGCGTAAAGACATCGCAAGCTTATCCTCCAGCTCGAGGATCTTCGTATTGTTCGTGTTAGATAAGCTTGTGGCGTCCATCAGGTGACGGATCGCCGCCACGGCGTGCGAGAGTACGACTGACGACGAGTGGGAAGTAAACTGCTTAGTGATGTCATCCCACAGACTAGCATAGGCCTGTAAGGCACGTCAGCTTTACTAAGAGGATGTCCACCAGTCCACCGACCGCTGTCATCCTCATTTCCAAGTAGAGGTCAAGGTTCATGAGCAGAGGTATTGAGAGAACCACAGCGATGCGTGCCTCGTCCGTTTGGTGCTTGGCAAACAATCGAGGAAGGCTTTTGATCAAGGCGCGCGTGATGTCCGACACGACGGTGTCCTCCTCGCCCTGCAAGGAGAATGTGTGAACCGGCATTCTGGCGCGTAGCGCTCAAGCACGTACCTTCTTTGCGGCAGCCGCGCTCGCCTTCGCCTTCCCTAGAGACGCCACAAAGACTTCCAGAAGGACGGCTTCCTCGACCTCCTCCAGACGCCAAGGTTCGTTCGCTCCCGAGTCAGTGCTCCCTTTGCTATTTTTCAACCTCCTCCCTCGTGGCCCCTGGATGGAGTCAGATCCAGCTGAATGGTCCAGCAGTAGAATATCTAGTAGCGCCTCCCAGTCGTTGACGGATTCGATATCGTCCCACAGAGCTCCGACAGCGAGCCCAATTCTACCTCGTTGCTCTGTCCCGACAAAGGCGGCAACTTCGCGAACCCGTCGCAACGTAGGGCTGGGAGTAACCCCATTGAGAGACTCCTCTTCGTCCTCGGCAACAATAGCTTTCTTGCCTAGAAGCTTCGCAAGGCGCACGAGCAACTTCCCCAAGGCTTTGATACCCGCGCGTGTTCGTTCTTGCTTCCCGACCTTCCCACCCGCGAGATGCTCCTCAACGATCTCTGCCCAGACGCCTCTAACAAACTCACTGACAGCCTTGCGCACCTTGGCATCCTCATCAAAGATAAGCATGCACAGCTCCTCGCGCTGCTCATCTTCGAGTAGCTGGTGCGCATCAATAGCTCCAAGGACACCAATGACTGCGACGCGCACGGCAAGTTCCGTGTCACGAGTTGCCATCTCCACGAGACGCGGCTTAAAACGTTCTGTGAAGGTCTGCAGGGATGAAACATAGTCCGAGTTCTCGTAAACGCCGGAAAGCGATTTGACGGCCTCCAGACGGACTAGAGTGTTTGCATCTGAGAGGACCCAGCCGACGTAGCGGAGGTATGTGCCATCAAGGAAGTGTCCAGGATATTTCTTGAACCATAAACCAATGGAGCGCACACATTCAGCACGGATTGATGGATCCAAGTCACGATAGCGGTTTACAAAGACGCTAAATGATCGCTCACTTGTTGGTGCGAAGCGCAATGAGCAGTAATAGGCACACACCTGTCCACTAGCTCCTTCAAGAACTCCGCCAAGCTGGCTTTTCTCTGGCGCACTTCTGTTGCTTTGTCTTCTAGCTCTTTCTCTCGGCCCGTGACTGCTTTGATTTTGTTTCCCGCTTTTCGTTTCTTCTCTCCAGCCTTTTGCCTATCCAGGACGTCAGCCTCCTTATCTACGGCAGCTGCGACATCGCAAAGTGCCGTCAGTATCTCCAAAGCAACGACAGTAGCAGTATGTCGAAAGCTCCGGAGCTGGGAGGACGACATGCAAGTGATCCACGTCTGGATTGTTGCCATTAAGTCCGTCGCGTAAAGGACACCGAGTTGGGCAGCTGAAATAATAAGACGTTCGAGGAATTCAGACAGGGACTTGCGAAATTTCTTGAATATGGGTAGTCTTGACGTAAGCGGATATAGGGGAGAGTCATCCTGAAACGAAGGATGTTGGTACAAATCGGAACGTGCTTGGTTCAGCGCACCTGTTTCAATGCTTCCGTGAAGTTATCTAGGGCATCAACCACTCCATCATAGTCGACCGCCTCGTCCTCGTTAACGGTGTCATTACAGCCGCAAGCACGGAGGATGCAGTTGACGAGCTCCGCTTGGGCCATCCCAGGAGTTTCCTTGACCGAATCTAGAAAGTCCTCAACGGTAGACTGAAGGGCAGCTGATGGATTCATTATAGCATCTTCGACAAGAGTATGAGTAAGAGAGGCGTGATGGGATGGACAGTCAACACGCACTGAAGAGGGGGTTGTCTGTGTTGATTTTGAAGTCTTGGGGTACTTTATTCACATTTGACGCGTCGCCGTTAGCTTGAGGTTTTTTTGACTTGCGAGCGGAGGTCTCCCTGGCGTCACCAACCTTGATGACACGCGTACGTTTGGGTGCTTTCGGCTTGCCCTTCTTCTTAGGTGGCCCAGCACCTTTACCCCTAAGTTTTTGGGCACGATAATCCGCTTGTTCATGTTCATCCGGAGACTGGACATCGTCTTCGTCAGAGGAGAGGTGCGGATCTATACGTTCATGTTCTTCATCATCGCTATCAACCTTGTCGCGCTTTCTCTTCTGAGACGAAACTGTTGAGGCAGGATTGTACATGAGGAGGCGGCGTGCACGAGAAAGAAGGCAGAAGAAACGCACCGGAAGTAAAGTGAATAACCTGTTTCCTCTCGCGTTGTGAGCGTCGAGGGCCGTGCGCAGATTCGGAATCGGACATGATTAAACGAAGGCACTCACGCTCACAACTCGCCGCGTCGGTGGCCAAACCCGCGTGTCACAGCACAGACATCAATTATGTAATCACGTCACACACCTGCTTAGAAAGCAACGCACCATGTCCCTTATACTTCCGCGCCTGACATGACAACCAGGTGGCGCGCATCGCTTGGGAGCAGCCCACCACCACTAGAGTTCGAAAGTGAAAATTCATCCCCACTACAGGAACTTAGCATGAGTATCGCACCCACCGAGCCTGACCCGCTTCCTTTGGGGAACCAGGTATCCGAGCCGTTACCAGGTCTGCAAATACCCGAACTTACCCCATTTTAGGCGACAGATCCGAGAAGGTCATCACGGGACAAGAGTGTTATCGTAGATAGCCAGCCTAGGGTTTGTTTAGACCACCTCCCCCGAATCAGATGGAACTAATCATCCGCTTGCTTCAAAGGCCTCCAGGCCTATGATGTCGACCGGTATCGGTGGAGGTGACACAAATTCGCTTAGAGTGCCCATTATGGCCGATGGGTTGCGTGCGTGGAGCTTCGGCCTCTTTGATTGCTTTTCCGACCTTCCAACATGTATGTATGACCTTTGGTCAACCACCTATCGCCGCCTGCAGTTTTCCGGCTCATTGACAACTTTAGGCGTCCTGTCAGCGTTCTGTTGCTGCTACGTCTACTCGCGGAACAAGCAGCGGTTTGTTCACCTTGAGATGCAAGGCACACCCCTTCGCGAGCCAGTGGGGAGGTATAACCAGGACTGTATTTCATGGTGCCTTCTCCAAGGCTGTTGCTGTGCGGGATGGGGACTACAGGTTCGTTCATCATTGTCATATCCTTGGATGCCAAATCATAGACGTGGGTTTTCCCCGTAGGCCATCTCGCGCTCTGATGTGCGCAGACGATATGGAATCCGCGGTGAAGCATGCAATGACGTCCTCGTAGGCGGGTGCTGCGGACCATGTGAGCTCGTTCAAGAACACCGAGAGATCCAACTGGAAGAGTCGGGCTTCTACGCGGTGTAGTAAGTATTTTCGTTTGGTCTTTTCTTGGATAATAACAACGGCATGAGGAGAATCGTGATTCTTGACTGTACGGTAATTGTGGATACCCGGAATGTGACTCGCGCGACTCGACTGAAGTAAACAGACGTCGGTTTGGTTATCCTGTTTCACCTTGTGTTACTGCTGTTGTTGTTCTTTCGCCCTGATAACAACCGACTCGCTGACCCTTGACCACATATCTTCTACATCATGTCTCAGGATCTCCAAGGAGACCACGCGTCAACTTTGAGTCCCCAAGGCGACTCAGACGACATCCGCACTAAGTATTTTAAATCCAGAACATGCCGTGAAATGTTCTCTCTCTCTGTCATATCTTCGGCCCTAGTCGCCATGATCGTTGTGTTCGATCTAAGTTCCTTTGGGCAGCTGGTTCCTGCGCACTAGCTCGAGCAGAGGCCAGATCATGTCATGTTGCACCAGACAGGAAGCCGTCAAATATTCGATACTCGCACTTCTAGATCTTAAGGTGCACCATGGGAACCGAGGCTTTCAATGGTCAGATGATGTGTATATGGGCAAAAGCAGTCTAGTACTCGATACATGACATGTTGACTTATAACATGTCCATGTCGAGCAGTGCTTGGCAGACAGCATGATACCGCCTTTCATCTCGCACCTTTTAGGTCTCTGGATGCGCCCAAGGACGTATTCCATCAATGGCGGATCATGATGTACATATGTCACTCAAAAAGCAATCAGTGCTGGGCAGGGGAATGACGACGTCGATGCACACGCGATACGCAATTGCAGCATGTGGCGTTTCTCTGATGCTCATGTGATGATTGGTACGTGTCTTGCGGTCTGATGCGGATCACCGGATCACCCTGCACAAGGCCCCTACTTGGATGTTTCTAAGCTCGTGCGAAATAGCCGATACGTCCTGAGGCAATTTCACGCAGCGGCCTGGTCCTTGATTTGAGTAGAAATAAATGCAAAGTGAGCGTCACTCACCGCACGAATTCTCCTACGAACTTCTGACGCCCCACAGCCCCCACCTTCCACATCACGCGCCGGGGTAATCACAATCAAACTCCACGAGCGTAAAATCACCTAGCGAAGGCTGCATGATGCCTGGTGCGTTAATTGGGGCGATGCGGTCACGGTGATGTGTTAATTCATGCGCCGCAGAAGGGCTTCTAACCCCAGAGTTTCTTCCCAGACACTTTTTGAGAGGAATGACCTTCGATTCACGGCAAATATTAATATTCCTACGGTGGCTTTAGAGGACACTGAATGCCGGCACTTTTTTTATGGGCCTTCCATATTATGAACCCTATAACTGAGTTCATGCCCCTGAGAGTGTCAGCGTCGCATATGACCGCCATTCCAGCACGGCGTAAACGAACTTAGTATGGGTGCAGCTCCTATGGCGTTGTGCAGCCATAGCAGATGCCAAAATTCGATAATAGTACTAGTCGGCCTCCTAAGTGTCAGTTGTCCAAACCACCATCAATCCAACTGCATCCGGACTGTGATATTCGTCACCCACATCCATCGAAGTACAATATTAATCCGTGCCGATGCACACACCGCCTTGTTTCCCTCCTCCTGCTCTCCTACCACTATATGTGCTTGCCAAGCACATATACACATTTCGTCACACGGCTGTACCCTACTCGCCCTGAGGGGTCGGGATGACGGTACGGACTACGCAATCGTGCCTGATTGCACACGATAAAACAGGAATCATTACGTTGATGACATAGGGAGAGCGCTGATATTGCACCAATGATGAAGCCGATGAGGCGCAGATACGTCTAGCAAACGTTCATGGGTGCCTCATTGGGCGGTAACCTTTGATGCCGTAGTACGCCACGGTTCCTGGATAGTCGGGATGAGTCGGTCCAGCATGCAATGCGTCACTAAACCCGATCCTTGACCCGGGAATACCGTAACAACCTAAACGACACCACCCTGAGACAGCGGCACACGCCGGCGTGTGAGGACCCTCGCTTCTCGTTCACCAGCGCCACCTTTCAAGGTTTTCTTCATGTGATCCTATTTTCGTTCTCCTGCGCAATTCAATGCTACGGCGGTGTCGTTTTTTTTTTCAATGTGGGTCGCTCCATGCTTTTCCCACCTAGCTGCTATCAGTTCTAAAAAAACGATATTTCAAAACTTCGATAGTTAGAATTTCGTAAGATCGCTGGCCTTCCCAGTGGCTTCCCGCGGCTCCCGCCACCGTGATCAAGTGACCGCAATCATGGTCCCCCAAACCGACCTACGACATCTTGGCTTTGGATTTAAGCAGCCGAATTCGACTCTTGCGTAGAGTTTGATGCGTCGAATGGTTGTTGGTCGTGGTCCCATCCGAAAATCAAGGGTGCATTCCGGTGGTTGACGCACGTTTTAAAGCGCTCCAATCTGGCAACAATCAATCAATGATCATCTATATCCGATCCGCCTTGCGTTTCCCAGATGTGATTCGCAAAGATAAATGTCCCGTAGGTTCAAGTCCAAACTTGCTCGGGTCAACTTTACAAGCCGCGAGGGGCATCTTTCCTGGGTGCCGATGTTGGTTCGCAATCTACTATCTGGCATTTGCAGGCATCGCCCCCTGATTCAATCCTCAGTCGGACTGAGTTCGCACAGCGGCCGTTGCCCCAAGAGGCATTTCTACCCTTTTTCTTAGTTTCCGCCCCAATCTGCCACATCACGAACCAACAGCAAAGTAAACTTGAACTTGAAGGGTCGGTTCCGTTATCCAATACCGAAGGGCCGGAGAAAACTAAGGACTTCGTTGTTGATTTTGATAGAGATCAAGGAAGTCAAGTTTGAGACAAGGATGCGCCCGATTAGGCCGGCTCTTTCTCCACTTCCTGGAATAGTGTTTCTTATCGCGGACAACAAAGAGCATCAAGGGGCGTCCTTCGGAAGTCTGGACGTGACAGTTGTCGCTGTTAAATGGGGCCTTGGCCAAGGTGAAGGACGACTTTTACTTTGCCATGCCTTCAATTCTCAATTAATCACCGCGCCTCGGCGGACCTGAATTTGGGCGGGCTACGAGCCCTCCGAGTCGACCTCGTCAGGCTTCTGTACTCACCACCTGGTTTTTTTTTTTTGGATGGCCGCCCGGAGAGGCCCTAGATCCTGAGTCGATCCTTCGGCGGGGAAGTTCTTATCGCCGCACTCAGGGTCCCTGCATTCGTTACCATCTGTGACTTCGTCGACGACTGTACCGAGCCAAACTTTTAACTCGTTTCAAGTCGTTCTTCGCACCGTACCGCGCTAATTGACAATTATGGGCGCGCCCTCGTGGAAACTGCACTACAACCTCAAGTTGTACTTCACAATTCACACCGACACGCGGCTGGAACAAAAAACAAGGTTCGTGAGTAAAATCGGTTGTCGGAATTCTTTTACGGAGCCTTTTCTTTCTTGACTTTCTGTTCACATCTTCGGGATTTGAGAACCCTGGAATTCCGAGGTCTCGGTCGTTCGATAGCGAGCAGCGGGTTTCGAGATGTTGGAAGGCCCGCACGTCTTTCACGCCGTCCCATCGACATGTCCTGCGACTCAACCGAATCACGAATAGAAACTCGTGTTCTGTCCATGTGGAAAGCACGTCTCCTTATGCGCGCAGAATGTGCACCTCCTATCTCCCTACACGCTTGGGCCTCGTGGGTTCGATTGAACTGACACAGCTCCCCGCGTATCATAACTTGACTGTGCCGCGCTTTCCGTGCTGGTTTCCCCCCCTTCTACCCCCTTCACTTGGCTTATCACGCCTTTCTTCTCTCCTCCCCTCATTTCCACTCTGAATGTCAGATAGCCCACCGCCCCCGTAAGCATTTTGGTTCAAAATTTCTAGTCTTCGTATGTCTCAAAAGCGACTGACGAAGGTATGTACCGGGGAAGTCATCATTCAAGCGTTTCCTCAACTGGGCGATGCCTCCCCTGGGTATTCCAGTTGAGCAGCTGCGGCCTGACACTTCATACGTTCGACTCATTCTCGGCGCCGTATACGATATCCGAATATGCGAAGAGATCTTTGACGGCTGGGCGACTCAACTAGACAAGTACGTACAGCGACACACACACGCACACACTTGTTTTCCGTGTTTTTCTTCTCCAGCCTTGCTCGGTAACATCTAAAACGAACGGATCTTTTTTTGTTTCCTGCAGAGTCAGCTCTGAGAAGCCAGACGAGCGAGAGCGAGTCCTCCGACATCATCTCAGCTCGCTAAAAGAAGACGCGAGCTGGTGTTCGCACGCGACCAACGCGATCCTCCTCCGGCACGCGCAGTTCGCGTACCTAATGGCGCGGCGCATCGACGGCGCGTCCAAGTCGTGGCTCAAAGGCCTGCGATACGGCACGGACACGACGAAGCTCGCGAACGACATCGCCGCGGCCTCCCGCTCGCTCCTGCAGCACGTCGCGCAGATGCGCACCGACCTCGCCGCGTTCGTCGACGCGCTCGAGAAGATGGAACTGAAGAAGAAGAAGAAGCGCGCGACCGCAAAGCGGCGCATCTTGGGCTGGCTCAGGTACCTGTTCGACGCGCTCGCGAGGATCTTCGCGCTCGGGTCGTTCATCTCGCCCTTGCTGCACTCCGTCGCGCCAGGCGTGGGCTTGATCGCGCTTGCCGCGTCCACGCTCTGGAAGGCGGCTGCCGCATTTTGCGGAGCAGCGGAGGGTACGTACGTCCCTCTTCTGGAATGCGCAACCCCCTACCGTTCCGGTAGGGAGGAAGTAACTTACTGGTGATCGAACCCCCCTTTTTCTTGACGTAGAAATGCACGAGGGAAAGGAGTCTGAGAGCATCGAGTCCGTGCTTCTATTCCTCAAGGAGACTGTTCCCAAGGAAGCACAAACCGCACAGAAGAGACTAGCACGATTCGACGAAGCCCTCGTTGTCATGGGGCTGGAAGCTCACATGAAGACAGGTCGACGAGTGACGCTACTCGGTCCCGACTTGGCAGCCATAGCTCAAGAATGGAGCGACGTAGCCAAACAGTACCAATCGATGTTGCCCGACGATGATGATGACGATGAGAATCCGGATAGTGCACCATGAAGAATAATCGTGCGTTCAGTCGTACAAGTATTCCGAGACTTCATTTATAATCCCAGTTTCAGACGCTCCTACACTCCGGTTAGCCGGAGGTCTACCTTGGCTTCTATCACATTCTTGACCAGCTCCTCAGTCGGTTCGTCTACATCAATGACTTTTCTCTCTTTTTCCAACAATCCCCGAAATTCTTGAGGGAGCACGTCCCGTTCGAAGTCAAAGCTCTGCTGCGCAGAGAGTGCCCCTGTAACGGCCTCCGAGAACTTGGCGGGGTGGGCAGTGGAAAGCACGACTTGAACAACAGACGGCGAGCTAATGAAAACACAACTCTGTAAATCTGCCAACTCTCATTCTGCGATAAGCCTCACTTGCTGGTAGACACTATCCGCGCGGCCGAGAGGCCCACCGCCGTATGCGGATCTGCAATGTATGAAGGGCTTGCAATGTAGTACTGTTTTATCGTTTGGAGCGTCTGAAAGCAAGGACACCGTTGAAACTTGTCACTTGGTCAGACACATACACACGAGACATACCTGGTCATCTGATACACGCTCAGCCAAGAAGTCCCGCCTCGCCAGTTCGAGCACCTCGACGGGGACGTCGACGCGACCGTTTTTCTTCACACTTTTCATCCAACCATCGATAGTGGCTCCAGCAGAGGCTCGCCTCGCGCTGTCAGAAGTCGGAGTGGATGTCGCGTAAGAGAGGTACCAGAGGAGGCGCTCAAAGTTGCTAGACACGAGGATGTCCATCGCTGGACTCCACGTCGCCCGCACGCCGCCATCAGCCGGTTTCAAGTTTCCGTCCTGAGCACCCCCGGAGGGCTGCACAGTCGAATCGACCTTTTCGTAACGCCCGCTGCGCCAGAACCGCGTGAGGATGTCGTTGGAGTTTGTCGCGACGACGAGCTTCGCCATGGGAAGGCCCATGCGCTTCGCGTAGTAGCCGGCGAGGATGTCGCCAAAGTTTCCCGTCGGGACGACGAATTGGATCTCGGAGCTTTCGGGGTGCGGGATCTGCTCGCGGACGCGGAAGTAGGCGAGGAAGTAGTAGACGGTCTGGGCGAGGATGCGTGCCCAGTTGATGGAGTTGACGGCGCCGAGGTGGTACTTCTCGTTGAAGGGCTGGTCTGCGAACAGCGCCTTCACGATGTCCTACGGGGAAACGTAAACGTAAGCGGGCTCTTTAGTGGTGGTTGATCCCCGTCGATCCGCGCGCAAAAAACTTTTACCTGGCAGGCGTCGAACGTACCCTTCACGGCGATGTTGTGCACGTTGGAGTCCGTGACAGTCGTCATTTGCGCCTCTTGGACGGGTGATATGCGACCCTTGGGGTGCAAGATGAATATGGACACATTCCTCTTTCCCTTCAACCCATAGATAGCCGCGCTGTGTGACCACCAGCAAGTAGGACGTCAGTAAATGCATTGCACAATATCCTCACAACAATTTTTAGCGGGGCAATAAATATTGCGCGCGCAGCACACACACACCTTCCCGTATCGCCGCTCGTGGCGCCTACCACCGTGAGGATCTCCGGGCGCTTGCCGGGCGACTTGCGCGCGTTTCTCCTGGCGAGGAAGAACTCGAAGAGGTTGCCGAGGAGCTGCAACGCGACGTCCTTGAACGAGAACGTAGGGCCGTGGAAGAGCTCGAGGACGAACTCGTTGTCGCTGAGCTTGGACAGCGGGGCGACGTCGGGATGGCGGAACGTGGTGGTGTAGGATCGGCTGACGATCGCGCGGAGGTCGTCGGGCGAGAGCTCATCTGGGGAGATGTAGAGCTCGAGGACGGCGACGGAGAGGTCGAGGAAGGAGTAGGACTTCCACTCGTCTTGCCAGTTGGGGGGCAGGGAGGGAATGCGCTCCGGGATGTACAGGCCACCGTTGGGGGCGAGACCGGCCAAGACGGCCTAGAGCGGGCCGGAGAGTCAGCGAACGAAATGGCGCCGGGTGGGAGATTGACCTCTTCGAAGCTGAGCAGCTCAGCCCCGCCTCGAGTGGAAAAATACTTCATCGAGTATCAGCAGAACCGTATTGGGCTCGAGCCTCGAATGGATGGAACATTTTAATTTGATTTTACAAACTCAGCGACGAAAGCTTACATGATACGCAGCTAACTCAGAACTCGGCTCACTCACTGGCAACTGGCAGGTTATAAATTCTACGACCATGTCGTGATCCTCACTTTGCTGCGGAGAGACCGTGCTTCCCTGAAAGAGGGCATCTCCCTGTTCTGCAT
>WNFC01006253.1_pt1 | contig 13106 bp, 17 predicted proteins | sample 5400541 | NCBI WGS metagenome assembly WNFC01 (sample SAMN13153342, study PRJNA577476) | soil metagenome | isolation source: 120 cm saprolite under Douglas fir tree site 2 hole 2 replicate 1 | place: USA:California | collected 2015-04-18
CCTCGGCCTCGCGGCGACCACCTTCGACGACACGGCGTTCGCCGAAGACTTCGCGCGCCGCTGGAACCGCTGGGCGGCGCGCTTTGCCGACGGCACACCGGGAAGGCGGCTACGCGCGGTCGGCATCGTGCCGCTGGGCGACGTCGGGTGCGCGACCCGCGTTCTCGATGAGCTGGGCGCCCTCGGGCTGGTCGCGGTGACCGTCCCGCCCGGCCTGCGCGACGGCCGCAACCTCGACCATGCGAGCCTGGAGCCGTTCTGGGCGGCCGTCGAGTCGAGTGGGCTCCCGGTCGGCGTGCACGGTGCGCCCGGGATGCACGTCCCGGTCGCCGGCGCCGACCGCTTCGACAACTACGTCCAGGTGCACGCCCTCAGCTTCCCCTTCGATCAGATGATCGCGCTCACGGCGCTCGCGCTGGGTGGCGTCCTCGAGCGCCACCCGCGCCTCCGCGTGGCCTTCCTCGAGTCCGGGGTCGGCTGGGTCCCCTATTTCCTCGAGCGGCTGGACGAGCACTTCGAGAAGCGCGGCAAGCAGGTGCCCGGCTGCCGGCGGCCGCCCTCGGAGTATGCCGCCCGCGGCCAGTGCGTCTTCAGCTGCGAGCCCGAGGAGCGAGGCCTCGCCGACGCCGCGGCGGCGCTCGGGGCGGACAAGATCATGTACGCGAGCGACTACCCGCACTGGGACAGCGACTTCCCCGACACCGTGGCACCCATCCGCACCCGCACGGACCTCTCGGAGGCCGCCAAGGCATCCATCCTCGGCGACACCGCCGCCCGCTTCTACCGCCTCGCGTAGGCTCCCAGCTCAGCGACGGCGGCGCGCGGGCTTTGCCTTCTTGGGCGGCGCCGCGGCCGCCTTGATCACGCGCGTCGCGGTGGCGGCCGTGGCCTCGTCGCCGAACCCGAAGGTGGCCGTGAACCGGCGCCCGACTACCTGCGCCACCAGGAAGGCGATGTTGATGCCGGCGTCCGCGAGGCCGCGCGCGATCGCGGCGCCGAGGCCCGGGCGGTTGTCGCCCTCGACCAGCAGACACGGGATGTCGCGGCTCTCCGCCAGCCCGGCCTCCGCGGCCGCCGCCGTCGCCCGCTTCCCGCTCACGGGATAGAGCTCGATCGCCGCGCGCTCCGGGGTGTGCGGCAAGCGATAGCCCATGACCAGGCGCAGATCCGCGCCCGCCTGGGCGAGCGGCTCGAGGGCTCGCGCGAGCACGCCCGGGTGGTTGTCGACGTCCGCGCGCCAGAGGGTGATACGCTTGACCGTGACCGCCATGAGACCTCCTTCGGGTGGTGGTGTGCCCCGCTACTAGTGTCAGGCTCTGCACGATTGCAAGCCTGTGGCACCACTGGCACTGCAGGGTGACGTGCGTGTCACGCGCACCGCGCACGGCGTGGCGTTCCGCCGCGCCGGAACGGGCTTTTCTCCGCGGCACCACCATTGCTCGGGCTCTCTCCCTTACGTGACCCGAGTGACGGCCCAGAGTGCGCACATGCAGGCGAAAACCCGCTGCCGCGGTCTCTCCACCATGGAGCTGCTCGCCGGCAGCGCGCTCACGCTCATCACGATGGGGACCGTCTTCAGCTTCTCGCAGGCACAGCTGAAGGCCTACGCGGTCCAGAGCTCGTACGCCCAGAGCCAGAACGTGACGCGTACGGCGATCGATCTGATGACGCGCGAGCTGCGCATGGCCTCGCTCGACCCGACCAACCTGGCGCTCCCCCTCTCGACCACCCTCACCTGCCCGGGCGTGAAGCAGGGGATCGTCGAGGCCACCCCGGCCAAGATCCATTTCCGCCAGGACCTCGACGCGGACGGTACGCTCGCCGGCCCGGGCGAGGACGTGACCTACGACCTGTCCGAGGGCCAGATCCGCCGCGCCGACGGCGCCGCCGCGCCGGTCGCGATCGTCGACTCGGTCCCCACGGGCGGGCTCGCCTTCCGCTACTTCGACGGGAGCAACCCGCCGGTCGAGCTGGTCCCGTCGGGATCGCTCACCCCGGCGCAGCGCGACTGCGTCACGAAGGTGCGGCTCACGGTGACCGCCAACGTGCCCAACCCGAACCCCCGGATCGCCACCCCGGTCAAATCGGTCGCCGAGACCGAGGTGGCGATCCGGAACCGCTCGCTGCTGAACTTCTAGGAGATCCGCCGCCATGTCGCCGAACGCCCGTCCGCCCAGGCGAGCCACCCGCCCCGCCGACTCCGGCATGGCCTTCGTGCTGGCGCTGTTCGCCCTGACCACGATCGCCATGGCCTTGACGAGCGCCCTCCTCGTCGCCAGCTCCGACATCCGCGCCACGCGCAACTACCGCGAGGCCTCGCAGGTCCACTTCGTCGCCGAGTCCGCGATCGCTCACGCCATGCAGGTGGTGAACGGCCCGGGTGTGGTCAACTTCCAGAACGACGTCGTGACGCCGTGGGGCACGCTCTTCGGCACTAGCGCGCGGACCTTCGGGCCGGTTGGAAGCTACACCTACACGGTGTCGTCGTTCACCGATCCGGCGGACGTCGTCAACTTGGGCGGCCTCGTGGCGACCTCGACGGGACCGGAAGGCGTGCGCAACGTCGTGGTGGCGCGCCTCAGTCGCTCGAACATCCCGGCCACCGCGCCCGGGGCCATCTACCTCTCGCAGAACGGCCAGACCAACGCCACCTTCAACGGAAACGGCTTCCTCATCGACGGCAACGACCACAACTACACGGGCGGCCTCGCCAACCCGAACCACCCCATCCCCGGCCTCTCCACCCGCAACGATACCAACACGCAGGAAGCCATCAACAGCTTGAGTGCGAACCAGCGGAACGACGTGACCGGCCTCGGCTACATCGCCGGCTCGCCCTCGGTGCCGAGCATCCTCACCTCGCCCGCGGCCCCGACCCCCGCGCAGCTGAACCAGCTCGCCGCCGACCTCCTCGCGCGCCCTGGCGTGGTCAACGTCAGCGACACGCAGGTCCAGGGCAACGCGACGTTCGGTACCGACGCGCATCCCCAGATCACCTACTTCAACAACTCGAGCGGGGTCACGATCAAGGCCAACGGCAACAGCTCGGGGGCAGGCGTGATGATTGTCGAAGGCGACCTCACCATCCAGGGCAGCATCGAGTTCAAGGGGCTGATCATCGTCCGCGGCCGTACCCAGGTGATCGGCACGACCGACGATACCGGCAACGCGACGGTCTACGGCTCCCTGTGGACGAACGACTTGAACCTGACCGTCGGCGGCAGCGCGCTCCTGTACTACAGCACCCAGGCGCTTTCGCTCGCCAACCAGGTGAGCGGCGGCGCGGCGCTCCCCACGCCGGTCGTGGTGACCTCGCTGATCGACTGCTCGCAGGCCGTCGCCGGGACCGGCGGTTGCCCGTGAGCGCGCCGGCCGCGGGGGCGTCCCGCACTGCATCCGCAGCACGCGCCTGCACCGTAGCGACACGGACCTGACACGCATCTGCCGCAGCGCCACGGCGCCCCGCCCGTGCTGCCTGGCCATCCTCGTGGCACCGCCGTTGCTTTGTGCAGCGATGGCCTCTCGACGCCGCGCCAAGAGCCGGGGAACGACGCTGCTCGACGTCCTGGTCGCGGCCGCCATCATGCTCATCCTGTTCGCGATCGGGCTGCCTAACCTGAGCCGCCTGCGCTCGCCGTACACGCTCGCGGGTGCGACACGGCAGATCGCCGCCGACCTGCAGGCCGCCCGCCAGCGGGCGATCGCGCGCAACGTGCGCTACCGGGTGAACTTCGACGCGGCACATGCCTCGTACACGATCGAGCGCGAGCAGGCGGGCAACTGGGTCGCCGACTCCGCGCCCCAGCCCGTGCCGCAGGGCGCACAGCTCGGCGCGGTACTGCCCGGCAACCCCGTCTTCGACACGCGGGGCATGCTCGGCGCGCAGGTGACGGTCCCGGTCACTGTGAGCGGCTCCGGGACCAGGACGGTGACGATCAATGTGCTCGGCAAGACCACGATCAGCTAGACGCGCGGCGGGCGGCTTCTCGCTGCTCGAGGCGGTCGCCGCGACGGCCTTCCTCGCCGTCGCCCTGATGGCGTTCGCCGCCAACACGATCTGGCTCACCCACGACGAGAAGACCGCCGACTCGACCAGCGCCGCCCACGCTCTCGCGCAGCAGAAGCTGGAGCAGCTGCGCAGCACGCCGCTCGGCGCGGCGGCGGTCGCCCCGGGCATCTACATCGACCCGACGAACCCGCTACAGGCGGATGGCACCGCGGGGGGCACCTTCACCCGCCGGTGGACCGTCTCCGGCAACGATCAGCCGACCTTCGGCCTGCGCACGGTGACCGTGACCGTCTCGTGGCGGGACACGCAGTCCCACACCACCACGCTCGCCGCGTATATCCGCTGCAGCACCATCCCATGCTGAGCGCCCCCTGCCGCCGGCCGCGCGCGCGGGGCTTCTCGAGCATGGAGGTCCTCGCGGGCCTCGGGGTGACCCTCATCCTGCTCGCCGCCGTCTACACCTTCCAGCAGGCCCAGATGAAGGCCTACTCGACGCAGCAGGTGTACAGCGACAGCCAGAACGTGACCCGGAGTGTGATCGACCTGATGGCGCGCGAGCTCCGCATGGCGAGCTACGACCCGGGAACGGCGCTCCCCACCTCGCCGGGGCCGTGCGCCCCGGGCGTGAAGGAGGGCATCATCGAGGCGACGGCCACCAGCATCCACTTCCGCCAGGACCTGAACGGCGACAACGCCATCGGGGCCGCGGGCGAGGACATCACCTACGACCTCTCGAACGGCACCGTCCGCCGCACCGACGGCACCGCGACGCCCGTCGTGCTCGCCGCCGGCATCCCGACGGGCGGCCTCAGCTTCCTCTACTTCGACAACGCCAACCCGCCCAGCCAGCTCGTGCCGGGCGGCTCCCCGGCCGCGCTCACCGCCTGCCAGCGCGACAGCGTCGCCAAGGTGCGCGTCACCGTGCGGGCGAACCTGCCCAACCCGAATGCCCGTATCTCCACGCCCATCGCTTCGGTCGCCGAGTCCGAGGTGGCCGTCCGCAACCGCTCGCTCGGCAACTTCTAGCGACCGCTCAGCGCTCGGCGAGATCGCGGAGCACGCTCAGCCGGCGCTTCTGCGTGCGCTGGAACTCCTTCTCGAGCCGCTTCTGCTTGCCGGGAGGATCCTTCCGGTTCCGCGCCTCGAAACGCTCCTGCTGGACGCGCAGCAGATGATGCGAGATGCGCCGCTGCTCCGCCCGCAGGTCCTCCTGCGACGCCTTGCCCTGCGGGCCCGCGGGGCGCGCGCGGGGAGGCGCGCTCGCGGGCCCGGCGGAGCTGTTGACCGACTCCTCCGCGCCGGAAGCCTCCTTCAGGCTGCGGACGCGGCGGCGCGGCACGATCAGATCGACCCCGCCGCGCAGGAGATGCACCTGGTCGCCGTCCTCCCAGTAGCTGTCGACCGTCATCCGGTCGCCGGCATCGAGGTCGACGAGATAGGCGCCGAGCGCCGGCCCCGTAGACAAAACCAGCAGTCCCGCTGCAGTGATCAGTCGCATATCCAGGAGTCCAGCAAGGCTCGTGCCGCCGCTTCTCGCGGCACGTGCCTTGCTCCCTTCGCGGCCTGGGGCGTTTGGGAGGTGGATGCGGATGGCCTTTCGACCCGGTGATTACGTGTACCCTGCCGACCTGCCACGGCGCTTGCTCTGCCGCGTGGCGGCGGCGGAGAGCGGACGAACTCGAACGGGCGCTTTCCAGATCCTGACGCTCGAGCCGCTCGAGAGGCCGTGGAGCGACTGGCCACGTCCGAACCTCATCGTGCGCTTCGACGAGTCCGTGCGGCCGGCCCCCGCGCGTGCCCTCTGGCGGACCGCCGCGAGCTGTCGCGCGGCCTGAGCAGGATCGCTGAACCCCGGCATTGCCCGGCGCGCGGCGGCCGGGCTAGAGGGGCGGCATGCACACCGCCGCCCTCGTCGCTCTGGCCCTCCTCCTCGCCCAGCCCGCGCTGGCGGAGGCGCCGGCGCGCGTCCGCTTTGGCGTCTCCACCCCCAATCAGGACGTCGCCTGGGACGACCTCCTCGCCGCCTGGAAGGAGGCCGAGGCCCTCGGCTTCGACAGCGCGTGGGTCTTCGACCACTTCATCCCCATCTTCGGCAACCAGGACGGCCCCTGCCTCGAAGGCTGGACCATGCTGGCCGCGCTCGCCGCGGAGACGCACCGCCTGCGCATCGGCGTGCTGGTGACCGGCAACACCTATCGCAACCCCGCCCTGCTCGCGAAGATGGCGACCACCGTCGATCAGGTGAGCCACGGCCGCCTCATCCTCGGCATCGGCGCGGGCTGGTTCGATCGGGACCACACGGCCTACGGCTTCGCCTTCGGGAGCCCGCGCGAGCGGGCGCGGAAGCTGGCCGAGGCGCTGCAGGTGATCACCAAGCTCTGGAGCGAGGACCACCCGAGCTTCGCCGGCAAGTACTACCAGCTCGCCAAGGCCCCCTTCGCGCCGCCCAACGTGCAGAAGCCGCACCCCCCGATCGTGATCGGCGGGCAGGGCAAGCGCTGGATCGTGCCGCTCGTGGCGCGCTACGCCGACGGTTGGAACGCGGTGAGCGGCGTCATGCCCGACGGCATCCGCGAGCGGCGCGCCATCATCGACGCGGAGTGCCGGCGCATCGGGCGGAGCCCCTGCCCGACCGAGGTCTCCGTGCTGCTGCCCCTGGTCGCCATCACCGACATCCCGCTCGCCGGGCCGGTGGTGCGCTTCGGCGCCCGCGCGCTGGTCAAGAAGGAGGTGGCGCAGTCGATCCTCGCCGACAGCCCGGCCGCCATCCAGCAACGCATCCGGGAGTACGTCGACGCGGGGGCCACCGAGATCATCCTCTCGCTGCGCCCGCCGTTCGACCGGGAGCTGCTCCGCCGCTTCGCGCAAGACATCATGCCAGCTTTCAAGTGAGGCGCTGAAAGCCGCGCCGGACGCGGCTTTCCCGCGTCATTGACTCGTCCCGGGGGCGCCGGTATCTTCCGGCGCCCGCCCTCCCGGAGAGACCCGGCCGGGCGGCCGAGAGGACCCTCAGACGCCATGCGCATGATGTTCCCGGGAGTTCGCGAGCGCCGCGCGGTGGACCGCCTGTTCACGAGCTTCTTCCGGGAGCACCGGGAGCTCGACTTCCGGCGGGCGATCGGGCTCCTCGCCCGCTTCTACCACCTCCCGCCCCCCCGCGTGCGCTGGTTCGAGTACCTCGACTGGGGCAAGACCGCCGGGCGGACCTACGAGAACGGCGACATTCACCTGGTCCACCCCGAGAGCTGGAAGCGCGGGCGGAAGTACAACTCGGAGCGGCAGTGGATCCACACCGTCTACCACGAGTTCGGCCACTACGTGCTGTGGGCCGACGCGGAGCATAAGGCGGACGGCTTCGCCTACCGCTTCGTGCGCGGCGTCTCACCGGAGAGGCGGGGCCGCAGCCGCACGCGCCTGGTCGGCACGGCCGCCAGCCGGGCGCGCCGCAAGCGCGCGGCCCTCAGGCGGTCACGTCCTCCCCGCCGTCCACGCCGATCACGTTCCCGCTGATCCAGCGGGCACCCGGCAGCGAGAGGGCGGTGATCGCGCCGGCGACGTCCTCGGGGCAGGTGAGGCGGCCGCCCGGGTTGCGGCGGCGGGCCTCCTGGAAGAGGTACTCGGCAGCAGGGATTTTGCGCGCGGCGGGGGTGTCGGTCACCCCGGCGCGGATGGCGTTGACGCTCACCCCCGCCGGCCCCAGCTCGAGCGCGAGCTGCCGCACGTGGGACTCGAGCGCCGCCTTGGCCGCCGACACCGCCCCGTAGAACGGCATGACGCGCGTGCCGCCTGAGCTGGTCATGGCGAAGACGTGGCTCCCCTCGCCGAGGAGACCGCGCGCGTGGAGGTCCTGGACCCAGTAGACGAGGCTGTGCGCCATCACGTCGAGGGTCATCTCGAGCTGCGCCTTGGTGGTCTGCTGCCCCGGCACGTCGCTCACGAAGGGCTTGAGCGTCCCGAACGCGAGCGAATGCAGGAGCATGCGCAGCGGCTTCCCACCCGCCAGCTCGCGCGCGCGCTCGCAGACCTCGACCCGCTTCTCGTCGTCGGCCGCGTTGACGTTGAAGAAGTGCGCCGGGGACCCGGCGGCGCGCACGTCCTCCGCCACCGCCTCGGCCTGAGGCAGCGTGACCTTGCGGTCCAGGTGCACCCCGATGATGCCCATGCCGCGGCGGCCGAGCTCGCGGGCCGTGGCGGCGCCGAAGCCGCTCGAGGCGCCCAAAACGAGCCCCCACGCGCCCGCGAACGGACGCCAGCCATTGTCGTCAGGCATACCGGGGGACGATAACGAAAGCCCGTCGCCGGCGCTATCCCGGCCGAGAGTTGTATGCCCCGCGGCGCTCCGCTACGGTCGCCCCGTGGGCGGCAAGGGCGATCGTCCGGCGGTCGAGAACCGCTGGTGGGTCGATCAGGGCAAGGACGCGAAGGGGAACCCCCTGCCGCGGCCGCCGGCGGCCTTCGGCGGGCGGTTCTTCCGCACCGGCGAAGGCTTCGAGCAGGAGCGCGCGCGCGTGCGCCTCACCGACTCGAACCTGAAGTGGCTCGAGGAGGCGAGCCCACCCCCCGACGGCTGGGTCGTGGTGCACGTGCTCGCCGGCGAGCGCTTCCCCGAGGGCCGCATCGAGAAGGCGAAGGCGGCGCTGCGGCTGCCGCCCGGCTGCCGCGGCGTGCTCATCGACTCGGGCACCTCGCTCCGCGCCATCGTCACGGCGTTGCCGGTCGGCGACCGGCTGGTGGAGGTCCGCCTCGGGGAGGAGTCGTCCTTCGACGCCTGGGTGAGCGGCGAGTGGGTGCGGGAGGCTCTCTTCCGCGATTTCGAGGACGGCCTCCGGCGCGCGCCCGCCCTGGTGCGCGAGTACCTGACCACCTCTCGAGCCGCCTCGCTGGTCTGAGAATCGGCAGGGCCCGCGTCCCTTTACCCGCTCACCAGGGGTGCGCTATGGAGCCCCCAGCAACCCAAGGGGGTACCCGATGGCGGCCACCGAGGACGAGCTGGCGAAGCAGAAGGTCCAGGAGGCGGTCTGGCAGTGGACCGGCCGGCTCATCGTGCTGGCCGTGACGTTCGGCTTCGGCTTCTTCGCGGCCTTCATCCTGTGGGGCAACGGGCTGAACGGCGCGCCGGCGCTGCGCGTTCTGAAGGAGCAGCAGGAGGCGCAGATCCTCGAGCGCAAGAACAAAGAGGTCGACCTCTCCGGCAAGCTCACGGTGATCCAGAGCCGCCTCGACCAGTGCATCACGGACCTCCAGAAGGCGCGTGCGGCTGGGTCGGCGCCGGCCGCAGCGCCCTGAGCCTCAGATCACCTCGGCCGCGCGGAGGTGCGTGAGCTCCTCGCTGCCGAGGCCGAGGAGCCCCGCGTAGATCTCCTGGTTGTGCTCGCCGAGCTCGGGACCGAGACGGCGAACGGCGCCGGGCGAGTCCGAGAGCTTCACGGCGACGCCGGGCACGGCGACCTCGCGGAGCTTCGCGTGCGGCAGGCGGACCACCATGTCGCGCGCGAGGAGCTGGGGGTGACGAAGCAGCTCGGCGACGCCGTAGACCGGCGAGCAGGGCACGTTCGCGCGCGCGGGGCCGAGCGCGTCCGTCACCTCCTCGAGCGTCCGCTCCGCCACCCAGGCGCCGACCAGCTCGTTGATCTCGGCGCTCCGCTCGAGCCGTCCCGTGGCGCCGCGGAAGCGCGGATCGCTCCCCAGCTCCGGACGTCCGATCGCCTCCGCCAGGCGGCGGAAGATGCGGTTCGTCGCCACCGCGATCACCACCCAGCCGTCGCGGGCGCGGAAGCAGTCGTAGGGCGCCGTGGCGAGGTGGCGGTTCCCGACCCGCGCCGGGACCTTCCCGGTCGCGGCGTGGATGGTCGGCCAGCCGTCGAGGATCGAGAAGACGGCGTCCTGGGCCGAGACGTCGACCGCCTGGCCGCGGCCGGTGCGGGCGCGGGCGTTGAGCGCCGCGAGCACGCCGATCGCGCCGAAGAGGCCCTGCAGGTAGTCGCCGAGCGAGCCGCCGCCGCGCGTGGGCGGGCTCTCGGGGAAGCCGGTGAGCGACATGAAGCCGCCCGCCGCCTGCGCCACGATGTCGTACGAAGGCCGCTCCGCCCACGGCCCGGTCTGCCCGAAGCCCGACATGCTGGCGACGATGAGGCGCGGGTGCTCGCGCACCAGCTGTTCGGGGGCGAGGCCCCAGCGCGCCAGCGTGCCCCCGGCGAAGTTCTCGGCCAGCACGTCGACGTGGGGCAGGAAGCGGCGCACGAGCGCGCGCCCCTCGGGGTGCCGCAGGTCGAGCGTGATGCCCTTCTTGTTGCGGTTGAGCGCGAGGAAGGCGACCGGCACGCCGTCCGCGGTCGGGTAGCCGTAGCGGCCCTCGTCGCCGCCGCGCGGCGCCTCGACTTTGATCACCTCGGCACCCAGGTCGGCGAGGATCGCGGTGCAGAACGGCCCCGCCAGGAAGCGGGTCAGGTCGAGGACGCCGACGCCGGCGAGCGCGCTCACAGGTAGGGCACGAAGTTCTTGAGCGCGGACAGGAGCGCCTCCAGGTCCGCGTAGTCGACGAGCTCGCCGTAGAGCGCCGCGTAGGTGCCGCGCACGCGCTCCTCGTCCTGCTCCGCGGGCGGGACGGAGAGCGCCTGCTCGAGCTGCTTCAGCAGCGGCTGCGTCTGCAGCTTGGTCTCGACCGGGATCTCGTCGGAGAGCGCGATCAAGAGCCGGCTCCGCTCGATCAGCCGGCCGATGATGTACTCGTCGCTGCGCTCGACCACGGCTGCCGCCTCACTCCGGCTTCTCTTCCTTCAGCTGCCGCTTCCAGTCGAGCACGCGTGCCTTGGCGCCCTCCGCCTCGGCCTCGGGCACCATGCCGGCCGCCTGGTAGAAGCGCGACAGGCTGGTGTGCGCGAGGATGTCGTCGGGCGTGAGCTCGCAGAGCTTCTTCCCCGCCTCGATCGCCTCCTGGTGCCGCCCGAGCTCGTTGAAGGCCATGGCAAGCCCGTGCCAGGCGTCGACGTAGCCGGGGTCGAGGACGAGCGCTTCCCTGTACTTGGCGACCGCCTCGTCGAGCTTGCCGTCGCCGAAGAGATCGACCGCCTCGTCGTAGAGGTCCTCCTTGCCGGGCATTGCGGATCCGTAGCGCATTCGCGCGCCCCCGGGCAAGCACGGAAGCGCGGTGGCCGAGCGCCCCCGTCCGTCGTATGGGACGTGCGCATGCCCCTCGAGGCCGAGCTCGCGGCCGCGCTCGAGGCCGCCGGCCGCGGCGCGCCGCCGCCCGACTTCGCGGCGTGGGCGCTGCGCGTCTTCGCGCATCAGTTCGAGCAGAACGCGCCGTACCGCGCCTTCTGCGAGCGCCGGGGCGTGACGCCCGCCACCGTCGCGCGCTGGGAGGACGTGCCCGCCGTGCCGAGCGCGGCGTTCCGCCGCGTGGAGCTCGCCTGCGGGCCGCCCGAGGCCGTGTTCCGCACCAGCGGCACGAGCGGCGCGGGCGCGCGCGGCCGCCATCTCGTCCCGTGCCTTGCCCTCTACCGCGCCTCGGCGCTCGCGACCTTCGCGTCCTTCGTCCTGCCCGATGCTGCCCGCCTCCCGTGCCTCTGCCTCGCGCCGCCGCCCGCGCTGCGCCCTGAGTCCTCGCTCGTGCAGATGTGCGTCTGGGTGGGCGAGGCGCTCGCGAGCGGCATCGAGTGGATGATCGGCGAGCGCGGCCTCGAGACGGAGCGGCTGCTCGCGCGCCTCGCGGCCGCGGAGGCGAGCGGCGAGGCCCTCCTCCTCCTCGGCGTGACGGCCGCGTTCGCGCAGCTCTTCGACGCCTGCCGGGCGCGCGGGCGCGCCTTCCGCCTGGGCCCCGCGAGCCGCGTGGTGGACACCGGCGGGCAGAAGGGCATGACGCGCCCGCTCTCGCGGCCCGGCTTCCTGCGCGAGTGCTGGACGCTCCTCGGCATCCCCGGTTACTACTGCATCAACGAGTACGGCATGACGGAGCTGTGCTCCCAGCGCTACGACAGCGCCCTCGACGACCGCTTCCACGGCCGGAGCCTCGCGCCGCGCCGGCTCGCGGGGCCGCCCTGGCTCCGCACCCGCGTCCTCGACCCCGACACGCTGGCCGCGGTCGCGCCCGGCGCGACCGGCCTCCTCTGCCACCACGACCTCGCCAACGCGGGCTCGGTGTCGGTCGTGCTGAGCGAGGACCTGGGGCGCGCCGTCGGCGACGACGGCATCGAGGTGCTCGGGCGCGTCGCGGGCGCCGCGCCGCGCGGCTGCGGGCTCCTGCTCGCGGACCTCGAGGCGCCGTGAGCGCGGAGACGCCGGCAGCGCTGCGCGCGCGGCTCGAGGCGGCGGTGGAGGCGCGCGCGCGCCTCCGCGCGCGGCCGCTCCACGAGACCATCGCGGCGCTCGCCGCGGCGGCGGCGCGCTGGCGCGACGATGCGGCGCTGCGCGCCGAGCTGCCGGCGGCGGCGTGCCTCTCGCCCGCGATGATCGCGGCCGTGGTGCCGATCGCGGCCGACGCGCTCGACGCGCAGGCCATGGCGGAGCTCGCCCGGCGCGAGTGGGGCGCCGGCGCGGCCGCGCGGCCCGCGCCGCCCGGTCCGGCACTGGTCGCGCACCTGGTCGCGAGCAACGTGCCCGCGCTCGCGCTCCCCGCGATCGCCCTCGGCTGCCTCGCGGGCGCCGCCGTGCTGGTCAAGTCGGGACGCGACGACCCGCTCTCCGCGCCGGCGTTCCAGCGCGCGCTCGCCGCCGTCGATCCGGCGCTCGCCGCCACCGTCGTCGCCGCCTACTGGCCGGGCGGCGACCTGGCGCGCGAGGAGGCCGCGCTCGGCCGCGCCGAGGTGGTGGTCGCGACCGGCAGCGACGCCACCCTCGCCGCGCTGGTACCGCGGCTCGGCCGGCGGCTGATCGCGCACGGCCCCCGCTGGAGCGTGGCGGTCGTGGAACGCGCCGCCGCCGCCGAGGTCGACGCGATCGCGCTCGACGTCGCCCTGCACGACCAGCGCGGCTGCCTTTCGCCGCACGCCGTCTACGTCACCGGCGACGCGCGCGGCTTCGCCGAGCGCCTCGCCGCGGCGCTCGACGCCGTCGCCGTGCGCCTGCCGCCCGGGCCGGCGAGCGTCGACGCACGCGCCGC
>WNFC01011662.1_pt1 | contig 13106 bp, 16 predicted proteins | sample 5400541 | NCBI WGS metagenome assembly WNFC01 (sample SAMN13153342, study PRJNA577476) | soil metagenome | isolation source: 120 cm saprolite under Douglas fir tree site 2 hole 2 replicate 1 | place: USA:California | collected 2015-04-18
CCGCCCTCCGGACATCGAGCTGAACAGTGCCCGGCGGCTAGCGTCCGGGAGATCGACGATGGCGAACGAGACAACTTCTCCAGAGGGCTCCAGGACCCCATACCACGAGCCGGCAAATCCCTGGAGATCCTGCGCCAGGCTGTCAGGGGAATGCACGACTCTGACCGCGTCGGGGCGCCTAGGCAAGAGCTCCTTGGCCGCTCTGCCCTGCTCCGCCAGACTGTCCTGGCAGCGGACGGCTCCGTTGCCCACCTCGAGACTCGTCAGATACTGAATCAAGCAAAGGCCGTACTTGATGGCAAACTTCCCGGTCGTTCCTCCGCCGTGATCCACGATGTCGTACTTCTCATCGAGCAGGAGGAACGAGCCATTGCGCCCGGCGAGCACGCTGGTGGCTCCGGGACCTCGCTCGAGGCCGCCGAACATGGAGTCCTGGCGCGGAAAGACGAGACTCAGCCGGTCCACCGCGAGGTGCCCGATTGTCCGCTCTGTCACGGCCGCGTCGAAGCGACCCGCCCCACCAATTGCCCGCAGACCGGGAGCCATGGCCACCACTCCGTAGACGTCCTTGGATGATTCGGCGGCCTCCAGGGTGATAGCGCCCCCGAACGACTGCCCGGCCAGAATGACCCGTGCATATCCCTCACGCCGTCGCGTAGCGATTTCCTCGAGCGTCCGAACCACGGCTCGATAGAGGGACTGCTCGGCCGAGTTCTCGGCGAGGTTGTTGCGAGCGATCTTCAGCACGTCCCACCCCCGGGCCTGCAGTAGCCTGAACACCGGCGGGACCGGAGCGGAATACTGCGCCACGGTGCCGAGGATGCCGTGGTTCCAGATCACGACCCCGCTGGCCTTGGCCGGCCCGTGCCATGACTGGTCGCAGAACGCCCGCTCCACCCAGAACCATCGGTTGAGCGGCCTTTGGCCGCAGCGCGTCGCATCGCTGATCATCCCCGCGCCATTCTGGCGCGCCTGCGCCTCCCGATAGGAATGAGCCACGATAGTGGGGCCTCGGGCGATGAGCGCACAGCGCGCCGGAATGCCCCGCTCATCCGCCCGGTTCTGGCAGATAGTGAAGGCGGTCTGCATTGAGCTCGGATACCGGTCGAACTCCCCTGGCTCCTCGACGCTGAACCCACACGTGTGCTTGCTGGATTGGGCGTCTTCGACGTAGAAAAACTCGCCCGGATTCGGCTCCCTCAGGTACTCCGCGAGCGGAGCCGAGCAGTCACTCCGCACCGTGACCCCGGCCACGGACTGGGCGCGGCCCTCGCGCACCGACAGCAGAAGAGGCGGACGTCGGAGGTCCTGTCGCACGTGTCGCGCGCCTCGCCGCGCCCACGCCACGCGTCCTCTTGCTGCGCTCTTGGGATATCCGGCCGCACGGAGTCGCCTCCAACCGTGCCAACGCACCGGAGAGGTCGTGGTTCCCCGCGGATCTCGATGATGAGACAAGGATGAGACGCCTATGACAAGGTGCCCAACTCCGCCTCGTCGGCCGGGCTTCGTGCGTTGAAGAAGTGAAGGGGACGTGGCATCGAGGAGGTGCCCTATGATCCGCAAGCTGATGCTCACGGCGGCGGTGGGGCCGGGTTCCGGAGCGGCGGGTTCCGCGGGGGCGAGTTCCACCGTGGCGGGTTCCGCGGCGGACGGGAGCGGTTCGAGCGCTTCCACCGGTTCGGCTTCTTCGGCGACTTCGGATTCGTAGGGCCTGCATTCGGCTTCGGGGTCTATCCCTTCTTCTGGGATCCCTTCTGGTTCCCGTCGCCGTACCCGGCCTACACCTACGCGCCACCGGTCGTCATCCAGCCGGAGCCCCAGGTGTCCGGACCGCAGCCGTCCTCCCCAGCGACCCCGACGTACTGGTATTACTGCGTCGACGCCAAGGCGTACTACCCCTACACCCGACAGTGCCCGGGCGGGTGGCTCAAGGTGGTCCCCTCCCCGGTCGGTTGATGGCTCCAATGTTCAGCTGCGTCGTTGGTGCCACACCGGACCCGGCTGGCCCCGGCACCAAGTTGAACTGCCGCGAGAAAGGAATCCCCATGCGCACGCTCGTGATCTGGTCGACGGCCCTCATCCTCGCCACCGCGGTCAACGCGGGGGCGGATGAACCCACGCTCGAGACGGACGACCAAAGGACCCTCTACGCGCTCGGTCTGACCATCAATCGCAGCCTGAGCCCGTTCAATCTGAGCCCGTCGGAACTGGAACTGGTCGAAGCGGGCCTCGCCGATGGGAGCCTCCACAAGACACCGAAGGTCGACCTCGAGACCTATGGTCCAAAGATCAAACAGTTCCAGGAGGCTCGCGCAGCCGCCGTGGCGGCCGCCGAGAGGAAGACGAGCCAGGTCGTTGTCGACCAGGCGGCTCGGGGCCGGGCTCGACAAAAACCGCCTCGGGCCTGGTCATGATCCCGAGCACCCCGGGGACCGGGGCCTCGCCCAAGGGCACCGATACGGTGACGGTCAACTACGAAGGACGGCTGACTGACGGCACGGTCTTCGACAGCTCCAGGCAGCATGGCGGGCCCGCGACGGTGCCGCTGAACGGCGTGATCAAGTGCTGGACCGAAGCCCTCCAGCTCGTCAAGGTGGGAGGCAAGAGCCGGCTCGTCTGCCCCGCCGACCTTGCGTACGGCGACCAGGGCTGGCCGCCGCTCATCAAGCCGGGCGCGACCCTCGTCTTCGAGGTCGAGCTGCTGGGGATCTCCCAGGGATCGGCTCAGACCGCGACGCAGTCTGAGCCAGCGTCCTCCTGGTACTACTGCAACGACACCAAGGCCTACTACCCCTACGTGCGTGATTGTCCCTCGGGCTGACTACGGATCCCGCAGACGGCACTACCTGGGCAATAGGAATGCCGAGCCGTTGGAAAAGACTGCACGAAGCGTGACGTCCGCTCCATAGCCGAGCGGAGGATGCTCTCGAGAACCGGTTGGGACCGCCGAATCCCCTTGACGGTCGACTGGTGCTATAGCAGTGTACCCACTCGTCAGGGAGGGAAACCTGAATGCGCTCTCGGGTTCTTCGCCGCGTTGCTCCCACCCGGCTCCGAACCCACCCGCCCCGGAGGCGGGCCTCGATTGCCAACTCCGCCGTGACCCGCATGATCTGTCCCAGCGAGATACTGATTGCGTGAAGCGCGCGGGTGAGGCCATCCGGGCCGCCGGAATGTCCTTCGCGGCAAGATCGCGGATCAGACGCGCCTGATCACGCTGGAGGCAGATGTGGAGGATCGCAGGGAGCCTGAGGCGGACGGGCCTCTCGACCAGACGGACCGCGGACAGACCCAGGAGCGGCCCATTCCGGGTCTTCGCGAGCCTCTTCGGCAGTACAGCACGTTGTTAGAAATCAACAATGCGATCATCTCGAACCTCACCCAGGAGTCACTCTTCCACGCAATCACCGAGGCCCTGCGCAAGGTGGTCCCGTTTGATCGCGCATTGCTCTACGTTGCGGAGAAGGGTGTCCTTCGCACGATCGCGTTGGAGGGTCGGGAGCTGGAAGGGCACTCGCATGGTACACATAGGGAGGTCAGCCCTCACGGCACGGCCGTCGGCTGGGCGTTCGAACACCATCAGCCGCGCCTCAGCCACAACCTCGCGCTAGAGCCTCGGCTCCCGGGGGACGAGATCCTGTTCGCAGGAGGAGCGCGCTCGTACCTCGTTCTTCCACTCATCGCGCGGGAACGGGCTATCGGAGCCGTATTGCTAGCGAGTTTCACACCAGATCGATACGCGCTCGAGGACGTCCCATTCCTGGAAGGCGTGGCGAAGCAGATTGCCCTCGCGGTCGAGAACATGCGGGCGTATGAGGAGATCGCGCGGCTTCGCGCTCTCTTGGAAGAGGAGAACCGCTATCTGCAGGAGGAGATCAAGACCGAGCACAACTTCGAGGAAATCACCGGACAGAGTCCCGAAATGAAGCGGGTGTTCAAGCTGATCGAGACCGTCGCCCCCACCGATGCGACGGTCTTGCTCGTCGGCGAAACGGGAACCGGCAAGGAGCTGGTGGCCCGGGCGCTGCACAATCTGAGCTCGCGACGTCACCGGACGCTGGTCAAGGTCAACTGTGCCGCCTTGCCCGCCGGCCTGATCGAGAGTGAACTGTTTGGACACGAGAAGGGCGCGTTCACGGGCGCCCTGACTCGTCGCGCTGGGCGGTTTGAGCTCGCCCACGGGGGCACGCTCTTCCTGGACGAGATCGGGGACTTGCCGTTAGAGCTGCAACCGAAGTTGCTCCGCGTGCTCCAGGAGGGCGAGTTCGAGCGGGTCGGCGGGCATCAGACTATCCGAGTGGACGTTCGGGTGATCGCCGCAACAAACCGGGACCTAGAGCAAGCCATTCGAGGAAGTACGTTCCGTGCCGATCTCTACTACCGATTGAGCGTCGTCCCGATTCGCCTGCCACCGCTTCGGGAACGCGGGGGGGACATTCCGCTCTTGGCCGGATACTTTGCGCAGAAGCATGGCACGCGGCTGGGGAAGCGCGTCCCAAGCCTCCTACCGGCGACGCTCCGCGTGTTGGAGGCCTATCCCTGGCCCGGGAATGTCCGGGAACTTGAAAATGTCGTCGAGCGAGCCTTGATTCTCAGCGAGGGCGCGCAGTTGGACCTCGGCGGGTGGCTTCCGCGCCCGAGCCCGCCCCCTCACGAGGAGGGTACCCAGACCCTCGAAGAGATTGAACGCGAACACATTCTGACGGTGCTCGAGGGGACGGGTTGGCGAGTCAGCGGGGAGCGCGGCGCGGCCAGGCTCTTGGGCATGAAACCGACCACCTTGGAAGCCCGCATGAAAAAGCTCGGAATTGCGCGCCGGGGGTGAGGAGACGTTCCAATATGTTGGGTCTCGCGTGATTCAGCCTCGCCCGCTAGCTCCGCCCCAGCGCTGAACAGCTTCTAGGTCGCTTCGATCTAGCCGTCCTTTCGGACGGTCCAGGCCCCGGATCTTCACTGCCGTACGGGATTCATCCCGCCCACCAAACGGATCACGGAACGCGAGTAACGAGCAGTCCGCACCGGAACCAATCCAGCAGAGGGACGTTCGCAGCAGTGAGTAGAGGCGTTCACAAAAGGAGCGTGACCCATGCTGGACTGGATTGCGGGACGTGCCACTAGGTTCCTGCTCGGCCGAATGCCATGGACGACGTGAAGCTGGTGACGCGTCTCCAGGCCGGGGACGTGAGCGCACTAGACACGTTGATGGAGCGCCATGCGTCTCGCGCCTACCGCCTGGCCTATGCGATCACCCGCAACCACGCGGATGCTGAGGAGGTGGTGCAGGACGTGTTTCTGAATGTCTTCCGCAAGATCGCGACATTCGAGGGTCGGGCCGCCCTCGGAAGCTGGATCTACCGCGTCACGGCCAATGTCGCGCTGACGCGGCGCCGGAAACGGCGACTACCCAGAGCGGAGCACGAGGCCCTGCATCACGTCAAGGGATCGTCGACCCCAGAGGACTACCTACTCTCGCGAGAGAGGCGAACGCTCGCGCTCCGGCTCCTTGACGGCCTCCCGGCCTCCTACCGCGCCGTGGTCGTCCTGCGGGATGTCGAGGGGCTCTCCACGAGGGAGGCAGCCAACGCGGTGGGGGCCTCGCTGTCATCTGTGAAATGCCGGCTGCACCGGGGCCGGGCGTGGCTCCGCCAGCAGCTAGCCGGGGACGGGATCAGCCTCGATCTCGTACCGACCGGGGGCGGTCGGCGATTGGGATGACGAACGGCTCACCACCATGTTCTCACTCGCGTGTGGCCAAGAGTCGAAGCAGCGCCTACACCCGGGCCGCCTAGACGGAGCATGAGTCGACGTGTGATGCGGCGGCTGGGACATTCTCTCCACGGTCCGGAGCTGACTCACATGGTCGCGCTGGTCATCGTGCTATGCCTCGCACTTCCCGACCTCGTGGAGGCTGAGCTGCGCAAGGCGCGGAACCCGGCTGGCTCCGTGTCGGAGACCGAACCGAGTGATGCCATTCCCGCGATCGTCACCGACCGACCGGACGTGACGGATGCTGCCACCGTCGTGCCGCGGGAAAGTCTCCTGGTCGAAAATGGCGCAACGTTCACCCGGGATCACGGCAAATCCCTACTCGATGGCACGCAATCTCTGATCCGATTTGGCGTGACCCCGCGAACGGAATTACGCCTCGAGGTCCCAGACTACGTCGCCGCCCTCGGGTCAACGCCCGACGCGAGTGGCTTCGGCGATAGCTCGATGGGTTTCAAGCAGCAACTCGGCCCGTTGCTTGGGCAGGTCGAGCTAGCCGTCATCGCCGGGGTGAGCTTGCCGACCGGCGCACGGGGCCTTTCCAGCGGGGGCTACGATCCCTTCGTCAAACTGCCGTGGTCACTGGAGCTGGATCGATCGTGGTCCATTGGAGGTATGCTGTCCTTCTTCTGGCTGACCGAGGCGGGTCGTCGGAACTCCACGGGGCAACCGACGTTCTACATCGAGCGTCAACTCACGAAGGCCTGGGACGTATTTATCGAGTACGCGGCTGACTATCCTGTGCATGGCGGCCCGCGGCCAATCCTCCACACGGGCACCGCGTATCGCATCACGCCAAGGAATCAGGTTGACCTCCACATCGGGGTGGGCGTGTCGCGCGCCGCGCCTGACTTCTTCGTCGGCATCGGCTACTCCTTTCGGCTCGACCATATCCTCGACGCGGCGGCTGGCCGGATGCGCTGAGGGCACGCACCGTGCTGCACGGTCCGCGTCGCACACCCTGCTACGAGGCCATCCCGCTGCTAGCAGGACACTGATGCGATGCGCTCGCGGTAACGCGCACTCGGGCTCACCCATGCCGGCTCTCCCCTCGCTTTTTCTGCCTCCTGCTAGAGGGCGCGCAGGTACGCCACGAGGTCCTTCTTCTCCTGGATAGTCAACTGGGCCCCGAGGACCAGATTGAAGAACTCCACCGTATCATCTAGGGTCAAGAGCCGGCCGTCGTGCAAGTGAGGCGGCGTATCCTTGATCCCCCGAAGTGGGAACGTCTTGATGGGCCCGTCGGCCGAGGCCATCATCCCGTTGATCGTCAGCGGCGTATCGCGAATCTCGTCCGGGCTCATCTGGGCGAGCGCCTCCCACGTCGTCCCGCCAGGCAGCTTGACGCGGACGCCGTCTTGCACCTGCTTCCCCCCGCTGCCATGACCAACCATCCTCGACGCATGCCGTCCCTTCTCGTTCTGCCGCGCGTCTACCGTCCGTCTGCCTGGCCGACGAATGGCGCGCGAGTTCGATCCCGTTCTGCTCTCACGATGATGGCTTCGTTGAACACGGGGCGGTCGGTCCTGGTGTCCTGGTCTTTCCGTAGTCGGCGAGCTGGTGACGGAGCGCCATTCGCGCCCGCGACAGCCGCGATTTTACGGTGCCCACGGGACACCCCACCACGCTGGCGACCTCGTGCTCGCTCAGGCCCTCGAGGTCGAGCAGGACCACGGTGCGCGCCTCTTCGGACAAACTCATCAGCGCCCGTTCGATCTCCTCGCCCACGACCGTGCGGAGGTGTTCCAGCTCGAGATCGCCTCGGAGCCATCCGCCGTCGGGCGCATCGTGCTGACTCGGGTTTACGGTATCGAGCCCTCCCACGGTCGGGTCACGACGTTGCCGACGGTAGAGGCTGATGAAGGTATTCCGAAGAATCCGGAAGAGCCAGGCTTTGAGGTTGGTGCCGGGCGTGAACTGCGCGGCTGCTCGCAACGCGCGCGTGTAGGTCTCCTGGACGAGATCCTCGGCATCCGTCGCGTTCCGCGTCAGGTAGCGGGCCAGGTTGTGGAGGGTATCGGCGTAGGCGAGGGCCTCGCGTCCCAGCTCCGCCGCCTGCCAGCGCGCCTCGCCTGTCACGGGGCTCACGACGTGCCATCGCCCTTCAGCAGGGTGTCGATGAAGTCCGGGGCGTGGACGATCGCGACGCGGTCCTTCGGGAGCGACCGCAGTGCCCGCACGCCGCTCGCATCGATAAACGTCACCCCCGTCAGGTCCAGCCGGAGTCGTCGGCTCGGCTCCTGCAGCGCCCGCCCGCACTCCTCCCACAACACCCCCACCCACTCCGACACGATGCGCCCCTCCACGTGGAGTGTGGTCTCGCGGTGGCTATCCACGATCTCGCGAATGCGCAACATGGTCTGGTAAAGGGCAAAGGCCGTACCATGGCGAGGTGGCTCGGGCGCGAGCGACCGCAACTGGTCGTCAACCCGAAGGAAAATCAGAGGGCCGGTGGGAGGGACCGCAGGCGACGCAGGCCGAAGTCGGCCCAAAATCTTGGGACTTTCACGTTATGTTGTGAATGCTCACTCCCCTCGAGGACCTCCCGCGGCCACATGCAAGGAGCTTCGGATATCCTGCACGCGCGCCGGGTCGCCCAGGTCGCTCCACTCCACATCGCTCACGGGCAGCACCGCCAGGTTTCCAGGGCGCGCCTCCAGCACGGACCGCGAAAGATCGATCGTCGGCAGTCCGCAGTAGACCACGTCGACCGCGGCCGCCTCTCCCACGGTGCCGAGACACCGCCGGACCGGCTCGAACGCCCGGTACAGGTCGGGGAGCGCCAGCTTGATCAACGCCAGCAGCGCGGATACACGCGCGACCATGACGAAGCTGTTCCAGAGCCACCCGCACGCCCGGTACCGCTCACTATCGGGCCGGGAGGGCTTCTCGTGGAAGCCCCGCACGCGCCGGAGAGGTCTCGTCGAGCTCCAGGCGAGCGGCTCACCCGGCTCGATCCAGCCGTAGCCGCCGCGGTCCAGACCATCGGGCACGATCCCGAGCAGCATCACCAGGTCCGGCCGTTCGGCGCTCGCCTCGAAGGCCGCCTCCACATGGCTCATGAACGCCCGATCATCGGACACATGGTGGTCGGCCGGGAAGAACGCCACGCGGTCCCGAGGAGCCAGCGTGGTGAGCCGGAGAAGCGCGTACAGCATCGCTGGCGCGGTCCCGCGGTTCTCCGGCTGGACAACCACCGCCCCGGTCCGCATGGACGCCAGGGCGGGCACATAGAACCGTTCCTGCGTCCGCGTCACCACGACCAGAGTCCGCTGCGGCGCGACGCCCAGCACCACGCGCCGACGGGTCCCCTCCAGCAAGGAGGTGTCGCCGAGAATCGCGCAGAACTGCTTGGGTCGGTCGTCGCCAGCCAGGGTCCGAGTGAGCGGGCGAAGGCGAGCGCCCTCTCCCCCGGCCAGGATGACCCCCCACCGGTGCGGGACCGAGGGTCGGCTCATTCCACCACCACCTGGCCCTTCATCCCGAGATCGCGGTGCAGCCGACCTCCTTGTTTCATGTCACACCCAATGTCGAACGTCCCTCTCGCCTCGGGCGTGAACTTGATCTCGGCGCTCTTGCCCGGCCGCAGCTTCACGTACTTGACACCGTTCGGCGCATCGACTTCCATCTCCCCTCCTTCGACTTCGAGATCCCGGGAGGCCAGATACGGGGACGTGAACATGTGCGTCATCCGCCCTCGGTTGACCACCTGGAGGGTGACCGGCTTGCCCACCGGAAGAATCACTCGCGCCGGGGTGAACGCATACTCCTTGAGCACGATACGGACGACGGTCGACGGCTCGCCGTGAGCCGGCCCGGGACCGGCGACCCCGAGCCCGATGACCGCCGTGGCCACCGAGGCGACCGCGAGACCGCGCGTGATCCTCATGCTCACTTCACCACGACCTTCCCGACCATCAACGGATGGAGGGTGCAGAAGTACTGGTAGACGCCGGGCTTCGTGAACTTGTAGGCGTAGGTTTCGTCCGTCTCGATCCCGGGCGACCGGAAGGCCCCGGCTGTCGACACCACGGTGTGCACATCCTCGTCGTGATTCACCCAGGTGACGGTCCCCCCGATCGGGACTGTCACTGTCGGGAGACTGAACTTGTGCTTGGCGATCTCGATCCGCGGACTACTGGGGCTTCCGGTGCCCGCGGCGATGACGCCCGCTGTCGCATCCCCTCCATCGTGGTGCGGCCCGGCCATCACCCCCCCAGGCGAGGCCACCAGACCGAACAGGGCGACCCCTATGGTCGCCGACTTCCACACGACTCCAGTTGGAAACAGTCGATGCTGCGTCTTCATTGGATGGTCTCCTTTGGGGCCCCGTTGTTGATCTTGGTCGCCGGTCCTAACGCGTCGGGCCCCTCCGCGCTCCGGCCTTCGTGCTACGGAAATCGATACGCGTAGACCTCGACTGACACCCGGCTCGGGGGCGCCGGCGTCGGCACGCTGACGACGAACGGCCGTGAGGCCTTCGGGGCGAGGGCTCCGGCGAGCGTCATCCGTTGCTGCGTGAGGGGCGTCTCCCCGCTGGTCCACAAGACGATCTGCAGGACGACGTCTGCGACCTCCGGCCCCTCGCGATTCTCCAGCCGGCCGTCGATACGCACCCCATCACCCGAGTCTTCCGCCTTCCACGCCAGCGAAAAGACCTGATCGCGCGCGGAATCCGTGAACACCGCCGCCGCGCTGCCGCCGGCACGGCTGGACGCCGCGTCGACGACCGACGCTGCGGTCCCGCGGGTGACGAGGCCTCCCTGGTCGGAGAGCGGAGTGAGTCCGGCGCACCCCGCGACGGCCAATCCGGCCACGATGGACGCCGCCCCGCCGAAGAAATCGATGCAGCGATCGATCGGTCGCGGCCGGTCGCGCTTGAAGAGGGATACGGGCATGGGCGGCTCCCCTCACCCGACAATCTTGTGATACGGGGCTCGGCCCTCTGGACCCGACACGGTGGCGACGCCGGCGGCTTCAGGATGCGCCGCGGTGTACGCCGCCAACCCGACCGACGCGACAAGCGCGAAGCAGAGACTGCTGATGCTGACCAGCACGAGGCGTCCCATCGTCGTCCTCCTTTGAGTGACTGCCTTCACCGATGCGAACGCCCTCGCACGCACGGCGTTCCCGGCGTCGGAATACGACACTCCCGGAACGATTCATCGAGCTCGGCGTTGACATCCCAGCGAAGCCCGCCGCGCAGGCAACGATGCGGCAGGCATTGCGTTGGTACATGTGAGGACGATGCCAACCCTGACAGGAGGACTCACATGGCTCGTGACACAGATCGACGCCACCAGTGCTCACGGATTCGCAGAATCATCTTCAGACCAGCAGCGATCTCGGCTCGACTTCCGCATGCGGTGACTTCAACCCGGCCACAGAACCGTGCCCGCTCTCGCCCTGATGGGAGCACCAGCGCCTGGCCGGGTGCACAAGCGGTGAAAGGACAGGATGCGACGGGATGATCGCCATCACATCCTCTCCCTCGTCGTGGAACGATCCGGGGGCTACGGCGTTCTCAACAATGAAGCTCACATGATAAAGACTACGCGGCAGCGAACGTTGAAGGCAGGGACCTGGATCTGGTCTGCTGTCCTCCTAGCAGTCTTCGCGGTGTCTTTCGTGACTATCCAAGTACTGGCCGCCAGGAGCCATTCTCCTTACGCTGCCGGTCGCCTATCACTGCATCTTCCTGCTGGGGTTTGAAACCACGACCGTGCGGGTTGCCGTCCACTCACTCCTGGGCTCGGCGTTCTACGGCGCATTCCTCGGCAAAGTGATCGTCGTGCGCTCGGGCGCATTCCCCGGCTGGGCATTACCCGTCGCCGGGGCTCTCTTGTTCGCGATCTTGTTTGGGCTCTGGGCCACTTCGTCTCTCTATCTCTTCAGCCGCAATCCCCTCACGCTATAACAAGGACTCGGGCAAGCTTCGGTGCCCGGAGTAGTGCCTCGGCCGATCCTTGATCTCAACCGAGAACCCGTCGGCTCTAAGGTTCTTCGTCGACGGTATCGGTAATTGCTAACCACACCGAGCCGACGAACGACAGCGCCAAACCAACCACCATCAGCAGCTTCCAGCAGGGCATTTACGCCGCCTCCCACTTCCGCTTCACGAGCCAGACGATGAAGAACAGGCCCGCCAGACCGAGCACAAGGAAGACGACGGTTGGCTTCGGACTTCGGTAGTCAGCCACCGGCTTCGGCGAGACGGGTGGTCGGCGGGGGACAGTTGTCCCTGGTTGGCCTGAGCTAACCGCCGGAGAAGAACGAGGCGGCGCGGGAAGTGCTCGATTTCCCGCGCCGTCCAGTGGACCTCCCGGGCCACTTCGGAAGCGTGGGTTGGCTGCTCGCGGGGCCGCATCTTTCCTGTCGCCGGGTTCCACCTCGGGCATCTGACCTCGCGCGGCCCGCGCCAGGCCACCTCGACGGCTTCGACCTGCACGCCAACCTCTGGGTCCCCCCCCCAACGATCGCGCCCGCCTCGAGCAACTCTCCCGCTATCTCCTCCGCCCCCCCTCGCTCAGGATCGCCTCCGCCTCCGCCCCGACGGGCGCGTCCTCGTCGAACTCCCAGACGGTGTGGCGCGACGGCACCTCCCACTTTCTCTTCGAGCCCATCGAATTCCTCGAGAAGCTGGCGGCCCGCGGTGAACTTGCTTCTCTACCACGGCGTCCTCGCCTCGCGCGGGCGCTGGCGCTCCCAGGTCGTCCGCTACGGCCGCCCCGCCCCAGACGCTGCCGCCCTCACGCGCGAGACCCACCCCGACATCCCCGGCCCCGCCCCCAGCCCGACCACACCGCCGCCACCCCGTAACCCGCGGCAGGCCGCTCACAGGCGCTGCCCGATCACCGGCAGCGCCCAGCCGCCAGGGCCCGCGGTCTGCCCCACTCCCGCCGCCCTTGACCACCGCCGGGTTCCGAGGGGGCCATCCCCGCAAGGAGTCGGCGCCCAGCGACGCCGTGTCCGCGCCTTCCCGGGTGCTTCGCGCAGTGCACCACGGCATTCCCCCGCCGCCCTGCCGTCCGCCGCCCGCCCCGCGCCGCGCCGCCTGCCGCTAAAGTTTCCTATGCGCCCCCGGAGGGGAGAGGGCAGAGCGAGGGGGGCGGAGTCAAGCCAGAGAACTTCACGACTCCTTGACACGGGGGCGCGTCGCGTTTAGGCTGCGTTCCGTTATGACAATCATTCCTGATAAGGGCCCGGTCGCGCGGAGGCGGGACGGGGCGTCGGCGGCCCTGCGCGGCGTCGGCCTCCGGCTGACCGGTCCGCGCCGGCTGGTGCTGGAGGTGGTCCGCGGGAGCGACGCTCATCCCACCGCCGAGGCCGTGCACCAGATG
>WNFC01006259.1_pt1 | contig 13101 bp, 7 predicted proteins | sample 5400541 | NCBI WGS metagenome assembly WNFC01 (sample SAMN13153342, study PRJNA577476) | soil metagenome | isolation source: 120 cm saprolite under Douglas fir tree site 2 hole 2 replicate 1 | place: USA:California | collected 2015-04-18
AGTCCCAGCCTCCAGGGATTCGATCAATTGAACGCGGTGGCCGCCATTGCGACCGACGACGTTTGGGCGGTCGGCCAGGATTCGCTGCCGAACCCGCTTTTCTTGCACTGGGATGGTCAAGTCTGGAGCATCATCGACGCTCCACCGAACGCAGGGCCCCAGTTCGCCAGGGGCGTCAGGACAAGGTGCGTCGAACCATCCGGCGCCGGGCGCCGCATCCGGTAAGAAACCCTCCCATCCGGCCTGTCCTCGAGGCGCTCCAGGCTGATCGCACCGCGCGCCCCATAGATACACAGCTGCTCGAGCGCTTGCCGGTCATTGGCGTGGATGCGCACGTTGGCATGGAGCGAAAAACCTTCTTGAGTCGCGCAGCGCCGCTTCCGAGGAGGTGCCCCGCCGGGCTCGCCCTGTGCTAAGGGTAGGCGCGCTTGCACCGAAACCCCCTTGAGCGCCTCGAGTGCGTCCGCTGGGGCCGCGTTCTCATCCAAACGTCCGCGGCGCTTCAGCAAGCGCGTAACGCGGCGGGCGACCTGGGACAACAGATTGGCCACATCCTCATCCGAAGGTGGGGGCAGCTCGTGGAACTCGGCGGGCGCACCTTCTTCGGTCTCGACGAAAACGCCATCGGGCACCACGACATGGAAATGCACATTGGACTGAAGCGCTGACCCGAAGCGCTGAACGAACGTGATCGAGCCGCATGAAGGCCTCACCACCCCGAACCGGCGTGCCCGACGGCGATAGAAAGTGAAGAGCGCCCGAAGGAATATGTTTAGGGCGCTGGCCATCAGGTCCGGATCGTTCCCCAGGTGCCAGCGAATGCGCCTGGGAAAAGAGAATACCCACTGACGCACGGGAGCGCGCGGCAACACATGGTGGACGAGGTGCGCAGCCACCTCATGCGCGCGCCGCGCCATGCACGATGGGCAGATCCCTCTGCTTTTGCACGAGAACGCCACAAGAAAGTCATTGCCGCAGCCGTCGCAGAGAACCCGCGTAAATCCTTCGGCTAAAATCCCGCAGGCCAAGTACCGGGTGAATTCAAGCTCGATGTACTGGGGCAGCCCGCGTTCGTCCGCCTCCCGCAGTTCGGCGAGAAATGTGGCCAAGTGCGCGTGCACGGCCCGGTAGAGGACCGTCTTCTCAGGCTCGCGGCGATGATAGCCTGGCGGCAGAGCGGCACAGGCGTCGCCCGGCCGTCGCTCGTAAACGTGTTGCTGCTCCGCCGCCCTACTCCCCACTGAAGGCAACGCTCGACACAAAAGCCGTGCCTAACCGCAAACTCTGTGAAAGTCGGCGGTTGGCGAGTTTGGGGTCTCGAATCGAGACGCTCATTCTAAGGTGTCACACGCCCGCCGGCGATTCGATTAGAGGAGGGTAACGAAATCCCTCGGCGGTGGCCTCGACCTCAGCTCCGTTCGCCTGCTTTTGAGAATCTGCGCATCCGCACCTCTCTGCAATTTCGATCGCTCGCAAGGTGCGGGGCTCTTCGGCTAACCACGCGAAATCAGATCGCTTCGAGGCTTTTCGGTGTTCTTGCTTCAATATCGGCGAGGTGCCTTCGCCCCAGCGTCCAGCCGTTCTCTTGCGGCCGGCCGCGGCGGCCGACAGAATGGGGCCCGGCATCGAGTCCGGGGAGGATGCACCGTTTGGCACAAGTCGCCCGAAGGGCCAGGTCACCATCGCTCGACGCGGTGAGGCTCGGATTTGGCCCGCGACAGCTGACCCGGTTCCACGAGCGGGTCCTGGCCGAGGAGCTGACTCTCTGCAACGGCGATGGCGCGCAGCGGCTGGCACCCGCGCTTTGCGAGGCGCGCGTCGACCTCAATCCGCATCAGGTCGAAGCGGCGGCATTTGCCCTGGATTCGCTGGCGCGCGGGGGCTGCGTGCTCGCCGACGAGGTCGGGCTCGGAAAAACGATCGAGGCGGGAATCGTCATCGCTCAGCTTCTGGCAGAGGGCTCGCGGCGGATCCTGATCGTCTGCCCCGCCAGCTTGCGCGCGCAGTGGCAGCTTGAGCTCAAGGACAAGTTCGACCTGAGCTGCGCGATCGTCGATGGCCGCTCGCTGCGCTCCGCCGGGAGCCCCTGGAGTCAGCAGACTCCGATGATCTGCTCGCTTCAGTTCGCGGCCAATCAGGCAGACCCGCTGTCGAGCATTCCCTGGGATCTGGTGGTGATCGACGAAGCCCATCGACTTCGCAATTCGCATCGGGGCTCGCACAAGACGGGCCAGGCGCTCAAGCGCGCCCTGGGCGGCCGCCCCAAGCTCTTGCTCACCGCCACGCCCCTCCAGAACAATCTTCTCGAGCTTTACGGGCTGATGGGATTGCTGGACGAGAAGATCCTCGGGCCGGAAGAGGCCTTCCGGGCGCGCTACACCTCCGAGCCATCCGGCGCGGGGGTCACCGAGGAGTCCACCGGTGAGCTTCGCTGCCGACTCTCGGGAGTTATCCAGCGCACCCTTCGACGGCAGGTGCGCGAGTACGTTCGCTTCACCCAGCGCCGCAGCATCGTCGAGGACTTTTCCCCGTCGGCGGAGGAACGGGAGCTGTACGAGCGGGTATCCGAATACCTGCGGCGGCCGAACGCCTTGGCGATTCACCCGAGCCGAAGGACGCTGCTCACCCTCGTCTACCGAAAGCTCCTCGCCTCGTCTACGCACGCGATCGCTCCGACGCTGGAGAAGCTGGCCGAATCGTTGAAGCAGATGATGACCGGCGCTGCCGGCGATTCGACGCCGGGATCGCTGGGGCTGGAGGAGCTGTCGGGTTACGCCGAAGAGCTCGAGGATTGGAAGGACTGCCCGTTCGACGCGAACGCGCTGGAGGATCTGCGCGCGGAGATTTCAGAGCTCGAGCAATGTGCCGCGCTCGCCCGCCGGATCGGCGTCAACGCGAAGGGCGAAGCGCTCAAGCGCGCTCTGGACCGGACCTTCACCGTGGCCCGGGCGCACCAATGGCCCGAAAAAGCGGTGGTCTTCACCGAGTCACGCCGGACGCAGGAGTACCTGGTCGAGCTTCTGTCCGGACATGGATATCGCGGCCGCATCTCGGTGCTTTCCGGCGATTGCGCGACGCCCGAGGAGCGCCAGGCGTTGATCGAGGAGTTTCGCGACCGAACCCAGATCCTGATTTCCACCGAAGCGGGCGCCGAGGGTCTCAATCTCCAATTCTGCAACCTGGTGGTCAACTACGATCTCCCCTGGAATCCGCAGCGGATCGAGCAACGGATCGGCCGCTGCCACCGCTACGGCCAGCAGCGCGACGTGGTGGTGATCAACTTCCTCAATCGCCAGAACGCGGCGGATGCTCGCCTCTTCGAGATATTGGAGACGAAGCTGGGACTGTTCGAAGGCGTGTTCGGCGCTTCCGACGAGATCCTGGGCGCTCTTGCTTCCGGGCTGGACTTCGAGAAGCGGGTGCTGGACATCTATCAGTCCTGCCGGGCGCCCGCGGAGATCGACGCGGCGTTCGACGCGCTCCGGGCCGAGCTGGAAACGCAGATCGATCAGCGCATGGTGCAGGCGCGGTCGCTGCTTTTGGAGCGATTCGATGGCGAGGTACGCCGCCGGCTCCGGCTCGCGGACGAGCGCGCGAAAGAGGCGGTGGCCCAGCACCGCGAGCATGCCAAGGCGCTGACCCGCTCGATCCTCGGGCCTGGCGAAGCGAGCCGAGCCCGGATCTCGGCGGCGGCAGCGCTGGTCCGCGGGCGGCCTGCCGACGCGGTCAGTTTTCTTCGCCTCGATGCCTCCTTTCTTCCCGCGAATCTGTCCGACCTCGCCGGTGCGGAGGGCTGGTGGTTCGCGTACCGTTTCGAAACGAGTTGCCTCAAACCGCAGCAGGAGCTCGTCCATTTGATCCTCGTCCGGGAGGGCGATCAGTTCAGAGCGCTTCCTCGACATGATTCAGCACTGTTTCTGAAGCTTCCCGCCCAGGAAGAGCCTACCCGCCGACCCGGGGGAATCAGCATGGCGAACCCCCATGAGCAAGCATTGGCGGCCATTCGCGAAGAGATCCTGGCTGAAGGCGAGCAGAGGAGCAGCAAGGAGCTGGATCTGGCGCGGGAGCGCGCCGATCGGTACACGGAAGACTGCCTTTTCGAAGCCAGGCGCCTGGTCGAGCGCGCCCGAACCCGTTGGGAAGCCGTCCGCCAGACGCTCAACGGCGAGGTCGATCTTGCGCAGCGGCTCAAAGCTCGCTCGCAGCTCGAGAAAGCCGAGCGCGAATACCGGCGAAAGCTCACGACGCTCCGAGATCAGGAGCAGACGGGTTACGCGGAAAAGGACCGCGCGCTCGGGGAGCTTTCGGAACGCGCCAAAGTCACCGAGCGCCGCACCCTGGTCGCTTCAGCCTATTTTTGGGTGGATTGAGAAGCGGCCTTGCTGCCAATGATGCGCTCCACAGCTTCGAGCCGCGCCCTGAGGCCGGCGGTTTCGTCTCGCAGCGCCTCTATCTCCTTCTTTTGTTCCCCGCTTCGCTTTTCCAGCGCTTGCGCCGCCGCCATGAGAATCCCGTCCATGTCCGTCGAGGTGATGGTGGTATCGGTTCCGATGGTCCCGATGCCGTCCTGTCCGAATGCGGCGAAGAAGTCCTGCGCCATCGGACCGTAGTGCCGGAATTTTTTCGGGTCATGGCCGATGAAATTCCAGCTCGTGACGGTCAGATCTCGAATCTTGCCAAGGACCTCTTCTCCTTGAAGCGCCTTGAGATTCTCCTTCTTCGTGCGGTCCGAGCTGGCAGTGAAGCCCACCTCACCCTCGATCACGGTGACGTCGTGGCTCCCCAGGCGGACCTTATTGCTGTCATTCACAATCGCGCGCGCGCCGATGGCCGTCGCGTTCTGGAAGTCACCCGCAGTATCGGCGCCCGCGCCGATGGCCGTATTGTCGACACCAAAAATGTTGCCGCTGAGCGCCATGTTCCCGACGGCGGTGTTCGTGTTTCCGGTGATGCTGTGCCACATTGCAAAATCGCCAATTGCGGTATTTCCGAAGCCACGTGTGTTGGCATACAGCGCACGCCGCCCATTGGCTGTGTTGCCGGTACCTGTCGAGTTGGTAAAAAGGGCCTCGGCTCCGCTCGCAGTGTTGTCGTCGCCACCCGTATTGTTTGAAAGTGCATCGAATCCAGTGGCGGTGTTGGTGAAGCCAGTGGTGTTCGACATTAGCGCTCTGAATCCATTGGCGGTGTTGCCCCTGCCGATACTGTTCGACGTGAGCGCTAGTCCCCCGACGCCCGTATTGGATTGGCCGGTCATGGTCAGATTGCCCGCATCGCTCCCCAGGAAGGTGTTGTTGGCAAAGTTGTGCAGGAAAAGGACCCCGCCTTTGAGAAGGTTGCCGGCCGTTTGAGTAGAATTCACCATGGTCAGGTTGGCGGGAACATCGCTGGGCCCCGGCGGCCCTTGCGGCCCCGGGGAAAGGGCAAACGCCACCGCAGTCAGAGGAAATCGAGCCGACAGAACGCTCTGTCCTCCCTGCGTCACATCCAAATACCGCGATGAGCCGGAAGGAAATTGCTCCGGATTCAGGCCCGGAGGCTGCTGCAGACTACCCAATCGAAAGCTGATCGAGCCGCCTTCATCGACGGCAAGCGAATCAGGCCCGGTATAAGACTCACTGAATACCTCCTTTCCTTCGCTCCCCGCGGCCCATAGCTCGACCACCACTTCCTGAGTCGTTCCAGGGGGCAGGGAGGTGGGGAGGTTAAACGGGATGACCCTCGAAGTGATCTCTTGTGCCCTGGAAAATGTAACCGGCAGCAAAATAAGAGCGACCGTCAAAACCCACGCTGTTCTTTTCTCCATGAAACTGGCCTCGTCATGTCGGAACTCTGGAGTCGGTTTAATTGAAGCCCATGCCCTGCCATCGCTCAGCGGCCTTCAGCGAGAACCGCCGCGCCAAACACCCTCACTTCGAATCCTTGGCACATGAAGGACGATGAACGGTATTTCGTCAAGCACTGCCCCTGAGGAGAGCGCGACGAGAACGATACTTCCCGTTCTTCTTAGTTTCCCGCTTTCAAGAGCCGCCCAGGCTCAGCGATTCGGCGAAACCCGGCCATCGCCATTGAAGTTGCAGCACATCGCCAGCCCCCGCGGAAACAAGTGCTGTCGTCGTGCGGCGAATTGCCATGTTCATGGCGTGCTGTTGATGAGGATTGAGACATTGTTGGAATCGCGGTTCGCCACCGCGAGGTCCACCCGTCCGTCGCCGTTGAAGTCTCCCGTCACAACAAATACAGGAGCGTTCCCGGCGATGAAGCTCTGCCCCGCCTGGAATATCCCCTCCCCGATCCCCAGAAGCACCGAGACGTCATTCGAACCGCTGCTGGCCACCGCCAGATCCGGTATCCCATCGCCATTGATGTCCCCGACCGCGACCGACCAGACGAAGTTGCCCACAGCGATGGTTCTGGCGGGCTGGAACCTACCACTCCCATCGCCCAAGAGGACCGACACGTTGTTGGATCTCTGGTTGGCCACCACAATGTCCTGCCATCCGTCGGCATTGAAATCGGCCACGGCAATGGACACGGGAGCAGCCCCCGCCGGGAAGGTCCGCCGAGGTTGGAAGCTCCCATCCCCGGTGCCCAGGAGCACCGAGGCGCTGGCGGTATTGCTTTCGGCGACGGCCAGGTCCAGCAATCCATCCCCGTTGAAGTCGCCGATGGCAAGGGATGAAGGCTGACTCCCCGTTGCAAAGTTGCGCGGCGGCTGAAAGCTTCCATCCCCATTTCCCAAAAGTAGCGAGACATTGCTGGAATTGATGTTCGCCACCGCGAGGTCCAGCAAACCATCGTTATTGAAGTCGGCGGCGACGAGCGATAGAGGCCCTTTCCCGACGGCGAATTCGCTCGCCGGTTCGAAGCTCCCATCCCCCCGACCCAAAAGCACAGAGACAGTGGTAGAGCCGCTGTTCGCCACCGCCAAATCCAGAAGGCCATCGCCATTGAAGTCGCCTACCGCGACGGAGAAGGGGAAGCTCCCTGCGGCGAAAATTCGAGGAGCTTGAAAGCTCCCATCCCCGATGCCCAGAAGCACCGCGACGGTGCCGGCGCTCAGGTCATCGGCGACCGCCAGGTCCGCAATGCCATCGCCATTGAAGTCACCCACCGCAACGGAAAAAGGGGTTCCGCCGGCTACGAAGCTCCGCGGCGGCACAAAGCTGACATCCTGGGTGCGAGTGTTGTTGAGCAGCACGGAAACCGCGCCTGAAAAGACGTCGTTGCCTACCGCCAAATCCTGTCGCCCGTCGCCGTTGAAGTCCCCTACGGCAAGGCCAAAAGGAACGTCGCCTGCCGCGAACGTCCGCTGCGCCTGGAAGGTCCCATCCCCGTTCCCCGCAAGCAGCGAGACGTTGTCGGAGAACCGGTTGGCCACGACCAGGTCTAGCCACCCGTCACCATTGAAATCACCCACCGCCACCGAATAAGGGCCGCTCCCCACCGGGAAGCTTCGGGGTGACTGGAAGCTCCCATCTCCATTGCCCAACAATAATGACGCGTTATCGGAGTACAAGTTGGCCACGGCCAAGTCTAGACGGCCGTCGCCATTGAAATCACCTACCGCCACGGAATAAGGGCCATTCCCGACCAGGAAGCTCCGGGGTGACTGGAAGCTCCCATCTCCGTTGCCCAACAACAATGACGCGTTATTGGAATTAACGTTTGTCACGGCCAGGTCTTGCGACCCGTCGCCGTTGAAATCGGCCACGGCAATGGACACTGGATAAGCCCCCGCATAGAAGCCCCGCTGCGCCTGGAAGGTCCCATCTCCGTTACCCAATAGCACCCCGACGGCATCGCAAGCACTGAGGGCGACAGCCAAATCGAGACGGCCATCGCCGTTGAAATCGCCCACGGCCACAGAAGAAGGCCCGCTACAGACAAAGAAGTTCCGCGATGGCTGGAAGGTCCCATCTCCGTTGCCCAACAGCACCGAGACAGTGTTGGAGACGTTGTTCGCGATCGCCAAATCCACTCGACCATCGCCGTTGAAATCGCCCGCAGCCACGGAGTAAGGGTTGCTCCCGACCGGGAAGTTGCGTGGTGACCGGAAACTCCCATCCCCGTTGCCCAAAAGCACCGAAACGTCATTCGACACGGAGTTCGCCGAAGCGAGATCCAGGCGCCCATCGCCGTTGAAGTCGGCCACGGCGACAAAAACGGGGTAACTCGCGGCCGAGAAGCCCCGCGGCGCAATAAATGATACATCCTGCGCCTGTACTTCCGGAGTAAGGAATCCCCAGCACAGCGCCAACCCTGCGTAAACCAGTGTCGTCCTCGTTCTGAAAGTTGTCATCATCGTCTCCGAGCTTACGGGGTGCTGTTGATCAGAATTGAGACATTGTTGGAATCCCGGTTCGCTACCACGAGGTCGACCCATCCGTCACCATTGAAGTCTCCCGTCAGAACGAAAACAGGCGCGCTCCCTGCGGTGAAACTCTGCCCCGCCTGGAATACGCCATCCCCTATACCGAGAAGCACGGAGACGTCATTGGAAACACTGCTGGCGACCGCCAAATCCGGTATCCCATCGCCATTGACGTCGCCGACCGCAACCGACCAGACAAAACTGCCGACCGCAATGGTTCTGGCCTGCTGGAAGCTGCCGGCCCCGTTGCCCAAGAGCACCGAGACATCGTTGGAGTCTTGGTTGGCGACCACCAAATCCTGTCGTCCGTCGCCATTGAAGTCCCCTACCGCAACGGAAACGGGAGCGCTCCCTGCCGCGAAGTTCCGCGCCGGTTGAAAGGTCCCATTCCCTCGGCCCAGAAGCACGGAGACACTCGACGAATTGCTGTTGGCGACGGCCAGGTCCAGCACTCCATCGCCGTTGAAGTCCCCGATGGCAAGGGAGGAAGGCTGGCTCCCCGTTGCAGTATTTATCGGAGCCCGAAAGCTTCCATCTCCTCGGCCCAAAAGCACCGAGACATTGTTGGAATTGATGTTCGCCACCGCCAGGTCCAGAAATCCATCGCCATTGAAGTCGCCCACGCCAATGGACAAAGGACCGCTCCCGGCCGCATAGTCCCGCGCGGGTTGAAAGCTCCCATCCCTCCTTCCCAAAAGAACCGAGACAGTTGTGGAACCGCTGTTCGCCACGGCGAGGTCCAGAAATCCATCGCCATTGAAGTCGCCTGCCGCCACGGAAAAAGGGAAGCTCCCGGCCGCGAAAATTCGCGGGACTTGAAAGCTCCCGTCCCCGTTTCCCAGAAGCACCGCGACGGTGCCGGCGCTCACGTAGTTGGCCACTGCCACGTCCAGAACCCCATCGGCATTGAAGTCACCCACGGCAACCGAAAAAGGAGTGGCCCCGGACACAAACTTGCGCGCCGGCACAAAGCTCACAGTCTGGGTACGGGTGTTGTTGAGCAACACCGACACGGTGCCGGCACCAGAGAAGATTTCGTTCGCCACGACAAGGTCGAGCCGCCCATCCCCATTGAAATCGCCCACCGCGGCCCCAAAAGGATTGCCGCTGGCCGCGAAGGTCCGCCACGCCTGGAAGCTCCCATCACCGTTCCCCATCAGCACCGACGCTGTGTCGGACGAAAAATTGGTGACGGCCAGATCCTGCCAGCCGTCGCCGTTGAAGTCGCCCACCGCGACGGAAAGAGGAGCGCTCCCGGCCGCGAAGGTCCGCTGCGCCTGGAAGCTTCCATCCCCGTTTCCCAACAACACCGAGACGTTGTTGGAGTCTCGGTTGGCCACGGCCAGGTCGGGCCAGCCGTCGCCATTGAAGTCGCCCACCGTCAGGGAATAAGGGGAGGTCCCGACGGCGAAGAACCGCGCCGGCTGGAAGCTCCCATTCCCGTTGCCCAAAAACACTAATGCGTTGTCGGAATAGAAGTTGACCACGGCCAGGTCCTGCCACCCGTCGCCATTGAAGTCGACGACCGCAACAAACACAGGAGGGCTCGGGGTCAAGGAGTTGGGCGCCGGTTCGAAGCTCCCATCCCCCGCCCCAAGAGAACGGACACGTAGTTCGATCCGGTGTTGGCGACCGCCAGATCGAGACGGCCATCCCCGTTGAAATCGCCCACCGCGACGGAAAAAGGATTGAGCCCGACCGGGAAGCTCAGCGAAGGCTGGAAGCTTCCGTCCCCGTTGCCCAACAGCACCGACACATTGTTCGTACCCCAATTGGCCACGGCCAAATCCAACAGGCCATCGCCGTTGAAATCGCCCACAGCGACGGAATAGGGATTGCTCTCGACCGGGAAGTTCCGCGGTGACTGAAAGCTCCCGTCCACGTTGCCCAACAGCACCGAGACGTTGTTCGAACCCCAGTTGGCCACCGCTACATCCAAAAGGCCATCGCCATTCAAGTCGGCCACGGCCAGCAAGATGGGTTGATTCGCCGTCGCGAAAGCCCGTGGCGCGATGAAAGATACATCTTGCGCCTGGGCTGGTGGAGCGAACAGCACGCCGCCAGTCCTGCACAGACCCATTTTATCGTCGTCTCTAGAGTTGCCATGGCTGCCTTCGAGCTACAGGGTGTTGAGCTGCTCTCTTCCCACCTTCTTGGTTGCGGCACCTCTGGCGTGCTCACGTACTGCCTCGTTACTGCCTCGTACGCTCCGTTCGGGAGACTCACCGCGCCTTCCATCTGGGCTTGCTCGCGACGTCTTGCAACACCCCGTGTTAAGGCGTGTTGTTAATCAGAATCGTCAACACGCCTGGGTTGACTCTGCTGGCCACGGCCAGATCTGGCTTCCCATCGAAATTCAGATCCGCCGCGGCGAGGGAAAATGCGGAGGGCAGGCCAGGAAAAGCGACTGCCGGTCGGAACGTGCCATTGCCGTTGCCCAAAAGCACCGCGACGCCGTTGGCAGTCGAATTGGCCGTGGCGAGGTCCTGAGCTCCGTCGCTATTGAAGTCACTCACGGCGACGAACTGAGGCGAGCCACCGACGCTGTAGTTGACGGCTGCGCGGAACGTGCCGTCGCCATTCCCTATCAACACCGAGACACTGTTTGAGCCCGAATTGGCTACCGCCAAGTCCGGCCGTCCATCGCCGTTGAAGTCGCCCACCGCTGCATGGACCGGACTTGCCCCGACGGAAGAGGTCCGCGCGGGCTGGAAGGTCCCGTCGCCGTTGCCCAACAACAACGTAACCGTATTGCCCCCGGTATTCGCGATGGCCAGATCCGGAATAAGATCAGCATTGAAATCGGCGACGGTGACACTGCGAGGCATGGCGCCTACGGAAAAAGTCCGGATCGGCTGAAAGGTCCCGTCCCCGTTGCCCAACCGTATGGCGACGTTATTGAAGTTGCGATTGGCGACCGCCAGGTCGAGCAAGCCATCCCCATTGAAGTCACCGACCGCGACGGAAGTAGGACCGCTCCCGATGGTCAGGGTCAGGGGTGGTTGGAACGTGCCGTCGCCGTTTCCCAAAAGCACCGAAACGTCGTTCGAGCCGGAGTTGGCCGAAGCGAGATCCGGGCGCCCATCGCCATTGAAGTCGCCGACCGCTAGGCCGAGCGGAGAGCTGCCCACAGCGAAGCTGCCGGCCGCCTGGAACGATCCGTCGCCGTTCCCCAGAAATATCGAGACGTCGCCCGAGCTCGAGTTGGCCGTGGCCAGGTCGGGGACGCCATCGTTGTTGAAATCGCCCACGATGGTGATGGCAGGGTCGGCACCGGAAGAAAACGACCTCGCGGTCAGGAAGCTTCCGTCCCCGTTACCCAGCAGCACGGAGATAGTGTTTGCGCCGTTGTTCGGCACCACCAGGTCCAATAGCCCATCGCCCTTGAGATCGCCCACCGCGAGGAAATAGGGCGTCGTAGACACCCCAAAGTTGACTGCGGGCCGAAAGCTTCCATCCCCATTTCCCAGTATCACCGAGACGTCATTGGAGCCGCTGTTGCTTACGGCTAGATCCTGAAAACCATCTCGGTTGAAGTCGCCGATCACCACCGCGATGGGGTTGGGACCCGCACCCAGGGTCGCCTGCGCTTGAAAAGTTCCGTCCCCCCGACCCAACAGCACCGAAACGTTGTTGGAAATAAAGTTGGCCACGGCCACGTCTTGCGCGCCATCCCCATTGAAGTCTCCCACCGCGACAGCGGAGGGTCCGAGCCCCACGCCGTAATTCATCGGCGGACCAAAGGTCCCATCCCCATTGCCCAACAGTACCGAGACATTGTTGGAGTTGAAGTTTGCGGCGATCAGGTCTTGCACCCCATCGCCATTGAAATCGCCCACGGCCACCGATTGGGGCCCATCGTGCGCCACAAAGTTTCTAGCCGGTCCGAAAGTCCCGTCCCCATTGCCCAGGAGCACGGTGATGATGTTCGAATCGCGATTGGCCACCGCCAGGTCCTGCACCGTGTCGCCATTGAGGTCGCCCACGGCCACCCAAAACGGACCCAGTCCCACCGGATAGCTGGTCCGCGGCCGGAACGTGCCGTTGCCGTTGCCGAGCAGGATCGAAACGTCGTTGGAGCCGAAGTGGGTTACGGCGAGATCCAGAATCCGATCGCCGTTGAAGTCGCCCAGTGCAACGAAGGTCGGGCGCGAACCAACCGGAACGGTGAATCCAGACCGGAACGTCCCGTCCCCATTGCCCAGCAGGATGGAAACGTTGTTGGAGTTGAAGTTGACGACCGCCGCATCTGGTACTCCATCGAGATTGAAGTCGCCCAGAGCAACGCAATAGGGCAGCGTTCCGACGGGGAAATCCCTCCGAACGATGAATGACACAGGCTGTGCCAGCGAACTGCCAGCCAAGGTCGTTGTCGCAATCACGGCGAGCAGGGACACAACCGGCCTGCGGAGAACTGCCCAACGATTTACACGTCCAATGACCATAGGCATGCGCATGCTTCTCTCCTCAAAGCATTGATTGACAATCGACCAAGGTCCCCTCTACTCACTCGAAGATTCCAGCACCTCAATCAGCGAGGCGGGCTACAGCAAGTATCGCGCCCCGATCGTTAGGAGAGCAGAGCCGCGGAACTACTGGTTCTACTTTCAACACTCAGATGAAAAGGCGCCCCCTGGTACCGCCGAAGGATGTGCCTGGTACAGTACTGGTACAGCCCCGCGGTTCAGCCGGCCCTTCTCACCGGCACAGCTCCGCGGTTCAGCCGG
>WNFC01006260.1_pt1 | contig 13100 bp, 12 predicted proteins | sample 5400541 | NCBI WGS metagenome assembly WNFC01 (sample SAMN13153342, study PRJNA577476) | soil metagenome | isolation source: 120 cm saprolite under Douglas fir tree site 2 hole 2 replicate 1 | place: USA:California | collected 2015-04-18
TGGAAGAGGCCGGATCGGCGTTGTGGGCGCTCCGAGGGCGGATAGCACGTACGCGGGGGGTGGGGGCGGGAAGGAGCGCGCAGCGAGGAACGAGCGAAGCAGCGACTGGCCCCAGGGGGGCCGCAGGCCCCCATAACCCGGATTACGTGCGCCCCCGTAGTACGTCCTGACCGGGGGTGTTGATTACTCGCCGCTTGGGGGTGTTTTTCTCACGTCTTTTTACCCAATCTTCTGTTGACCGTGTTGCCCGTAACGGTCACTTTGGGCAGTCTGACAGTAGGCTCTACGGTGTGAGCGACGGATTCATCAGCGTCCTCGTGGTCGACGAGCATTGGTTGGTTCGGCTTGCCTTGACCAACCTGTTCGGCAAGCTGCGGCACTTCGCGCTGGTCGCGGACGCCACCACCGCGGCCGGAGCGATTGCAGCCGCGCGTACGCATGAGCCCGATGTGGTGATCATGGACGTGCGACTGCCGGATGGCAGCGGCATTGAGGCATGCCGCCAGATCCGGTCCAACAACCCGAACACGCGAGTCGTCATGCTCACCTCGTTTTCCGACGAGGAGGAGGTGATTGCGGCGATTCTGGCGGGGGCCAGCGGCTACCTGCTCAAGCAGAGTGAGCCTGAGCGACTGATCGCGGCCGTCGAAACGGCCGCGGCGGGTGGCTCGCTGCTGGACCCAGCGGTCAGCGACACCGTGCTGCGCTGGATGCGAGGTGCGGCGGCCAATAGAGGCCACAGCGCCGATCGGCTCTCGGAACAAGAGCGCAAAATCCTGCCCTTGATCGCCGAAGGCAAGACCAATCGTCAGATTGGCGCGCAGCTATATCTCAGCGAGCACACGGTCAAGACGTACGTCAGCAGCCTGCTGAAGAAGCTGCGCCTGGCGCGGCGGGCCGAAGCCGCGGCGTACGTAGCGCGGCAGCAACACGCTCGCGCAAGCTAAGGCGAAACGTAGAGGGGACCCCGCAAAACGGGGTCCCCTCTGGGGAAAAACGCCTGGTTAGTAGCGCCCGCGCCCGCCGCCGCCGTAGCGATTGCCGCCTGAGCGATTGTTAGCGTTGCCTCGGCGCTGCTCGAAGCAGGTCGAGCAGTAGACCGGCTTGTCGCCGCTGGGTTGGAATGGCACCTGTGCCTCCTGACCGCAGCTGGAACAGGTCGCGGTAAACATTTCACGCGTTCCGCGCGCGCCGCCAGCGGAGTAGCCGCCGCCGCCACTGTAGGACGATCCGCCGTAGCTCCCGTAGGATGAGCCCCCAGAATCCCGCTGGGACTTGCGCGCTGCTCGACAATCCGGGCAGCGGCTGGGCTCGCTAAACCCGCGGCTAGCATAGAAATCCTGCTCGCCACTGGTGAACGTAAATGCCTGACCGCAATCGCGGCAGGTCAAAGTTGTATCGGCCGACATCGTAGACGGCTCCCTTCAAAAAAACGGCTCGGCAGCTAGCCCAGGCCGAGTCATAGGGTATAGGGCTCCGTCAAACGTGCGAAGTAGTACGACACCGATGCGGAACAGTTCGAGCTAGCTGAGTCGAGTATGGCATATCAGATCGGCCTTCCCAAGAATATTCCAAGATAGGTGAGTAAGGGAGAAATTAGACGTGCAACTTGGAATGATCGGGCTCGGACGCATGGGCGCCAACATGGTGCGGCGGCTGCTCCGCGACGGCCACGAGTGCGTGGTGTACGACCACAGCCCGGCCGCGGTCCAGGCCCTCGCGCAGGACGGCGCGGTCGGGGGTGACTCACTCGACCAGTTTGTCGCGCAGCTGAAGCCGCCGCGCGCAGTGTGGCTCATGGTGCCGGCGGCAGTCGTCGATCAGACACTAGATGATCTCGCCGGCCGCTTGCAGGCCGACGACGTGGTCGTCGACGGTGGCAACTCGTACTACGTCGACGATCTGCGGCGCAGCGCCAAGCTCAAACAGTCCGGCCTGGAGTACCTCGACGTGGGTACCAGCGGCGGAATCTGGGGCCTCGAGCGCGGTTACTGTCTGATGATCGGTGGTCCCGACATAGCCGTGGCGCGGCTCGACCCGATCTTCAAGTCGTTGGCGCCGGGCAGTTCGGCGGCAGTTGAGCGCACGCCGGGTCGCAGCGGGCAGCCGAGGACCGCCGAACTGGGTTACCTGCATTGTGGGCCAAACGGCGCCGGGCACTTCGTCAAAATGGTGCACAACGCCATCGAGTACGGCCTCATGGCGGCGTACGGCGAAGGGCTGAACATTCTCCACCACGCCAACGTCGGCAAGAGCGATCGAACCGTGGATGCCGAAACGACACCGCTGCGCGATCCGGAACGTTACCGCTACGACTTCGATCTGGCGCAGATCGCCGAGGTCTGGCGGCGAGGCAGCGTCATCTCTTCCTGGCTGCTCGATCTGACCGCCGCGGCGCTTCTTGGCGATCCGCGGCTCGACCAGTTCGCGGGCCGCGTGTCCGACTCGGGCGAGGGGCGCTGGACGGTCATTGCCGCCGTCGACGAGGGCGCGCCGGCACCAGTGCTCAGCGCAGCGCTGTTCGAACGCTTCAGCTCGCGCGGCGAGGACCTGTTCGCGGACAAACTCCAGTCGGCCATGCGCCAGCAGTTCGGCGGGCATGCCGAGCAGAAGAGCGGCGGCTAGCTATGGAACGCTCGGACGCGCTCGTCTTCTTCGGCGCCACGGGTGACCTTGCCTACAAAAAGATCTTCCCGGCCCTGCACAGCATGGTCCGCCGCGGCACGCTCCAGGTGCCGGTGATCGGGGTGGCCAAAGCAGGCTGGACGCGCGACCAGCTGCTCGAGCGTGCGCGCGCCAGCATCGACGAGCACGGCGGCGGCGTGGACAAGGCCGCCTTTGGTCGGTTGGAGAAGATACTCGCCTACGTGGACGGTGATTACGCCGACCTAGAGACGTTCGCCAATTTGCGTCGGGCACTCGGCGGCGCGCAGCGGCCGACACATTACCTCGCCATTCCGCCCAGCCTGTTCGGCACGGTGGTCAAGGCTCTGGGCGACTCGGGCAGCGCCACGAACGGGCGGGTGGTGATCGAAAAACCCTTCGGCCACAATCGAGCCTCGGCGCGGACCCTCAACGATCTCGTGCACACGGTTTTTCCGGAGCCAGCGGTGTACCGCATCGACCACTATCTGGGTAAAGAGGCCGTCGAGAACCTGCTCTACTTTCGATTCGCGAACACGTTCCTCGAGCCAGTGTGGAATCGCCACTACGTCGAGAGCGTGCAGATTACGATGGCCGAGTCCTTCGGCGTCCAGGGCCGCGGGCGTTTCTATGACGAGACGGGCGCTATTCGCGACGTTGTCCAGAACCACCTGCTGCAGGTCGTGGCGATGCTCGCCGTGGAGCCGCCGACGACGGTGGACCACGATGCGCTGCATGATGAGCAGGTGAAGATCCTGCGGGTGATCCCGCCTGTACGCCCGGCGCACGTGGTGCGCGGCCAGTTCCAGGGCTACCACGCTGAGCCGGGCGTGGCGCCGGGGTCGACCGTCGAGACATTTGCTGCCGTGCGCCTCGAGGTTGACTCCTGGCGCTGGGCGGGCGTGCCCTTCGTGCTACGGGCGGGCAAGAACCTGCCTGTCACTGCCACCGAAGTGTTGGTGCGATTTCAGCGCCCACCACTGCTGCGCCTGGCTCAGACCGACGCGAACTACTTACGGTTCCGACTCGGTCCCGACATTGCGATCGGGCTGGGGACTCGGGTCAAGGCGCCAGGCAAGCAGATGGAGACGGTGCCTTCTGAGCTGATGGCGGTCTCGCATCCAGTTGCCGATGAACTGGACGCGTACGAGCGCTTGCTGACCGATGCGATGGCCGGCGAGGGACTGCTGTTTGTTCGTGAGGACGCCGTGGATGCCGCCTGGGCGATTGTCGAACCGATTCTAGACAACGTCACGCCCGTGCGCGAGTACAAAAAAGGTACCTGGGGCCCTGCCGAGGCGGATCGCCTGGCGAAGCCGCTGGGCGGCTGGTGGGATCCAGAGTGAGGTAAGGACACAATGAAGGTACTTGCCGTCGACGTCGGTGGCACGCACGTCAAAGCGCTGGTCAGTGGCGAATCCGTCGAGCGCAAGGTTGTATCCGGTCCGTCGATGACCGCCGCGGACATGGTCGACGCGGTCAAGAAGATGACTGCCGACTGGACGTACGAGGCCGTTTCCATCGGGTACCCGGGGCCGGTGGTGCACGATGCGCCTGTCAAAGAACCGGCCAATCTTGGCCGAGGCTGGGTTGGATACGACTTTGCGGCTGCGTTCGGCCGCCCGGTCAAGATCCTCAACGACGCCGCGATGCAGGCGCTGGGCAGCGATCAGGGCGGACGAATGATGTTCCTGGGACTCGGGACCGGGCTCGGCGCGGCAATGGTCGTCGACGGCAGGGTCGAGCCACTCGAGTTGGCGCACCTGCCGTACAAGGACAAGCAGACCTACGAGGATGTCGCGGGCTTGCGCGGCCTGGAGCGCCTGGGCAAGAAGAAGTGGCGCCGCGAGGTGTACACGATGATTCAGGAGTTGAGTGGCGCGCTTTTGCCCGACTACGTCGTGATCGGCGGCGGCAACTCCAAGCGGCTCACCGAGCTTCCGCCCAATGTTCGGCTGGGAGACAACGCCAATGCATTCCGCGGCGGGTTTGCCATGTGGTCAGCGCCGGCGGGAGCTCCGTTTGCCTCTGCGCGTGTACGAGTGGCAGGCGAGCGACGTGTGGTCGACAGCAGCGACGCGCTGTTCCAGGCCGCCGCGTCCGAATTTGTCTCGCGCGCGGTCGACTCTGTCGCCGCCAACGGACGGTTCATGGTCGCGCTCTCGGGCGGCTCAACCCCGCGCGGTTTGTACAAGCTGCTGGCGACCGATCCCGCATGGCGCGACCAGTTGCCATGGGCGCACGTGCATTTCTTCTGGGGTGACGAGCGGCACGTCGCGCCGGATCACGCGGACAGCAATTTTCGGATGGCCAACGAAGCGCTGTTGTCCGTTGCGCCCGTGCCGGCGGCGAACATTCACCGCATCTACGGTGAAGCCGCCAGCGCAGAAGAGGCAGCCAGCGAATATGAAGACGAGCTCCGCGAAGTGTTCGGGCTACCCGACGGCGAGGTGCCGCGGTTCGACCTGATCCTGCTTGGGCTAGGTCCCGAAGGGCACACCGCGTCGCTGTTTCCAGGGACGCGCGCACTCGCCGAGAATCACCGCCTGGTGGTCTGCAACTGGGTCGGCAAGCTGTTCGCCGACAGAATCACGTTGACTGCACCTGTACTGAACAACGCTGCTAGCGTGATTTTCATCGTCAGCGGTGCAGATAAGGCGACGGCGCTCAAGGCGATTCTCGAGGGGCCATACGAGCCCGATCAGCTGCCGGCGCAACTGATCAACCCGACGAACGGGCGTCTGGTGTGGTTGCTCGACCGCGCGGCGGCGCAGGAACTGAGTCCCCTTCAGAGGAAAACCTGAGCCGCGTGGCGCGAAATTTGCAAACCCTCATGCGATTCCCGTTGAAGGGTGCGGACGGCGTACCCGCACAATGGGAAAACCTGCCACGTTGGCATGAGGTAGGCATGTGACTAGAGAACCCCATAGTCCTTCGCGATCAGCCGCTCCCGCGATGGGTTCGGCGTTATTCATAGTCGTGGTGCTGCTGCTCGGCGCGCTGCTGGCGCTGCCGGCGACCGCACTAGGCCAGGGGACAGGCACCCCCGGGACCCCCGGGGCGACCACGGTGCCAACAACCGCGGCATCTTTGACGATGTCGGTGTCGTCGGGCCTACCTGGCGACCAGGTGACCGCCAGCGGCTCAGGCTTCAAGGCGTCTGAAAATGTCGATGTGACCGTCAACGGCACGTCAGTTGGTACTGCCCCGGTGAGCTCGGACGGTACATTCAGCTTGAGCTTCAAGGTGCCGAACCAGGCGCCCGGTCAATACGCGGTAGTGGCCAAGCAGGCCAGCGGCGCGAGCGCCACGACGTCGTTCACCGTCAGTCCGGGCAAGTCAGCTCTGGCGTTCTCTGTCGCGCAAGCGGCGCCAGGTGCGTCGTTGACGGTCACCAGTAGCGGCTTCCAACCTGGTGAGACAGTCGTTCTGACCTTCAATAGCGCCGAGGTCAGTTCGGAGACAGCCGACACCACGGGCGCTGTCAGCTGGACCTTTGTGGTGCCGACCCTCGGGGCGGGCCAATACGAGGTCATGGCCAAGGGCCAAACCAGCACGACGGCCACCAAGGCTTTCTATACGGTGCTCGCCAGCCCCGCCACCCCCACCGCGGTCCCTGCTGTTGCACCGACCGCAACGCCGGTGCCCGCGGCGCCGCCAGTGGCGGCTCCGAATGCCCCGCCGATTACCCATGACGATCGCTACTACCCGCAGACGGGTTACCGCATCGACAACGACCAGGTGTGGGGCTTCTTCACGCAGTACGGCGGACTGAGCACCTTTGGCTTCCCGGTCTCACGCCAGATGTCGTTCCTGGGCTGCCCGGTGCAGATGTTCCAGCGCCAGATCATCCAGGTCTGTCAGGGCCAGGGCCCAGCGCTGATCAACATGCTCGACCCGGAGATCTTCCCGTACACCCAGGTCAACGGCAGCACGTTCCCGGCGCCTGACGCCACGATGAAGAACAACACGCCGCAGGTCGGCTCGCCAACCTACGCGGACGACATGAACGCCTTCATCCAGGCCAACGTGCCGGATAGCGCGCTCGGCCAGCCAGTGAACTTCAACCTGACGTTCAACACCCTCGGCGGATTGCAGATCTGGGGTGCGCCGATTTCCGCGCCCAAGGCAGATCCAGGGAACGCGAATTTCATCTACCAGCGTTTCCAGCGCGGGATCATGCACTACGTCGTCGGTCAGGGCACGCAGAGCATTCTGCTGGCTGACTATCTCAAGGCGATCCTGATGAACAAGGACGTTCCGCCGGATCTGGCTGGACAGTCACGCGAAACGCGTTTCTTCAACCAGTACTGCCCAGGTTCGACGTTGTGGCTGTGCCGCCCGAACGATCTCGGGGGCACCGACCTTACGTTCGCGTTCGAAAACGGCTAGCCCCTTCTTTTCCAGGCAATGAGCGGCAGGGAGACCTGCCGCTCATGTGCGTTGCCGCACTTTTGCCCCCTCGGCGACAGCTAAATAGCTTGTGGCTGGACGTTTCTGGTATGCGGGATACTCCCCGTGCGGGGAGTTCTAAGCAGTACAGGGAGGGTCCTCTTGTGGCCGAGCAGAACCGTGTTCCACTCCCCGGCAGCGACAAACAGCCTGTCGCGGGCGCCGATGAGCTTGGTGAGGCGCATCCAGACGAGCGCCTCGAAGTAACCGTACGTGTGCGTCGGCGTGCCGAGCAGGACCTTGCAGCGCAAATCAACCTGCTGGCCAGCACCCCGCCCGAGGCACGCGAACACCTCACCCGCGAGACGTACGCCGAGCGTCATGGCGCCGATCCCGCCGATATTGCCCGGGTTGAAGCGTTCGCGCGAGCGAACGGGCTGAGCGTGGTCGAGACCAGCGCCGCGCGGCACAGCGTGGTGCTCAGCGGCACGGTGGCGGCAGTGAGCGCCGCTTTCGGCGTCAAGCTGGCCCAATTCGGCCATCCGGACGGTGGTACCTTCCGCGGACGCCAGGGGCCGATCTACGTCCCAGCCGAGCTGAGCGGGATCGTGCAGGGCGTCTTTGGCCTGGACGACCGGCCCGCCGCGCGGCCGCATATCCGCGGCGCGGACGAGTTGGACGCCGCTAACCAGGGCGTCGCCCCGGCCGCGCGGTCATCGTTCACGCCACCGCAAATCGCGCAGTTGTACGACTTTCCCACGGGCGTCAACGGTCAGGGTCAATGCGTGGCCATCATCGAGCTCGGCGGTGGGTTCCGGACGGCCGACTTGCGCGCCTATTTCCAACAGCTGCGCGTCGCTCAACCCAGAGTGATCGCGGTTTCGGTGGACCACGGGCGAAACCTGCCGGCGCCTGGGCCGAATAGCCCAGACGGTGAGGTCATGCTCGACATCGAGGTGGTGGGTGGGATCGCGCCCGGGGCGCGGATCGCCGTCTATTTCGCACCCAACACCGATCAGGGGTTCATCGACGCGATCACCACCGCGGTCCACGATACGACCAATCGCCCGTCGATCATCTCGATCAGCTGGGGCGCGCCGGAGGTTTCCTGGACGCAAGCCTCGGCCCAGGCGATGGATCAAGCCTTCCAGGCCGCCGCCGCAATGGGCGTGACGGTGTACTGCGCGTCTGGCGATAACGGCGCCAATGACTTTCCGGCGGGCCCCGGGGCGCAGCCTGGCAACCATGCCGACTTTCCGGCGTCCAGCCCGCACGTCGTCGGCTGCGGCGGAACTCGGATCAGCGTCGCCACCAATGCCATCACCAGCGAAGTCGTCTGGAACGACGTCGGCGGGGGTGCAACGGGCGGCGGATTCAGCGCGCTCTTCCCCACGCCAACCTGGCAGGCGAACGCGGTCCAGGGTGGCAAACGCGGTGTCCCCGACGTGTCTGGTGATGCCAGCCCGGCGAGCGGCTACGCGGTGCGCGTCGACGGCCAGAGCCTGGTCTTCGGCGGTACCAGCGCCGTTGCGCCGCTGTGGGCCGGTCTAACTGCGTTGATCAACCAGAAGATGGCCAAGCCGCTCGGGTTCGCCAATCCAACGCTTTACGGCGTGAATGCCTCGAGCGGTGGTTTTAGGGACATCACCCAGGGCAACAACAGCGGCTTCAACGCGGGCCCAGGCTGGGACGCGTGTACCGGGCTGGGCCGTCCGGACGGTGCGAAGCTGCTCGCGGCAATCGCCTCCAAGCCGGCGACAGCGCCTGTCTGAGGCAGCGTGGCGGCGGCACGTGGCCCGGTCGATCCCGATCAGCGCGTCGAGGTGAGCGTGATCGTCAGGCCACGTCAGCCGCTGCCAGACCTCGATGCGCGCCTGAGCCAGTCGCAGCCGTACCTCAGTCGGGAGGAGTTCGCCGCGGCCTACGGCGCCGATGCGGCTGACCTGGCCAAGGTCGAGGCCTTCGCTCGCAAGCACGGCCTGGAGGTGGTCGAGTCGAGCCCGGCACGCCGCACCGTGCGCCTGGCTGGTCGCGCCGCCGACATGAACACGGCGTTCGGCGTCGCGCTGGTGCACTACCAGTCGCCCGATGGCAGCACGTTCCGTGGCTTCGAGGGTGAAATCTCGGTGCCAACGGATCTCCAGGGAATCGTCCAGGGCGTGTTTGGCCTCGACACGCGGCCCGTCGCACGGCGCGACTGTTAACCGGCCGACGGTCATTCCCCCGAGGGTCCATTCAGGGGAATCCTTTTGCTCAGCCGAGTGAGCCGCGCGAGAGTTCTTGCATGCGGCCGGTCACGACGAAGACCACCCGCTCGCAGATGTTCTGAACGCGGTCGGCGACGCGCTCCAGGTTGTGGGCGGCCCACAACAGGCGCGTCGCCTGATCGATCGTTCTCGGATTGGCGAGCATGATTGTCAGTAGCTCGCGATACACCTGTTGGTACAGGTCGTCGACTTCGTCGTCCTCGCGGGCGATGGATTCGGCCGCGGCCACATCTCGCTCGATAAACGCATCCAGCGAACGGCGCAACATGCTGACGGATTTTTCAGCCATGCGCGGAATATCGATGAGCGGCTTGATGTGCGGCTGATCGCCGATATCGATGCAGATGCGCGCAATGCCCGAAGCGTAGTCACCCATCCGTTCGAGATCGGTGACGATCTGCAGGACCGCCGCCAGTCGGCGCAAGTCCGAGGCCATCGGCTGCTGCGTCGCGATGAGCAGCAGCGCCGCCTCTTCGATCTCGAAGCGCTTCTTGTTGATCAGTGCGTCTTCGGCTTCGATGACCCGCGCAGTGGCCGTGTCTCGGTTGCGCAGCGCGTCGACGGAGCGTAGGACGGCCTTTTCGACCATGCTGCCGAGCACCAGGACCTCTTCCTGGACGTGCTCGAGCTCACGGTGGAAAGCGCTGCGATTCCTGCTGACCTGGACTGGTGACTCCATAAAAACGCCTGCCTATCCGAACCGCCCCGTGATGTAGTCTTCTGTACGTCGTTCGGTCGGGTTTGTAAAGATCTTTGACGTCGGTCCGAACTCGACGAGCCGTCCGGTGCGGTCCTCTTCGGCAAGCATGAAGGCCGTGTAGTCGCTCACGCGTGAGGCCTGCTGCATGTTGTGGGTCACGATCGCAATCGTGAATTCTTCCTTCAGTTGGCCGATGAGCTCCTCGATGCGATAGGTGGCGATCGGGTCCAGCGCCGAGCAGGGCTCATCCATCAGGATGATCTCAGGTCGAACGGCGAGCGTGCGGGCAATGCACAGGCGCTGTTGTTGGCCACCTGACAGTGAGGCGCCCGACGCTTTCCTCCAGACGTCCTTTACTTCGTCCCACAACGCCGCCTGGCGCAGGGCCTGCTCGGCCAGGGTTTCGATTTCGCCGCGGCGGTATTGGCCATTGAGCAGCAGCCCGGCGACGACGTTATCAAAGATGGTCATCATCGGAAACGGGTTTGGCTTCTGGAAGACCATGCCGACAACGCGTCGGACGCGGACCGGATCCACGGCCGGAGCGTAGATGTTCACTCCATCGAGCTCGACCGACCCCTGCGCGCGCGCCCCTGGCGTCACCTCGTGCATCCGATTCAGGCAGCGGATGAGCGTGCTCTTGCCGCACCCCGACGGACCAATGATCGCCGTGACGTGTTTGGCGACGATGTCGAGGCTGATGCTGGCGATTGCCTGGTGGGCCCCGTACCAGGCGTTCAGGTCACGCACCACGACGCGTGGCCCGGGGCCGGACTCTGACTCAGCCGCGGGTGGATGGATAAGAGGGGTTTCGCGGGGAACCTGGACCCCGATCATGTGCGTCCGAACCTCCGTGTGAGCACCCAGCGGCTGAGGCCGCTCAATACCGCAATCAGCACGATCAGAATCAGCGCGCCACCCCACGCTTTGACCTGCCAGTCCGGGTAGGGCGCGCGAGCGTAGTTGTAGATTTGCACCGGCAGCGCCGCCATGGGCTGCAGCAGATCCAGACTGAAGAACTGGTTGCCAAGCGCGGTGAGCAGCAGCGGCGCGGTTTCACCGCCGGCCCGTGCCAGCGACAGGACGACGCCGGTCATGATCCCTGCGCGTGCGGTCGGCAGCACGATGCGCAAGATCGTCTTCCAGCGCGGCGTACCGAGCGCCAGGCTCGCCTCGCGCAGCGGATCCGGAACCAGGCGCAGCGTTTCTTCGACGGTGCGGGTGACGATCGGAATGACGACGATGGCCAGCGCAACGCCGCCGGCGAAGCCATTGAAGTGGCCCACGACAGAGCGCACCAGCCACGCCCAGACAAAGACGCCGATCACGATCGAGGGCAGGCCAGCGATCAGGTCGACGATGAAACTGACCGATTGGGCGAACCGGCCGCGGCCGTACTCGGCCAGATAGATGGCGGTGCCGATGCCGACCGGGATGCCAATCAGGCCCGCGGTGGCCAGCATCAACAACGTCCCCACAATCGCTGGTGCAACGCCGCCGCCGACCTCGCCCGGTGGCAGCGGCCGCTCCGTGAAGAACGCGAAGTTGAGCGCCGGCAGCCCGTTGATGGCGACGTACGCCAGGATGGCCACCAGCACCAGTACGCCAACCACGGCGCTGATGATGACCAGCCCCGTGGCGACGAGATCGGCTAGCTGGCGGCCACGATCGCGCGCACGGGGATGCAACAGTAACGACGCGACGGCGGCGGGCGGCGTGGCAGTGGCCATGGGCGTAGCTATCCCGCTCTTGTCGCGGAGCCGACCGGACCGCGCGCGACACTCCAGACCAGCAGGCGGGCGACGACGTTCATCGCTCCCGCGACCAGCAGGAGCACCAGTGCCAGTTCCACAATCGCGCTGAAATAGATGGCTTTGTCTGCTTCGGTGAACTGGTTCGCGATCGCACTGGCCAGGGTGTACCCCGGCGTAAACAGTGACGCCCTGATCTGCGTCGAGCTATTGCCGATGACCATCGTCACGGCCATCGTTTCGCCCAGCGCGCGGGCCAGGCCCAGGATTGCGGCGCCGGCGATTCCACCCCGGGCATAGGGCAGCACGGCTTTCTGGATGGTTTCCCAGCGCGTTGCGCCTAACGCCAGCATGCCTTCGCGCTGCGTGTTCGGCACCGCCCGCAGGATCTCGCGCGACACCGTGGTGATCGTCGGCAGGATCATGATCGCCAGGATGACGCCCGCCACGAGCAGATCACGCCCGACGGCCGGACCGCTGAACAGTGCGCCGATCACCGGCACAGTGCCGAGGGTGTTCTTCAAGAACGGCTCGACCGCCGAACGCATCGCCGGCGCCAGAATAAAGAACCCCCACAACCCGTAGATGATGCTCGGGATGGCGGCCAGTAGCGCGATCAAGAAGCCGACCGGCTCGCCCAGTCGACGCGGTGCGTATTCGGCGATAAACAGCGCGCACGCGACGCCGATTGGCGTGGCCAGCAGGAGCGCGATCAGCGACGTAACCACGGTGCCGAAGACGTATGCCGCGGCGCCGAACTTCTCGGTCACCGGATCCCAGGTGCTCGATGCCAGAAAGCTGAATCCGTAGCGCCCCAGGGCCGGCAAGGCATCCAGCAGCAACAGGACGATGATGCCGGCCAGCGTCAGCGGAATGATCGCCGCCGCAATCAGAACCAGCGCGTGAAAGATGCGATCGCCAGTATCGCCGCCGCCTCGCCCGTGAATCAGGCTTCTATCGTCGAGACCCTCGTCAGCCGTCGTGAGCATCGGATTATTGCGCTGGCAGCGCGGGGGTGCCGTTGACGTTGATCTGGCGAATGAAGTCCTCGCTCCTGGCGGTCAGCGCCGGTGGCACCGTGGCGTAGGTCAGGTCGTTGTTGAATTTCTGGCCGTCATGCGTCGCCCACCACAGCAGGCGCGTCAGGGCGACGGCTTTCGATTGGTCTGCCATGTTCTTGTAGGCCAGCAGCCACGTCGCGGTTGAGATGGGATACGAGGTCGGGCCGGGTGCATCGACAATGCTGAAACGCAGATCGGCTGGAATCGTCTGCATGCTGGCCGCCGCGGCGGTCACGCTGTCCAGCGACGGGTCGATCCATTGGCCGGTTTTATTCTTGACCTGCGC
>WNFC01006261.1_pt1 | contig 13099 bp, 11 predicted proteins | sample 5400541 | NCBI WGS metagenome assembly WNFC01 (sample SAMN13153342, study PRJNA577476) | soil metagenome | isolation source: 120 cm saprolite under Douglas fir tree site 2 hole 2 replicate 1 | place: USA:California | collected 2015-04-18
CGTCGTCCCCTTTATTTTCCTTACCTCGAGTCAGAAAGGTAGCGCCCCCGGCGCTACGAAAAACCTTCCATTTGACATTGATCTATATTTCTGCAAATATCGAAATATGGCACCGGCTCAAATCCCTAAGAACACAGAGCAGTTGGCCAAGTACGCCGACCGGTTCTCTGCCATGGGAACGGAGCCTCGGCTCTGTATCATGCAGCTGTTGCTCTCCGCTCACCCGCAGGGTCTGGTGGTCGGTGAGATTCAGGCGGAGTTGGATATCCCGAATTCGACCCTGTCCCACCACCTCGACAAGCTCAAGAACAAAGACCTGGTGCACGTGCGACGGGAGAGCACGTTCTTACGCTATACCGCGAATACCGAAGCGCTGCAGGAACTGCTGCAGTTTCTCTATGCGGAATGCTGCACCCGCAACCAGGCGCTCAAGCCGCAGGACATCGTTCGAATCTGCACATAGGGAGGAACTACCATGGACGGCACTAACATCAAGGACGTGGTCAAGGAGAAGTATGGGCAAGCCGCGTTGCGTGTCAACAGCGGCGGCAGCAGTTGCTGTGGGGCTAGCGCGGCCAGCGCCCTGGGGTGCGACCCGATCACAGCCAACCTCTACAACGACTCCCAGGCACGGCAGATTCCCGAAGAGGCGTTGCTGGCTTCGCTCGGATGCGGCAATCCCACCGCATTGGCGCAACTCAACCCGGGAGAGGTGGTACTGGACCTCGGGTCGGGCGGCGGAATTGATGTCCTGCTTTCCGCCCGGCGCGTGGGCCCGACGGGTAAGGCCTACGGCCTCGACATGACCGGTGAGATGCTGGCCCTCGCGAACGAGAACAAGCGCAAAGCCGGCGCCGAAAACGTGGAATTCTTGCGAGGAGAAATCGAGCACATTCCCCTGCCCGACAGTTCGGTCGATGTCATCATTTCGAACTGCGTCATCAACCTTTCCGCTGCCAAGGATCGCGTCTTGCGGGAAGCTTTCCGCGTGCTGAAGCCGGGCGGAAGATTTGCCGTGTCTGACGTCGTCACACGGGGAGACATCTCACCGAAGATTCGCCAGAGCATTCTGCTTTGGGTGGGGTGCGTCGCCGGAGCGCTGCAGGAGACCGAATATCGCGAAAAGCTCGCGGCGGCTGGTTTCGAAAGCATCGAGGTTGAACCAACCCGCATTTACCGTGTGGAAGACGCACGCGAGTTTCTCTCGGCGGCAGGCATCGATGTGGACGCGATTGCGCCTGAAGTAGATGAAAAGTTCATGAGCGCTTTTGTTCGAGCGGTTAAGCCTCTGGCTCCAGCCAAGCAGTCATGCTGCAGTCCGACCTGTTGCCAATAGATTCGCGGACAGCAACGTTGAACTACCGAAACGGAGGCCGTAGATGGCCCAGGCGCACTACAACGTATTGTTCCTGTGTACAGGAAATTCGGCGCGTTCCATCATGGCCGAGGCCATCCTGAACCAGAAAGGCAAGCCTAATTTCACTGCCTACAGCGCCGGGAGTCATCCCTCGGGCAAGGTTCGACCGGAAGCTTTGCGGCAGATCGAGGTCGCCCATCTGCCCACGGCCGGCCTCCGAAGTAAGGCTTGGGAGGAATTTTCGCGTCCTGGCGCACCTCCGCTGCATTTTGTTTTCACCGTTTGTGATAACGCCGCCAAGGAAGTCTGCCCCGTCTGGCCCGGCCAACCCATGACCGCGCATTGGAGAATTCCCGACCCTGCAGCTGTGGAGGGCACAACCGAGCAGGTGGAGCGCGCCTTCCGCGATGCTTTCTTCATGCTGGACCGGCGCATCAGCCTGTTTCTCTGCCTCCCTCTCGCCAGCCTCGATCGGCTTACCCTCAAGCGCGAAATCGACAAGATCGGCCAGCCATGAACTTCCATCTGCGCGCCCGCACGATAGCGGAGTTCGTGGGAACTGCCTTTCTTCTGGCTGCGGTTGTAGGCTCGGGAATCATGGGAGAACAACTGGCTGGCGGGAATGTGGCGATAGCACTGCTCGGGAATACGCTGGCCACAGGAGCGATCCTGGTCGTACTGATCATCACGCTGGGGCCGGTATCGGGCGCGCATTTCAATCCTGCGGTTACGCTGGCAATGGCCCTGGCAGGAAGCTTGCCGTGGCGCGAAGCACCAGCCTATATTGGAGCCCAGTTCGCAGGCGCGTTCGCGGGAGTGGCAACGGCTCACCTGATGTTCGGAATGCCGCTGTTCTTCGCCTCCATTCACGCCCGGCACGGCGCGGCTCAACTGTTGAGCGAAACGGTCGCCACTTTCGGATTGCTCTCGGTCGTCTGGGGTTGCACGCGCTTCCGGCCTTCGGCAACTGCCTATTCCGTTGGAGCCTACATCGCTGCCGCCTACTGGTTCACGGCTTCAACCTCTTTCGCAAACCCCGCTGTCACTCTGGTGCGTTCCGCAAGCAACACCTTCGCCGGGATTCGTCCGGTGGACGTGCCGCCCTTCATGATGGCACAGCTGTTCGGGGCTCTCGCGGCAACGATATTCTTTCGATGGCTTGTCTCCGAGCCCATCGCCATCCCGGAAACGGCGGGCTCTTCCAGACATTTAGCCTCCATGGATTAGCCCCTACCTACAGTACTTTTTTTCCACATCTCAGGGTTTGACAACTCCCAGATAAGGATGCAATGTTTGCTACCATATGCGGGGAGGGTGAACTTGCCATATTTCTGGGACATGACACCAGACACGTTACCGCGGCCCGATCTGAACCCGCTTGCCAATCCGGCTCTGGAGCGGAATCTGAACCGCTGGGCTGAGGTGTATTTCGGCAATCCGCCCGGAAAACGGGAAGAGGCAGTTAACAAGCTTTTGCAGGAAATCAAGAACGAAACCTCTGAAATTCTTATTGCCGAAAAGGCCCGCCGCGAATCTTCCGCCGCGGCCAAGGAAATCAGGGCCACGAAGATCGCGTCCGCCGAAATCGGTTCCACCGAAGTGCAGGACATCCGTTGTCCGTCCTGCCAACATCAGAATTCCGCGAGGCAGAGGTTTTGTGGACAGTGTGGGGCGGCACTCGATCCTTCGCAGTCCCGTTCCGAAAAAGTTTGGGTTTTTACCGGCACTCGATCTTCTGCCGAAGCGTCGACACCTGACAACGAGGTGCAGTGGCTGCGAGACCGGGCGCTGGGCGGCCTGTACGGGTCTGGGACTCCGGTAAGGCGTTCCTGGAAATACATGCTGGGCGGGCTGATGATCGCGATGATTGGCTTTGCGTACCTGCAATGGAATCCCAGTCACCTGACCAGGGTCGTATCTCCGGTGACAGTCGCCGCGCCGCGGATGAACCCTCCTGCGTCGCCAGTCCCGGCCGACAAGCCTTCCTCAGCCGCGGTTCAGATACCGCCCGAAGCGATTCCATCCGCTAGCAAACCATCTGCTCCCAGACCACCTGAAGTTCAGTCCGCCCGCGCAACTCCCGCAACGCAGATTGTGCAGAATCGATGGACCAGGCGAACAGGAATCCAGCCGTCTGCACGGAAGTCTTCTTTGCTCGGCGCCAGGTCGATGCCCAGGGCGGTTGAGAGTGGGGACGGCGGCAGCGCCGATCTACAGCTCGCCCAGCGTTATCTGGGGGGAAGCAGTGGCGTCCGGAATACGACGGAAGCCGCAAGGCTGCTGTGGAAGGCGGTACGCAAGCAGAACGCGACTGCAGCCGTCTTGTTGTCCGGGCTTTACGCACGCGGTGATGGTGTTCCCAGGAGCTGCGATCAGGCGCGGCTTCTACTGGTGGCAGCAACCAGGCACGGCGCCCCCCAGGCAGCTGAGCAACTGCGGGATCTGGAGCGGCGCGGCTGTCAATAAAAAATCCGCCAGAGCGCTCATAAGACGAAAGACCCCGCGGCGCTGCGGGGTCTTTCATTGTTGTGGCTTGAGCTTCTTGCGGAGGACCGTTCTTGTCTACCTCTGAAAAAGATTGCGGCGATTTCCAGCCTGATCGAGACTCAGAATGCTATGTTCCCAGCTTTCCAGAACCTCAGGCGTGCGCCGGGATTTCCTGTCGGCGCGCTTCGTACCAGAGGGCCAGCTCGACGCGGTTCCAGAGACCAAGTTTGTCGTAGATGATTCGCAGGTAATTTTTGACGACGTGTTCTGTGGTTCCGATTTCGTGCGCGACTTCCCGGTTTTTAAGTCCCTGGGCGACGAGTTCAATGACTCGCTGTTCTCGCTTGCTGGGTACACGGTTTCCGTAACGCTGTTCTCCGAACATAGCTGCCTCCGATAGAGAATAGTTGCAAGTTTGACTCGCTTGATACCGCCAGTAATTGCAAAGCGTAAGAAAAGACGATTAAAGTGTGCCTTTACCGTGCGTCTGGCCATTTTGAGCTGCCGAGCAATTTCCGCATTGTCGCAACCCTGGAGCAGCAGTTCCGCAATTTGCTGCTCACGGGGTCCTAGCCGAATCGAGCTCTCGTTCATTCCGACTTCCCCCTGGTTCAGTCGTTCGGGCCCGGGTAGGGCGATTATCTGAATAGAAGTAACTCATGCGCGGGGTGCACTTAGGGCATCCAAAGCACTAAATACTCCAAGGATTGTGGTTTCTCCCAAAATTCATAGCATGCATACTGCCAAGGTCGGCGTGGATTTCTACTTTCGCTGGAAAAGATGAGGACTTTTTGCGGGCCGGAGCTGCGGCAATGTATCGTAAGCAAGCTATTTGTTTTCTTTAACATAAATCTATTTCTACATAGTGGTTGGCGCAGCCAACCCGTCGGGTTGCGGAGTCCAAACCAGCTAATCTGGACTGTGCGGCACCAGTTGCGGGGTAATTTCCACTGTGAAACGCCCGATTTAGGCGGGTAAATGCCGATGCTGCCGACCTTTCGGCATGGTCGGCCGCACTGCGGAAATTACCTAAGTTCTTTATCTACAAGCAAAGGGAGACGCCCTGCGAGAAATTTTTCCCCGGTCTCCGTGCCTATTTGGAACTAATTACACTTTTTACCTGATGGCCTCGTGCTAACCTCGGGTCATATTCGTCAATAACATCGGCGTTACCCCCTTCGCTCCCCTGGAAGGCGGGTGGGTCTCATCCGACAGTAGTCGCGCCGGCTCGAGAACTTTGCGGCGGGTCCGATTTTGCTGAACTGTCGATTTTACCGAACTGGCGATAGCGAACAGGTGAGTTTGTTTTAAACTGGAATTCATCTCCCGTTATGAAATTGTCGATCATAATGCCGGTTTACAATGAACTCCGGACCTTGCGGGCGGTCATCGAACGCGTGCTTGCGGTTCCGCTGGAAATGGAACTGATTTGCGTGGATGATGGATCGCGCGATGGTTCCCGGGAAATTCTGGGTGAGTTGCGGAATCGCCACTCAAATCTGCGCGTTTTCCTGCAATCGAAAAATATGGGAAAGGGCGCAGCTCTCCGCCGCGGCATCGAGGAGGCTACGGGAGAGTTTGTAGTGATTCAGGATGCCGACCTCGAGTACGACCCAGCGGACTATCCCCTCCTGCTCGAACCGTTGATACAAGGAAAGGCGGATGTGGTCTACGGCTCACGTTTTCTGGGCAGCCGCCCGCACCGGGTCCTCTACTTCTGGCATTCGGTAGGAAACCGCTTCCTTACTTTGCTTTCAAACTGCCTCACGAACATCAACCTGAGCGACATGGAGACCTGCTACAAAGTATTCCGTCGCGAAATTATTCAGGCGATTCCGATCGAGGAGAACAGATTTGGCTTTGAGCCCGAGATCACCGTTAAGATAGCCAAGCGTCGCCTGCGAATTTATGAGGTCGGCATCAGCTACTGGGGTCGCACCTACGAAGAAGGCAAGAAAATCGGCTGGAAAGACGGGTTTCGCGCCCTCTGGTGTCTGTTGAAGTACTCAATCACCGAGCCTGCGGTTGCTCTCCAGACTTCGACGGCAGAGGAACAAGCGCAAGAAAAAATGCAACCGAACCAGCCTTCCCACATCAACTAGTGCAGGATTTCTAGTGTAGGCTGTCCGCTCCTGCCGCAACGCCGCACAAATAATACTGACGCGAGATTCTCACAAATTTCCAGGAGGCCACAGGGCTTGACCACTTCGAGCAGTCACCTTATCCCGCCACACGGTGGAGAACTAGTCGATCTTATTACGCAACCGGAAGCCGCCCAAGATCTGAAAACCCGCTCGCGCGAGTGGCCCTCATGGGACCTCAGCGCGCGCCAGCTTTGCGATCTGGAATTGCTGCTGGGCGGCGGCTTTTCACCGCTGCGCGGATTCATGACTCGCGCCGACTACGAAGGCGTCTGTAACAACATGCGGCTGGCCAGTGGAGTTCTGTGGCCCATGCCCATTACGCTGGATGTGACCGAGGACTTTGCCAAGTCGCTCAAACCAGGCAGCAGCAAGATCGCGTTGCGTGATCCCGAGGGAGTCATGCTGGCCGTGCTGCACGTCGAGGAAGTCTGGCAGCCCGACCGCAAGGCCGAGGCCCATGCGGTATTCAACAGCACCAGCAAAGCCCATCCCGGCGCGGACTACGTGATGAACAAGGCGAATCCCTGGTACGTCGGCGGCCGCGTCGAGGGTCTGCAGATGCCGTCGCATTATGACTTCCGCACGCTGCGTCTGACTCCAGCCGAACTTCGCGCCGAATTCGCGCGCCTGGGCTGGCGCCGCATAGTCGCCTTCCAGACCCGCAACCCAATGCATCGCGCCCATCAGGAGCTGAGCTTTCGCGCGGCCAAACAGGTGGAAGCCAGTCTTCTGATCCATCCGGTCGTGGGCATGACCAAGCCCGGTGATGTGGACTATTTCACCCGAGTCCGTTGCTACCAGTTGCTGACCTCCAAATACCCTCAGGGAACGGTAAAACTTTCCTTGCTGCCATTGGCCATGCGCATGGGTGGTCCTCGCGAAGCGATCTGGCACGCCTTGATTCGCAAGAACCACGGTTGCACCCATTTCATTGTCGGACGCGATCATGCCGGGCCGGGCAACGACACCAACGGCAAGCCTTTCTACGGCCCGTACGAGGCCCAGGAGGTCTTCAAGAAACATCAGGCCGACATCGGCGTCACCATGGTGCCCTTCAACATGATGGTCTACCTGGAAGACGAAGATAAGTATTATCCGGACGACGAAGTGCCCAAGGGCTCTCGCGCGCTGAATATTTCAGGCACGGAGCTGCGCCAGCGGCTCAATGAAGGCCGCGATATTCCCAGCTGGTTTACCTATCCAGAAGTGGTGCAGGAGTTGCGCCGCAGCTATCCGCCACGTCACAAGCAGGGCTTGACGATTTTCTTTACCGGGCTCTCCGGTTCGGGAAAATCCACCATCGCCAATGTTCTGATGACAAAATTTCTGGAAATGGGTGGGCGTCCGGTCACGCTGCTGGACGGAGACCTAGTGCGCAAACACCTATCTTCCGAACTGGGGTTCTCGAAGGAGCATCGCGATATCAACATTCGCCGCATCGGCTTCGTGGCTTCGGAAATTACGAAGAATGGTGGCATCGCAATTTGCGCTCCCATCGCCCCTTACGATGCAACCCGCAAACATGTGCGCGGGCTGATCGAACCGCTGGGCGGGTTCATCCTGGTGCACCTCGCTACCTCGCTGGAAGACTGTGAACAGCGCGACCGCAAGGGTCTCTACGCCAAGGCGCGGGCCGGGGTGCTGAAGGAGTTCACCGGAATTTCCGATCCCTACGAGGAGCCGAAGGATGCAGAGGTCGTCATTAACACGGCAGAGCTAACTCCGGAGGAGGCCGCTCAAGAAATCATCCTGCACCTGGAACGGGAAGGCTTCGTCGGCGCCATCGGAGAACCAGCGTAGTCCATGAACCACGTAGGGGCGGGTGCCCCCACCCGCCCGGCGGAGCGAAGCTCCGCAGTTTTCGGCGTGGTAACGAAGCAAAGCCATATCGGGCAAAGAACGATAAAGATCAGAGATCATTGATGGGCAATAACTCCCAATCAGAGACTTTGCAACGCATCCAGTCGGCGCTGGATGCAGCCCGCCAGGTCTTCGCCCGTTTCACCCTCGGCGCAATCGAAGCAGAATACAAAGCCGGGCACGATCCTGTCACCGAAGCCGACAAAGCAGTTGACGCCGTGCTGCGCCAGGAGTTGCTTCGCAATGGCGAAGGCTGGCTCTCCGAGGAAAGCGTGGATGACCTGTCCCGCCTCGAGAAAAAGCGCGTCTGGATCGTTGACCCTCTCGATGGCACGCGAGAGTTTGTCGCAGGCATTCCCGAGTTCTGCGTTTCCGTCGCGATGGTGGAGGATGGAACTCCAGCGGCCGGAGGAATCTGCAATCCCGCGACCAACGAAATTTTTATGGGCTCTCTGGATTCGGGCGTGACTTACAACGGAACGCCGGCCCGCGCCAGCCAGCGGACGAGTCTTGAAGGCGCGCTCGTACTGGCCAGCCGGAGCGAGACCAAGCGTGGGGAGTGGCAGCGGTTCCAGAAAACCGCTCTCAACATCCGCCCGATGGGCTCTGTGGCTTACAAACTCGCGCTGGTCTCGGTTGGCCTGGCTGATGCCACCTTCACGCTCACTCCGAAACACGAATGGGATATTGCCGGCGGTGCAGCGTTGGTCGCCAGCGGAGGTGGGTTCGTCAGCACACTGCAGAATTCCGCCTTGCGATGTAACAACAAGTCGCCGCTGCTTTCTGGTCTTGTGGCATGCGGGCCCGCTCTGCGCGATGAGTTGCTGGCGCTAGTGAATAAGCACAGGCCAGCAAATTCTGGCTGTGTGGTCGCGGGCGACTCGCCCGCGCATTCCCGACCGCGGGCGAGTCGCCCGCGACCACACGAATCCTAATTCTTCGCCGCTTCCGCGAACCGCCGGAAGAAGCTGTCCTGCTTCCACTGCGGACGCTGCGGATCGTTCGCGACCTTGATCATCAATTGCCGGATGATGTCTTCATACTTGCCAGCCGAGGCGAGGTCAACCGGCTGATCCAGATCATCCGAAGGCGCATGATAGCGATGAGTGAGCCAGTCCTTGTAGAGCTGCTCCTGTTCCGGCGTGGTTGGTGCAATGTCCAACGCCAGCGCGGGAATGCCGTGACGAATGAAGCTGTACTGATCACTGCGGACAAAAACATTTCTCAACGGCTGCGGATCGGGCTGGACGGAAACACCGTCCGACTCCGCTACCTGCCGCGCCACGTCGCCGAGATCAGATTCGGCTAGTCCCAAAACCGTTAGCATCTTCAGCGGCACCAGGGGCCGGAACATGTCGATGTTGATGTCTGCCACCATAGATTTCGCGTCCACCGTCGGATGAGCCGCAAAATATTTCGACCCGAGCAGCCCCTTCTCTTCTCCGGTGACGAATACAAACAGGAGAGACCGTTTCAGGTTTTCGGGGTGTTGCTTGAGCGAAGCCGCAACGTCGAGCAATACGGCAACGCCGGAAGCGTTGTCCATCGCACCGTTGTAAATGCGGTCGCCATTGATCGGCTCGCCGATTCCCACGTGATCAATGTGCGCCGACAACACGACGTATTCCTTCTTCAACTGCGGATCGTTTCCCGGCAGCGTGGCTACAAGGTTTGCCGATTCCACTGCCTTCTTTTGCAGTTTGGCTCTGGCCTTGATCGAAGCCGTCAATGGAAAATGCGGCAATGGCTTGCGATCTTTCGCCAGATCGGCAAGTTCCTGGAAGGTGTGGCCGGAGCCATCGAATAATTTGTCCGCGTGCGCCGGGTTGAAAGTGAGCGCCAGCTTCTCACCTTGTGTCTCGTTGAATTCCGCGCCGGCCAGTTCCATGCTCGGGTGTAGGCGGTTTAATGCCGTGCGCGACCAGGGCACATCCATGGACGCGGGATTCGGTATCAAGATGATCCCGACCGCGCCCGCCTGACGGAAAGCCTTCCAGCGTTCCAGGGCGGTTTGATGATGTGACGCCAGCGCCGAGCCGATCTGCTGCGGAGAACCCGTGATCAGGACGGCCACTTTGCCCTTAAGATCGAGCCCGGCGAGATCGTCGAAGTTGCTCTCCGGAACGCTCAGGCCGTAACCGACAAACACCAGCGGAGCTTCGACCTCGGCAGCCAGGTCCACGCGCGTGCTGAAGATCATATCCTCGCCCAGGGTTAGCGGTTCAGCTTTGCCGTTGCGAACCAGAGCGGCGCTTGAGTCGGTTTCCACCAGCTGGCGCGATTCGAACTTCACCGGCTGATAGAAGCCCTTTGTGCCGGCCGGCTGAAGTCCTGCGGCCTTCAATTGATTGACGGTGTAGGCTTCGGCTTTTTTTAAACCGGGGCTCCCGGTGTCGCGGCCCTCCATGTTGTCAGCCGCGAGGACCTTTATGTGCTCCCACCAGGTTTTTCCGTCGAATGACGGCCGGCTGTCCTGCTTCGCGAATGCGGAAAGCAGAGAGACAGCAATCAACATGGACGACAGCGACTTTCTCAGCATCGTTCCTCCGAAAAGATTGCCATGCCCTAACAGCGAAACGCAGCAGCTAAACGTATCCCAGTCCAGCCAGACGGTCATGTACGATTCTCTCCGCTTCACCGTCTGAACCACCGCCCGAGCTCTTTTTTTCCATCCCTGCCACCAGCGACCGCCCCTGCATGGTCTCGGGAATTTCATATCCGCCGAGATCCAACAAAGTTGGGGCAACGTCTAACAGGCCCGCGCCTTCATACTCGCCCCTTAGCGGACAGTTGGGAGCGGTGAGAATAAACATCCCGTACTGCGCATGGTTGCAGCCATCGGGGCCGGTATCGTTTTCCTGAACATGAAGCTTCGAGTGTCCCACCGTGCCAATCGAGCGCCAGTAAAGCTCTCCTAAATGGACGATCAGGTCGGGAGCTATGTTGAGTACGTTGCGATAGATCTCTTTGGGCTTGAACACCAGCGACTTCAGCGGCTGGCCGTCCTCACCGGGCAGCGACTCCAGCCGCAATTTCATTTCGTTCTGGAAAGACTCATACTCGGAGGCGGGGATTACTCCCTGCGGCTCACGTCCCTGCACATTAAAGAACACGCGAGCGTAGTATCCGCCTTCGCTCCAGGCTTTCGTTTTGCTCCAGTTCACATTCAGTTTTTCGAATGGCGTCAGGGTTTTCGGATATTCATTCAGTACCAGAAGTCCTTCGCGGATCAGCCATTCGTTGATGGCAAAGCCTCCATCCAATCGCTGTGCGCCGTGGTCTGAAACGATCAGCAAAATGGTTTCGTTGTCCAGGAGTTCGAGAGCGCTGCCGATCTGCTCATCGAGCCGGCGATAGTATTCCGGAATCGCATCTTGATAAGGATTACCGGGCTCAAACTGCACGTGCTTGGGATCGAAGTAGTTCCAGAACCCGTGGTGCATCCGGTCCAGGCCAATATCCACGAAATGAAAATAATCCCATTCCTGCTCGGCCAGCAGCCAGCGCACAACCTGCCACTGCTTGCGGCTCATGTTGAAGATTTCTTCCTTGAGCCAGTTTTTCTCATCAGTGCGGAAGTTTTTTACATCAACGGGATATTCGCCGACTAATTCCGTGATTTTGGCCTTGAGTGCAGGAGGATAAGTAAAGTCGTTCTTGACCGTATCGGGCGTGAGAAAGCAGCCGATGCTGATACCGTTCACCCGCCGCGGAGGGTAATTCGGCGGGACGCCGACGATGATGGACTTCTTCCCTTCCCGCGCCAGCTGGTCCCAGATCGTCAGCGCCTTGATAGAAGCCGAGCTTGCGAAGGCCAGCTTGCCGTAGGAATGATCGGAACGGTTGCGGAATCCGTAGACGCCGAGCGAACCGGGATCCTGGCTGGTGCTCATGCACATCCAGGCTGGAACAGTGATCGGTGGAATCACGCTTTCCAGCCGCCCGTAGACGCCTAGATCCATCAGGCGGCGCAGGTTCACCAGACGTTCATCACCAAAAATAACTTCTGGCGCGGCGCAGTCGAGTCCGAGTACGCAGATTTTCATTTCAGAATCATGTTCTCAGATTATTTTCAGAGTAACGCCACGCCTTCCATGGATCCCGGCGCCGCGATGCCGAGGTAATTCAGGATCGTGGGCGCGAGATCAATAATTCGCGCCTGGCCTTGTTCCCCACCGTGCCGCGGCACGCGATTCATGAACAAAATGCCGGGAACCGATTCCGGATCCACAATGTGGTCTCCGCTCCAGCGACGCATGTTGTCTTCCAGCAAGGAATGCGAAAAGCCGCCCACGGCACTCTGCCAGGAAACACGAAACCCGCGATGGAAATTCACTAGCAGATCAGGTGAATTGCCCACAAACGCACCCGAGTATAACTCTTCCCGACGCGACACGCTGCGGATTGCGGGGCGCTGCGTCTGGGTGTCGGGAAAATCAGCCAGGTCAGTCTGGATTGCGCGGCGCACTCGTTCCGCTTCCGTTCCCTCCTCGAGAATACCGCCACCCTCGCGGCTTTTGAAGTTCAGGTAAATTCCTCCCAGCCCAACCGCGTAGGCGTAGGTTTTCGACCAGTCAACGCCAGCAAAAGCCTGGTCCTGGTTCTCGCCTGGCTTGCGACCGTCTTTAAGCGCGAGCAATCCGTTTTGCCATAACCAGGTATTGGTATCGAAGGCGCGGCGAAAGGTACCGAAGCCGTGATCGGACAGCACGATCAGCAGCGTGTTCTCATCAACTTTATCCAGCACAGCGCTGAGCAACGCGTCACATCGGCGATAGTGCTCTTCGATCCGGGTGGCGAGTTCGGGTGAAAGATCCGGTTCAAAACCTGGATGCTCACGATCACGAAACCGCCACAGCATGTGCTGCACCCGGTCCGGGGTGTCGAACAGGATGAAGAACAGCCCTTCAGTAAAGCGGTCAAGCTCGAAGCGCATCGTGCGCTCCCGCTCGTTGAGCACTAGCTCACAATGCTGCAGGTAAGCGGCCTCATCTAATCGGCCGTTGTTCAGGCCATTGTGATCTTCAGCCATGCCAAGGGTGGAAAACAGTCCAACTTTTTCCGACAACTCTTTCGCGTAGTCGGCGGGCGCGGAAACCGGAAACATCGGCGCCGCGGGATCGAAGTTGACCGCGGAAACGTAAAATTCGACGTGCGGCTCAAGCTGCCGGACATAAAACCGTGTAATTCCGGTCACAGACTGCAGAATGGAAAACTTGAATTTGAACCGCACCCATTCGCTCCAGCCTTT
>WNFC01006262.1_pt1 | contig 13099 bp, 7 predicted proteins | sample 5400541 | NCBI WGS metagenome assembly WNFC01 (sample SAMN13153342, study PRJNA577476) | soil metagenome | isolation source: 120 cm saprolite under Douglas fir tree site 2 hole 2 replicate 1 | place: USA:California | collected 2015-04-18
GACAAGAAAGTCGCTGGCGAGAAGATAGGCGAAAAGATGTCCGAGAGGCGGCGCGCAACGCAGCTGGCTGGCAGAAACCCATCCATTCGTCTCACTCCATTCCCAACCGGCACTGGAGGCACTCTTCAGCCATTCCCGCAGATCCGCAGCCGTCATCGGATAAACATAGATGCGGACATTCTGGGCGAAGAGACGCGCAAGGGCCTCCAGACGTCTGCCTTCGAGATTGCCATAAACGTCTTCAAACGCCCGAATCACCAGGGAAAGACCTGCGACGAAGCGCACAGGCGCGTTCGTATGGCGGTTTACAAGAGCTGTCATGTGGTAGAGCTCGGGTTGACGAAAAAGCAGTACGTCGCCGCCGGCGGCGAGAAGCGTATCGATGCGACGAAGCAAGTCGGGAATCTCCGGGGCTGGGTCGTCCGGCGTGAACGGAGCGACTGTTAGGCAAAAAAAGCCAGCGGGTGCCGACTTTGTTTCGCCAAGGTCCTCCTGAAGTTCTTGAATGCCCGAAGCCAATAATCGCAAATGAACTTGCGAGTGAACTGGATCCCTGTGGCCAAAATATCCCGGTGCAAGAACGACAGCTTTCTTATGGAGAACCTCGGTAGGGGGAACGAGGGAACCCTTGGAGGGAAAAAATACAGCCTCTGCGAGTCCCGCACGCACCAAGTGGACTAGCAAGGCGCGGTGATCCCAACTCTCGAATGCTGGCCCGCGAAGATCCACGTAGTCGATCTCGATTCGCTCCGCGACTACGTCTTGTTCCAAGCCTGCCAGAAATGATTCCTTAGTTTGGACTTCATAGAACGCGGCGTAGATGAGGTTGACGCCCAGAATGCCGATGGCCTGCTGCTGGAGGACATTGGAAGGATCGCGCATATTGACGTGCAGAAGGACGTCGTTGGGAGGACCGCCGGGCTGAAACTGAAACCGGAGACCGATCCAGCCATGTGCGTCGTTGGTTCCGGCGAAGTTACGGGCGGAGACGGTATCGACAAAGCAGAAGAACCGAGTTTGCTGCCCACGGGTTTTGCTTAATTGCGTGAGAAGCTGGGTCCATTCGTTGTCCAGCATCGCCTCGAGCCGCTGTTTGGATACATAGCGCGATCCGGAGCCGTAGAGATCGTCGCTCACTTCCTTGTCGTAGGCGGAAATCGTTTTGGCGACAGTGCCGGACGCTCCTCCAACGAGAAGGAACCAGCGCGCGACTTCCTGTCCCGCGCCGATTTCGGCGAAAGAGCCGAAGGTGGACGGATCGAGATTCAGGGTGAGCGCTTTGTGGTGAGTGTCAAGTTTTTGAACGGAAGGCATAACCAAAGTCCAGTTGATTACCAACTCCCGGTGCTCTCAACCCATTCTCGTCGAAGACCGCTTTGCTTCCAGTTTATCCGTCATCCGCGAGGAATTTGTTGTCACCGCCGGGACGATCCGATAATCCGCGCGATAAACCAAATTGTGCAGGTCGCTGGACGCGATGGCCCGGAGTATGGGTAACTGCGCCACGGCATCCTCGTCGCTGAACACGTTGAGCGGCCAGTCGTGAACTGTCGTCCCGAAGGTGAGGGTGGTGGAAGCCGCCTCCGAAATAGGCTTGGAGCACGATTGGGTCGACCCCCGCTGCCCGCTGTTCAGGCCAGCTCAAAGCCCAGGATGCGGTCAACCCTCCATCGGCTGTTCGCAGTAACCCCGTCTCGGTGAGCTGCCCGGTGTCGAGCAGCAAGCTCGTGTTCATTTCGGTGAGAACCTGGCGGGCGATGGGAGCTAGCAGTCGCACTGCCTTCTCGAAATGGGCTTCCTTGTCCTTGCGACTTGCGGAGCCGCCGTGCGTACCGTCTCGAAGATCAGCAAAATGGCGGATTAAGCTGGTGATATATGCGGGTACCGCGCTTTCCGGCATCGCCTACCTCCTCCTACGAATAGCAATGCTGCTTGAACAGCCTCACATCAGGGCCCGTCGACTACTTCCACCTCTCATTAGAGAATCGCCCTCACGACACCGCCATCTACTCGCAGTGCTGCCCCGTTCGTCGCTGAGGAGACCTCACCAGCTAGGTAGATCGCCATCGCTGCGACTTCATCCACGGTGGCAAAGCGCTTCAGCAGGGACGATGGCCGCACATGCTCAAAGAACTGCTTCTCTACTTCTGCCTTCGATTTGTTTTCCTGCTTCGCCATCGCCTCGACAAAGGCACCCACGCCTTCCGACTCCGTCGGCCCAGCAAGAATGCTGTTCACCGTCACGCCCGTTCCGGCCACCAACTCAGCGATCCCGCGCGCAACGGCAATCTGCGCAGTCTTGGTCATTCCGTAGTGCACCATTTCCGCCGGAATCTGAACGCCCGATTCGCTCGATATGAAAAGGATACGACCCCAGTTCCGTTCCAGCATCCCTGCGAGATAGTGTCGCGAGAGCCGCACTCCGCTCATCACATTTATCTCGAAGAGGCGGTACCAGTCCGCATCGGGAATTTTCGCAAACGGCTTCGGCTCGAAGATGCCGACATTGTTCACCAGCACGTCAACGGCTGGCAATTTTGCAATAGCCGCCTCCGCGCCGGCGGGACCGGAAAAGTCTGCCGCAATGCCATCGACCCTGGCCGCTGCAGCATGCGATCGGATTGCTGCCGTCGCCGCATCTACGCGCTCTTGTGTACGACCGTTCACGTAGACATGCGCACCTTCGCTCGCAAGCGACTTGGCTATCGAAAAGCCGATACCCGCGGTCGATCCGGTAACGAGTGCAACTTTCCCAGTGAGCTTAAGATCCATGTCGTCCTCCAAAAGCAGTGCGATTGTTCCTTTAAAGCGACTCGGTTCGTGCAGAGATGACTGGAACTCCCGCGATTATGGCGCCCGCCTCACGCCCTTCTTCAGCCCAAAGGCGTGCAGAATATCCAGGGCAAATTCGCTCACGAAATTGTAGCCACTGCCGATTCCTGCCTGCGACAACACATTGTAAGCACCGCCTCTCCAGATGCTGTGTTGCCCCGGCAGCCATGTGTTGTAGAGCACGCCCGCCGCGAATGCGCCGCCGTACATGGGGATTTGTGGCCGGAGCTCATGCTCACTTCGGTTGTAGGCTACAAAGTTTCTAGATATTGCATGGCGCGTCCGAGGCCAGAACCCGTCGCAACGGCAGAAGTCATACCGAGGCTCATACCCAAGCAGAGCATTTCCTCCCGACAGTATGCTGTTCTGGATAACAAACTCTCCGTACCGTGCCGCGTAGCGTTTGCCATAGCCGTCAAACCCTCCGCCCCAATCGGAAGGTTCACCACGCGCCTGGTCAAGTCCAGCTGAAAACGCTCTTGCCACATAAGATCCGGCGGTGAGGAACGTCTGCCGAACATAAATTTGCCCTCGCTGCGCATTCGATAAGGTTTCGAGTTGTTCTTGCACGGGAATGTACGGACCGATAAGCCACTCTATTGGCAGTCGGCCGAGCCTTTCAGTTTTCGACGGTGCATTCACTTGCGTCGTGGGACTCTGGGGATATTTGTCATCGAGATTCTGCTGCGCTGCTACGGGTGTCACGAACAAACCGAGTCCGAGAAATAATGCAAAGACCCGGCGGCAGGGGCGTGCAGTAATTTTGTATTGCTCCAGCATCGAGTCAGCAGGAGTGCCGGACGGTAGCCGCTCTTCTGTTGCAGTTGCGAATGCGCGCATTTGACTCCGATTGCGTCGAGCGATCATTAATTTCCTTCAGTTGTTTCCCATTTGATCCACTTCAGATCGAGTACAAAAATCGAATAGAAGACCGGGACCAGGAGCAATGTAATGAAGGTAGCTACGGCCAGGCCTCCGATCTGCGCATAGCATAGGGGTTTCCATAGGGGGCCACCTTCGAGCGCGAGAGGAAACAAAGCAAGAATGGTTGCGCCCACGGTGATCATCACGGGTCGAATTCGCTCAATGCCGGCATCCGGAAGGGCACGCTCTAGCGGTTCGCCTTTCTCGTGCATCTCCTCAATGAAGTCGAACAGCACGATGACATGGCTTACGATGACTCCGATGAGGCTGGTCACTCCAAGAAATGCCATGAAGCCAAAGGGTGTGCCCATGACTGCCAAAGCAATTAGTGCACCAATCGCTCCATAGGGAGCGGCCGCGAAGACCAGCAGAGGCTTGACGGCATTATTGAACTGAACAAGGAGGGCTAAGTAGATACCGACCAGAGAAATCAGAAGAACGACGGCGAGATTCGTGAATCCGTCGACTTGCTTTGCCTTCTCTCCACCAATCTGTAATTGGTAGCCTGGCGGGAGACTTTTCTTGAGCGCAATCAGTTTAGGTTCGATCGGTGCTAGCACTTCGGACGCCAGGACGCCGGGCGCCGGAAAACACAAGATTGATAACGTGCGAAAGTGTTCGCGGCGCCGAATCCGTGCCGTCTCCAAAATATCTTTCAAAGTCGCCACTGAGAGCAAAGGGACTTTGACGTTCTCTTGCGATGAGTTGACGTACAGATTTTCGATCTGTGAAAGCCGTGCGCGATCCTGCGGCCGGAGGCGGACAACGATCGGGATGTTCTTGTTCCCCTCCTTGTAAATACCGACCGGGTTTCCACTGATTGCAGCAGCGGTGGACGCTGCCACATCGGCATTCGTAATGCCGACCAGATTGGCACGATCGGGGTCAATCTCGATCTTCATCTGGGGGCTGTCGGGACTCCAATCGTCCCTCAACACGGCGATTCCGGGCGATTGGCGAACGATGTCCATGGTCTGCGACGCGATGGCTCGAAGGGATCGGATATCCTCGCTCTCGGTTCGGGGGTCGGTATCGGCCTGGCCTGTAATGAGGACCTCAACCGGAGTTTCGACTGGATTCGTTTGCAGCTGCCGCACCGTAATCCATGCTCCCGGAACTTGCTTATTCAATTCATCTTGAAGAGGACCAATCAGCTTTGGAGTGGCCTCCTTGTCGCGCACCTGCACGATGACTTGCGCATAATTGGTCTGGGTCGCTTCGGGAGCGATGGAAAACCAGAATCGTGGTCCGCCGCCGCCGATGAAACTCGTCACTGAAGTGAGAAGGTGCTCAGTTCCTCTCTCTTTTATTCCGCCTTCCTGAGCACCTTCAATAACCTTTCGCACCACTTGCTCCGCGCGCATTGCAGTATCGTTTGTTGCGCTCAAGGGAACGTCATTCGGCAGCCAGATGTCGAGGTAAAACCAATATTGGACATCTTCAGGAAAAAATTGAGACTTGAGGTGTGAAGCCGCGAAACCGCCGATCAGCAAGAACACAAAGGAACCGAGCAGGACGGACCACCGGTGCTGAATTGCACGGCCCACCAATCGGTTATAAAAACCATAAAACCCCCGCTCGCGCTTCTCTTCTATGGTGGACTCTTTCCTCGCCGGTGGCCGCTGAATGTAGTAACCCAGTAGTGGCACAAACGTCATGGCCACCGCTAGTGCACAGAGCAAGGCCGTGGTCATGACGATGGGGAGGCTCTTGAGGAATTCTCCTGTGTTGCCCTTGAGCAAGAGGAAAGGAAGATACGCAATTATGTTCGTCAGCGTCGCGTAAAAGATGGCCGTGGCCAGCTTTGTCGGACCGAGCCATGCGGCCACGCGACGCGGCAGTCCTTCCGCGAGGCCGCGCTTAGTGCCATCCCCAGCTACAACTGGAACATCGACCAACAGACCTAAGGCGATGATGAGCGTCGCCACTGAAACTTGCTGCAGGTCGATGCCCAGCATGTACGAGACCCCGAAGGTCATGGCGAGGGTGATAGGAATTGCCAGAGCCATGATGAGCGCGAGACGCCATTCCCAAAATCCAATCAGGGACACGCCGACTACCAGAATAATCGCTTCGACCAATGCACGCAGGAATAGATGAATGTTTTCCTTCACCTGCAAGGGCTGATCGGAGGTATGCGCGATGATGAGATCGGCCGGAAGAATCTGCTTAAGCTGTGCAAGTTTCTCGTCGACTGACTGACCGAATTGTGCGATCTGCTGCTGATCGCGCATGTAGATTGCCAAGGTAACGGCACGGCTACGCTGCCATTGTCCAGTTGGGTCCTGCCAGGTGTAATAGTTCAGATACGTGGCGGGGCTCTGGTAGCCGGGAAAAATCTTGACCAGGTCCCGCAGATAAACAGGAGCTCCCGTCGAAGTCGCAGCAACAGCAACTTCCCCAATTGCCTCTCTGCTTTCGAACTGACCGGAGGGATTGATAATGATCTGTCGCTGGCCGGTCTCGAACTCGCCTCCCGGAGCAATAATGTTGCGGGCGCGCAGGACCTGCGCAAGTGCTGCTGGCTGCAGCCCGTACTCGGCTAAACGATCTTGCGAATATTCCAGATAGACCACTTGGGGCAACAGACCTCGCCTCTCCACTTTTGAGGTCTCTGGCGCCCCTTGCACCGTTCTCCCAATCAGGTCAGAAAAGTTGTCAAGATCGGCATAGCTGTACTTGTCTCCCGCGACGTCGGTCAGTTTGGTGCGAGTGTCTCGAGGATCGCGGATGATGATTGGCGTCCAACCGTCCGGTGGCAAATCGGATCGTTGCAATTGCTTCTGAAAGAATGCTTCCACGAAGTGCTTGATGCTCGCATCATCTTTATCCGAAACCCCATCGACTGCGACGAAGCCACTCCCTGGAATTATCTGTAGTGTGCGCAGGAGTCCCTCTTGTTCAGCCTGTTGCTCGAAGAGCTGTACGGCGTCGAGCATCGTCTCCGGAGCAATGGACCGAGGGAAGGAATAGACAATCGCCAGCGGAACGTCGTATGCCGCATATTTTTTCTTAGCCCGGACAGCCTGGATGGCCGACTGGATTGCTTGTGCGCGAATATCAATTTCAACATGGTCTGCCTTTGGGCTGGCGATGGTCAGCATGAGTGCAGCAGTATCCCCAAAGTCGCTCTGAAACGAGATCGGGCCCGCACCTTGCGGCAGTTGGCGGTTGAGCGCGTCCAACTTGAGGTTGATGTCGCTAAATTGCCTTTTGACGTCTGAGATATTCTCCGCAAGCTGGACGTAGACGTAAGCGGCGCCAGGGAGAGAGACCGAGCGAACTCCATAGTCAGAGGCCGTGCCGGGATGAATCGTCTTGTTCTCGGCAACAGCGTCTTCGATAGGACGAGTGACAAATTGCTCGACTTGCCGCGCTGTGGCTCCGGCCCAGGGACAGAAAGCAACCGCAACTCGGACCGGAATGTCGGGGTCCTTCCGCTGAGGCATACTGTGGTAGCCAAACCAGCCCCACACGAGGACACCAGTAAGCAGCACCCACGAGACCTGTGGATGCTCCACGAAAAACCTGGGGAGGTTGTGGGTTTTCTCGATTCGATCCTGGTCGTTTTTATGTGCCATGGATTCGTCCGCTTAAGGGATCACTTGGATGGGATCGCCATCTCTCAAAAGTTGTGCGCCGACTGAGACAACTCGCTCACCCGGTTGGACTCCCTCAACTGCAACGGAATTGTCGTGGGTCGTGCCCAGCTGAACTTTACGCAAGTCTGCAACCAACTTACCTGCGCGCTCTTGCGCTACCATCACCGCGAAGTGCTCAGGTTCCGAAGGAGACGGCACAATCGCGCTAAGTGGGATCGAGATGGACGAATGTGGAACCTCGCCCAGGCCAATCGAAGCGATCATGCCCGGCTTCAAATGACGGTCACGATTGTTTACGGTGACTTCAACGGCAAAGATTCGGTTTCGAATATCGGCGGCCGGGGAAATACTAGTGACCCGTCCCCTCACTAGAGCGGCATCATTCTCTGTCTGGATCGTCAGTTCCTGTCCTAGACGTACGCGACTGAGAACATAGTCGGGTGCGCCAAAGGTTACCTTTACGCGACCGATATCGGCAATCGTAAAAGCATTCGTGGAGGGTGACACCAGGCTTCCGACATCGATATTCCGGCTTAGAATGTACCCGGAGAAAGGAGCCTTCAGGGCGGCATCTCCAAGAAGCAACTCGGCCTCACGGGAGGCGGCCTTGGCATTGTCCATCGCAGCCTGAGTTGCATTGAAAGCAGCCTGAGACTGGTCGTAGTCTGGCTTAGTGAGGCTTTGCGTGGAATATAGGGCTTTCGCACGCTGGAAATCCTGTTCGGCCTTGGTGTGTTGCGCCGCAGCTTGATCGAGTTGGGCTTGCGCTTGCGCCACCTGATTCTGTAGGTCTTCGCGGCGAATGTGTGCAAGCGTGACGCCTAGTTCCACGTAGTCTCCGGTTCCTATATCGCGGGTTCGCCCATCCGCTCCTCGTACCTGGCTTACGTTCGTGACATAACCGGAGGAGCGAAACATCAGGTCTACCTGCGCATAAGGAAGGATGGATGCGGAGTAACGCAGTGTCTCAGCGCTGGTCTGTGGCGCTGCCACGGTCACGAGCCGGACGGCCCTTGGCGGCTGCGAGGATATCCGTGACTCGTGACTACACCCGCTCAACACTCCCGCGACCGAAAGAAGGACAAGGAAGAGCGGCGTGTTCGATCTGTGCCCTGATATAAGGAAAGGATTCACGGCACTACTCCTCACCGAGCGTTTTTTGGAAATCAGCGCGCGCACTCCAATAGGCAAGAACTGCCTGATGGTATTGGCTCTCTGCTTCTGCCAGCGAAGACTGCTGCTTTAGCAAGTCGCTGAGCAAGATTGATTGCTGAGAATAGACTTCTTTTTGATTGCGCATCCTCTCAACCTCGGCGTCGCGAATTGCCTCTGTGACTGCGAGGTGCGAACGTGCTTCCCGCAGACGCCTAAAGTTGGAATCCACATCAATAAGAATCTGTTCGCGTGTGTCTTCGGCGGAGAATCCCGCCTGCTTCTCGGCAAGCGCCGCTTGCCGAACCTTATGGCGCTTCTCTCCCCAATCCCATGGCTGCCAAGTGAGCAAGGCACCCACAGACCCTATGTTCTGTGGCAGGAAATTGATATTTGCCGGACTGAAGTAGCTGGCTTGGATGGAAACATCCGGTATGTAGTGTGTTTTTTCACTCTTGGTTGCGAGTTCAGCTTGACGCACACGATTTGCAGCTAGCTTAATTTCTGGACGATGTTCGAGCGCGGTCGTCCTCGCTGCAGGAAGATCCTCTTGCTCCGGGAGCGTAGCGGGAACTGGTTCCACCGAAAACTCCGTCTGCACGTTGCGACCTAAGAGGTGATTGACTGCCTCCTTGCTATCCGCAAGTTTGTCTTCGATCATGGTCAGCTCATAGGTCGCCTTGGCTAGTTCTGCCTTAACACTTAATCTGTCAGCTTCGAGTGCCGCATGTTGGCTGAATCGCCGATCAGTCAGTTGCAGCAACTCTTGCACATACTTCACCGCCGATTGTTGTGATTCATACTGGATCTGCGCCTGGAGAACTTGATAGTACGATTGGCGAACGTCGTCCTTTAGCTTCTGTTCCCGTTGGTCGAAGGACAGCCGAGTCGCATCGACCTTGAGCCGCTGGTCCGCGATGAAAAGATGGATGCGAATCAATTGTGTGAGTGGCTGGGTCGCACTGACCGAGGCAATCGCGATTGGACGTGCAGGCGTGTGAATATCCGTGTTCGAGCCCGGGATAGGCCCGGTTCCTGAGAAAGTACCGAACTGTCCTTTCTTGATCGTGAAATCGAGCGGTGTGAGCAACTCGGCCGCGAGCACGGAAGTGTCGAACCGAGGATACAAATGAGTCTTCGCCTCGCCCAATGCTTCACGCTGCTTGCCTACATCAAGCCCCCATACTTTCAGGTCTCGATTATTGGACTTAGCCAGCGCGAGCGCTTCGTCGAGTGTGAGTACCGTTGCGCTGTTCGTCTGTGCGTTTGTACAGGGCAATAGACAGAGAGCTGCAACCAATACGCAGTTAATCGCTGATAGGCGCACATCCATCGCCGCTATATCCCTTTCCCTTGCTTCACGATTGCCCTACATTGACGCTTGGTATCGGACCGCAAATTGCGTGTCTGATTTCTAAGCAGATGAACTGCTAACTCCGCCTCGTCCTCTCGTGATCCACTCCCGGATGTATGCTGGGCAATTCTTGAGCTGGATGTTGCTTGCTTCGCAGCGCTCCAGAAAGCTGACAGCGTCTTGATCCACTAAGGTTAGGTCTTCTAGGTCCAAGGTTATGCGGCGCCCATTCGCTTCCGAGCCGAACAGCATCTCCAACTCGGCCAGATTTTCTGCGTCCATTCGACCGCTCACCGTAAAGACCACGTCTCCGTTCGCTGACCTCGTGATCCTTAGCATCTTCCCTCTATTCGATATTTCGTTCTTCAGGGTGGGTCCGTCGCAGCAATTCGGTCATGGCAATCACAGTTCCAAATGCAAAGTAATCAACATAGACGCTTTAACTGCTGATGAAATGTCGGGATCTTCGGCAATTGCTGAAATTCCCTACAGCAAGTTTTTTTGGCGAATGGGTAGGGATGCGGCTAGCTGGCTTTCGAGGAGTTTCCAGTCTTGAAACCGTACTTGTTGATCTTCAGAGAGATGATCTTCGATTCCAGGGTTGACCGATGAAGCCCCAGCTTTGCAGCTGCTCCAGATGGTCCGGACACTCGCCCTCCGCTTTCCCGCAGGGCAGCCTCAATCATCTCTTTTTCCTGGGCAGCAAGCTTTTGAGAGTGGCTGTTCGGATCGTGCACAAGAGGCTCCCGCGACAGCCAACTCTCATCCACGGAGAAACTCTCTGTTTCGCATAGGATGACGGACCGCTCGATGACGTTCTGCAACTCGCGAATATTACCTGGCCAGGGATACGAGAGGAGAAGGTCCAGAGTTTTCTTGTTTATCCCGCGGATGCTCTTCCCTGCTTTTCTTGCGAAACGATCGATGAAGTACTCGACCAGCAGGGGAATGTCTTCTCTTCTCTGTCGCAGAGGGGGAATCTCAATCGGAAAAACGTTGAGGCGGTAAAACAGATCGCTACGAAATGCACCCTCAGCGATCGCAGCCTCCAAGTCACGATTGGTGGCGGCGATGACCCGCGCATTCGCTCGGATAGACTGATTGCCGCCCACACGCTCAAACTCCCGCTCCTGCAGAACATGTAACAGCGTAATTTGAGTTTCCGCTGGCAACTCACCGACCTCGTCGAGGAAGATGGTGCCTTCTTCCGCAAGCTCGAACCGACCCAGCCGCCGCTGCGTTGCGCCCGTGAAAGCTCCTCTCTCATGACCGAACAACTCCGATGCAATCAAGGAAGCAGGAATTGCAGCACAATTGACACTGACGAAAGCTCGGGAGGACCGCCGAGATCTCTTGTGAATTGCGCGCGCGATCAACTCTTTGCCTGTGCCCGTTTCACCCGTGAGTAGAACAGTGGAATCCGTCGGCGCAACCTTGGACACGCGAGAAAGCACTGCTCGCAGGGCGGGAGACACCCCTACAATCTCTTCAAACATGAGGGCCTGATCGATTTGCTCCCGGAGCGCCACGTTCTCGTCTTGAAGACGGTCTTTCAGATCCTTAATTTCTCCGAAAGCTTTTTCCAGTTGGGCCCTAGCTTCTTCGATTTGGCCATAGGCAGTGGCGTTCTCTACCGCGATGGCTACCTGGTTCGCCACCTGCGTAAGAAACCCAATATCGACTAGACTGAAAGGATGGTCCTCGCGGCGGCCAAGCGCCAAAACGCCGAGAACGCCATTCCGGCTAATAAGTGGCAGGACACAGCCGGTTTTGAGATCCTCGGCAATGGCCGGCTCATTCTTTAGTCCTGACTGAAGCAGGTCTGAAGCATTGCCGGCCCATGGTTTGCCGGTGCGGAAAACAAAACCGCCAAGCGACCCTTCTATCGAAATAAGCTCCTCTCGAATGAATCCTTTGCTGTCTGGAAAATCGATCACGAACGTTTGCAATCTCTTCATCTCCGAGTCGGGGAAGCAGACACTCACCAGATCGCATTGCATGACGCGCCGGACGCTAGACGAGATTGCACCCAGGAGGTCGCGGAGCTGCAAATTTGAGACAACTTGATTGGTGACATCGAGGAGCAGCTGCAACCGGTCTTCTGCTTGTTTACGCTTGTCAATATCAGTAAGCAAGATGTACCAACTAATGACGCAACCTTCCGCGTCTCGCACGGGGAGAGCGCGAACCTGGAACCACCGGTATACCCCATCGGCACGCCGGCAACGGTGCTCAATGTCGTACGCATGCCCGGTGTCGATCGAACTCGTAAAGGCGGCGATAACGCGAGAGAGATCATCGGGATGAACGACGTCGCTAGTGGCCCAACTTTTCAATTCCTCTGGCGTCTTGCCAAAATAATCCAGGATTTGGCGGTTGAAGAGTTGAAATTCACCTGCCGCACTCATGGTACACACGAGTCCGGGAATGCTATCGACGACTAGGCGCAAATTGAGTTCGCGCTCGCGGAGACTTTTCTCAGCACACTTCCAGTCTTCAATGTCAGTGGCGACACCATACCAGCGAACAATGCGACCACTGTGATCCCGCAAGGGCTGAGCATTGGTACGAAACCAGCGATAAATGTTATCGAACCGGCGCACACGTTGGTCTACCTCACACGGCTCACCGGTTTCGACGGAATGCAACCATGCCTTTCTTGTTCTCTCGACATCCTCGGAATGGAGTACGTTAGCCCATCCAAAACCCACCAAGTCCTCGATGCGTTCGGCGGTGTAGTCGAGAATGCGCTGATTTAGATATTCGAGCTTCCCATCTGGGCCCGCATACCATGCGAACGCGGGAATGCTATCGACAATCTGGCGAAAATTTTGTTCGCTCGCGCGGAGGGCCGCTTTGGCATGTTGTGACGCGTCGAAGTTCAAGGCGTCGTCCACCGCCAGCGCCACTTGGTTGGCAACGAGCGAGAGAAAGCTGACTTCCTCCTTGCTATAGGCATCGGTCTCTGTGCTGCCCACAGCGAGTCCCCCGAGGCGCCGATGTGCAGTCGTCAAAGGAAGCACGCATACCGACCGAACCCCACGGTTCTTGAGCATCTCGGCTACCGCTGGGAATCGGGTCTCCGCGTCCAAGAACGGAATTATCAAGGGCTGTTGATGCTGGTACACCCACCAGCTGAAGGTTTCTTCCGGCGCGAATTGTGGAGCCTGCAGGGGAACACCCGGCTCCCCATACGAGGTGGTATGCATTTCGTGCGCCTTCTCGTCGTAGATGC
>WNFC01006265.1_pt1 | contig 13097 bp, 6 predicted proteins | sample 5400541 | NCBI WGS metagenome assembly WNFC01 (sample SAMN13153342, study PRJNA577476) | soil metagenome | isolation source: 120 cm saprolite under Douglas fir tree site 2 hole 2 replicate 1 | place: USA:California | collected 2015-04-18
CCGTGAATGATGCGATGACCAAACACTTCTTCGACAATCGCTACGGCACAGGGCAGTCCACGATTGACGGCGTAATTCGCGCCACCAACGTGCTCCTCGCTGGTCTCAAAGTTGTCGTTGCCGGGTACGGCTGGTGTGGTCGCGGCGTGGCCATGCGTGCCAAGGGTCTCGGCGCTGACGTGATCGTCACGGAAATCGATCCCGTCAAGGGCATCGAAGCGGCCATGGACGGCTTCCGCGTGATGCCTATGGCTGAAGCGGTCAAGGAAGGCGACGTTTACATCACCGTGACCGGAAACAAGAGCGTCATCCGCGCTGAGCATTTCGAGAAAATGAAGGGTGGAGCGATTGTTTGCAACTCCGGCCACTTCAATGTGGAGATTGACATTCCTGCGCTCGAGAAGCTATCCACCGGCAAGCGCGAAGTGCGCCCAATGGTGGACGAATATCAAATGAAGGACGGCCGCAAGGTCTACCTGCTCGCCGAAGGACGCCTCGTCAACCTTTCCACTGCTGAAGGGCATCCTGCTTCCGTGATGGACATGAGTTTTGCCAACCAGTCCCTCTCCGCCGAGTACCTCCGGGCGAACTACAAGAATCTCAAGCCGCAGGTGTACGTCGTTCCCGAGCACCTCGACAAGGAAATCGCGCGCCTCAAGCTCGATTCCATGGGCCACCACCTCGACAAACTCACGCCGGAGCAGGAACACTACCTCGCTTCCTGGAACGAAGGCACGTAATTTGGAGTGCGGCGGTTCACCCTGAGCCTCGAAGGGCTCGCTAGCCCGTAGTCTAGAAGGGCCGCCGCTTTCTTCTCCTCGGGGCTCTTGCACCTGCACAGACTTGTAACAGGTGCTGCGCCCCTTCGCATTTCCTGATATCTTTTTCAGCTTGACGAATACCCATGTGGGATCTTTGCACAAACGCGCTTGACACGGCCAAATTGCGCGGCGCTTCTTACGCAGACGTCCGCGTGATGCATCTGCGCCAGCGCGACCTCACCACCAAGAACGGCCAGGTTGGCACGCTTTCACAAAGCGAATCGATCGGCCTCGGCATTCGCGTCTTGGCAAACGGTGCCTGGGGTTTCGCTTCCACTGATCGATTGACGCGCGATGGCGTCGCAGCTTGCGCAGCACAAGCCGTTTCCATCGCGAAAGCTTCTGCCTTGGCAAAGCGTAGCGAAGTCGTGATGGCCCAGGAAAATGCCTATGTGGATAGCTGGCAGAGCCCCCTCCGCAAAGACCCCTTTGAAATTCCCCTCGAAACACAACTCGCGTTGCTCCTCGCGGCCGACGCCGAAATGCGTCGCGTCAAAGGCGTCACGCTCACCGAAACCGACATGCAATTTCGCAAGATTGATTCCTGGTTTGCCTCCAGCATTGGTTCTCGCATCCACCAAAGCAAAGTAATCTCCGGCTGCGGCATTGCCGCCACCTCGTTTCAAGGCGAAGAAATTCAAAAGCGTTCTTATCCTAATAGTTTTGGCGGCCAGCATGCCCTTCAGGGCTACGAACTCGTCGAATCTCTCGACTTGCTGAAAAACGCGCCGCTCATCGCCGAAGAAGCCGCCGCGCTCCACAGTGCCGCTCAGTGCCCGGAAAAAATCGGCACCCTTATCCTCGGTGCCAGCCAGCTCGGCCTCCAGATTCACGAATCCATCGGCCATCCCATCGAACTCGATCGCGTTCTCGGCCAGGAAGCCAATTTCGCCGGCACCAGTTTTCTGACCCTCGATCAGTTGAACAAGCTGAAATACGCATCGAGCATTGTAAACGTAGTGGCCGACGCCCGGCTCGATCATGGCCAGGGACTCGGCACCTTTGCCTACGACGACGAAGGCGTTCCTGCGCAGTGCACCGACATCATCAAAGACGGCCAATTCCGCGGCTATCTTTCCAACCGCGAAACCGCTCACCTAGTCGGCCTCGATCGCTCCTCCGGAACCATGCGCACCGAAAGCTGGAACCGCCTCCCTATCATTCGAATGACCAACGTCAGTCTGCTCCCCGGGACCTGGGACTACGACGACCTCATCGCCGACACTCACGACGGAATCCTTATGGAGACGAATCGCTCCTGGTCCATCGACGACCGCCGCTACCAGTTTCAGTTTTCCACTGAAATCGGCTGGGAAATCAAAGGTGGAAAAAAAGTTCGCATGCTGAAGAATCCCAGCTACAGCGGCATCACCACCGAGTTCTGGAATTCTTGCGACGCTATCTGCAAACTTGGCCACTGGACGCTTTGGGGCACGCCCAATTGCGGAAAAGGCCAGCCGATGCAAACCATGGGCACGGGCCATGGTGCGTCGCCGGCGCGCTTCCGCAACGTGCGCATCGGGACGGCCTTTTCCAACCAATGAAGCCGGCAGCCAAGTCGAAGAAGTCGGCAACGGCAGGGAGTGCGAACTCGCCGGAATTGCTTCCCGAGCGCGAGCTTCGCCGCCTTATCGACTCGGTTCTTCGTTTAGCCAAATCCACTGGAGCCGAAGAAACGGAAGTCCACGTTGACGAAGTGGCGAACGCCCTGACCCGTTTCGCCAACAACGCCATTCACCAAAACGTCGCCGAGCACGGTCTGACGGTTTCCATTCGCACCGTCGCCGATGCCCGCACCGCGCGCGCCACCACCAATCGCATTGACGAAGATTCCCTCCGCGCCGCCATCGAAGCATCTCTCTCCCTCGCGCACAGCCAGCCGAAGAATCCGCGTCTCCTTCCCATGCTCGCGAAACAGCGCTATCGCAGCGTAAGCCGTTTCATCAAGCCGACTGCTGCTCTCTCCGCGGAAGACCGCGCCCGCACGGTCCGTCGCGCCTGCGATTTGGCCGTCAAGAATAGCCAGGTTGCCGCCGGAATCTACTCGAACAGCCAAAGCCAGTCCGCTCTCGGAAATTCCCGTGGCCTCTTTGCTGCCTATCGCGAAACCCATTCCGAGTTTTCCATCACCGTTCAGGAAGGTCCGGCCGCCAGCTGGGCCAAAGCCAGCTCCGCGAATGTCCGCGCTTTCGATCCTCAGAAACTTGCGGTGCGCGCTTCCGAAAAAGCGCATCTCGCCGTCAACGCCCGCGAGCTTGCCCCCGGCCGTTACACCGTAATCCTCGAACCCTCCGCCGTGCTTGATCTCGTCGGCTTTCTTTTTTACGACTTTGCCGCTACCGCCCTCGAAGACAAGCGCTCCTGCCTCAACGACCGCATGGGCAAACAGCTGTTCGGGCAAAACATCTCCATTACCGACGACGTTTACCATCCGCTGCAGCAGGGCGCGCCTTTCGATGGTGAAGGCCTCCGCCGCCAGCACGTTCAACTCGTGGATCGCGGTATCCCCAAAAACCTCGTCTATTCCCGCGCCGCCGCCAAAGCCGCAGGCAAGCAGCCCACCGGCCACGGGTTTGCGCTCCCCAATGAATACGGCGAAGCGCCCATGAACCTCGTCTTCGGCGGCGGCAATTCCTCGATTGAAAAAATGGTAGCCTCCACCGACCGCGGCCTGCTCGTCACCCGCCTCTGGTACATCCGCGAAGTCGACCCCTACGAAAAAGTCATGACCGGGATGACCCGTGATGGCCTGTTTCTGGTTGAGAATGGACGCGTTACCGGCGCCGTCCGCAACTTTCGCTTCAATCAGTCGCTCATCGAAATGCTCAATAACGTCGAATTGCTCGGCCCAGCCGTTCGCGCCACGGGCGAAGAGGCCTTCGAGATGGTCGTCCCCGCCATGAAAGTCCACAATTTCCACTTCTCCGAGGTCACCAAGTTCTAGCCATTCACCCCGGGGTCTTCCTTATCAAGAATTCAATTCAGTGAATCAAAATTCTGCGTTGTACTTCCACCCCCCACCCGTTCGATAAACTGGTATGTACTTCCGTGACGGTCGAGGCCAGAACGGTCTTCACGATGCTCGGCCCTTGTCTTCTCAGGGTCGTCATCCCAATTGGGGCCACCCCGACCACGACGCCTGCGGCACCGGTTTCATCGCCCGCCTTGGCGGCGCTCCCAGTTACGACATTGTTCAACATGCTTTGACCGCGCTTGAGCGCCTCACCCACCGCGGCGGCGTTGATGCCGATGGTGCCAGCGGCGACGGCGCAGGCCTGCTCACTTCTCTCCCCCAGGCTTTTTTCCGCGCTCGCGCACAAGAGCAGGGAATTGAACTCCCTGAAGTGTTCGCCGTTGGCTTCGCTTTTATCCCCTCTTCCGTCCTCGACGAAGCCCGCACCGCCATCGAATCTGCCGCCGACACCGAGCGCCTCCGCGTCATCGGATGGCGCCGCGTCCCCACCAACACCAATTCTTTAGGCCGCCGCGCGCTCGAAACCATGCCCGAAATCTGGCAGTTTTTCGTCGAGCCTTTCCACCCCGCTCGCGCCGCCGCGCGCTTCGAGCGGAGCTTGTCCCTCCTGAGAAAGCGCGCCGAATCGCTCCTGCCCCCGCGCTGTTACATCTGCTCCCTCTCTTCGCAGACCATCGTCTACAAGGGCCTCCTCACGCCCTGGCAATTCCCTCAATTTTACGAAGACCTGCGCGATCCTTCCTTCGCCATCACCTTCGCCGTTTTTCACCAGCGCTATTCAACGAACACGCAGCCTTCCTGGCATCTGGCGCAACCGTTCCGCTACGTCGCCCACAACGGTGAGATCAATACCATCGTCTCGAACCGCCGCTGGCTGCGCGCCAAAGCCGCCGGACTCCGCTCGCGCCTTACGGTGGGCTCGTGGTTTCCACTCCTCGAAGAAAACGTCAGCGATTCCGCCAGTTTCGACAATGCTTTCGAGCTCCGCCTCCTCGAGGGCTTGTCTTCGGAAGAAGCCATGCTCGCTATGGTTCCTCCGGCCTTCGAAAAAGATCCCTTGCTTTCGCGCGACGTGCGCAGCGCGCTCACCGCTCTCTCTCAGCAATCCGAGCCCTGGGATGGCCCTGCCGCTCTGGTTTTCTCGGATGGCCAATTTGTCGGCGCCAAACTCGATCGCAACGGTCTGCGCCCTCTGCGTTATACCCTCACCCATGACGGCCTTCTCATCGCTGGCTCCGAAACTGGCCTCGTTGATCTCGACGAATCCCGCATCGCCGAGCGCCAGCGCCTCGGCCCCGGCGAAATGATTCTCGCCAATCCCGTCACTGGCCTCTTCTTGCGCTGGCGCGACATTCTCAAGCGCCTCGCCATTCAGCAGGCGCGCAATGCCGTTCCCCAAAGAATGTTGAGCGCGCCGGTAAACTCGCCCTCAGCTCCTGTCCATGAACCGAAGCGCGTCGCGGGCGCCGCCGGATGGACCGAAGACCAATTCAAAATTCTTTTTTCCGCCCTCACCCACGGCAAGGAAGCCGACTGGAGCATGGGCGACGACGCCCCTCCCGCGTTTCTTTCCGCTCTCCCCCGAACTTTGTGGGATTACTGCAAGCAACGCTTCGCGCAAGTCACCAACCCGCCCATCGATCCTCTGCGCGAAACCCACGTCATGTCTCTCGATGTGCACCTGAAAGACGGAATCACGTTGCCGAGTCCCGTCATTTCCGCCGGCCAACTTTCGCAACTCGCCGCGATTTTTGGCCCCGAGCATCGCATCGACATCACTTTTTCCTCCGCAACTGGAGTCCCGGGAGCGCGCTGCAGTTTTGCCCAGCTTTCTACTACCCTTCTGGGCAGCAGCGGGCGCCCGGGGCTCCTCCTCCTTTCCGATCGCGCCATCAGCGCCGATCGTGCACCTCTGCCTGCGTTGCTTGCGACTGCGGCCGTGTGGAAAGCAATGGTTCACGATGGCTTGTGGGATGTTCCGCTGATTGTCGAATCAGCCCAGGTTTTTGACACCCATCACGTCGCGCTCCTCGTCGCCGCTGGCGCCAGCGCCGTCGTGCCTTATCTTGCGGATGAGTTTGCCGAGTCCCTTGAGCCGGGCGGCACGGAAAAAGCCCGCGCGGCCATCAATGCCGGCCTGCGAAAAGTTCTCGCCCGCATGGGCGTCTCGACTCTGGCCAGTTATCGCAACAGCCATCTATTTGAAATCGTCGGTCTCTCCGAAGATCTCTGCGCGGAAGTCTTTGAAGACGCCGCCGATTATCCCGGCCAGAAATCGCTCGACGATCTCCTCTCCGACTATCTTCGTTTGCACAAAGCGGCCTTCTCCGGCGAATCCGACGAACTGCCCGATTCCGGTCTCTACCGCTTCCGCAAAGGCGCGGAACTCCACGCCAGTTCGCCCGAAGTCATCCGCCGTCTTCACGCCCATGTCCGTGCGCCCAGTGCGAAGACCTACTCCGCATTTGAAGAGCTGGCCGAACACCAAGGTCCGGTCTTCCTGCGCGATTTGCTCGACACCGTTCCAGACACGGCCATTCCTCTCGACGAAGTCGAGCCACTCGAGTCCATCGTCAAGCGTTTCAGCACTCAGGCGATGTCTCTCGGCTCGCTCAGTCCGGAAGCGCACCGCACTTTAGCGTTGGCAATGAATCAGCTCGGTGGCCGCAGCAATACCGGCGAAGGCGGCGAAGACCCCAATACCTATCGCTTCGAGCCAGCCGCGGCCAACAAAATCAAGCAAGTCGCCTCCGGCCGCTTCGGAGTCACCGCCGATTATCTCGTCCACGCCGAGGAACTTGAAATCAAAATGGCGCAAGGCTCCAAGCCCGGCGAGGGCGGCCAATTGCCCGCGAAGAAAGTCAGCGAGTACATTGCGCGCATCCGCCACGCCACGCCCGGCACGCCGCTGATTTCGCCTCCCCCGCACCACGACATTTACAGCATCGAAGACCTCGCGCAATTGATCCACGACCTTCGCGCCGTCAATCCCCGTGCGCGCATTGGCGTTAAGCTCGTATCCGGTGCCGGAGTCGGCATCATCGCTGCGGGCGTTGCCAAAGCAGGCGCGGACGTCATTACCATCAGTGGGCACAACGGTGGTACCGGCTCTTCGCCCCTGACCTCCATTAAGAACACCGGTCTCCCCTGGGAAATTGGTTTGCGCGAAGCACATGACACACTGGTTCGCGCGGGCCTCCGTTCACGTCTCTCTCTCCGCGTGGACGGGGGCCTGAAATTCGCCCGCGACATCGTGCTTGCCGCGATTCTCGGCGCCGACGAATTCGGCTTTGGCACCGCTTCTCTCCTCGCCATCGGGTGCGTTATGGCGCGCCAGTGCCATCTCAATACTTGCCCCGTCGGAATCGCCACCCAGGACGAAAAGTTGCGCGCCAGATTTCAAGGCAGGCCCGAGATGGTGGTCGCCTACTTCCGTTCCCTTGCCGAGGAAGTCCGCAATCGGCTCGCGCAGCTTGGCGTCCGTTCGCTCAGCGAACTCATCGGCTGGTACGACCGCCTGAGTGCTCGCTCCGGAATGGATCCGCTCCTCATCGTGCCGATTTCTTCCTCGAATCGCGTCGCGCCACAGCAAGAGCCTGCCCTTCACGTCGGCGCGCTCGAAGAATCACTTCATTTCCATACAGCACTCAGGCTCCAGAATGAGTCTCAGCCGATTCAGAACTCGGATCGCAGCGTCGGCACTGGCCTGAGCGGCGAACTGATGCGCCGGCGCAAGAACTGCCTTCCCGCCGATGACGAGATCCGGCAGAATTTTCATGGGTCGGCGGGCCAGAGCTTCGGCGCTTTTCTTGCCGAGGGCGTAACCCTCCGGCTTAAAGGCGAGGCCAACGATTACGTTGGAAAAGGTCTTTCCGGCGGAACCATCGCCATCGCTGCTGGACTTGCCGCTTCCAGGCGCGGTGACGTTCTTGCCGGAAACACCGTGCTCTATGGCGCCACTTCCGGTCAGCTCTTTATTGCCGGACGCACTGGTGAGCGTTTCGCTGTCCGCAACAGTGGTGCGCTTGCCGTTGTCGAAGGCGTCGGCCAGCACGGCTGCGAATACATGACTGGCGGCGTCGCTGTCATCCTCGGGCCGCTCGGCCTGAATTTCGGCTCGGGCATGACCGGCGGATTGGCTTATGTCTTGCGCGCTGAAGCCGATGACGTGCTCAATGGCGATTTCGTAACCCTCGCCGAACTCGATTCCGATGAAGAAAATTGGTTGCGCCGCACCCTTGAGGAACACGTTCACTTTACTGCCAGTCCTCGCGCTGCTCGCTTGCTCTCGCGGCGCGGAGCATTGCCGCTGGTTCGCGTGCAGCCGGTTCATTTTCAGGGCACCGTGGAGGCCACTTGGAGCCCCATTCTTGCCCAACTCCAACGTCGCCAGACGATTTTGCCGGCGCCGGTTACTGCGCCGCTTTCACAAGCAGCGGTTCACGCCTGAGGCTCTTTGTGGTGCCGCGGCTTGTTTAGGCCTTAGAAAGGAAGATATTTACTCCGCATCCGGCGGGAACTTTCGCTATAATTCCCGCTACGCGTTCTAACTATGGACTTCGACCAGCTCACTACTTTTGTCTTTGTCGCCAAACTGAAGAGCTTTTCTCGCGCCGGCCAGAAAGTTTTCCGCTCGCAATCGGCCGTTAGCGCCCAAATTCGCCAGCTCGAACAAGCCTACAAAGCCAGGCTTCTCGACCGCTCCGCCAAGTCCGTAGAGCTGACTCCCGCCGGTGAAGTCCTTTTCGAATACGCGGAAAAGTTGCTCCGCATGCGCGACGAATCCATTCAGGTCGTTGCCGACCGCGGCAACGTAGTCCAGGGCCCGGTCGTCTTCGGCGCCAATGAAGCCACCTGTCTTTACCTGCTCCCCGATATTTTTGCGGAGTTTCAGCGCCGCTATCCCCTGGTGCACATCAGCATCTATCGCAATTTCAGCCACAAGATTCTCCAGCGCGTCGAGGACGGCTCCGTCGATGTTGGCATCGTCACGCTGCCCATCAAATCCCCTAATCTGAAAATGCACCACATTTACAAGGATCGCCTGCGCTTTATGGTCAGCACCAAGAACCCGCTCGCTCATCGCTCCAAGATTACGCTGGCCGAAGTTGCCGAACAGCCGCTCATCTTCCCGCGCACCGGTTTCACACGTCAGGTGCTTGACAAACTTTTTCGCCCCTACCGCGCGCGTATTCACGTCACCATGGAGTTACCGAGCATCGGCATGATCAAGCGCTTTGTCGCCGCCGACGCCGGAGTCTCATTCATCAGTGAGAGTTTCGCGAAGGACTATGTGAAAGCCGGAGAAGTGAAGCTGCTCACCGTCGAAGATGTCGACCTCTGGCGCGAGCTTGGCCTTATTTACCGACGCGACCGCAGTCTCCCCCGCGCCGCCCAAGCCCTCATCGGCATCATCCGCGATCACCGCAAAGCCGCCGAGCCAGCCGCCGAAGCCGCCGCCAGCTGAGCCCTCTAGCTCAGGTACTGGGCGCTCTGTATGGCCTACGTCACAGGCGTTGCTAATTCTTTAAGAGGTGAAATTCGCTCGGTGTAGGAACACCGCGAAACGTGGGTCGGACCGCAGCGGATCAAAGAAGGGATGCACCTTGAGAAATTGTGTGATGTTCGATCGTTCCTCAGCGGCGCGCTCTAGCCATGCAAATGCTTGTTCTGTGTCACCGAGTCCCAGGTAAGCATTGAGGAACGCTGCCGCTGGGACATAGCCCTTCTGTCGGCGCTTGTGAAGCTCGTCGAGAACCCGTAGGGCTTCCGTACGGCGGCCGGCACCCGCATAGGCCCGCACGAGCACGCCCAGCACAGCCGAGCTGCGGTCAGAAAGCGAAGCCGCTTTCTCCAACGTCCGAACTGCTTCATCGAACTGGCTAGCGCCGGTAAGCGCAAAGCCAAGAAGCCACAGAGTCATCGGATCCTTAGGTTTTACTGTCAGCGCAGTGCGCAATTCACGAATGGCGTCATCGTAGCGGTGAGCCTGAAAGAGGATCCAGCCGACCTGACCGCCACTAAATGCCTGCGGGTCGAGTTCCTGCGCCCGTCGTGCCGAGGCCAGCGCCTCCTCTATACGTCCCTGGCATACTAACCAATCGGCCAAGCCCGCATGCGCAGCCGCATCGCTGGGGCTTAGTTCGATAGCCTGCCTGTATTCGCCTTCGGCTTCCGCCCAGCGCCAGTCTTTCTGCAGGCCGTTTGCAAGCAGTGCGCGGGCCTCCGCAAGCTCAGGATCCAATTCCAATGCTTTACGAGCAGCGACGACCATCTTTGAGCGAGTTTCGCCCGGAGGTTCGCCGTAGAAGACCAGCCCCAGAGCTTCATAAGTAGCCGCCAAACCCGCGTAGGCTGGAGCAAACGTGCCGTCAGCATCGACTGCGGCCTGGAAGCGCAGAAGGGCCTCCCGTAGCCCGGCTCGGCTGCCCTTATGCAGCGCAAAACGGCCCTTCAGGTACGCCTCGTAGACGTCCGGTGCCACCGTGCGCGCGGCAACGGGTGAACCCCTTTGCGCGCCAGTAACCGCGTTCTCAATATGACGCGCAATCCCGTAGGTCACCTCGCTCTGCAGAGCCAGCACGTCCTGCAGTTCGCGGTCATACGTGCCAGACCACAGGTGCTCGTCCGTGTCGGCCCGAATCAACTGAACAGTGACACGAATCTTGTCTCCCGATCGCAGTACCGAGCCTTCAATGACCGCATCGACGTTCAGTTCCTTCCCAATCTCTGGCACGGACTTTCGTGTGCCTTTGAACTGCATCGCTGAAGTGCGCGAGATCACACGCAGAGCGTGAATTGCCGAAAGCCTGGCAATCAGCGCCTCCGTCATCCCATCGGAGAGGTAGTCCTGCTCGGGATTGCCAGAGAAGTTTTGCAGTGGAAGAACGGCAAGTGACCGGATGCCCCCGCTGGCACTCGCTGGTTGTATGGGGGTCCGCTCGCGCACAACCCATACCAGGCCAGCGGCTAGCGCCAACACTAGCGCTGCGAGAACCACCGCCGTACGCGCATGAACCCCGCTTCGGACAGCCTCTGCCCCCTGACGCGCATCTGGAGCGTCCCTTGCGTCCATAGGTGCCCGTTCATCCCGCCAGGCATCCAGTTCCTTCGTGTAGGCATAAACCGACCCCAGCTTGCTGTGGTGGAGACGATGGACTGGCAGCCCCTCCCGCTTCTCCCATCGGCGCACGGTCGTGACGTCACGTCCTAGGTAGGCTGCGATCTCCTTCCATGATTCCAGGCGCCTGCCTTGGGTACCCGCACCGGTTATGGGGCCTGATGTTGCCTGGACAGACATGGGGTCTGAGGGCTCCTGCTAAGTGGTAGAAGTATCACACCGGTTCGTTTCCGTGGCAACTGCCTAAACAGGCGAAAAAAGCTGCGGGCGTCGCTCTTTACTCTTCTTTGCCCCTCTTTGCACGTTGCGCCAAGGCGCATGCCAGGCGCAGCATCCGGTTACAAGCAGGATGCAAATATCACCAGAAAGGACAACTACAATGACATCGAGGAGATTTGCCAGGTCCGCGGCGGCTGTCGCAGCATTTACCGCCATCGTTCTGGCGGGAATTGGGAGCAGTTCCCCCCGCGCAAAAACTACCGACGATGACAACGACGGAAACGAATCAAGGATTCAACGGGGACTAGAGATAGCACCCGTCCAGCTGAATTTGGACGGAAAAAACCGGGCGCTGGTCGGGCTAGGCAGCTATATCGTCAACGCGCACGTCCCCTGCAATGAGTGCCACGGCGCCGGCCCTGCGCTCGCTCAATTCCTGCCAGGCCAGAATCCATACTTTGGCCAGCCCGCAGTAATCAATCCGGCGACGTACTTTGGTGGCGGCAGGGATTTTGGCGCCATAGCACCAGGCGCCGCGCACATCATCTCCCGCAACCTGACACCCGATAAAACTGGACTCCCTCTAGGGGGCCACACGTTCTCGGAGTTTGTTCAGATCATGAGGACTGGCGTGGACTTGGATAACCTCCACCCGGCCTGTCCATCAGGAGTCGTTAACACCAGTTGCGTTCCGGCTCCGTTCCGCGCTGACCTTCTCCAGACAATGCCTTGGCCTGGTCTCAGCCACCTAACTGATCATGACCTGCGGGCGATCTATGAATATCTCAGCGCCATCCCTTGCGTCGCTGGCCCGCCAGCGCCCAGTGTGTTGCACAACGATTGTTCTTGAGGCTCACACAGGAACACGCTTGCTGATTTCCCCCAGCGTCTGGCGAGCACTGGGGGAGATTCCTACTTCTGTGCATCAAAAAAAGACGTTAGACAACTCACTTTCCGCTTGACTTTTCTTTAATTTCTGTTATACTTATCCTTGTAGATATCTGCGCCCAAAATTGGAATCAAACACAGATACCTTCAATTTTCCGACCTAACTCTTTTCTTTGATTGAGTTTACGCATTGCCCTCGTCGGTAGAGGAATGCCCGCGCCTTTAGAATGAATCGCTTGCGAATTGCAAATTTTGTAAGCTCTTTGTTTTGATATTCATACAAAATGATGGGGGGTGGGGGAACGTAGCCGCCAACTTCTATTCTCACTGAGAACTCTTGACTGAAAGCTTTCTCGTAGCTAGTGGACGTTGAAATCCATGCTGGTGACCGCCCGGGCGATCACATTTTCCTGAATCTGAATCAGGTCGCTGTCGGCGTACGTCATCGCTAGCACCGTGAACATGTCCTTGCCACGCGCAATAACCACCAGTCTTCCTGACCAGTCGTGGTCGTCGGCTTTTCCACGGTATTTGTACTCTACTGCCGGCATTCCGCCGACCGTCGCTTTGCGCTCCGAAAGCCGCTGGTAGTTGGTGTAGACGTCATGCAGCCGCTTTTCCACCGCCGCAGCTGCTGCGTCCAGTGGTTCCTTCGTTTTCTCCTCGCCGACCACCATTAATGTGGATTCGTTGGACGTGCCCATGGCTACAATCGCGTTCGGCAGTGCGCCCCGCGCTTCTTCGATCAAGCTCCAGCTCGGCGCTTTGTACATGCGAAAGCCGTGAGTGTAATTCGTATACAGATTGCCCTGGATCTCCTCGCGGTTGGCGGGAACTTCCGGTTCTTTCGGCGCTGCAGGCGCTACCGCCGCCGGTGCCGCTCCATTCGAGGTGGCCGCCGGAGAACCTTTGGTCGCTGGAGCAGCGAGATTGGCGGTCCCGGGGTTCGCTGTAGCTTCGGGTTTTACAGAGGCGTTCGTTATTTTCGGCGATGCCTTGTCCGTTTTTCCGGCTGGCCCCGGGTTTACGGTTTTTGCGTTGGCGTTCGTCGCCGCACCGCCCGCCGCAGTAGATG
>WNFC01006270.1_pt1 | contig 13094 bp, 10 predicted proteins | sample 5400541 | NCBI WGS metagenome assembly WNFC01 (sample SAMN13153342, study PRJNA577476) | soil metagenome | isolation source: 120 cm saprolite under Douglas fir tree site 2 hole 2 replicate 1 | place: USA:California | collected 2015-04-18
AGCGTAAATGGGGATGGGACATTTGTTATCAAAGTACTGAACATTGTCGGATGCGGCACTAACAGTGGGACCTCACCGATTGTCGGCGGCGGCGCCTCGCCCATACCGGTCCGACTCATCCACCAGTAATCCGATCCGATCACTAGATCTTCGGTCTAATCGGGCGGCGTTTCCCCTTCGTCCGGCGCGATATCATCAGGCGGCGTAGGCGATGCCACGGCAGGACCAGGCTGATTGCCTGATGCTTGGAAATTGTGCATTTCATTTATTGGCGCGGATGCGCTCGAGGCTAGTGGAGCGGCGTCGCTCCCTCCGCCGAGGCGCGGGCTGAGAATGACTCGCTGTAAGGTGCCAACATCGCCATCCTCCCCCAAGATGATGAAATTGTAGTGCGAACCATTCAACAGCGCCGCCAGCACTTCTTTCGGTGCTGCCGGACCCAGATTGGCGGCCACTTGTTCCTGTTCCGCCCCCGCAGGTATGGCGATATCGGCTCCGGTCTGGCGATGTATTTCGTAGAGAACCTGTGCCAGCGTAGCTTTTTGCGTCCTGACGCTGAGTAATCCGTCCTGAAAGCTGACAGCAACCGGCAATCTGGTTCGGGCAGGTGCGACGATTCGTCGTATTGCACCCCGCTGGCTTAGCGTGGTCTGCCTCAACACAGGCCGCAATGATTGGTTCAGGTACAACGCAGGCTGGATCGGAGGGTTTACCGACGTCGAAGCGTTCACGCCAGCGTCAGTAGCCAGCTTCACGATAAGCATGTTGCCGGAGGGAAATATTTGAAAGTTTTGCGGCGCCTTCAGGTCGAGAACGACGCGCGTAGTTGGTGGATTAGCCTCGAACAAGCCAACCCGAACATTCTTTACTTCGCCGCGATTCACAGAAAAATTGCGCAGCGCGCGTCCCGGGACAGCATTGGGTAAATCAATCACCAGTCGGTCGGGCTCGGTCAACACCCGAGTCTGTGGAGTAATTTGCTGGCTGGCGTCAATCTCAATCTCAACCTCGTTGCGGTTCCCTAGCACCGTGAGGCGGAGGATCGTCGCGGTCTGACCACTTGCTGCTCCTTCCGTTTGTTGTGGAGTTGCTGCCAAAGCGCAGGCTGGCGCAAACACAAAAATGATCCAGAAGCGAGCGAGAGCCGCTTTGGGGAAGGTGTACATATTGTCCTTTTGAGGTACTGACCAGAATTCTAGCAGCGCCAGGCATGCGGAGGTCAGTACTTAGGTACTAGCCCAAGCGTCCAGTTAGCGGCGGTCTTGTAGGCTAAATTCTCACGGTTTTGTAGCCTGCGGCCCGGTACGCGGTTCGAGTATTTTCCCCAGGAGATCGTCCTGTCCTGTAATCCTCTCGAGGTGCGGATTTTGCTCTCCGCCGTGATACGGAATGGAAAGAGTCTTGAAGAACTGGGCGTCTTCCACCAACAACTCCAGTGATTGCTGCGAATTGTGCGATGCCCGCAGTGCATCGCGCAATCCTTGTTTCGACCAGCGTCGCCCATTGACTGCAACGAGCTTCATTCCCGGTCCCGCGCCAGCCTGATAAGCGGGCGATCCGGGAATTACATCCACGAACTCTCCAGTCTTGCCAATCAGCAAGCCGAGGGAATACGTGAGATCCAGATGGTCGCTCAACTTCTCGCGGGCCGAAACAAACGTATTGGGCTTGTCGTTATAAATCAGGCGCCACCCGCCGCGCTCAATTCCGCCAAGCGGCGCATGCGCGGCTGTGGACCTCACTCTCTCCCTCAGCAGAGCGGCCCAGTTATACGGCGCGACATCGTTCAACGTATGCACGATGTCATCGAATGTGTAGGGGACGACTTGTGGCGGTCCACTTTGTCCGCCATGAAAGCGGCGGCAGAAATAGTCCAGCGACCGCTGGCCATGCGTCTGCTGGCGAATAATCGTGTCAACCTCGAGCCAAATCAGCTCGCCTTCGGGATAATAATCAAGGCTGCGCCGCCAATTCTCCCATTCCGGTCCTGCCATGCGCAGAATCTGAACTGAGCGCGCCGTATCCTCCAGCGGACGCCAGGTGCGACCCACCCGGTGGTCCAGCATCGCCGCCGTCTCCGCGAGAGCTTCGCGATATTGCTCGGGCGACCACAGACCGCTGCGCGCCGTCAACATATCCCCGAGGTACTCAGTGAGCCCTTCGTAAACCCAGAGCAAATCGCCAATCATGGGTTCCTGATAATTTCGGGTTGCCAGGCCAGCAGGCCGGCGGTACTTGCCATTCCATGAATGGACGAATTCGTGCGGCAGAAGCCCGGCCTCCAGCAGGTGCAGGCTGGGATCATTCAGCGTGCGTTCCGCTACGCTGTTGTCACTCGATTCGTGGTGTTCGAGCCCGTGATGTCCGACTTCATCGCTGAACGTGTACAGAAAATGATATCGCCGATAATGACGGGCTCCGAACAGCACGCCGGTCTCAGCCACCAATTTCTTATAACTGTCCAAATCTTGCTGTGTCATGTCGAGGTCAACATCGCTCTCGCCGACCAGGTCCATCACGTGAAGCTGATTTTCTCCTTCCGAAGTAAGTTGTAGCTTCCGGTAATGGCTACCGGCAATTAGCGGTGAATCCACTAACGTGGTTAGCGAGACGGGATTGAACTCGATGAGGCCGTTTGATTCGTGGGTCATCCCTAGCGCACTTCCGAACTTCCATCCGGCAGGGAGCCGTACGGATGGCACAACCTCCACGGCGTCCGAACTTGTTCCCTGCGGATACAGCACAACCTGGTTCCAGTTGAGGTCCAGCAGATTGCTCGAGGTCGATGCGCCCGAAGCTCCCGCACTGCCCGCATTGGTGATGTCATCGAATGAGACCACAATCCCCGTGGCGATTGGCGGTACTTCAACGTGGAACGCGTACATATCCACCGGATCGCGCTGCCATTGCAAAGTCTTCCCTCCTGCTTCCATCCGCAGTCCGGTGAGATTAGCAATGGGGCCGCTGGGACGGTGGTTTCCGGGAATCCATTTTGGATAAACCAGTGTCATGGGCCCCGGCTTAGCAGGAATAGTCAGTTTGGCGTGATAAATATTGCGCGGCGCCTCGGTGAGATCTACGAACAATCGGATGGATTGTCCTTGCACTGTGCAGGAGGAAAAGATCGCAATGGAAATTAGAAAAAGCCTGGTTGTCAGGAATGGACGCACTTGAAAGGCTCCGGATCCGCAGAGATCAAAACATAAGCTGTGAGATTAAATGAGGACCAGAAGGCAGAGCAAGCAGCGCTCGCAACGATGGTAGAGCTGGTGCTAGCCGCGGGATAATCTCGCACGATACCGCAGATACACTCCCGCCAGGCCGGATGAAACCAGCAGAATCGTTCCCGGCTCGGGCACTGGAGCCGGAGGCCGACCGGGAGGTGGCGAGCCCGGAGAACTCGGACAATGCTTTTCTTTCTTTTCATCGTCCACGATTCCGAGCTTCTTCTCAAGATTCTCTTCCGCAGCGGTTTCACAACCACCAGAGGAAATTGCCGGCGGGAAAACCGGCGGGAACCATCCGCCCCCTGGTATGAATGAGAGCCCGGAAGCGGGGCCCGGCGCTACGGCTGGATCAAGCCCCGGAAATTGAGGGCGCGTCAGCAATGCTGATTCAAAGGCCGCCGGAAACGGAATCTGCGTCGCTGTGCCGCCGTCAACTTTCATCGGTTGGTCAAAGACCAGAGTTGGCGGTTCTTCTGGAGAGATCGCCTTCTGTGCCTTTTCTGACACCTGATTTCCGCAACGCGTGCGGGCCATAATCTTGCCGTCGCTGATCAGTTTCTCTCCCCGCGCCAGGCGGACCTTTTTCCTGGTCCAAAAAACACGGTTGTTCATCCGGTAGGAAAGGTAAACCAGCTTCGCTTCCTCCAGCCGCACAACTCTGGCCCGCTGATAGTCGAATCCGGCGAAATGCTGCGAGACGACACGGTCGCGCACGCTTGCTCTCTCCAGTTCGTAAGGATCCTGCACTCCGCCCGGTATGACTGAATAGGGATAGATAGGACGTCCCAGCCTTACAGCGGGAGCATACTGTTGAGATTGTCCAGCCAGTAGCGCGAGGTTGTCGCGGGTGCTGCCCTGAAGCCAGAAAGAATTCTGTCTATTGACGCGAGAAAACTCGGACGACCTCCGTTGTCCAGGAACGGACCGCCACGCCGCCACCCCGGCCATCACCACCAGCGCAAAGCCCAGCATTACCCGTCGCGCTCGGCGATGACGACGGTGGCGCGACCTTCTCGGTCCGCGCACACCTTGACCTGCCAAGTACTTCACAGACATCTCCTACACACTTCGCCCTGGGATTGGCACGGGGGAGCAAACAATTCAATGCACTTGGAGTTCCACACTCCAAGTCGGCCAACCGTACCTATCCTGTGAGATCAGTTTCAGGGGAGCTGGCATCCTAGCAAACTGTGAAGCAGTTTGCACTTAAAAGACTGTGGATTTCGCTATATTTCTCGCTTGAACTCGCTCCAGAACCAAATCTTGCAACATCGGCCCGGGTGCCGAAATAGATATGCGGCATCTGCCGAAGGAGCGGCACGAGTCACGATTCGTGTCGAGCCAGCTAAAACCGCCAGACTGAACGATTACCGCGGCGAGAAACAAGCATCGGCGGACAGAAGACTCTTACGCGACACGCGACTTGTTCACCAGGTGAAGACCTCTGGGCCGGTTTCGTTCTCGAATCCGGCTTGCCGAATGCATTTCGCGGCCAAGCTCGGCCAGCCGACCAAGCTCCTGCTTGATTTGTTCAAGACGCTCGTGTCTTTCAGTGTGAGCGATCTGGCTCACCATGTCGCGTCCCTTTTCGCGCCGATACTGCTCATTCAACTGTTGAATTTGAGCGATTTCCGCCCGGAGACCCACAATCTTTTCCTTGAGGACGCTTAGGTGATCCATGCGATAAGAATACCAAAATCGAGCGTCGCTGGCGATTTTTGAAGTATACGGTGCACAAAAAACTGAAAATATCAGGCCCAGACGGTCAGAATTTGGTCGAGGTAGTCGGGATCGAGCTGTTCACCCGTCCTGAAAACAGGTAGGCCTGGGCTGTGCACCACCGCCTAGAGTGCAAGATTTTGATTTTTAATTAAGGCGCTTTCGTCGGTTTCACGAACATCGACTTGGGCACCATGCAGTGGACGCCTTTGCGAATGTCCACCACCTGGGTGACGCGACAGTCGGCGGTCAGGGAAGCCAGCGCGTAAGCCTCGTAGCGGTCCATGGGCACTACCTTCTGGGTGGAAAGCCAGTCAATGGTGTTGCGGACGGCGATCTTCATGGCTTCCGTGAGGTCCTCGTCGAAGCCGGTGAAGATCCAGTAGTCCTTGGTCTCCACCTGGGGCCACTCGATCTTCAAGTCCTTACGCAGGATGGGTTGGATCTCGAACTCTTTGTAGGCGCACTCCAGCGCTTCCAAGTTGACCTCGCCGTTGCCCTGCAGGCAGTGGGCGTCGCCAGTCCAGATCAGAGCGCCCTTGACGAACACGGGCAGATACAGGGTCGAGCCAGCCTGCAGTTCGTTCAGGTCCATGTTGGAGCCGTTCTTCCATGGACGCAGCGTGCTAGTGCGGCCTTTCTCGTCTTTGATCGGCGGCCCAGCTTTCTCCTTGGGCTCGTTGGGATCTGGAGCTACTGCGATGATGCCGGGAAATGGCTTGAGGTGGAGCATGATCCCGGGTTTGAACTCCGTTGTCATCTTCGCCAGATCGAACTTGTAGTAGCGGAGGAAGCCTTCGGGGAATTCCTTCGGCAACAGTCCGGTAGGAAATTGCTTGCCGGGCAGATTGAAGTTCTGGCCGTATTCTTTGGGAACGATCTTGAGGATACGGATTTCCAGCGTGTCGCCAGGCTCAGCGCCATTCACATAGATGGGACCCGTAACGGAGTGCGGACCGCCACCGTCATTCTCCTTTCGCAGGCGCGCGATTTCGTCCATGGGCGGGCCTTCGAGGGTGTGATCGGCCGGCTTGGGCTTGATCTGATCGAGCGCGTGATACCAGGTCTCAATCGAGACGGTGTCGCCGGACTCGACCGTGAGCTTGGGCTTCTCGTTGAGGTCGAACCATCCCCACTGCACGTTCTCCTTGCTGGCGGGTAACGTGTAGTGCTTGCGGGCGGGCACTGACTTCTTCTTGGCCGGGAGCTGCTGAGCGAAGGCTGAAATTGCAAGAACAAGTAAGCCTGAGAGAGAAACGAATGTGGCGCTCCGTTTCATGGGTCCCCTCCTGGTAGGATGGGTGAGAAAGACAAGACCGCGTTTAATTCGACTCCCCGCCGCTTCCAACAGTATTTTGTTTCACCTGCGCCGGCGCGCCTCTTCGTGGGCTGTCCGGGGATCGCGGCCGGTAACTTCCTTGTACCAGGCAGGATGGAACGTCCAAGCCCACGCTTCACTAACCGCGCCCCGGGTCATCGCCTGGAAGGTACCGGGCTCACCGATCGTGCTGAGGTAGATGTGGATGAAGATGCCACCCAGCATGATAATCGCCGAGATGTCGTGCAGTACGTAGCTGATTGCCACCGTGATGCGCCCGAAGGTGTTGGCTCCCACCCACAGAATAATTCCAGTAATCAAATAGACCACACAGCCAACGACGATCTCCCAGAATTGCGCTTTCTGGCCGGCGTTGAAGAAGCCTGTATCTTCCGGCTCGAGTTTCTCTTTGCCGGAAACGATGTGACCGAGGCGGCGCATCCACCTTGTGTCTGCACCGGTCCAACTCATCTGCTTCAGCCAGTTCAGCATCTGGAGCCCGAAGAAAAATACGAACCCCAAGCCGAACCAGGGATGCAAGGCCCTACTGAGCGGTCCTCCTCCAAAGATCGGCGTGAACCAGCGAAATAGCCAGGGAAGATAAATGCCGAAGCCGGAAAACAAGGCGAGGAAGAAGAACAGAGCTACCATCCAGTGCAGCAGGCGTGTGTATACCCGATGACGCAGTAACTCGCCTTCATAGACTTCATTGTGGCCGATACGATCAAAGGCCGCACGGGCTTTGTCATCGAAGCGCTCAACCGCGGTAGACATTAGACCTCCCTCCCGGCTCGTGGCTCCTTAGCTGGTGGTTCCGGCTGCGGCCTTCTGGGCCCTACGGTCACGTAGTGCAGCATGACCCCTAATAAGCCGAACATAGATAACGCGCCCAGCACGGGTTTGAACAACCATTTCCAGACGGTGTAACTCCAGGGAATTTGCGGATCTTTCGGCAAACCCCCGTAGAGTTCTGGCTGCGTCGCATCATGCAGAACGTAGATGACGTGCGTGCCGCCGATGGACTGTGGATCGTACACGCCTGCTTTCTCGTAGCCGAAGTGTTCGCGGAGCTGGGTCGCCCGGCTCTCCGCGATCATCTTCATGTCGTCTTTGGTTCCGAATTTCAGGCAGCCGGTGGGACAAGCTTTGATGCAGGCTGGTTCCAGGCCTTGCCCGACGCGGTCGGAGCATAGGGTGCACTTGTAAACCTTCTTGGTGGCCTTGTTGAACTTCGGGATATTGAAAGGGCAACCGGAGACACAGAATTCGCAGCCGATGCAATTCTCCTGCTGGAAATCCACGATTCCATTGGAGTATTGCACGATGGCGCCATCGGCAGGACAGGCTCGCAGACATCCGGGATCGGCGCAGTGCATGCACTGATCTTTGCGCATGAGCCACTGGATGGTGCCGTCTTCGCGCTGGTGTTCGTTGAACTTGATCAGGTTCCAGAAGTTCCAGCGGGTTTCGGGCATGGTCTGGTAGGTGTTGTCAAAAGTGGTTTCGGCAAAGGGCATGTCATTCCACTCGACGCACGCTACTTCGCATGCCTTGCAACCAATGCAAGTGGTCGTATCCACCAGTTTGCAGACTTCCAGGTCGCGTTGCACATCAAGACCCGGTGCTGGTCCTGAGTGGGCGGAGATTTGCTTAATCTGAAGCGTTTGTCGATTGCTCATCTTCGTCCCACCTTTCTAGGCTTTCTCGATCTTGACGAGGAAGCCTTTAAATTCCGGCGTAAACGCGTTGGGATCAATTACGGTCGGGGTCAACTGATTGGCCAGAGTCTTGGCGGTTTTCCCCTCGTCTTCGGCGATGCCACGGAATCCCCAGTGGATGGGGATGCCGATCTGAAACATTTCCTTGCCGTCGATTTTCATGGGCCGGATGCGGCGCGTGACCATTGCCTTCGCGATGTAGTGGCTGCGCGCGCTGGTGACTTTGACTCTTTCGCCGCCGCGCAGACCCATGCGGTCGGCCAGTTCCGCGGGAACTTCTATGAAAGGCTCGGGCACAAGCTGGACGTTCATGGGATTGTTCTTGGTCCAGTAGTGATAGTGCTCGGTGAGCCGATAGGTGGTGCAGATCACGTTGAACCCCTGCTCCGGCGTTCCGTACTTGTCCATGTCGGTCTTGTACTTCTTCACCACCGGATTGCTGGTTTGGTTGGGGTGCAGAGGATTCGGGATAGGGCTTTCGATCGGCTCGTAGTATTCGGGAAATGGTCCGTCGGCCATAGCTCCGAGGGGAACAAACAACCGTCCAACACCTTCGGGATTCATGATGAACGGTCCCATGTGATCCTTCGGAGGCGAGTCGGCCTTGAAGTCCGGGACGTCGTTGCCGACCCAGGATTGCTTGGCTTCGTCCCACCAGACTTGTCTGCGCTCCGGATCCCACGGTTTGCCCGAAGGATCGCACGACGCCCGGTTGTACATGACGCGCCGGTTCATGGGCCAGGACCACGCCCAGTTGGGATAGACGCCCAGACCGGAAGGATCTTCGGTACCACGGCGCTGGATCATGGCGCCCGCCTCTGTCCAGGAACCGCAATAGAGCCAGTTGCCGGCGAGGGTAGTACCGTCGTCTTTCAGCCAGGCAAAGCCGGGCAGCTGCTGGCCTGCCTTAAGGGTCAGACCGGTCTTGGGGTTGGGATCGGTGAGATCAGCAAGTGCTTTGCCGTTGATTTCTTTCGCAAGCTCGGCCAGCGACGGATTCTTCGGATCCGTATATGGAAACCAGGCGTTCAGAATGGGATCGGGGAACTTGCCGCCTTCCTTCCGATAGAGTTCGCGCACCTTCAAAAAGATCGTGGCCAGAATTTCCTGATCGACCTTGGCTAGCCCGGGGGGCGGCAGAGCTACGTTTTTCCACTGCAGCCAGCGTGCGGAATTAACAAAGGTTCCGTCCTTCTCCGCGAAGCCGGCGCCCGGCAGGCGGTAGACCGTCGTGTTGATCTTCTTCAGCTCCTCGGGCGTTATGCCGGGAGCGCGCCAGAATTCGCTGGTCTCGTCGGGATAGATCTCGCAGACCACCAGCCAGTCGGCCTTCTTGAGAGCATCGATATTTTTCTGCGAGTCGGGCCCAATCATCACCCCATTCATGCCGAAGGCGAAGATGCCTTTGACCTTGCCTTCGTACATGTCGTTCCAGATATTCACCCAGGAGTAATTGCGATCAATTTTGGGCAGATAGTGGAAGGCCCAGTCATTCTCCTTCGTCGCAGCTGGCCCGTACATGGCTTTGAGGAAGGAGGTCGCAAACTTGGGCGTATTCGACCAGTAGTTATAGGAGTCCCATGGATCGGGCTTGGCCACTGTTGGAGTGATGCGCTTGAGGTAGGCTGCAAAGTCGGTATCAGCCGGGTTTGGCATTTTCAAGTAGCCGGGCAAAATATCGAACACACCAGCCATATCAGTGGCGCCTTGAATATTGGAGTGGCCACGCAAGGCGTTGACTCCGCCGCCTGCCCGCCCAACATTGCCCATCAATAACTGCAGCATCGCGGCGGTGCGGATGATCTGCGTGCCGAAGCTGTGCTGCGTCCATCCCACTGCGTAGATGATGGTGGAAACCTTCGTCATGTCACCATCTTTGCGGACTGACGTATACAGGTCGGCGGCCTTGAGGAATTGGTCTTTGGGTATGCCGGTGATGCGTTCCACCATCTCTGGCGTGTACCGCTCATACTGCTTTTTCAAAAGCTGGAATACGCAGCGCGGATGCTGGAGAGAAAGATCGTACGCGACTTTGGGCGGAAGCATCGGCGGCGGAACCGCTCCCCCTGTGCCCTTGGCTCCCACAGGCCCGCCTGCCTGATGACCCTGTCCGCCACCTGTATCAGACGTATGCGGTTGTTGTTGAGCGTGAGCAGCTCCCGTCAAAGCGGTCGCAGCCGCCGTCTTGCCGGTCATGTCCCCGCCTTCTTCGTAGTTCCACGAAGATTTGTCGTACACCTTAGTGGCGGGATCGAAGCCGGAGTAGAGTCCATCGTCGGGAAGCTTAAAACCTTCCTTGATGATGAACGCAGCGTTCGTGTAATTGAGCAGGTAATCGTGGGCAAGGCGATTGTTCTGGATGGCGTAATTAATCAGTCCGCCGAGGAAGGCAATGTCGGCTCCGGCGCGAATCTGCAGAAAGAGATCCGCAGTGGAGGCGGTGCGAGTCAGCCGCGGATCCACCACAATCATTTTGGCATTGCGGTGCAGCTTGGCCTCAATCGGCCATTTGAAACCACAGGGGTGGTTTTCGGCTGGATTGCCACCCATGATCAACATCATGTCGGTGTTCTTGATGTCGATCCAACCATTGGTCATCGCCCCGCGTCCGAATGTTGGCCCCAAACTGGAGACCGTGGGGCCGTGTCAAACCCGGGCCTGGTTTTCCAGGTAGCAGACCCCCAGGCTGCGCATGGTCTTGACGACCAGATAGTTGAACTCGTTGGTGTCGGTGCAGCCGCCAGTGAAGGCCATGCCTTCGCAGCGGTTTACGGTGCGACCCTGCGAGTCTTTCTCGAGGAACGTCTCGTCACGGATTTTCTTCACCCTCTCAGCAATCTCGTTGTAGGCGTCCTCCCAGGAAATGTCTTGCCAATGATCGGAGCCCGGACGCCGCACCTGGGGCTTCAACAGGCGGCGATCATTCATGATGTCCTGCTGGAGTGACGATCCCTTGGGGCAGAGCGTTCCGCGATTGATGGGATGATCAGGATCGCCCTCCACGTGCACCACCTGCGGAATTGCATTCTTAGCCTTGTCGCCCAGCGTATAGATGATGACTCCGCAACTCACTGAGCAATACGGGCAGGTGCTGCGCGTTTCCGTGGCCCGAGAAATCTTGAGGCTTTGTGTTTGGGCATACACCGGAGTGAGATCAAATCCTAACGCGGACAGACCTACACCTCCGACGAGACTGCCCTTGAGGAAAGTCCTGCGAGAGAGTTCCATATTGCGGCCTCCACAGTTAATTCGAGCAACCAGCTTTCAACCTTTTAAAAGGCTGAGTGGAGATGCGTAAAACATTATCGTGTCCAGACAACGCTGCGAAAAAAAAGACGACAGCAATATAGCTCCAAATGTGGCGGGCAGTCAATGTCGGCTGAGCTGGGTACTGGTCCAGTTTAAGCAAACTGCGTCAGTGCCCGATGCTGCGACGGACGCAACGCTCTCAGATCCTTCGCGACCCACTGCGCCGCCGACTGCGTAGTTTCGTAACACGTTCTATGCCCAGATATTTGCGCCCCGCGGCGCACTGGGCGGATAATCGAGCGGTGGCTATGAATTCCTGGCAGCAGCGTATTCACCGGGCGGAAGCGTTAGCTGGCGAGCATCCCTTTGCGGCGCAGATTCTCGGCTTCTACGTCCATATGGCCCGCTTCCAGGAAGGCCTGTACCACCGGTTGGAAGACGCAGCCGCGGAAAAAACAGGAATCTCGTCCGGGGAGCGCCTGTTGGGCCCGCCGGAATTGCCAGAGGTCATTTCCAGCTTCGGCACATTTCTGAGCGTAGTCGAAGAGAACGGTCCCGCACGTCTCGCCGAAATGGCTCGCGAAATGCGCCACCGAGGATATGAGTCGTGGTCTGATTGTCTGAATAATTGCTGGTTAGTGTCTGACGTTTCCCCCGCAGACGCTCAGGGTTTTTTGGTGCGGGCGTTTTTACAACCCTACGCCGAATTCGTGCGCTCCCGAGCCGCCATGAAGTGGAACGGGTACACTTATTCGCTTTGTCCCTTCTGTCATCGGAAGCCGGGTTTGGGTATTCTGCGTCAGCAGGGCGATGGCGCCCGGCGCTCGCTGATGTGTTCCTTTTGCATTGCCGAATGGGAATTTCGCCGAATCGTTTGTCCGTTATGTGGGGACGAAGATAATCGAAAGCTGCCGGTCTACACCGCGGCCGAGTTCGACTATATCCGGGTGGAATGTTGTGACACCTGCAAGCGGTACATTAAGACTGTGGACTTGACAAAGAATGGGCACGCGGAACCGCTCGTGGATGAAATCGCTTCCGCTCCGCTTGACCTTTGGGCGCAGGAGCATGGCTATTCGAAATTAGAGCTCAATGTGGTGGGAATGTAGAGCGATATCTTCGGAGAATCGCTGTGCGCATGGGATATGTATTCACTGCCATCGCTGATGGCGATGTTCCACCTACGGCCCACGGCCGATGCTACGTGGAGAGGCGCCGACCCCACTCACTCAGTTAACGCGGCGGGTTGCAATTAATATGGACGCGCATGTTCTGGACGAGTTTCGAGCCATCGTTGGCAGAGGTTTGATCACCGAACCTTCCCAACTGCACACCTACGAATGCGATGGGCTGACCAACTTTCGTGTCATGCCTCAGGCCGTTCTGCTACCTACTTCAACTGAGGAAGTTCAGGCGATCGTGCGCGTCTGTCACCGCGAAAGGATTCCGTTTGTGGCGCGGGGTTCGGGTACGGGACTGAGCGGCGGCGCGCTGCCGGCAGAAAATGGCATCGTCATCAGCCTTGCTCGCATGAACCGCATCCTGGAGGTAGATATCCCAAACGCCCGCGTGGTGGTGGAGCCGGGCGTCATCAACGCGGAAGTCACGCAGCGAGTTGCAGCGCACGGTTACTTCTATGCGCCCGACCCTTCCTCACAGTCGGTATGCAGTATCGGCGGGAACGTGGCGGAGAATTCTGGCGGCGCACATTGTCTGAAATACGGATTCACGACTACCCACGTGCTGGCCCTCGAAGTAGTGCTCTCCGATGGATCGCTCGTGCATCTCGGCAGCCGGACAGTGGATCGCCCGGGATACGATTTACCGGGAATCTTCGTGGGGTCGGAAGGCACGCTCGGAATT
>WNFC01006842.1_pt1 | contig 13094 bp, 14 predicted proteins | sample 5400541 | NCBI WGS metagenome assembly WNFC01 (sample SAMN13153342, study PRJNA577476) | soil metagenome | isolation source: 120 cm saprolite under Douglas fir tree site 2 hole 2 replicate 1 | place: USA:California | collected 2015-04-18
GCCGCCGACGCGGATCACCGCGACGCCGCCCGCGAGCTTGGCAAGCCGCTCCTGCAGCTTCTCGCGGTCGTAGTCGGAGGTGGTCTCCTCGATCTGCGCCTTGATCTGGCCGACGCGCGCCTCGATCTCCTTCTTCTTGCCGGCGCCGTCGACGATCGTGGTCTTCTCCTTCTCGATGATGATCTTCTTGGCGCGGCCGAGCATCGCCAGATTGACGTTCTCGAGCTTGATGCCGAGATCCTCGGAGATGAGCTGGCCGCCGGTGAGGATCGCGATGTCCTCGAGCATGGCCTTGCGGCGATCGCCGAAGCCCGGCGCCTTGACGGCCGCGACCTTGAGCCCGCCGCGCAGCTTGTTGACCACGAGCGTGGCGAGCGCCTCGCCCTCGACGTCTTCCGCGATGATGACGAGCGGCCGGCTCGACTGCACCACCGCCTCGAGCACCGGCAGCATGGCCTGCAGGCCGGAGAGCTTCTTCTCGTGCAGCAGCACGTAGGCGTCCTCGAGCTCGGCCACCATTTTCTCGGCATTGGTGATGAAGTAGGGCGAGATGTAGCCGCGGTCGAACTGCATGCCTTCGACGATCTCGACGTTCGTCTCGAGCGACTTGGCTTCCTCGACCGTGATCACGCCCTCGTTGCCGACCTTCTGCATCGCCTGCGCGATCATCTTGCCGATGGTCGCGTCGCCGTTCGACGAGATGGTGCCGACCTGGGCGACCTCGGCGGACGAGCCGACCTTCTTGGCGCGCTTCTCGATGTCCTTGACCACCGCGGCGACCGCGATGTCGATGCCGCGCTTGAGGTCCATCGGGTTCATGCCGGCCGCCACCGCCTTGGCGCCTTCGCGCACGATCGCGGCGGCGAGCACGGTCGCGGTGGTGGTGCCGTCGCCCGCCAGGTCGTTGGTCTTCTGGGCGACCTCGCGCACCATCTGGGCGCCCATGTTCTCGAACTTGTCCTCGAGCTCGATCTCCTTCGCCACCGTCACACCGTCCTTGGTGATGCGCGGGGCGCCGAAGCTCTTGTCGAGCACGACGTTGCGGCCCTTGGGGCCGAGGGTGACCTTCACCGCATTGGCGAGGATTTCGACGCCGCGCAGCATCCTGTCGCGCGCGTCGCGGGAAAAGCGGACCTCTTTGGCAGCCATTTCGATTTGCTCCTTTTGTTGCGTTTACCCGTCATCCTGAGGTGCGCGCCGAAGGCGCGCCTCGAAGGACGACGGCCGATGCTGTGCTGATGGATTGAACTCAGGCGACCACGCCCATGATGTCGGACTCCTTCATGATCAGGAGCTCCTGGCCGTCGAGCTTCACCTCGGTGCCCGACCATTTGCCGAACAGCACCTTGTCGCCGGTCTTGAGGTCGATCGGGATGAGCTTGCCCGCCTCGTCGCGGCCGCCCGGGCCGACGGCGATGATCTCGCCCTGCGAGGGCTTTTCCTTGGCGGTGTCGGGAATGATGATGCCGCCGGTGGTCTTCTCCTCGGCGTCGATGCGGCGCACGACCACCCGGTCGTGCAGGGGACGGAATTTGCTTTTCGCCATGATTTCCTCGTCGCCGCGGATGCGGCCTGGTGGACTGAAACGCTCGTTCTGGAAGGCGGTTAGCACTCGTGGTTAACGAGTGCCAACGGCTGCCCGGGAGATAGGGCCTGGCCGCGAGGGTGTCAAGCGGCTTGGCCGGCGACCTAACGGCGGAGCCGCCGCATCGCGGCCTCGTAATAGCGCAGGTCGACATAGCGCTCGGAGGAGGGCGCTTCGCCGTCGCCACGCCGTTCGATCTCGGCGCGCAACGCCAGCATGTTGCGAAAGCCCTCCGGGTCGAACTTGGCGTCGGGCGTGAAGCCGAAGTTGGGATCGAGCAACAGCGTGTAAGTGCGCTCGGCCGCCGCCGCGGACAGCTTGAGCTTCTCGGTCAGCAGCGCGATGTTCTCCGCCTTGTGGGCGGGATCGCGCACGAAGCGCAGCGACTCGACATAGGCCGCGAGATAGCGTTCCAGCGTCGGCGCGTTGGCGCGCGCCCACGGCCGCATCGTGAACCCGCCGGCCGCCTGATACGGTCCGAGCAGATCGATGGTGCGCCCGAGGCTCTTGAGGCCACGCTCCTCCGCCTGCACCGTGAACGGCAGGTTGAGGATGCCGCCCGCATTGCTCTTATCCTCGATCATCGCCTTGAAACGGAAGACGCCGGCGCCGACCGGCTTGACCGTGTAGTCGGCGCCCTCCTTGAGGCTGTATTTGAGCAGGATCTTCTTCGCCTGCAGCGCATAGGCGGTGTCGGGCGCGTCGACGATGATGGTGCGGCCCTTGAGATCGGCGAACGAGGCGATCTCGGGCTGCACGAAGAACTCGTTCATGCCGCTGTCGCCGCCCGAGACGATCACCACGTCGTGCTTGCCGACCTCGATCATCGCCACCGCGTTGTCGAGCGCGGCCTGCGCAACCTCGAACTTGCCCTCGGCAAGCCCCTCGCGCTGGCTCCGGGAATTCTCGGTGAGCTGCAGCTCGAGCGCGAGGCCGTGCCGGGCAAAGATGCCCTTGGCGAGCCCGGCGTGCAGCGGCAGCGCCTTGGCGTTGGGGAAGGCGTTGACGCGCAGCGCGATCATCTCGGCGGCGTGGATTTGCCCGCCGATGAACATCAGCGCGAGCAGCGCCCCCGCCGCCGCGCCACGAACGCTCCAACACGCCATTCTGTCCTCCGATCTTCCCGGTTGCCCCTGCGCCGGCCATCATACATAGAAGTGCCGGCGGCCGCAGGGGAAGGGCAATGCGCGCGATCAGTCTCGACGAGGCGGTGAAGCTCATCAACGGCACGTTCGCGGCGGCGGCAGAGCGCAAGCTGCGCCCGCTCACCGCCGTCGTGCTCGACGCCGGCGGCCGCGTGAAAGCCGCGCTCAAGCAGGACGGCTGCTCGATGCTGCGTTTCGAGATCGCGTACGGCAAAGCCTATGCGGCGCTCTCGCTCGGCCGCTCGTCGCGGCTCGTGCTGCAGAAGTCGCGCGAAAAGCCGATCTTCATGGAAAATCTTGCGAAGCTCGCCGATGGCCCGATGTTTCTCGAAGGCGGCGGCCAGCTCATCCGCGACGCAGGCTCGGGCGAGGTGGTGGGCGCGATCGGCGTCACCGGCGACGTCAACGAAATGGACGATCTCTGCGCGGTCGCGGGCATCCGCGTGGCGGGATACAAGAGCGACTACGATTTCGCGGACGAAGACGACATCCGCGCGATGAACATCAAGGAGGGAACCCTGCCGCAGCCGCCCAAGGGGTGAGCCGGCAGCCCTCCGCCGGTGTCCAGCGGCCGACAAACGGCCGCCGATTAACCATATCCTTAGGGCCGTCAGGCAGAGTTCCCGGGTGGTCTGCCTTGTCCTTGCCATTCCAGGTCAGCACAGTGGGCCCAATCACCGAGGGAGACCTCCCAATGACCGGTTCCTTGCCGCGCTTTTCGCCCGCGGTCCTGCTCGCCGGGCCCGCGCTCGTGGTCGTCGGGCTCACGCTCACGGGGTGCTCGGGAACGACCAGCTCGTTTTCCCTGCCGGGCTGGGGCGACAGCCAGCCGCAGGCCTCCGCCCCGGCCGGGCCCGCGCCGCGGCCCAGTCTTGCCGCCGAGGACATCGTCGGGCGCTGGGGCATCGCCTCGTTCCACAAGCCGGAAGACCGCCCGCGCACCGAAGCCGCGGCCCGTAACCAGTGCACGCAGCCCTACATCATCAACCGCAGCTCGACCGGCGTGGCCATGCTCGGCCACGACAGCCCGGCCGTGCAGGACATGGCCATCAAGGCCAGCATGGAAGGCCGCACCTATCTAGGTCCCGGCCCCGAGGCGGGCGGAACCGACGACCGCGAGGTCGTCTCCTTCGACGGCCGCGTGCTCGTGCTCAAGTGGGTCGATCCGGAGGTCGCCGGCCGCTACGGCACCATGGTGCTGGTGCGCTGCGCTGCGCCCGGCACGCCGCAGGCCTCGAGGAAGCGCGTCTGACGCCGATGGCGGCCAAAGCGGAGACCAAGGCGGTCACCATCTGGCACAATCCGAAATGCGGCACCTCGCGCAAGGTGCTGGAGACGATCCGCGCCAAGGGCATCGAGCCGACGATCGTCGACTACGTGAAAACGCCGCCGAGCGTCGCCGACATCAAATCAGCGCTCAAGGAGATGGGAGCCAAGCCGCGCGATCTGTTGCGCCGGCGCGGCACGCCCTATGACGAGCTCGGCCTCGACGACGCAACGCTGACCGACGCCGCGCTACTCGCCGCGATGCACGCGCATCCGATCCTGATCGAGCGGCCGGTGGTGCGCACGCGCAGGGGCACGCGCCTGTGCCGGCCGCCGGAGCGGGTCGAGGAGATCCTCTAGTGGAGCGGCGCGCGTCCCAGCTGTTCGCGCAGCCGCTTGCGGTGTGGGAACGCGATGGATTGAAGGCGGTCCTCGGCAAGGCCGGACTGGCGACCAACGATGTGGGCGAGTCCCGCCACTTCTTTTGGCGCTTCGAGCGCGACGACGTGCCGGCCGGCTTCGGCGGGCTCGAAATCCACGGCAAGCATGCCCTGTTGCGTTCGCTCGTGACGCTGCCGCCGCTGCGCATGCGCGGCGTCGGGCGCGCCATGGTCGACAAGCTCGAGACGGAGGCGCGTGCCCTCGGCGCCCGCACCGTCTATCTCCTGACCACCAACATGGCCGCCTTCTTCACCCAGCTCGGCTACGCGGCCTGCGACCGCACGTCCGTGCCGCCCGCCATCGCGGCCACGGCGCAATTCGCGGAGCTGTGCCCGGCGTCGGCTACCGCGATGATGAAGCAGATTTGAGCGAAGCGGCGAATTGCGAATAGCGAGTAGTATCTCCGTTCTCTGTGTCCCATTCGCTACTCGCCACTCGCCTCCATATGAAACTCCCCTCGTTCCGCGACATCCTCCTCGGCCCCTGGCGCGCCGTCCTGGTGCTCGGCATCACCCAGATTCTCACCTGGGGCACGCTGTTCTATCCGCCGGTGCTGACCGTGCCGCTGATCGTCGCCGACCGCGGCTGGTCGCTCGCCTTCGCGATGGGCGGATTCTCGTTCGGTCTCCTGGTTGCCGGGCTGGTCGCGCCGCTCGCGGGCCGCATGATCGACCGCCATGGCGGCCACGTGGTGATGACGGTCGGATCGCTCATGGGAGCCGCCGGCCTCGTGGCGCTCGTGCATGCACGCTCGCCCGCCAGCTACCTCGCCGCCTGGGCGGTGATCGGCGCCGCCATGGCGGCCTCGCTTTACGATCCCGCCTTCGCGACGCTCGGCCGCATTTTCGGCGCCGCGGCGCGCCGCCCGATCACCGTGCTGACCTTCATGGGAGGGCTTGCCTCGACCGCGAGCTGGCCGGCGACGCACGTACTGCTCGGCCTCTATGACTGGCGCGGCACGTACCTCGTCTATGCGGCGCTGCTGGCGCTCGTTGCCGCGCCGCTGCACGCCTTCGCGCTGCCGCGCATCCGCGCCGACGTCGAAGCGCGTCCGCAGGGCGCCGCGGCGCCGGCGCCGGTCCACTTGCCGGCGAGCGGCCGGACCTTTGCGCTGGTGGCGGCGGGATTTGCCGCTTACGCATTCGTGCCGTCGGGGCTCTCCGCCCATCTGCTCGCGATCTTCGGCCGCGCCGGCATCGACGCAGCGACCGTGGTCGCGATCGGCGCGCTGTTCGGCCCCTCGCAGGTGACGGCGCGCCTCTGCGAGTTCGCCTTCGCGGGGGGCGCGCATCCGCTCAACTTGGCGCGCTTCTCATTCGGCCTCATCGTGTGCGCCTTCCTGCTGCTTGCGCTTGCCGGCATCTCGGCGCCGGTCGCGGCGGCTTTCGCGATCCTGTTCGGCTTAAGCAACGGGCTCGTCACCATCGCGCGCGGAACGGTGCCGCTCGTCCTGTTCGGACCCGCGGGCTACGGCCGCCTGATCGGGCGTATCGCCGGTCCCTGGCTGGTGATGCAGTCGGCGGCGCCGCTCGTCATGGCATTCGTGGCCGAGCGCTTCTCGGACGCCGCGGCGCTCGGCCTCGCCTGCGCGTTCGCGCTCGTGGCGATGGGATGCTTCTGGGCGATCCGCCGGCCGGAATAACCCGCGCTATGTGAACAGCGCGTCGATGTCGTCCTGCGACACGTGGCCGTCCGCGCCGTCGAGCTTCGGGCCGTTGAGCAGCTGGGCGTCGCCCTCGTGCTCCGGCGCCACCTCGGGGACGAGGTTCTTGAAGGCGCCGGCGCCGCCCCAGATCTCCATCATGTCCGCGACGTGCGACTCGATGAACTTCCAGGTGTTCACCACCTTGCTGATCCGCTGACCGGTGATGTCCTGGAAATTGCAGGCCTCGAACACGCGCACCACGCGGTCCTGGATGGCGCGGCCGAGCGACTTTTCCGCATCGCTCTGGCCGGTCTCGATCAGCGTGGTCGCGAACTGGTCGATGTCCTCGACCATGTTGAGGATGGTCTGCGTCGCCTGCTCGGTGCCCGCGACGACAGCGTCGAGCTGATGCTTCACCCGCCATTCATCGCTGTGGACACCGGTGGCGTGCAGCGTCGCGATCTCCCGCTTGGTGCGGTCGATCGCCGTGTGGATGATGAGGAGCTCGTCCTTGATCTTGCGGAACTCGGCGATCCGCGCCCGGTACGTCTCGTCGAGCTTCTGCTCCTCGTCGTGCGGCTGTATCAGCGCGCGCAGCGACCTGATCTCGGCGATCACCTCGCTGTGCCGCTGCGCCGCGTCGGCATCCGGGACCGGCACGGGAGCAAGCGGCACGACCGGCAGCTCGGCCGGCGCCGGCCTGCTGTCGTAACCCATCTGCTCGATGCGGAAGAGCTTGCGCGGCGCCGCCATTCGCTGAAAACCCGCAGGGCTTGAAATCACTGGCTATGTCTTAACGGGCGAGGCTTAACGCGCGGTTGCGGGGTGTAAATATCGGACCAATAATTCTAGGCGTTCCGCTCACGCGGCGTTAACCATGCGGCTTGACGCAAAATAAACCATGATATCGTGAACAGCGCGTTTCCATCGCGCGCGAATATGGCTAAGCGATCGTTATTAACCGATCGCTTCGATTTTCGATCTGTACTGCGCACAAGGCCGAAGCGCGTCGCTGTTCGGCCGCGTGACGATCAGTACAGAGTACGTCAATGTCCCGCACCATCGTGTTTGCGCTCCTTGCGGGCGCCTGTCTTGTCACTTCCACCCACGCTCAGCCGCTCTCCCTCGACGCCGGAACTTACGCGAACGACGAGCTTGCGGCCGCACGGCCCATCCGGCTCGCGAGCAATCGCAACATGGGCGGCGGGTTCATCGAGTTCCTGTTCGGCGGCGGCGACAGCCAGCCGCGTTACGGCTCGCGGGCCGCGCCGATGCGCGAGCCGACGGACGACAATCGCTCGCTCGATCCGCGCTACCTGCCGCAGACCATCGCCTATACGGGTTCTGAGAAGCCGGGCACGATCATCATCGATACGCCGCAGCGCTTCCTCTTCCTGGTGCAGGCCGACGGCACCGCGCGCCGCTACGGCATCGGCGTCGGCCGTCCCGGATTCACCTGGGCGGGCGTGAAGGAAGTTTCTGCCAAGCGCGAGTGGCCGGACTGGCGTCCGCCGCCGGAGATGCTCCAGCGCCGTCCCGACCTGCCGACCTTCATGGCAGGCGGACCGGAAAATCCGCTCGGCGCGCGCGCTCTTTATCTTGGCTCTTCGCTCTACCGCATCCACGGCTCGAACGAGCCGTGGACGATCGGCACGCAGGTCTCCTCCGGCTGCATCCGCATGCGCAACGAGGACGTGATCGATCTCTACGAGCGTGTGAAGGTCGGCACCCGCGTCGTGGTGATGTGAGAATCCTCGTCATTGCGAGGAGCGCGCAGCGCGACGAAGCAATCTCCACCACCGGGTCAGCGCCTGTAGCGGAGATTGCTTCGCTTCGCTCGCAATGACGCCGTAGAACTACCGTTCAGCTTCCCGCCCGGTCCTGCAGTGCTGGGAACATATAGTCCTTCCAGCTGGCCGGCTTGGTCTTGATCATGCCGATGCGGTGCATGTAGTCGGCCCACAGCAGCTGATGGTTCTTCGGTCGCGTGCGTTCAGCTGAAGACCACCCTGATCACCGACAGGACGGCGGCGACGATGGCCGCCAGCCCGATGAGGATCGGAATAAGCTTCTCGTGGTAGATCAGTGTACCCGATCGGCTGTTCTCAAGCTCGGCCCATTCGTCCGTGAATATCGGATAGATCGTCGACGACCCGGTCTCCATCTTCTTGAGCACCGTAAATTTCGCTTTGAAGAGATGGCTGTAGAAATCCAATGTTCGCCACCAGATGTAGCAGAGCAGCGCAGTGAAGAACGTGATGAATGCCGTGACTGCCCAAAGATATTTCTGGAAGGCACCTGCATCTTTCGCAACGAAGGTCACGATGCCGATCAATGCGGACACAACCGAAAGGTAAAAGGTTTGCGCCGTGGTGTAGCGGGAGCCGATGTTGCCCACATCGGTCATGTACGCCTTGTACTGGTCGAGAGTGGCGGCCGGCGGTGTCGGTGCTGGCATTGCATCCTCCTGTTGCACCGCCAAGACTAAACCCCGTTCAATCTCCTTATCCAGTGCATTCTGGCGGACGTCGCGCGTGCCGGCCGGCTCACGCCTCGTCGGTATCGCCGTCGTCGAAATCGCCGGCGGTGTCGACGTCGTCATCGTCGTCGAAGCCGCCGTGGTCGTTGTCGCCCTTGCCCAAGCCGCCGCGGTCGTCGTTGGCGTCGCCGCCGAGCAATCCGGCGCGGCGGTCGTCGCCACCGCTTCCTGCGGAGCGGCCCTGTCCGATATCGTTGAGCCCGGCGTCGCGCGCGAGGTCGCTGCCGGCCGCGCTGCCGCCGCTCAAGGGCGATCCCGCGGCGGAATCGAAGGCGCTCTGGCCGCCATGCGGACGATCGAACATCGAGCGGATGCCGCCGAGCAGCATGGCGCCGCCGATCACGCCCGCCGCCGAGGCCGCGGCGGTGCCGAGGAACGAGCCGCCGCCGCCGCCGGGCGCCATCATCGGCTGGCCGCTCATCGGGGGCTGGCCGCTCATCGAGGGCTGGCCGCCGCCCCACGGGGTTTGCTGGGCGGGGGAAGGGGGTGGGCCCCACACGCCGCTCGAGCCCACGCCGCCGGGCCGCACGGACGGCACCGAGCCGCGCGGCTCCTCGCGCGAGCCGAACAGCGCATCGCGCATATTGTCGAGGAAGCCGCGTTGCTCGGGCGGCGGCTCGGCGCCGCTGGCGGCCTCCAGCTCCTGGATGCGCGCATTGGCGCGCTTGAGCGCCTCGTCCTGCACGAGCACCGTCTGCACCAGCGGATAGGCCGCGTTGGGCGCGCGCGAAAAGCCTTCCTCGATCGTGCGCTCGGCGTCACGGTCGCGCGGCATGTCTTCGAGCGAGGCGAGACGGTCGAACAGCTCGGCCACGAGCTGGCGTTCCTGCGGCGTCATGGAAGCCTCCTGGGTCGCGGTCCGCGTTGCGGTCCGCACGTCACGAAAAGGTGGATAGCGCGCCGGAGTGGCGGAAGGATGAAACGCGGCCGGGCCCATGCGGCGCTCGGCCGCACGCCCTCAGGCGAGCGAAATGCCCTGCGTTCGCAGCAGGTTGGCGAAGGCATCGCCGGCCAGGTAGTCGTATTCCTGCTCGCGCTGGCGGGTGAGCGGGTCGACGCGTTCGAGTTCGGCATCGACCCGGCCCGGGTGGCACATGATGACGCCACCGTCGGGCAGGTCTTGGATGAAATCGGGAAACAGCTCGTCGAACGGCATGCGCGCCGCGAAATCATAGGTGCCGGCGAAGGCCGGATTGGTGCGCACGCCGAGCGCCGCGGCGCGCGCGCGAAACCGTCCGCTGAGATAGTGCAGCAGGAGGGCCTTGCGGTCGGAGAGCCGGCGCAGCGGCGGCACCGCGAGCCCGCATTGCCGTACCCAGGCGAGCGGAGCGGCCTCCTTCGTCACGGCGAGGAAGACCTCGTCGATCTCGGGCAGGAGCTGCACGTGCTGATGGCCGTCGACGAAGTCGGGCGCGCGGCCGAAGGCGCTCTGGAACGCCTTGAACTGGGTCGCGATCTCGATCGCGAGCGTCTTGCGGTCGAGCCGGCCGAGGTAGGCGCGCGCCATCATGCTGCCGAGGGAGGGAAAGGCGCCGCGCCGCAGCGGCCGGAATCCGGTCGAGAGCGGCCGGAACGGCGCGGTGAGCGTCACGTGCAGGCCGATCGCGACGCGGGTCGCCGCGATGTTGAGCATGGTGAGCGGAAGCGCCTCCGAACGGTCGAAGCTCGGCGCCGCCACCATCACCGAGGTGGCGTTGAGCCGGCCGCGCACCACGAGGTCGCGAATGGCGGCGCTCACCGCGGGCGAGATGCCGTAGTCGTCAGCGACGAGCCAGACGCGCCGGCGCGCGGCGAAACGTTTCGCCGTCACCGCAGCGCTCTTGCTTGCCGCCTCGACCGCCACGCCGCTACGTCTCCGAGCTATTCCGCGGCGGTGCGCGCCGCGTGATCCTCCGCCGGCTTCACGCTGTGCTCGGCGACGAAATAGACCGGCCGCGCCTTGAGCTCGGAGAGGATCTTGCCGATGTATTCGCCCATCACCCCGATCATGAGGAGCTGAACGCCGCCGATCACCATGACGCTGACGATGAGCGAGGGATAGCCCGGCACCGTGCGCTCGAAGATGACCGCCTCGATCAGCAGCCAGAGGCCGGTCAGCAGCGCGCTCGCGGCGAGCAGGACGCCGAGCAGGCTCGCGACCCGCAGCGGCGCGACCGAGAACGACGTCAGCCCTTCGACCGAGAGGCCGAGCAGCCCCATGTAGCTCCAGCTCGTCTCGCCGTGGGTGCGGTCCGCCGGCTCGTAGTCGACGCGCAGCTGGCGGAAGCCGATCCAGCTCGCCAGCCCCTTGAAGAAGCGGTTGCGCTCGGGAAGCTGGCGCAGCGCAGCGGTCGCGCGCGGGGAGAGCAGGCGGAAGTCGCCGGCGTCCTCCGGGATCTTCGCCCGCGCGCCCCAGTTGATCAACGTATAAAAGCTCTTTCCGCCGAACCGGCGCAGCGCCGACTCGTTGGCGCGATGGGCCTTCGCGGTGTAGACGACGTCGTAGCCGCCGTCGAGCCAGTGGCCGACCAGCGTGCCGATCAGCGTCGGCGGATGCTGGCCGTCGGCATCCATGAACAGCACGGCGGCGCACCGCGCGTGGTCGAGGCCGGCAAGCAGCGCGGCCTCCTTGCCGAAATTGCGCGACAGCGAGATCACCTGGATGTCGAGGCCGTCGGCCGGCAGGCTGCGCGCCACCTTGAGGGAATCGTCGCGGCTGCCGTCGTCCACATAGACGACCTCGCTCGCGAGGCCGTGCTTCTCGCGCAGCTCGCGCACGACCGCCGCGATCTGGGCGTGCAGCTGGGCGAGGCCGGACGCTTCGTTAAAGACCGGCACGATGATCGACAGGCCGGCCTCGGCCTTTGCGCCGAAATCAGTTCCGCGTTGCATGGGTGTCGCCGTCATGGCGCAAGCCTCGTTCCGCCGCTTTTATACCGCAATGGGCTTGTGCTTGTCGCGCCGGACAAGTCTGCGGCATTCGGGCTCGGCCTCGCGGCGGGGACGTGGTAAGCGAAGCGGATGATCATCCTAGATAAGCTCCGGCCCTGGTTCCCGCGCGCCGTCGGCGCGATCGAGGCGCGGCTCGTCATCATGAAGAAGGCGGTGAGCTTCGGCCTCGTCGGCATCGTCAACGCGGGGATCGACTTCGCCGTCTTTTGGACCGCGATCCATGCGCTCGGCTTTGCCGAAATTCCCGCCAACGTGATCGCCTGGATGGTCGCGGTCTCGGCCTCCTATGTGATGAACTCGTTCACCACTTTCGCGGCCGAATCGGGGCGCAAGCTGCGCTGGCGCGGCTACGGCACGTTCGTCGCATCCGGCGTCGCCGGCATGGTGGCGAGCACGACCGCGCTGGTGATCGCCGAGTGGCTCATGCGCACGCTGATCACCGACTACAATCTGCGGCTCGCGATCGCCAAGATCGGCGCCATCGGCGTGAGCTTCCTGGTCAACTTCTCGCTCTCGCACTTCGTGGTGTTTCGCCCGCGCGCCGGCTTGTAGCCCTGGCTCGTAGGGTGGGCAAAGCGAAGCGTGCCCACCATCGCGCGCACTGAGGTTCGCGTGGGCACGGCGCTTGCGCGCCTTTGCCCACCCTACAGCTTCGCCGCGAGCTTCTCGTAGAGCGGGTTGTCGCGCGCAAATACGTAGTCGAGCTCGGCGACCACCACGGTCTCGGCGCCGTGCTCGCGCAGGAAGCTGGCGAGCGGGTGCACCTCGTCGGGCGGGCAGTGCAGCGTCATCATGCCGGACGACGTCGGCCCGCCATAGGGCGCGACCACGCCGAAGCGCTCCTTGGCGGCGGCGAGCAGCTTGTCGTCGAGGCCCTTGTGGCGCGTGCGCACCTCGCGGAAGGCGCGGGCGCGGCGGTGCGCGACGATGCGGTCGAGCACGAGGCGCGCGGTCTCGCGCGCGGGCGCGTTCCAGTCGGCGGTGCGCGCCGCCACCAGGTTGGCCTGCGAGCGCAGGATGGTGCCGTCCTCGATCACCTTCAGGCCGTTCGCGGCGAGCGTCGCGCCCGTCGTGGTGATGTCGACGATGAGCTCGGCGGTGCCGGCCGCGGGCGCGCCCTCGGTCGCGCCCGAGCTTTCCACGATGCGGTAGTCGAGCACGCCGTGCGCGGCGAAGAAGGTACGCGTGAGGTTCTCGTACTTGGTGGCGACGCGCATGCGGCGGTCGTGCTTCGCGCGAAACGCGGTCGCGACGTCGTCGAGGTCGGCCATGTTGCGCACGTCGATCCAGGCCTGCGGCAGCGCGACCACCACGTTGGCGAAGCCGAAGCCGAGCCCCTCGAGCAGCACGACCTTGTCGTCGGCCTTCGGGATCATCTCGCGTACGAGGTCTTCGCCGGTGACGCCGAGGTGCACCGCGCCCTGCGCGAGCTGGCCGGCGATCTCGGCGGCCGAGAGGTACGCGACCTCGATCTCATCGAGCCCGGCGATGGCGCCGCGATAGTCGCGCGCGCCGCGCGGCTTGACGAGCGCGAGGCCGGCG
>WNFC01020477.1_pt1 | contig 13094 bp, 12 predicted proteins | sample 5400541 | NCBI WGS metagenome assembly WNFC01 (sample SAMN13153342, study PRJNA577476) | soil metagenome | isolation source: 120 cm saprolite under Douglas fir tree site 2 hole 2 replicate 1 | place: USA:California | collected 2015-04-18
GCGCATCGTGTCGCGGAAGTGGACCTTCCAGTTGTCCTCGGGCCAGACGTTACCCAGCGCGGCGGCGATGCCGCCCTCGGCCATGACGGTATGGGCTTTGCCGAGCAGCGACTTGCACACCAATGCAGTGCGTGCGCCTTGCGCCGACGCTTCGATCGCCGCGCGCAGCCCCGCGCCGCCGGCGCCGACCACCAGCACATCGCACTCGTGAGTCTCGAACTTCTCGTCCATTACACGAATCTCAGATCAGTGAGCACGCCCATCGCCACCAGGCGCACGTACACGTCGGCGATGATGACGCTGAAGAGGCTGATCCAGGCATACATCCCGTGACGGGCATTCAGTCGGTTGAAGGTCCGCCACAACCGGTACCGAAGCGGCGCCCTGGCGAACGAATCCAGGTAGCCACCGCACAGGTGTCGACACGAGTGGCACGAAAACGTGTACAGCGACAGCATCGCGACGTTCGCCACCAGGATCAACGTGCCCAAGCCAATGCCAAACCCGCTGGGGAAGCGAAACGCCAGCAGCGCATCCCACCACAGAAAGACCACCAGCAGCACCGCCAGGTAGAAGAAGAAGCGGTGGATGTTCTGGATCAGGAAGGGAAAGATCGTTTCACCGCTGTAGCGTGGCCGGGCATCCGGGATGGAGCAGGCTGGGGGCGACCAGAAGAACGAACGGTAGTACGCCTTGCGGTAGTAGTAGCAGGTGGCGCGAAACCCGAGCGGGATGCCCAGCACCAGGAACGCGGGCGACAGGTTCCACCACGAGCCAAATATCGGCAAGTCCGGGTGCGCGCAATTCTGCGCCAGGCACGGCGAGTAGAACGGCGACAGGTACGGAGCCACGTAGTAGTTGGCGTTCTGCAGCGCCGCCCATAGCGCGTAGATGCTGAAGCCGGTCAGCACCAGCACGATCAGCAGCGGTTCAACCCACCACCTATCGTGCCGTTCGGTTGTCCGCGGAACCCGTTCGCCGACCGATTCAGCCGTCGCCACAGCGCTCATATGCACTTCCACCTCCGCACTCTTCGTCGCATTACTGGCTACGCACTCCCGGCATGAACGGAAACGACACGATCGTCAGCGTCCCGACGGCCAGGAAGAAGCCGAGAAAAACCCAGTTGATCGTATGGGCGAACGTGCGCCAACCGCGTGTATGGACGTAGTCGTCGATCAGCACGCGCAGGCCATTCTGGCCGTGGACGATGGCCAGAAACAGCAACAACCAGTCGTACGCCCGCCAGCCGATTGTCTGCCAGCGTTGGGCGACGAACTCGTAGTTGATGACGTCGACGTTGTTGATGATGTGCACGATCAGCAGGTGGCCGAAGGCCAACACCAACAAGAGCACGCCGGACACCCTGAAGAAATACCAGCTATACAGCTCGAAGTTGCCGCCGGCGGGCCGCGCCGCGCGCCGCCGATACGCCATGCTCATCTGAGGAGTCCCAGGTTGGGAAAGAACACCGGCCGCAGCATGAAGAACGCGGCCGGCAGGAACAGCACCAGGAACGTCGCCCACACGGCGTACCACAGCTGGTGCTGGATGCGCGTCGCGGTTTCGACGAAGTCGATCACGATGATGCGCAGGCCGTTGATGCCGTGGTAGAGCACCGCGCCGCTGAGCGCGACCTCGAGCACGCGGAAAAAGGGCACGCGGTAGATCGACACGAAGGTCTCGTAGGCATTCGGCCCGAAGCCCACGAGGCACGTGTCCAGGACGTGCAGGAAGAGGAACAGGATGATGGCCACGCCGCTGACGCGGTGCAGCAGCCAGGCCCAGTAGCCTTCGCGGCCGCGATAGCTCAACATCGGCAGTCAGTTGAAGCCTACGTCCCCTGAGCGATAAGCGTCCAAGAGAGGTTTCGCCTCAATACAATAGGCGTGGCCTATCAATGCTGCCGACCGCCTCGCCGCCGCTGCGCGGCTCCATCCTGGTGGCGAATGTCTCTCCCCAAGGGGGTCCCCTCTGGGGAAACTCCTGATGGAAATGCACCAGCTCGCCTACTTCGAGTCAGTGAGCCGTCATCTCCACTTCACCCGCGCGGCCGAAGAGCTGCATGTGGCCCAGCCGTCGGTCAGCCAGCAGATCCGCAAACTGGAAACTGAGCTCGGCGCGCCGCTGTTCCACCGTATGAAGCGCCACGTAGCGCTGACCGAAGCCGGCTTGACGTTCTTGCCGCACGCTCGCGCGGTACTGCAGCGTCTGGCCGAGGCGCGACTCGAAGTCCAGGAGCTGTCGGGGATGCGCAAGGGCACGCTCGCGGTCGGCGCGCCGCCGAGTGTTGGCACGCACCTGCTGCCGCGGGCACTGGCGGCCTTCTCACGGCTTCACCCGGGGATCTCGCTGACGTTCCGTGAAGCGGGCTCGCGCACGCTCTTGAAGTTGCTCGAAGAGGGCGAGCTCGACTTCGCCGTGGTCATCCAGCCGATTCGGCACCCGGCGCTGGAGACGCTGCCACTGCTCGAGGAGGAGCTGTTGCTGGCCGTGCCGCGTCATCACCCTCTGGCTGACGGCCACCGCCGCGTCCGACTCGCCCAGCTGCGCGACGAGCCGTTCGTCATGCTGCGCGAAGGCACCTACGACCTGCGCGACCAGACCCTGTCGGCATGTCGCAAGGCCGGCTTCGAGCCGCAGGTCGCCCTCGACGGCAGCGAGATGGACAGCATGCTGCGCTTCGTCGCGGCGGGCATGGGCCTGGCGATCTTGCCCGAGATGGTGCTCGCCGGCATCGACGGGCCAGATAACGCGGTGGCGGTGCGGCGGCTGCTGCCCAGGCTCAGCCGCTCCCTGGTGCTGGCGCGACGGCGGGATCGGTATTTTTCCGCGGCAGCGCGCGAGTTTGCCGGTGTGCTCTCGGAAACGGCCGCGGTGCACGATGTTCATGCAGAGTAGTCCGAGCCCGGCCGCCCGGCGGGCGATCTGCGATCGCTGCGGTGCGCGCGGCTGGCTCGAACCAGGCGAGGCGCGTGCCTGCGGCGAATGTGGTGGTCCGTACCGGCGCATGGCGTTGCTCGAGGGCCTGGTCGACCACTGGTTTGCGCCGCCGGCACAGCACGTCTCTGAGTTCTTCCCGCGGCACCTCAAGCTGATCGAGCTGATGTGGACGGCCGAAGGCCGCGGGCGGGCGACGTTCGAGGCCATGGCCCTCGAAAAAGTGAGCTATACGCAGTTCGTGACCCGCGCGACACAAGTAGTGGTGCGTGGGCTGGCCGAGGGCTGGATCGAAGTAGATATCCCTGCTTCGCCTACGACCGACGACTCGTTGTATCGGGTGCGATTCGTGGATCCTGATCGGTGGGCTGATGAGCTCAGCGCCGCGTTCGCCGTCGCGCTGCCGCACACTGAGCAGGTGCGGACCGACGTCGAAGGTGACCCGGACCTCGCCTAGACATGCCGCTACGCGGCTCGCCGCCGCTGCGCGGCTCGTTCTCGAGGGACAAAAAAACTCTCAAAGGTTGCTGGCACCGCCCATCCACAGCTCGCAGCGATGACACGCCACGTGCTGGCCTGGACGCATTTCGCGCATGAGCGGCACCACCGCCCGGCACTGATCAGCCACGTGCTCGCAGCGCAAATGGAACACGCAGCCTGGCGGCGGTCGGCGCAGGTCGTGGGTCAGTCCTTCAGTGACGTGCAGCGCTTTGCGTTCCTTGATCGAGGGTATCGACGCGATCAGTAGCTGCGTATAGGGGTGCAGCGGCGCGTCGAAGGCGGCCTGCGCCGGGGTGATCTCGGCAATGTTGCCGGCGTACATGACCGCGATACGGTCGACCAGTTGGGCCTGCAAGCCCATGTCGTGGCCGATCAGGATCATGGACACGTTCAGGCGCTTCTTGACGTCCATGAGCGTTTGCGCCACGACCCGCTGGACCACCACGTCGAGCGCGCTGGTGGGCTCGTCGGCAATGATCAGCGACGGGTTCAGCGCGATGGCCATGGCGATACATACGCGCTGCTTCATGCCGCCGCTCAGCTCGTGCGGAAACAGGTCGTAAACCCGGCTCTGCAGGCCAACGGTAGTCAGAATCTCCATGATGCGCTCGCGTAACACTCTGGCCGGTTGTTTGCCTTCGTGGGCCTCGATGGCGTCGGCGATCTGCTCGTGGACGCGCATCACCGGGTTCAGTGAATTCATCGCACCCTGCGGAATCAGGGCGACATCGCGCCAGCGGACTCGGTTCAACTGGCGTTCGTTGAGTCCCAGCAGGTCAGTGCCATTCAGGACGACTTGCCCGCCCACGATGCGCCCCGGCGGCTGGACCAGGCGCAAGATGGACATGGCGACGGTGCTCTTGCCGCAGCCGGACTCGCCCACCAGACCCAGGATCTCGCCCTGTCGTACGTCGAAGGAGACGCCGTTCACCGCGATAACGTCACCCCGCGGCGTGGCGTAGTGGACTCGCAAGTTGCGGACGTCGAGGACCACCGGCCCAGCCTGTTTCTCTGGCCGTTGGACGCCTGCGCCGGTTCGCAGCGTTTCCGGCGTGGTCATGTCTGCGCCTGGATTCCTCTCAAGCGTGGATTGGCGATCTCGTCCAGACCGATTGCCAGCAAGAACAGCCCACTGAAGATCACGATCAGAATGAGGATGGGAAATCCCCACCACCACCACATTCCGCGGATGACCGCTGACGAGCTGATGGCATAGAAGATCGTCATGCCGAGTGTCGGTATACGCGCCGGACCCAATCCGAGGGCCTCGAGGCTCGTCGCGGCCAGGATGGCGCCAGCCACATTGCCAGCCAGGCTCGAGGCAAGATACGGCATCATGTTCGGCAGCATCTCGCGGAACATGATGTCGAAGGTCGACACGCCGGACAGCCGCGCCATCCGCACGTAGCCCCGCTCGCGCATCGACAGCACCTGGGCGCGGATCAGCCGCGTCGGACCGGCCCACGAGAACAATGCCAGTATCAACGCCATGCTGCTGATGTCGACGACGCGGACGTACGACGACACCACGATCAGCAACGCCAACGTCGGAATGGTGATCACCGAGTCGGCGACGGTCCGGATGACGTTGTCTACCCAGCCACCCAGAAAGCCGGCGGTGAACCCGAACAGGATGCCGATGGCTAACCCAATGCCAGCCGCAATCAGGCCGACCTGGAAGGAGCGGGGCGCCCCGGTGATGATGACGGCGAGAATGTCGCGTCCATTACTCTCGGTACCCAGCGGGTGTGCCGTGGTTGCCCCAGTAAACTGCTTGTCGGTGGTGACCCAGGCCGGCGGCAGGTTGAGCGGCGACGATGCGACGAGCGCCAGCTTCTCGTTCCAGAACCGGCCCCCGACCAAGCCCATGAGCAACACCGCCAGCACCATCACCAGACCGGACATGAACTTGGGGTTGAGCCAGGGCGAATCCCAGCGATTGAGTCCGGCCTGACCGGTCAGTGTCTCGGGAATGGTAATGGTTGCCATGCCACCTCAGCGCTGCTGGTAGCTGATCCGCGGATCGATGAGCGGATACATCAGGTCGATGAGCAACACCGCCGTCGCGGTGGTCAGGATCAAGATGAACACGATGCCCTGGATAAGGGCATAGTCGTTGGTCACGATGCCCTGGTACAGCAGATAGCCCATGCCAGGGTACGCAAACAGGTATTCGACGAGCACCGCCCCGCCGACAATGCTGCCCAGCGTCAGGGCCAGGGCGGTCACCTGTGGGAGCACGGCGTTGCGGACGGCGTAGCGCAGGAACAGCCGTACCGGGGACAGACCTTTGGCGCGTCCCAGGATGATGTAGTCCTCGCCGGCGTTGGTGATCATCATGCCGCGCATGCCGAGCGCCCAGTAACCCATGGAGGCAATCACAATGGACAGCGCGGGCAACAGGGCATGTTGCAGCACGCTCAAGATGTACGGGAAATTCCAGCTGATCGTCAGGTCCCTCCCGTAGCCGCCGGAGATTGGCAGCAGGCGCAGAGATCAGCAGGATGGCCAGCATGAAGTACGGAATGGACGTGAACATGAGACTGAGCGGTAGCACCCGGCGCATCCACATTGGCGTCGGGCCCCAGGCGATGAGCGCACCGATCAGGTTGCCGAGGAAAAACGAAATGACGGTTGCCATCGCCAGCAACCCCATCGTCCAGGGAAGTGCCTGACTCACCATGTCGCCGACCGTGGCTGGGAACTGTCCCAGCGAGTAGCCCAGGTCGAACGTGATTGAATTGCGCAGAAAGCGGAGATACTGGATTGGCATCGGTGCGTCGAGCCCAAACCGCACTCGCCAGGCGTTGATCATCTCGGCGCTGTTCTCGACACGTCCAGCCGACTGCGCCATGCGGCCGATCATTGCCGCAACTGGGTCGCCCGGCACCATGCGCGGGATAGCAAAGACGATCGTCGAGCCAAGCCAGATGGTTAAGACCCACATGCCTAGACGGCGAAGTACGTACTGTCTTGTCAATCCCCGCACGTGGTGCTCCTAGCCCGCATCACAGCGTGTCACCCCGAGGCTCAGCGTCGTGTGACAGCGTAGCCTCGGGATGACACATGCTCTACTACCGACCGGTGGAGTGCAGGTTCTGCAGGATGATCGGCGTCATTTGCCACCACGTTGTGGCATGGATGTAGTTGTTGTCGTGCGTCGGCCACCCGGTCCAGTGGGTGGTGTCGAAGGGGATGAGCTTCTTGGCCTGGGTGATCGGGATAGTCGGCAGCTCCGACAGATAGATGTCGGCGGCCTGGAGGAACAGCGGCTGGATCTGCGGATCGCCCAGCGGCAGCGTGCCCATCTTGTCGACGATCGCACTGTACTCCGCGTTGGACCAGCGCCAATAGTTGTTGCTGGCGCGCGTGCCGATCGGCACAACCCACTTCTGGTTGAGCGTATCCAACGAATTCCACGGCTCATTGACGGAGCCGCAGTTGTCCCATGCCTGGCGCGTCTCGAATCTGCCGAAGTTGCGGTTGTCCTGCCAGACAGCTTCGGCTTCGTTCTTCTGGACGGCGTTGATACCGACCGCCTGGAGTTGTTCGACCTCCACCGCGATGATGCGCTGGTGCTCAGTCGCAGTGTCGCTGGTGGTGATCGTCATCCCCAGTTGTTGGCCGTCCTTCTGGTAGAAGCCGTCAGAGCCCATGGTGTAGCCATTGGCCTCGATGAGTTGTTTGGCCATGTCCGCATCATGGGTCATGATCGGGTTCTTGGTATACAGCCCGGCCGTGTCCGCCGCGTCGACCAGGGTATTGAGCGGTCCATAGGCCGGGAAGAAGAACCTGGAGGGCAACGTCGTGCCTTCGTACGCCACGTTGACGATCTGGTTGCGGTCGATCGCGTAATTGACCGCCCAGCGCATGTCCTTGTTGTCCCACGGCGCAACGGCGGTGTTGAATTCGAAGTTGCGCGCGCACGGATCGAGCCACGCGTAGGGCAACTGGGGGTACCAGGCGATGATGTTGGGGTTGCGGCCCTGGATGGCTTTGAAGGTGCCCAGCGTGACGTCCATCAAGCTGTCGAGCTGTCCGTCGGCCATCAGCGCCGCGCGGGTCTCCTCCGGTCCAGCCCAGGTCCAGATCAGCTTCAGCGGCTCGGGCAGGTGGGCAAAGCCGGTTTTGGCCCCCCACCAGTTATCGTCGCGCAGGTACGTGAACTCGGTCGGGCTGATGCTGGCCAGTTTGTACGCGCCGCTGAAGATTGGCCAGCCCTTAGCCGGATCATAGTTCTTAAAGGTGAGCGGGTCCTGGCCTTCCCAGATGTGCTTGGGAACGATGGGGACACTACCCCAGATTCTCACTGAGAAGTAGTCGAGCTGGAAGCGCGGGTTCGGCTTGTTGAGGTTGAACACGACCGTCTGAGCGTCAACCTTGTTGACGTTAGCGACCCACTCCTTCATGTTGGCGGAGTCGTTCAGGTTGGGTGCGTTGTTGATCAACATTTGAATGCTGAACACCACGTCGTCGGCGGTGTAGGGCACGCCGTCGCTCCAGGTCACCCCATTGCGGAGCTTGAGGGTCCACTGGTCCAGTGTGGCGCTGGGTGTCATGCTCTCACCGATCCACGGCTGGATCTGGCCGGATTCGTAGTTGAGCATGAACAGTGGTTCGAGCATCGCCTGGTGCAATCCCTGCGATCGCTGGGCGCTGGGAACGTACGGGTTCCAGACATCGGGCGTCAGGTTGCGACCGGAGTCCATGTCCAGGATCAAGGTATGGGCCCGGTCGACAGTGTCAACCGCGGCAGGCGCAGCCGGCGCGACGGCGGCGGGTGCGGCGATCAATAAGAAGGTCGCGGCCAGCGCACTCCGGCCTAGAAAAAACTTCGCTCCTCTAAGCATAGACTTGTCAGTCCTCCCTCTTTGCAGGCGTTCCAACTGTTTCTGATTCGACACGCCCGCGCTTACCCATGGGTAACTTCCCGCGGCGCTGAGTGTAGGACGGCGATTCCGTCCTCAGGTGGAGCGTCTCCTTTCTTTCCTGCTTCGCACAGATAACAAGCGCACTGGTGACCCTGCGCGTCGAGGTCGTACAGCGGCGGTGGCTTTTCACGGCAGCGGTCCATGTGCGACGGACAGCGCGCGTAAAACGGGCATCCGTCGCGCGCCTCGAGCCGCTGCTCTTGCTCGGACGGGATCTGCAGATCGATCTGCCAGCGCTGGGACGGATCCGGTACCGGGATGGAGCTCAGCAGAAGCTGCACGTACGGATGGTGTGGTTGCTCGATGACCGATGTCGTTGCGCCTTTTTCGGCGATCGACCCCTGGTACAGGATGTATGTCTGATCGCTGATCTGATACGCCGTGCTGAGATCGTGGGTGATGTACAGGAAGGAGATGCCGAACTCGTCGCGCATCTTCAACATGATGTCGAGGATCATGGCGCGCAACGACGCGTCGACCATCGACACCGGCTCGTCGGCAACGATCAGGCGCGGCTTCAACACGAATGCGCGGGCCACCATCATCCGCTGACGTTGGCCGCCGCTGAGTTGATGTGGATACTTGTCCAGCACCTCGTCGCCACGCAGCCCGACGACCCGCAACGCGTCCTCGATCATCTGGCGAGCCGTGGCGCGGTCCGCGGCAAGTTTGAAGCGGCGGATCACCAGGTCGAAGACGTGTTTGACCTTGTAGTACGGGTTGTAGACCTCATACGGGTCCTGGAAGATGGCCTGGACCTCGCGGCGGTAGGTGACCATCTGTCGGCGATCCAGTCGCGATACATCCATGCCGCGATACAGGATCTGGCCCGACGTCAGGCTGAGGAAGGCCAGAATCGCGTGAGCCAGGGTCGTCTTGCCGCTACCGCTCTCGCCGGCGATCGTGGTAATCGTGGCCGGCGCTTGGGCGATGCTGAGGCTCAGATCGCGCAGTGCTACGGCGTGATCGCCTGATTGCAGGAACCCCCCGCCGTACACCTTGGTGGCGTGGCTGATCTCCAGCAGGGGACGAGCATCGGGGGAAGCCACGGGCAAGTGTTATCGGTATCACGCGTCCCCGGGCGTGTCAAGCCCGGGCATGCGGCCGGCCAGGCATTCGCCAAGCCGCCTGAGGTTGGGTACTCTGCATGAGGCAATGTGTTACCCGTACCACGCTTTGCGGCGGCATGGCTCCGTCTTATGACTGCCACCGTCCGCGAAGTTGCCCGGCGCGCCGGCGTCTCGCCCATGACGGTCTCGCGCGTCGTCAACGGCAACGGCCGCGTGCGACCAGAAACCAGGCTGGCCGTCGAACGGGTGATCGCTGCCGTCGGCTACGTGCCCAATGGATTGGCGCGGGCGCTGACGTCCAGGAAGACCGGCATCGTCGGCTTGATGGTCCCCGACGTCGGCAACCCGTTCTATGCCCCCATAGTTCGTGGGGCTGAGAGTATCGCGCGTCGGGCCGGCTTCCGGGTCATGGTGTGCAACTCGGAGAGTAACCTCGCCTACGAGGGCGAGTACGTTGCCGATATGCTGCGGCAGCGCGTCGAGGGGCTACTCATCGTCCCGGTGGGCGACGAGTCGCGCGCCCATCTCCTGCGACTCGAGCACCACCGCATCCCGTTCGTGCTGATCGACCGCACCGTAAGTGGCGTCGAGTGTGACGTCGTACAGGGCGACAGCGTGGGCGGTGCGCGTCGCCTGGTGGAGCATCTCATTTCCCTGGGCCACCGCCGCATTGCCATGATCGCCGAGGCGGTTTCTGTCTCGACCGCGCGTGACCGGCGGCGCGGCTATGAGGAGGCGCTGACGTTGGCCGGGATACCGCACGAACCGCAGCTGCTGCTCGAGACCAGCGTCGATTTGCCCGGCGGCTACCGTGCCATGCAGATCTTGCTCGGCCTCGAACACCACCCAACCGCGGTCTTTGCCATCAACAACCTGGTGGCGGTCGGAGCCGTGAAAGCGATTCGTGAATACGGGCTCGCCGTGCCTGACGATATCGCCCTGGTCGCCTTCGACGACATCGAGCACGTCGCGAGCCTGTGGCCGTTTTTGACCGTGATGCCGCAGGCGCCCGAGACATTCGGCTCAATCGCCGCGCAATTACTGATGGAACGCATTAGCGGACGCGCCTCGGCGCAGCGCCAGGTTGTCATCCTGCCGTCGGACCTCATCGTGCGCGAATCGTGCGGTGCCCGACTGGCAGCCGCCCGGCGAGGCTGAAAAGACACGCGATTTGGAACAGGAGTAAAGCGTGGAGCTGTTGGTTCAACAACTGGATCGGCGAGTCGTCGAGATCGGCAGGTGGCTTGAAGCGGAGCACGGCGAGCCGGCGCAAGTCCGCATCATTCGCCAGGACTCGTCTGCCCGCGTCCGATCGTCCGAATACGACGATAGCACCGCGCCCACCCTGGCCCCGGGCGGTGATTGGCGGGAAGCGCTGGATACCACCGTCTGGCTGCGATTTCGCCTCCGCCGTCCGGACGCGTGGCCAGTGGACGAGACCGCGCTCATCGCGCAGCGATTCGGTACCTATCCACTGGAGCCCGGCATCCGCATCGGACAGGAGCTTCAACGCATGCAGGGCATGCTGTACCTGGACGGCAAGGCCTACCACGGTATCGATCAATACCATCGTCTGATCCACCTGCCGGCCGGCCCCGATTACCAGTTCGCGGCCAGCGTGTGGACAGGCTTCGCGAAGCTCCAGTGGCAGCCGAACCCGGTCTTCCGCTTGGTGCGCGTGGATCCCGGCGCAACCCAGCTCCACCACGACCTGCGCGTCCTGATGGATGCACTCAAGACGCTCGAGCCGGACAATCCGGCGCGGCCGGATCTTGAACGCCTGGCCGAAACTGCCTTACTGGCCATCGACTGGACCTGTCCGGGCAGCGCTGCGTTTCGCGACAGTCTCGCCGCCGCCCACGGGCTCGTGGAGCAAGGACTCCTCCAGCTCAAAACGGCCGACTACGAACCGACGATCATCGCCGCTGGACACGCGCACATCGATTGTGCCTGGCTGTGGCCGATCGACCAGACGCGCGAGAAGGCTGGCCGCACCTGGACCACAGCGCTGCGGTTGATGGAGCGCTACCCGGAGTATCGCTTCCTGGCGTCGACTCCGCTCCAGTACGAGATGGTCAAAGAGCGTTTCCCCGAGACCTTCGAGGGCATCCGCGAGCGAGTGCGCGAAGGTCGATGGGAAACGGTCGGTGGCATGTGGGTCGAACCAGACTGCAACCTGCCGGACGGTGAGTCTCTCGCACGCCAGATGCTGATCGGGACCCGCTATTTCGAACGGGAGTTTGGCGTGGACACCAAGGTTGTCTGGCTGCCTGACTGCTTCGGCTTCACATGGGCCCTGCCGACGCTGATGGCGGCTGCCGGCCTGCCCTATTTCGTCACCCACAAGCTGAGCTGGAGTCAGACCAACCGCATCCCCCACGACACCTTCCGTTGGCGCGGACCGGATGGGAGCGACGTGCTGGCCCACTTCCTGTGTACGCCATCGCTCTGGCCGGGCGAACACACCACATACAATGGCACGCTGCTGCCCAGCATCGCCCGTGGCGCCTGGAGTCGCTTCCAGGACCGGCACCTGCAGAAAGAGTTGCTGAACGCGTTTGGCTACGGCGATGGAGGTGGTGGACCGACGATCGAGATGATCGAAGCCGGTCGCCGCCTGCAGGACCTACCCGGCTTCCCACGCGTGAAAATGGGGCGCGCCCGCGAGTTTTTTGAGCGCCTGGAGGCCGGCCTGGCCGCCAGAACTGACGTACCGGTCTGGGACGGCGAGTTGTACCTCGAATACCACCGCGGCACCTACACCGGTCAGGCGCGCCAAAAACGGCGCAACGCGCTGTCGCAGCGGCTCTATCACGCCGCGGAGCTCTATGCCTCGACTTCGCGTGCGCTGTTGGGCACGCCATATCCACGGCGAGAGCTCGAAGAAGGCTGGCGGTTGATCCTGACCAACCAGTTCCACGACATTTTGCCTGGCTCAGCCATCTCGTCTGTGTATGTCGACGCCGAAGCCGATTACCAGCGTCTGGCTGGCCTGGGACAGGCCGTGCTCGACCACGCGACGGAGAGTCTCGCCGGCGCGATCAGCCTGGACCACGACGCGCTGGTCGTCTTCAATCCGAGTCCATTCCCGTCGGCGGACTATCTGGAGCTTCCGCCCAACACCGTCGACGGCGTGTCTTTACCGGCGCAACCCACGGCCGACGGCGGGCTCCTGGTGTGGTGCGAGGGCGTACCAGCCAACGGCTACGAGGCCGTTCGGGTCGGGGCTCAACCCGCCAATCCGGCGCAGGGTCAGTTACGCGCCACGGAGCGCGAGATCGAGACGCCGTTCTGGAAGATCGAATTCGACCAGCAGGGCCATCTCACCCGGCTGTGGGACAAGCGCTTCGAGCGCGAGGTCGTGCCGCATGGCCAGTCAGCCAATCGCCTGGTCGTCTTCGAAGACAAGCCGATCAATTTCGACGCCTGGGACATTGACGCCTACTTCTCTGCCAAGTCGCGCGACGTCGACACCTTGGAAAGCGTGAGTGTTCGAGAGGCAGGGCCCGAACGAGCAGCCGTCGAGTTTCGGTGGCGCATTGGCGAGCGCTCGTACATCGTTCAGCGGGTGTGCGTCTACGCGCGCTCGCCGCGCATCGACTTCGTCAATGAGGTGGAGTGGCAAGAGCGCCAATCACTGCTCAAAGTTGGT
>WNFC01028389.1_pt1 | contig 13094 bp, 10 predicted proteins | sample 5400541 | NCBI WGS metagenome assembly WNFC01 (sample SAMN13153342, study PRJNA577476) | soil metagenome | isolation source: 120 cm saprolite under Douglas fir tree site 2 hole 2 replicate 1 | place: USA:California | collected 2015-04-18
GTGAAGTACAACGAAACCATCTTCGACCTTCTGGCCAAGCAGTTCGAAATCGCCAAGATCGACGAGGCGGGGCAAGGTTCGGTTGTGCAGGTGGTGGACAAGGCGATTGCGCCGGACAAGAAATCATCTCCCATGCGCCTGTTGATTGTGGCGTGCTGCACGGCCGCGGGGTTCGTGCTGGCGGTGTTTTGGGCCCTCTTTTCCGAAGCACTTCGCTTCGCCCGCAAAGATCCCCGGCAGCGCGAGCAGTTGGACGCTCTGGCCAGATCGTTTGGACGCAACTGATGGCAGCCACAGCCAAAGAGGCGTCCCTGGCGCTGCCCAACGCGTCCGTGAAGAAGATGGATCCGTGGTGGGGGCTAGTCCTGCGCTTGAAGCATCTCTTTGGTGTCGATCGCGCGATTGCTTACGCGGTGCTGGCGCGCGTCATTCAGATACTGGGCAGCACCGGAACCGTTTTGCTGATTCTTCGTTTTCTTACGCCGGTGGAACAGGGTTACTACTACACCTTGCTCAGCCTGGTTTCGCTGCAGGTGGTCTTCGAATTGGGCTTCTCGTTTGTGATTCTTCAGATGGCGGCGCACGAGTGCGCTCATCTCACGCTTCATGCCGACGGACGCATCGAAGGCGACCCGACCGCCCACGCCCGGCTGGCTTCCATTCTTCAGAAAACGCTCCGCTGGTATCTGGTGGCCGCCGTCATCCTGTGCGTTTCGCTTCTGCCGGTGGGAGCGTACTTCTTCTCGCGGCACGCCCGCGCCGCGGCTCCCGTGGCCTGGCACGGACCCTGGATCCTCGCCGTATTCGCCACGGCCTTCTTGTTTCTGCTGAATCCCTTCATTTCTTTCCTCGAGGGTTGCGGGCAGGTCTGGCAAGTCGGCCGCATGCACTTCACCCAAGCCCTCCTGGGAGCGGCCATGTCCTGGGGCGCCTTACTGGCGCATCACGGGCTTTACTCGCCGGGCATGATGATCATCGGGTATGTGGCAGTCGGTGCGGGATTCTTATTGGCTTGGCGAAATCTATTGAGGACATTGCTGCGCGAACCAGCGCACGAGGGGGGAGTCTTGTGGCGGACAGAAGTCTGGCCCTTTCAGTGGAAAATTGCTGTTACGTGGTTGTGCTCGTACTTTGCGATCCAGATTTTTACTCCAATACTCTTCGCCTACCGCGGTCCCGCAGAGGCCGGGCAATTCGGCGTGTCCCTCAGCATCACGACCTATCTCTCGGCTCTGGTGCTTACCTGGATGTCCACCAAGGCCACGCCTTTTGGACAAATGATTGCCCGCGGCGAATTTCAGCGGCTTAGAGGATTGTTTTTCCACACCCTGTGGCAATCGCTAGGCCTGCTGGTTGCCATAGCTTCCGCATGTGAACTGGCCGTGGTTGCGCTGCAAGGCCTGCTCCCGCGGCTGGCCGTTCGCATGGCCTCTCCCCAACTTTTTGCGCTCCTGCTGCTCACCTCCGTGAGCGCCTTCATCGTGCAAAGCATGGCGATTTACCTGCGATCCTTCAAGCGCGAGCCGCTTCTGGCGCAGTCGATCGTCGTCTCGGTTTCGACAGTCATCTTCGCATTGCTGGCGGCGAAGACCTGGGGCGTCGCGGGCGTATCCCTCAGCTACTTTGTCTGCACAGGCCTTATAGGTCTTATTTCCGGAATCGTAATCTTCCGTCGCACTCCGCACGACAATACTGATATGCCTGATACGCGTAGGTATAAAAGATCCGGTATCACCGAAATGCTTCGCCGCGTATGTAGGGCAGTTGACTTTCTTGCTCTTCTAACGGTGCTTCGTGCGCGTAAGAGGCTTCCGCCTTTCCGTGAGTTGCGCAAGATGTCCTTTGTTGAATTGGGTCCGGGCCCTATGCGAATGGCTGTATTCAAGCGCTTTTTCTTTCGACGGGTATTCTTTATCGACCAATCTGATTTCGGCATCCCTGATCGAGAACTCCGGATTGTTGACCTTGAGGAATGCCGATGTGCCGAGCAGATTGTCGATGTCTGTGACATTTCGCCGGCAGAACATGGCTTATTTTTGTTTGCCGACCATTGCATTGAACATCTGACGCCGGAAACTGTCACAGGGCTTCTGGGTTCGTTGGCACATCATAAATTCACAGCTTGCCTTCGCGTTCCCAATCTTGAGTCTTCAGTGGGGAGGCGAAATTTCGCCGCAGATCCCACACACCGCTCTTCCTTTGATGAGGGGCTTCGGCGCTGCTTGAACAATTTTGGTTTCATTATCTCCCCATGGGTTCGCTGGTATCGATTCAGCATGCTCGTGAAATTGCTGTTTACTCATTTACCGCCCATGAGTCTAGCTGAGGAAATTATTGTCAGCGGAAATTTCTCTCGACTTGTGTAGGGCCTTACGTGGAGGACTAAATGCTCTCGAAGGTACTTCGTCTTGGGCGTTTCACCAAATATCTGCCGTATGTTCGTGGGCTAGGGGTGCTCCGCGATATTTATGAAGCAGTCCTGCCCAAGGGCGACCTACAGTTTAGAGTAAATGACTTTGATGGCGACCTAAGAATAGACATCGACGTTCGAGAAACCATCGGCATTAATATCTGGCACCGGCCCAAATTCTTCGAAAAGCACGAACGCAAGTTATTTTGCGCGGCAATTACGGCGGGGAGTGTGGTTTTGGACGTTGGAGCGAACGTGGGCATCTACACGTTGCTGGCAGCAAAACGTGGAGCCAGAGTGTTTGCTATAGAAGCTGACCCCCAGAATGTCGAACCTCTACGGCATCATGTACACCTTAACGGGTTTGATGATCGCGTCACGATCTTTCATATGGCGGCCACCGATAAGGAAGGTGCAGTTACGCTCTTCCGCAGCCACGGAAACTCGGGAAATTCCAATCTCTTCGATGGGATCGATTCCGTACTTGTTCCAGGTAACACAATCGATTCGCTTAAACTTCCGCCGATTGATGTCTGCAAGATGGACATCCAAGGGGCTGAAGTGATGGCGCTCTTGGGAATGGACGCGACCATGAGGCGGTCACCCAATATGGAGATACTGATCGAGTACTGCAAATCCTTAGGCCAAACGGATGGATTAATGGAATTCATTTGTACACGATTTGCGTCAGTGTACGCGATTCGAATGCCGCCATTCCGCCCCAAAGGCCCCCTAACAGCCAGTCAGAGACTACCAGCTTTCTGTAACTTGTGGGCCTCTAATTGCCACGCGCTTCACGGAGCCATGCGATCTTAGGGAGAGTGATACATGAAGATGGAAGCTCCGTCGAAGGTATTGATCACCGGTGGACGCGAAGTTGGGGGCGTGAGCAGTTTTGCAGAAGGATTGCACGAAGGCTTCGCCGATCTGGGAATTCCGTCGGAAGTCATTCTCCCCTCCCGTATTCTGTGGCGATGGCGCGACCTACGTGACCCCAAAGTACTGAAAATTCTGAGCACGACTGCCGTGTATGCTGCGCCGTTTGCTCGACGGGCGATTTGTATGGCTCATGGCATTCCGAGGGCGCATCGGCGCGGAGGGCTGCGAATGCTCGCCGTTCTGGGGACATGGAAACTCGCCAACGTCTGCTCCGGGACACAGCTCGTCTCGGTATCCATGTACACAGCCGTTCACCTCGAAGCCCTTTTCAACCTGAGAAGCGACGGCGTCATTCGAAATCCTGTGAAGCCGATCTTCCTGGAGCCTCTAGTAGAACCCGAACAAGTAAGACGTTATATAACATTTGCGGGAAGGCTGGACTCTTGTAAGAATCTGCATCGCCTCTTGCCCTCCATCGGCGACCTGCTCGACGAGACTCCGGGCTTGCGCGTCTGCATTATCGGCGAAGGCGCACAAAGAGAAGAGCTGGAGGACGCCGTTAAGGGAGATTCTCGGTTTGAGTTCAAAGGCTACGTGGACGACCTCGGTCTGCGGACGTGGCTCCGCCGCACCAAAGTGTTTGTGTCCGGGAACGAGACGGAGGGACTGGGTATCGCCTACCTCGAAGCCCTCAGTCAAAGTTGTGCCGTTGTCATGCCCGCCTCAGGAGGCGGACTTGAGGTGGCGCTAGACCAAATCGGCAGGTCCGTTCATCTGCTCCCCTTGTCGTTTGCCCGCACCGAGGTTCTGTCCGTCCTGCGGCGTTCGTTGGCCTCACCTTGTGCCCCAATTCCCATGACAACATACAGCGCCGCAGAAGTGGCCAAAGCCTACTTGCAAGTTGATTCGCGTTTTGCCTTAAACGGCAAATTTGCGGGCTACAAAATGCACCGAGTTAGGGACGAAAGCGCATGACATTGGCAAGCGACGCCACCAAAAAGATAAGAAGGCTATTCCTAGGCGCATTTATAGTCGCGTGTGGGTTGTTTTGGTGGCTTCCCAGCATCCTCTTTCGCTTTGTTCTGCACGTGCACGACCCGGTGCGGAATTGGGCATTGTGGGTCAGTCTGCTTGGAGTAATCACCTTCGCAGGCGGTTATCTATTGTCCCCCGTGCGGTTCAAAAGCACACTTCCACTGCACCTGATCGACGCGTGTGAGACACTCGCCTACAAAGTGACGCTGTGGATTGCTTGTCCCGCAATTGTCCTGGCGGCCCAGTTTTGTTATTCACGGTCCGGCGTGGATTATGGTCAAGGCGAAGGTTTGTCCTTGGTTCACCAGGCAGTGCTCTATAGCCATATGTTTTTTGGCTTCCTGTTCCTGGGCGCTGCCAAGACAATCCCGCAAGACCGGCGCCGGATCATAATCGTCTCTATCCTTGTCATTCTTCCGCGGTTCATTATTTCTCTGCGCTGGGGGCGCTTCTTCCTCGCACAGGCGATTGTGCCCATTGTTTTCATTGCCCTGGCGCGCGGATGGATGCGCCTGTCTGGAAAGCGCATTCTCCAACTTGGCGTCCTGGCGACTTTTATTCTGTTCGTTCCCGCGTTCACGCGTGGTGACAAATTTCTTGGCCTGGATGCGACCGGATTCTAACCGTCAATGAGCCGTCCACCGAAGGCACGCTGAGCGGTACAGGCGCGAATTACTTGCTGGAGCTCTATCTGACCGGAGGAATCGGAGCAATCATTCTCGGTTCAGTGTTCTTTGGCTTCAGTAGCCGATGCTTTATCCAGTGGATCAGCCAACGATCACTTTTCGCCGGAATCTGGGCTGAGTGCTTGTCGCGCGTGCTCTTCGCTCCTCGCGGTACTCTCGGCTACGTATACGAGAGGATTCCCAGTCTAGTGATCGCTACGTTGATCATCGTCGGCCTCGCGTGGATCGCGTCCGCTCAGGCTCGTTCTTTTTTGCACGATTCTCGCGCCAATACTCGGACAAACCCTTTGGCAAGCTGCTGATGTGATAAAACTTTTGCAAGCCCAGAAACGCAAACATGCGATGGCAAATTAAAGCTGCGTTAATGGATTTCTTTTCTGCGTGTCCCGGCGGGGAGCGTCTTCATTACTGGACGCAGCGCAACGTCACCAAAAGCCTCCCGAGAAGTGAACAGGAGTTCAGATACAAGTTCGGTCATGCCAAGAGCCACGTAGAAGCGCTGAAGCGCTATGGACGTAAATCCATTTCCGACTCGCAGTTTTATGAGTTCGGGGCCGGTTGGGATTTCGCGATTGCGTTCTGTCTCTGCGCTTTGGGCGTCAAGTCGCAGATCCTTGTTGACCTTTTTGAGCTGGCGCACGTTGACCTGCTCAACGACGCCCTGGAAAAGATAAAGCGTCTCAACGAGGAAACAGGGACCGCGTCCATAGAAGCGCAGCCTGTCCCTAAACTGGAAAGGGATGCCTGGGTCCCTCTTCTCGAGCAGCGGTATGGGATCCGATACGTGGCTCCGTGTGATGCGCGCTCCACAGGTTTGCACGATGAAAGCGTCGATTGCATCACCTCCACGGATACGCTTGAGCACATACCGCAAGAGGACATTCGTCTGATCCTGAAGGAGTGCCACCGCATATTGCGAGACGACGGAGTCTTGAGTTTTGTGATCGACTATCGAGACCACTATTCGTATTGCGACCAGCGCATCGCGGCACACAACTTCCTGCGCTATTCCCGAAATGCCTGGAAATGGTTCAATCCCCGCTTTCACTTCCAAAATCGGCTTCGTCACAAGGATTACATCAGCTTAGCTGAGGAGCAGGGGTTTGAGGTGGTTGAGGAAAACTGCGAAGCGGTTTTAGCGAAGGATGTTGCCGACCTGGAGCTAATCAACTTAGCTGCTCCGTTTAACGCAGGCTACCTTCTGGAGGAGTTGGCGGTTCGAAGAGGACATCTTGTTCTCCGGCCCGCTGCAGTCTGAAACCGCTGATTCCTGGCTCGTGAGCTAATGGCGTATCCACGCGTATTTCACTGAAGCAATCCCAGCCAATGAAATTGTCCGTGTTGATGTCCGTGTACCACAAGGAATCGCCTGAGTTCCTGCGGCAGTCCTTAGATAGTGTGATTAAGCAAACGGTGAAGACGGATGAAGTGGTGATTGTCAAAGACGGTGCGCTAGGAAATGAACTCGATGCGACCATCGCTTCCACTGAGGAAAAGCTGCCCCTAGTGACCGTGCAACTTAAGCAGAACTTGGGTCTCGGGCTCGCGTTGCAGACAGGCTTAAACCGGTGCAATGGTGAACTTATCGCCCGCATGGATTCTGACGACATCTGCGTTCCTGACCGGTTCGAAAAACAACTGCCGTTTCTTGAGCAGCATCCGGAAGTGGACGTGGTGGGCGGCGCCATCGCCGAGTTTCACAGCGACTGCACGAAAATTGAATCTGTCCGGCGCATGCCGTCGACTGCCGAGCAACTCAACAGATTCGCGAGATTCAGAAACCCGCTAAACCACATGACGGTGATGTTTCGCAAAGCTTCGGTGCTTGCGGCGGGGAATTATCAACCGTACGCGGGATTTGAGGACTACGAACTGTGGGCAAGAATGCTGATGCGCGGGCAACGGTTTTGCAATCTTGACGATGTGTTGGTTTACGTGCGGTGTGGAAATGGCATGCAGCAGAGAAGGGGCGGCCTTCGTTATCTTGCGGAAGAAATCCGACTGCAGCGGCATTTCCTGAAAATCGGATTCCTGTCCAAGCCTCAGTTCCTGCTCAACCTTGTCACACGCGCTCCGGTCCGAATCGCTCCCTTGCCCTTGAGATCGGCTTTCTACCAGAAAATGTTGCGGCAGGTGCCGTGAGCCCATCCCGACGACTCTTTGTGCATGAAGTCTTAGCAGCAAAAAGTAAACTCCAATCGAGGTGGTAGTTTCCCATTGAAAATTAGGATAGCCTTTTTTCCACTTTCTATTTTGCTGCTTTGCGCGGGGGTTTCCCGGGCGCAGGAGCCAGACACCCAGGGTACGGCGCAAACGCCTGGCACCCAGGGCGGTCAGGATTGTGAAGCGTACCCGGAAGCGGCTGGGTGCCAGCGGAGCTCGAAGCCCGCACCTGGAACCAAGACGCCGACTCCTTCTATGGAGCAACCGCCGCCCACGACCAATCCGGCCAACTCCCCGGCCAACTCCCCGGTCAGCCCGGAGGCAGACGGCGACCGGGGCAGGGCTTCCACAGCCAAGGCTTTCGCCCCGCCGGAACCGCTCCCGCCCCCGACGGAGTTTCAACTCATGGTTGCCGATTCGGTCGGCAAAATGCTCCCCATCTATGGAGCTAGCCTGTTTCGCCAGCCCCCCAGCACCTTTGCTCCCCTGCAAAACGTGCCGGTTCCGGCGGACTACGTGATTGGACCGGGCGACGAACTGTTCATTCGGCTTTGGGGACAACTCAACGTCGAACTGCGCGTCACGGTCGACCGCAACGGCCAAGTCTTCATTCCCAAAGTCGGCGCAATCTCGGTTGCCGGAGTGCACGCCTCTCAGCTCGACGCCCATTTTCGCCTGCAAATCGAGCGTATTTACCGGAATTTCGATCTCACCGTCACTCTCGGGCAACTGCGCTCGATTGACGTTTTCTTTGTGGGCGAGGCGCTCCGCCCCGGGAGCTACACGATCAGTTCTCTGAGCACGCTGGTGAACGCCATCTTTGCCGCGGGCGGACCTGCGCCGCAAGGCTCCATGCGGCACATTCAACTCAAACGCGGTGGACAACTCATTACCGAATTTGATTTGTACGATCTCCTGTTGAAGGGCGATAAATCGAAGGACGTGGCGCTGCTGCCTGGCGATGTGATTTTTATCCCGCCGGCTGGACCGCAGGTGGCAATTGCGGGAAGCGTGAACACGCCGTCGATCTACGAACTGAAGGACGCACAGACGAGTTTGGGAGAAGCGATCGAGCTCGCCGGCGGACTGAACACCGTGGCGGACGGCGGCAAAGTGACCGTCGAACGGATCGACCGGCGACAAACGCGCAGCGTGAGGGGGTTTTCCCTGGATGCCACGGGAGCGCGGGAGGCGGTGAAGGACGGAGACATCGTGTGCGTGTTGTCCATCGTGCCGCGCTTCGAAAGTGCCGTAACCTTGCGCGGCAATGTTGCCAACCCAGGCCGCTATCCCTGGCATGCGGGCATGAAAATCCGCGACCTGCTGCCCAACAAAGAAATGTTGCTGACGCGAAACTACTGGCAGTCGCAGAACGCCCTGGTTACCGGCGCCGGCACTCAATATGAGAAACCACGGCGGAGCAAAGCCGATCAGGAAACTTTGCGCACGGACGTAAAGCTCAACGCGCCGGAAATCAATTGGGAGTATGCGGTGATTCAACGCCTGAATCCGGTTGATTTGTCCACCACGCTGATTCCCTTTTCCCTGGGCAAAGTGGTCCTGGAGGGCGACGAGGGCAGCAACCTTGGTCTGCAGGCCGGGGACGTGGTGACCATTTTTTCGCAACACGATATTTCCGTGCCGATCAAGCAGCAGACCAGGTTCGTTCGAGTGGAAGGCGAGGTTCGCGTGCCGGGTGTGTACAGAATCGAGCAAGGCGAAACGCTGCGCGATCTTCTGGAACGCGCCGGAAGCTTTACGGAGAACGCCAATCCGTTTGGGATGCAATTTACACGCGAGTCGGCGCGGCTGGAACAGCAAGCGTCCCTAAACAAAATCGTGGCCGAGGTGGAAGCGGAGATCCAAGAGAAGTCAATCGCGAATACGAGATCCAATCCGGAGAACGCCGCAGCCATTGCCGCCCAGGCGGAATCGCAACGAGGCTTGCTGGAACAGTTGCGCTCTGTGAAGGCGACCGGCCGGATTGTTCTGCGGCTGAAGCCCGGCGACACCAGCCTTGCGGCGGTTCCACCGGTTGCGCTGGAAGACTCGGATCGCTTGCTCGTTCCGGCGCGCAGCCAGGTGGTCAGTGTCGTCGGGTCGGTCTTCAATCAAAGTTCCTTCCTGTATAAAAAAGGCGCAACTGTGGGTGATTACATTCGTGCCGCCGGCAACGGCAATGCCGCTGCCGATCTCAAGCATGCGCTCCTGGTGCGGGCTGACGGTTCGGTCATCGGCCGCACTTCGGTCTTCAAGCGTTTTGGAGAAAGGTTTGAATCCATTCGCGTGCTGCCGGGCGACGCCATCGTAATTCCCGTGAAGTTGCAATCCGGAGGATTTTCGAAAGCGCTGCGCGATTGGATGCTCGTTGGTTCGCAGGCGGCCATCGCCGCTGCAGTAATTGCAGTCCACTAAAAAATCAAATTCGGCGCTTCACTCTTTTTGAAAGCCTCTCTGTAGAAACTTCGGGTCTTTCGCGAAACATTTTTGCCTCCCCCTCCCCGTCCTATGCCCCGGCCGTTGGCATGGGAAACGTTTTCATCACTCCAGAACGGCAGAATTCGCACTGCGATGGCAAATCTAAACGTTAAGGAAGGTCCATGTTAGGCACAAAACAGCAGAGGCAAGAGGCAACACAGGAAAGCCGTCGCCATAAGTATATAGGGAATGAGGTTGCGCATCGTTACTCGCCGCAATTTGACCCATTTACGATTCCGCTGGCAACTGCCGGAAGCGGCTCCTGGAGCTTGTCGTTTGCGAAACGATTCATGGATGTCGGAGTTTCCCTTGTAGTGCTCGCTGTGGGTTTCCTTCCGGGAATCCTGCTCTACGCGCTGATTCGCGCTAGTTCGCGCGGACCGGGATTTTTCCGGCAGCAGCGGGTCGGGTATCGTGGCCGTCCCTTTACGCTGTACAAATTTCGCACCATGGAAGTCACAAACGATGGCGCGGGGCCGGGCGTAACCCGGGACGGAGACCCGCGAGTGACCGTGATAGGCAAACTGCTGCGGAAATTGAAGATGGACGAGTTGCCGCAATTTTACAACGTGCTCCGCGGAGAAATGAGCCTCGTCGGGCCGCGCCCCAAGCTTTCAAAATACGCGGCAAGGACGGATACCTTTTACCCGCCCGGCATCACCGGGTTTGCCACACTCGTGTTCCGAGGGGAAGAACAAATCCTGAAGCATGTTTCGCCCGAAGATCTGGACGGTTTTTACGAGAGGCGAATTAAGCCGCTGAAGGCCAGGGCGGATTTCCAGTACATGAAGAGGGCGACGTTTTTTTCGGATATGCGTATTTTGTTCCTCACGGCCTTTGCCTCGCTTGTTCCTTCCGCAAGCCGCCGCAAATACAGCCGCGTCCGGCATTGGTCCGCTCTGGTTGCTGGCCGGAAAGCTCGCCGCAACTCGCTGCTCAACATTGAATTCGAATGAGACAACAAAACTGTAAACTGTTCTTGGCGGTGGGGTTTGCGTTGGCAACTGCCGCCGCACAAGGCAGATCGCAAGAAACGCCGGCGCAACCTCCGCTAACCGCCTCTTCGCCCGAAGCCGATGGCGCCCCTCAGGAAGGAAGATCCTCATTCGATAAGCATGTGGGATCGCCTTATGTGCAACTGGATAGCTGGATTTATCCGGCGCTCGAACGGCTTGCCGCCCTCGGCTACATCCACTCCCAATTTAGCGATATGCGCCCATGGACCCGGCTGGAGTGTACGCGCATGGTGCAGGAGGCTGGGCAAGGACTGGGCATCGACCCGGGAGCCTCGTCGGAGGCACAGCGCTTCTACGCGGGATTAAAGAAAGAATTTCAACAATTATGGCCGGCCCTATCAGGAAGGATTTAATAGCTATGATGGCTTCTCCGCCTATGCCACAGCGGGTCGGTTCGCGGTCTACGTTCGCGGAGAGTTTCAGCATGCGCCCTCCGCGCCCGCGTATCCACTCTCGGTTCGCCAGGTAATCGCCACGGTTGACGATAATCCGCTGCAACCAGCAACGCCATTTGCCGCCCAAAACCAGTTTCGCTTGCTGGATACCTATGTAGCCGCCAACGTGGCAGGCTGGAATCTGGCTTTCGGCAAGCAGAGCTTATGGTGGGCTCCGAACCAGGGCGGCGCACTGCTCTTCAGCAACAATGCCGAACCAATCTACATGGCGCGCGTGAGCCGCATCGCGCCCTTTCAACTGCCTTGGATTTTTCGTTTACTGGGCCCGATGAAATGGGATTTGTTTTATGGAAAGCTTTCGGGCAATCAATATCCCCCGGGGGCGCTGATCCATGGTGAAAAGATCAGCTTTAAGCCAACCCGCAACCTGGAACTTAGCTTTTCACGCACCGCGGAATTTGGCGGCGTGGGCCGCCCGATCACGCTAGGTGCGCTTTATCATAGTTATTTCAGTTTTCAGTCATCGGTAGGCTATCCGGCCTCGCAGAATCCGGGCGAACGCAACGGGGGTTTCGATTTTTCTTACCGGATTCCAGGGCTTCGAAATTGGATGACCCTATACGGCGACCTGATGTCACGGGACGATCCAAATCCGCTCGACGCCCCTCGACGCGCATCCTGGAATCCCGGGCTATATCTGGCTTGGATACCCTATGTGCCGCGGCTTGATTTCCGGATCGAAGCGGTAAACACCGATCCTCCTTCCTCCCCAATCCGTAACGGACAGTTTGACTATTGGGAAGGCTACTATCACGACCTGTACACGAACAAAAACAATCTCCTCGGCGATTGGATCGGACGAGAGGGGACAGGCTTCCAGGCCTGGAGCACATATTGGTTCAGCCCTCAGAACACCATACAGTTCGGCTATCGTCACGCAAAGGTAGACGGGCAGTTCATTCCCGCTGGCGAGACGCTGAACGACGGCTCGCTGTCGTTAAATTGGCGGGTGCGCGAAAACGTGCAGTTCCGTGCCTTCCTTCAGTATGAAAAGTGGTTTGCGCCTATCTTGGCTGCACAGCCGCAAACGAATTGGACATCCTCCGTCGAGATTACCTTCTGTCCTGGATCGCTGAAGCGATGACAGCGTCATCCTCAGGAGCGTTTTCGCTGGATGCCATTCTTTTCGGCTATTGGCGGGATTCATGGAAGAGGTAGGGTCGTCAAGCAACCACAGTCTACTCGGGTCAAAGAGCCGACAGTGTGATGCAATCAAGTGGGTACTGGGACGGCATCCGTCCTGCAACGCGACTGCCTAGGCAAAACGGATTGAAAACCCCAATAGGGGGTGTCGAGCTGATTCCTAAACCTTCGGTGTCTCGCAGGACACGGCTCACAGACGAATGAACTCCACTCGCAAGTGGTTCTCTTAAGCAGCGTTCCGTTTTGCAGCTACTGTGTCTCCTCTGCTGTGAATTGATTTGGCATTTAACTTGTAAACATTTAGATCAGATTCAAGCCACGGACGCCCGCTGGATTTCGAACCGGAAGTTTATGCGGGGAATCTTGAGTACATTGCGGTCCCCTGCAATCACTCGATGAGTTTCGCGGGATCACAGGAAGAGCGTGGTACACACCGAGGTACACAATAGCGATGTCTACGCCTGTCTTGCAATGACTTAGGATGCCGTCCGTGCTCTTGTAAGTCCTTGCAAATACTTATGAATCGCTCACTGTCACGGCAGAGGTCGCGAGTTCGAGTCTCGTCGTCCCCGCCATTCTTTTCAGGCATTTGCGGAAAGTTTGGCTCCCCCGAGTAGGAACAAGAAGCAACGGAAGCAGAATCACTTCCCACCTCCCGCGGTAACTATTCCTTGGCTTCTTTTATTTTGTGCAGGCGGTCGACAGCCAGATTTGTGAGTGTTTCCCTTTTTCCAGAGGGCCAGGCGATTTCGACGCGGTCAACTCGGTCGTGATTGCCGAGGCCGAAATGAATCCGCAGGTCGGGCTGGGAAAGATAGCTGCCGCCGCT
>WNFC01025199.1_pt1 | contig 13093 bp, 14 predicted proteins | sample 5400541 | NCBI WGS metagenome assembly WNFC01 (sample SAMN13153342, study PRJNA577476) | soil metagenome | isolation source: 120 cm saprolite under Douglas fir tree site 2 hole 2 replicate 1 | place: USA:California | collected 2015-04-18
TTCCTCCGAAGGTATCTCTGTCCACAGTCGACGGCGGCTCCGTTTCTCTGGTAAGCGGAGACGAGGAAAAGACAGCCAGCTCTCAGGATCGGTCCTCACAAGCACGCCTTCTACCCCACGTCGACTTTTCTTTGGAAGCCTTCACAGAATCAATGGGTAAGCTCGCGACACAACCCCTAGATCGACGTCTATCGTCGGGCTCAGGGAAGCGGATGAGCTACATTACAGAATTGAGAAGCAAGCGGGACGTTTCAGACAGCGCGAGCTTTATCACCGTGGATGAGATCACCGCGGAAGTAGAAAGCCGGCGAGAAAGCGGTGACGTGGACAATGGCTGGACGACCATCAATGCAGAAGGTGACGAGGAACACGCGCCTGCTGCTCCCGTGGACGTTCCCCCGGAGAGCGTCGGGGAAGACGATGATGACGAAATCGATCTCGAAGGGGATATGTCCGATGGGACAGATGAAGAAGACGATGAAACAGGGCGCGCTATCGCATCAGGAGGTAAGCACACCACTTTTCTTGCACGTGGTTTGTACCGACGGACGCGCCCAGGGATTAAATGGATCAAAGGCGCCTTGATCGGTGCTGGTTCTTTCGGGAAGGTTTACCTTGGCATGGACGCCACAAACGGACTGCTTATGGCGGTGAAACAAGTAGAAGTCCCTACAGGAGCATCTGACGAGCGAAAGTCGGCGATGATCGATGCCTTGGAGCGGGAGATTGAACTGCTGAAAGACCTCCAGCACGTGAATATCGTCCAATACCTTTGTGCGTCTTTTGTTGGCTTGCAGTTTCTCCACGCTCGCTCATAAACGACGATGCTAGATTCATCTTCCGACGAACAGTACTTCAACATCTTCTTGGAATATGTTCCAGGCGGTTCCGTCGCTGCGCTGCTGCGAAACTACGGTGCCTTCGAAGAGCCTCTTGTCCGCAACTTTGTTCGCCAAATTCTGGAGGGATTGAACTATGTCCACGAGCGAGGCATCGTCCATCGTGACATCAAGGGTGCGAACGTCCTGGTGGACAACAAGGGCGGCATCAAAATCTCCGACTTCGGTATCTCGAAAAAATTGGAAGATAGTGCGTCCTATGAAACTCATTCATCAGCGCATGGGCTAACTGAGGACGTTTTATCAGACCTCATGCCAGGGAATCGTCTGCATCGTCCTTCGCTCCAGGGCTCTGTCTATTGGATGGCTCCCGAGGTCGTCAAACAGGTCGCATACACGAAGAAGGCCGACATATGGAGCGTTGGGTGCTTGATCGTCGAGATGCTCACAGGAGAGCATCCTTGGGCTCAGCTCAACCAGATGCAGGCCATCTTCAAGGTATTCGCGTCATTCGACCCTCTTTTCTCGGTGACTGACGTCTCGTGTGTAGATCGGTTCTTTAGGCGCGAAGCCCCCGATCCCCTCTGACATCTCGACCGATGCCCAAAATTTCTTGAACTTGTGCTTTGAGCTCGACCATGAAATTCGACCATCTGCAGGAGATCTACTGGTACATGCTTGGTTGAAGAAAAAGGCTGGCTCGAAAGGGTCGAAGTTCAAGGACGCTCCTTCATAATAAGCGACATCAAAGTGTCTATGCTATCTTTGTTTTCTTGCTGTCAAAACATCGGCGTCGCCCCATTCACATTATTGACGCCCTGTCATGCCCCGTCACATCATGTACTTATATTATATGCTACCACCCATCATCTTGACTACTATAGGGAATTTGTCATCACTAGATATCGCAATCTACTACGATATGGTCATTCGTCCTTGTCGGGTCGTTTTCTTTTTATACCACTTTCTGCCTTCGTGGCTGGACCCCAGTGTGGAGTAGGGTTTTGTTGGTAGCGCACTAGCTTAACTTTAGAAGACTGGGTTACCGTGAGAGGATGCGAAGTGAAATTAGCTTCAAAGCTGGAGAGGTGCGTGAGTGGGTATGTTATCACCTCGACAAAAAGAAATGGCTCTCTGGACCGGCATACCTTGGTTCCTTTTCCAACAAAATGCGGGCGGGAGAATTTGAAGGAATCTTTTCCATCTTCACGGGGTGTTTCTTCACCCAAGTCCGGTAGACGTCATGAAGATCCCGTCTTGTTGCCGTCGTCTTTAGCGATCCCGGTGCCGCGTGCGAACGGGAGACTTGGTGTCCGGCGTGGAGCAGAGCAGAGCTGAAAAAACAAACAAAAAACGAACGTCAGCCTGACGCAACGCGACGCCAGTGCTATCTATTAACTGACGCTACTTCGTCCAACGAGGGACATGTGCAATGGAAGAAACTTGCCACTCTTGAGGGTGTGAAGTAGAATGGTACGCTCAGTTCCTTTGTATCCCGGTGAGCGGTCGGGACCATGTCAATAAATAAAAAATGCGAAAGGCGTCCCCACCTCCTTCGCGACGGAGAGCATGCCCGTCATGCGTGTGGACGTCCCGTATTTATCTCCGTTACTTTCGAGATGCTCCAGGATCCGGCCCACAAATTGCGGCTCGTGTATCGGGCCATTCCACATCGGTCCTGCGACGTGCAGGGGAGATCCGCACTCTGGGCACTTTTCGGGCACCGGCGGGCCAACGTGTGTTTTGAATAAAACGTTGGTGTTGCCACTGCGATCATTGGTTTTTTCTGTCATTCTACCTAGCGGCTGTTCATGGAAGGACTGACAACCCGAGCAAATGTAATAGACAGATGTTTGGCTGCAGACACAGATGAAGAAGCGGTAATAATCCTTGCAGGAGTTGTCCACGAACCTGACAACTTTCTTGACTTCAATAGGTGCTGTCTGCACTCTCACGAACAACCGAACATAGAAATCGATTGACAGAGACAGAAGTGGTTGAATATATCGGCTATAGCGCGCGGCAGATGTCGAGATGGTGTGGAGAACTAATCGGAGAGCCTAAAACCCTTATCATGATCCGATAACAGGCCCAGTGCGCCAACGTACTGATTCATGAGAGTATTCCGCCTTGACTGAGACACCGCCGTAGTTGGAGTAGCTATGCCTTGCTTTTAACAGAATCACGTGGTACATTGTAATGCTAGGCCCACCATTTCTCTGGATAGTTGTTGGTGGCCAGGACGGAGAGGTCTGTACATGTCACGCATAAAAGGCCTGTATTACCCCGGTAAACTTGAGAGGGTAATTGACTTGGGTGGGAGGGCCAGCATACCTCCGTCTGCAATGCATTGGACAGCGGCATCAATGAAAGGGGCTGCAGTTCCGTATGGGTCCAGATCAACAACGTCAACCCGGTTGCGCTCAGGGGAATGAGAGTACATCAGAATGCTGGATACGATCATCCATCAGTCCCTCGGGTGGCGATCCAGGGTCAATACTCACCGCGCATCGCCTTCGTTGACCCGGACCTTTCCTGGGCGCCCGGCGGCCTCCATCCCCGGTCCGCTACCATCAGTGGCTGTGCCGCCCAGACCGTTCAGCTCGACATTTCGCGTCATTGCCGCTGTTGCCGACGGTGACAGGTCATTCGCTATCACATATCTGTAGAAATTGACGTAAGCACAGCCTGAGAGTCGTGGTGATGGAGAATGGCGGCCGACCTGACAAGAGGTATTTCTTTGGCGTAGCGGATTGAGCGGAGCCCGGTAGCAGACAGGGCCTCCAATATGACAAATTTGTGAGGTCGATACTACGAAAACAGACAAAGACGGTTCAGAAGGTACAGCATTGCGGGGCCGATCATTACCTCGGCTTCTTTTGCCCTAACAGAAGGGTCTGCGGTGGTATCACCCACGTCCTCAGTTTTTGTATCCACGTCTGGTGGTACTGGAGCACTAACGTCTGTGAGGGCATTGCGTTTAAGAGACGCGCAAGGCACTCACGTTTCTTGCTCAACACCCTCATCAACCTTGGGGCGTTTTACCCGTTTCTCAGTTTTCATGAGTCTCCTCTCCCGTGCCTGCCTCCATCGTTCTTCCTTGATCCTGTTCAGCTCCTCGCCCCAGACACGAATAGTGGCGACGCTGAGATCTCTATTGAACTCCTGTACAGGGTTGAGGAAAGCCTCATTGTTGGATGGCAGCAATATGTGGGACGTGTTCTCGGTATGGAGTGTGAAGCCATCGGGGACTGTGATAGAATTCGGAGAAGGGTTGGCCATATGGTCCGTACACCTCACTATTCTGTTCAGGCGAACGATACGGGGAAGAATCCTCCACCAAGCCAGCCTGAAGTCAGGGTGTTATGACACAGTAGGAAAGAACCGAGTTTACGTAATACAAGTCCATAGCCCAAAACATGCATAACTATCCATCGACGACCAAATGATAACCCAAGTCGAAAATCGAAAACTCGAAGCCGATGTAAATGCAGATACAGTACACGTCGAACCAGACCCGAGTTAATCGGTCCACTGATCAAAACCCAAACTCCTCAACCACAACATCAATCGATCCGCTTTTGTCGCCCATTCGAAGTCGCGAGGGATCAATCTGAGTCGCAACCGCCTTTCGGACGACAGCGTTCAATGTCGCTGGTCCACAGCCTTCAAAAAAAATCACTCTCAACAATTCAGCAACGAAATAAGAATAGGTCACTCACACGCAACAACGACACGGCCATCGGCCATGTTCACTTCTTCCCGCAAAATCATTTCGACCTTTGGCCGTCCGGGCCTCGCAAACTCTGCCATAACGTTAATGTCTCGCATCTCCTGTTCGCCGAGTTCAAGTTGCGGTTCCTCCATCGCTTCGCGCATCAAGGCCTGCATGCTGGACGCTTGAGAGACAAGGGAGACCGTCGACATTCGCTTGGATTGTCGGGATCCTGCCATATCATCCCCGTATCCCGACGTATCCCATCCAACAGGAGAGGACGCCCGTTGCATGGGCGGAGCAATAGATGATATAGATAGAAGCGAAGATCTGGCAGCTGCGTGACGCCTTCCAATGGGATCGGCGCTTGAAGTGGTAGAATCCGCCCGAGGGCGACCGGGTGGCGACTGTAGCTCTTGAATGGCCTCGGGAACTGTTGGTAGGTCGGATAGCGTCCCTGACTTCGAATCAAATGCTTCCGAGGCCCGTTTCGATCTGCGCATTGTTTTCCTCTTACGCGTAATCGCTCGTCGTATCGTACCTTCTTTCCTGACCGTACGATTGAGAGTATTTTCGCCGCGTACCCGGTCGTCATTGTCTCCATCGAAGTTGGTAAGATCTAGCTGATGCTCTTCGTGGCCTAGTTCTCCGTTCTCAGTATAATCTCCCATATAGTAACTTAGATCAACATAATCGTCGTCCGGCATTTGTGCATCGAGGATGTCAGTTTGGTCAAGTGGAACGCCCGTTACTTCAACTGTTGGTTGAGCTGGCGAGAACGACGTATCGGGGGTCCCAGGCCGCATCAGACTGGTGGCCTCGTCGTTAGATTCCAGGGGTTGAGGAACGGGAGGATTGTAGTTTGTCACAAAAAGGTCGAGTTGTAGTGAGTCTTGTGGAACAAGTGATTGACACCGATATAGAACGCTTGCGCACCACTGCATATGAGCTGCGTAGGTCATTGATAAATCGCACTTTCAATAGCGCACGAACAGGCATGAACTCACCGAAATCCCGTAAGATCCATACAAATCGGATTCGTTGTGCGGCGAAGCTCTTTTTTCCCTCCAAAGTGCCACCTAAAGATCGGCCGTCCCTTCCAGCCATGCAGAGGCAAAGATATTCGAGGACAGAAATTGCAAATGACGCCCCCGATCCACCACAGACAATCACAGCAGTTGAATACACGCCCCAATCCGTCCGGACCGGAGACCCAAACGGGCCGTCGACCCAGGCCCTCAAAAGCACGCCAGTCGTTGGTAAGGTTGTTCCCTCCGGAACTTCCCCTGCTGGGTGTCGTCGTCCGTGAGAGAGGAGCCCGACTACTGTCGTCCATAGGTCCTTGGTCCAACCGTTTTTCGCGCGGATAAGAAACACGATCATTCGGCCATCATTCCCTGTTTTCTGTTTGTCACAGACCGATGCACAAGTAAATGGGTGGGTGGCGATTTTTGACAAGGATGGGATGCAAATGAAAAAGTGCTGGCCTGGGGCCCAGGTCAGGTGGCCAGGGGTTATAATGCGTAATCGTATAGTACGACCCGAAAGAAGCTCTGCATGGGCATAACCAGGGGGGATGGAAAATGAGGTCGGACCAGGGGGTAGGAGCGAATGAGTGGACGAGGAGAGGCGGTGGTGGCGATAAAACGGAAGCTTTGAGGGCGCAGTTTGCGAAGAACGGAATGGGGTTCGCGAGTTGACCGATTCAACGTCGGGGAAAAGGGAATTCATTTCCCAGCCTTGGCCCTGCGCAGGAAGCGTCTGGTGGGCCGAAGCAATGCGATAGTGGGAGATGCGGCGGCTACCCAGGAAACCATTAAGAAATAGCCAGTATACTGCCCGCCAGCTTCTCTCTCCTACCCATATCAAGAGGGCTAGCCAACACCACCCCCACAAAGGTGGGTGATGGAGCGCTGACATTACGATGGTGGCGGGGACAAGGATAACGTGGAGAGCGTAGAACCTATCGTAGTACTTGTCTCGGATGGGTCCCAATGACAGCACAATAAGGAGCGTGAACAGAACAGCTCCAGAATGCTACATGCAACACTACCAGGCCCCAGATGAACCGCCCGATCCAACGGTGGAGCCATATGAGCTTGTCGGAATGTAGATTTGTGAACCAAGGTATGGCGAAAACTGCGAAAGGGGGCCGCTTGATAGCAAAGAGGACACAAAGCGGGAAAAGCGCGAAAGCTATGAGGCCTGCTCTGTTCCCGGAGCTCCACCAGGCTTTTTGGATGGTGTACTGGGGAATGAATGCGGCAACGTCTGGCTCCGGGGCACGGCGGAACACCCACAGCTGTTTTGCAGGAGCAATGTAGTCGGGTCCTAGGAATGTGAGTGCCAGGGATACAATTATAATGGAGATGAGAGTGATGAGTTGTGAGTTCGAGGGTAAGAGAAGCGGTTGCTTGTGGCGTTGACCGTTCTTCTTGGCTTGAGCCAAAGAATGTTTCTTGCGCCATGTCCGACGACGCAAGGTCCACTTGCTCCAGTAGGCACCGATAATCCCCCATCGCAGACCAAGAAGGTGGCATACTGCGAAAATGATCGTGACGAAACCTATTGCCAACCAGAGGAGGTAGGCATATCTCCAGGTTGTATGGCTGAGAGCGTGTATCTTTAGATATGCCGTGATCCATTCGATGTTATCATCAAAGGCAGGTGTGGTCGGATTGGGATTGGGCTGCTGAAGAGATGAGGGTTCTGGCGTCGACATTTTGGCCGAGGGGGTGGCAACCTTAGAGGCGCGAGGAGAGAAAAATGGACGATTTTTGAGTTAGCCAGGGTGGAGAATGTACCGGGGTCCGAAGTATTTATTATGCAACACTGTCACGGAAAAGGTCAAGCCTGCACCAAGCCGGGTGTCAGGTCAGCAGGGTCGTGTGGCTTGGCTCTGAATAGGTGTGCTACACAGCCAGATCCGATTCGAATCCTAATTCCGATCCGTGAGCGGGTGAATAGGTTCGGCACGTGCCGGACGAGCCGAGGTTGAAATTGACATTTTGACGTTGCGCGCCAAGTGCCTGCGGTGCCTAGACACTTCGAAAGTCCCTAAGTGCGACGGCAACGACTGGAATGGCATGGCATTCGGATAACACGAAGTGATCAACACTCGGGTCGATCTCCTCGTTGGCAAGGTGCAAAGAGCACTTGAGTAGAATGTCGTGTACATGCGGGCACAGGGTGGCATAGGGATGGCATGGGGGAATGCATCACGCACGTGCTGGAATCAGGTGTCGATCAACCAACAGCGGAGAACGGGTGGATCCGCCCGCCCGGGACAATGGGCCGCCCCTCTTTTCTGAACCATCAGACGCTCTTCACACAATAATCAAACGTGCCGTCAGTCGGATCCGCGGAACTCCAAATAATTAGCGGCTTGGATCTATCTATCCTCAGTCATTTCGATCCCATCATCGCCGTCAGTGGCAACAGCTTGCCATCCAAACCCAGGCGTCCTCGTTGGCTGTCCACTAATTCGTGACAGCAAAGAGGACAAAATTGCTGTAAAGGCGCAAAATTAGTTTCTCTCGTCGGGACAGAACACGTTGTGATACCCACGAAATCTACTTCGCAAGGGCATAGGGGAATCGTGTTGCGTAAGATAATACATGGGGATGCCCGCCAAGACGAATCCTGGGGTATTGTTTAGCACAGCCTGGACAAACCGGTGCTTTTCAACGGTAATCTTTTCAACGCACCGAGGACAGCCAACGCCTCTAGTGGCGCCGCAATGATTGGCATGTATAGGAGGAATAACGCGACCTATTAATAGTCGGTGTCCAGGTCAGCTGCCGTCCCAGAAAAGGGGCGAATAGCAAACACGCACAGCACAAAATATTAGGGGTGTCGTAATCCACGTTTTGTACGGTCTAGATGTCAAGCACTGTCACTGATTATCTCTCCCATAAGCGAATAGTTTGTACCTCTCCAACGTCGGCTCTTTAATTCTCAAAATCACGAGACCCAAGACCTTTGAAGAGATGTGTCATAGGTACAGAGCCCAGGTGAAAAGACGCACGGTAAGAAAATAGAACGCCCAGGATGCCACGACGGCGAAATTGATCAGAGAACGGAAGCCACCGCCTAGAATGATGAAAGCGATCGTGATGCCTGCCTGGAGAAGCATTGCATTCAGGGGTGTCTTCCTGGTTGGGTGCAACCGTCCAAACAGAGCGGGTAGATATCCTTCCTTACCCGCAACGTAAATCAAACGTCCTGTTGTAAAAAAAGAGCCTGATACCCGAGTTGCGGTGCCCATAACGTGAAGCGAAAACAATAACACACCATTCAATGCCCCGAAACATGAGAAGGCGACCATGAACGCGAAGATGGAACCCCCGACTGGGCCAAAAAGTGCACGGCCAAAGTCAAGAGCGACTGTGTTGCTCAAGCCTACAGTGCTCTATCGCAGCTTAACGCAACGAGGATGACCGACGGAAGAGCTGGATGCCCTACCTTATCAAGTACCACGAAATACGAGATATTAGCGAGGAGAAACAATAACTAAGGGCCAGGTTCAGATGTTATGGGTATCGACACTGATCGATAAACTCGAACCGTCACAGTGATCATACTGAAGTGTATGACTCGTGGAATGTTCCTTTCTGGTTCGGACATTTCACCTCCAACATAATTGGCTTGATCCCAACCGTCAAACGCCCAAAGACCTGAATAAAGAGCAAGAGCATACGCAGACGGGCTTGTGGATGTGCCGTCAAATATGGACGTTGTGAGCGAGGCAGTTGCACGACCCCTTACAAGTTGAATTAGACCAAGGAAGGTTATAGATATCTGAGAATTGTTAAAGATGGTCAAGGAAGAGAATGGGCCGATGCATACCAAGGAGAGAACCTAGGATGAAAGGAGTGAGTATAACTAATCCGAAAGTGCATATCGATGTCGTACCTTCACGCTTGTAAAGACAACGGCAATCCTAGTTCCCAGGCTCCGGGTGACAACGCACAAAAAGGTGATTAATGAAACAGCCACAATCGCTGTGACCTGAATGGCCCACTGTGGAACCACCTCATTTGGTGAAACGTCGCTGCGAGTGGCATGCCAAAACAATCTATTGAGGTATTCTGCAAATATGAGGCTGATGACAGCATTGGACCCTTAGGACATAGTGAATTAAGTCGCGATTTCGAGAAGGAGAAGGACAGTGGAAATACCAGGTTTCAAAGCAGATATAGCCGTCCAAGCGAACAGGTAGGACACAAGTGGTCCGTACGAGTAAGACAGGTATGCTTGAGCCCCGCCATTTAGTGGTATCGCGGATCCCAGCTCCGCGAAACTGCTTGCGCCCGTCCAACCCAGTAAACCAGACAATAACCATACGATGAGGCTAGCACCAACACTCCCGGTGTTTGCGACAACCACCCCTGGTGATGAGCTTTGAAGATTTCAGTAAATATACTCTCAGAGCGCGATGTTAACGACATTGACATACAAGATACCTGACCCGATCTACACAGGTAAATCGACCTTGTTTATAGAGAAAAGGTGCCCGGAACTCACCTGTAAGCCTACGACCAAGGCTACGCCTAAAGAAAAAAATGTCCTAACGATCAAAGTCTCGCGCGATGCAAGTTCCAGCGTACCATTGATTAACCCAATACTTTTCTCCCCACTGGCACTTCGAACTTCATCTGGCTCACTCACGCTTGCGCTCAATGGTAACAGGTCCCTTTCGAAGCGAAAGCTGGACCCGGACAGGGAACGGCCGTGCAGCCCTCTGGGAGTTGCTCCTTCGAGTAATTCCAGGGCGCTCAACGAGTCATCGGAATCATGGGAAGATCTCGAACGAAGTGGTGATAACTCCTCTTCTGCGGATCGCTGGGGCAGTCGTAAGTCGCTTGGAGATAGACTCATCAAGTTGGGGGATTTCAGTAGGCTTGTCAAGAGACGTGGCGTTTTTGTTAGGCGATTGTTAGGTGACGCGACGCGAGACCCGAGGTTCGTTTACTTACCATTTTAGTACATACAGCCTACAATGACCTCGCACCGCTCGCAGGCTATATGGACAAGGATCTCGAGGCGTACAAAGTTCGGTTCTATTTTAAAAACTGATATCTTCTCAAAACAGGAGAGGTAGTGCATTGGTGACAGTTGTCAAACATGGAATTGCACAAGAGTCCCCGCCATGCGAACACCACACACAAATTAGACTTTACAGAACTACTGGACTACTACTTTCATCTTCATGAAGAGCTCGTGCAACAATTTGATGAATTTCGATACAACGCTCTTGACATAGTTGCAGACCCTGACGTTCCTTTTGAATCAGTCGACGAACCGACGGAAACAATAATTTTTTGTTCACCTGTATTGCCTTGGCCGGCAATATGCGACCAGTCTGCCAAACATTTGTTGTCGAACCCAGTGCGGGTATACATGCGCATAGCAACATTCCCGTTGCCAGCTGAGCCTCTTCCTCTGTAGGATCCAACCAGACGTCCTCTCCAATGACAGCCTAACAGTCGACCTTGAGGAGGAGTACGAATGAAGGGGAGTTTGAGCTTACTCCGGCACATGATACGACCAAACCAAGCATCTCTATTCCAGCTTTCGCCAGTGAAGTAGATGCAGCGACTGTGGCAGCGGCAACGCAGCTCTCGATGCCGTCGCATTCGATGACTGTTATGGATATGTCTATGACTGACTTTGGTAGCAAGTCCAACCGCACACTAGGGGCTAGCGCTTGTTGAACAAGAGTAGCTATGGACCTGTCCTCCGCATCCTGCAAAATGATGAAATGAGGGTCATTGGAAAAGATTGCATGTATCTCACTCGAATCGGTACTCTCCGCACTAGTGATGAGAATGGTGTGAATTTGACTTCCACACTCAACTTCCCAACTTCATGGTATGCATAACTCTTTGACTGACGGGGACCGTATCTGAGTTAAGGCCCAGTTTAGCACTGCTGGTGAAGCATGGCCGTTGAAGGCGACCCACACTGCGCATGCGATTTTAGTGCGCTGTGTCTCGATATAAGCGGAGCCATTAGCTTGCTTTATAAGCCCTGTCTTCAGAACTGTCTATGGCACGTTCATTTAGTAAAGAGTTCGAAAGAAATAGCAGTGTGCCTCGCACACATAGGTCGAATCTCCTCAGCTCGTCTCATCCGGCGTGTCTGGCCTGGCTTCCAGCCCTTGTACAAGATGCCGGGCTCTTCACAGTCATCATCGAAAATAGGTTGAAAGCTCTCGTTTGGGCCGTTGACTCGTCTTCTGTCGAACCCGCTCTGCGCCATCAAAGTCGAGAAACGACAATTATTCCTGCAATTAATGTTCAAGTACGGCCGCAACTGTACGGTTACGTAATGAAACTATCTTTCTCTCTCTCCAAGGCCGCTAAGCCAGTTGGCGACGCTCCTTCACTCAAGCGTCCGGCCAACTTCGGAACGCTCGATGATGACATTGCCAGCGATGATGCACTCCCCTCTGCGCGTAATTGCAACGTGGGAAACAGTGATCTGGTGGCACAAAATATTCAATTGTCAAAATCAGCAAAGCAACGCATGGAGAAGGAACAGCAGGTCGATGCTACGGTCTATCAGTATGACGAAGTGTGGGATAGCATGCAAGATGCGAAAGCTAGACAGAAGGAAATCAAAGAGCGAGAATCCAAGGAAAGAAAGGTGTGTCACCTCCACGTAGTGCCCCAATAATGTGTTGACGTTTCTTTCAAAGCCTAAATACATCAGCAACCTATTGACATCGGCTGCCACTCGCAGATTGGACTATTTAAGAGCAGAAGAAAAAATGATTCAGAGAGAGAGAGAAGCAGAAGGTGATGAGTTTCGTGACAAAGATGCCTTCGTGACCCAAGCATATAAGGATCAGACGGCGGAGGTACGCAGGGCGGAAGAAGAAGAAAGGAGGCGAGAAGGTATGTACTACATGGCTACCGCCCTCGTCACTGTAGCTGATATGTGCTAGAACTCGAGAAGAAGCGTGGTTCATCTGGGGGTATGGCACACTTTTACCGGAAACTACTGGAGGAATCGGAGCAGCAGCATGAAGAAACGGTTGCGGCGACGCAGTCGACTTCGAGAACTGTCAAAGGGCCGCAGGGAACTACCCCTAATCTCACCATCGTCAGACCTCCCGAGTTTGCTCCGAAATCGGACGCGGAACTCGCCCGTCTTGCTCGCGAGCAGGGAAAAGACGTGGAACTGAACGAAGACAATCAGATTGTTGACAAGCGCGAACTTCTCTCTGCCGGTTTGAACTTATCGGCGCCAAACACGAGGAGAATCGGCCTTCATGCGCCAAAGAAGTCTGACGCCTCTTCTGTGGATGTCCATCGTGCGGCCGGATCCGCTGCCAGCCGAAAAGAGATTAACGAACGGCGAATGCGGGAAATCTCTGCCCAGTTTGAAGAGGAGCGAGAAAGAGTGGTGAAGGACAAGGAGCGGCAGGAAAGCGAAGCGACTGCCCGCCTGGTCTCCAGACGAAACAACGACGCGGACATTCAGAGGGCGCTGGAGCGATATCAACAGCGTAAACGCCGGAAGTTGGAGAAAA
>WNFC01006275.1_pt1 | contig 13092 bp, 16 predicted proteins | sample 5400541 | NCBI WGS metagenome assembly WNFC01 (sample SAMN13153342, study PRJNA577476) | soil metagenome | isolation source: 120 cm saprolite under Douglas fir tree site 2 hole 2 replicate 1 | place: USA:California | collected 2015-04-18
CGACGATAGCCCCGCGTTCACGGTTTGCCAGGCTGATCAGCGCGTTCATGCGCTGCTGCGTGGTGGCGGCATCGCTGATCAGTCGCTCATAGGGCAGCGCATCGCGATCCGGCAGGTACAGGACATCGCCGGAGCGCTCTGCCAGCACCTTGAGGATATCCGTCACCTGGCTGGCCTGCAGTTCATCGGCCACTACAACGAGAAGCGGCTGCTTGAGTGCTGAGGCGAGTGCTGCGATAGCGAAGGGGCGGGCAGCTTCGGTGATACCTGTAAGGGCTGGCAGTCCCTCGCCATCCTGGAGTTGTTGTACTAAGCGGCAAAAATCCGGTCTCTGTGTTAAGAGAGCAAGCAGTCCCTGTAATGTCAAGTATTCCTCACGACGTCGGTATGGTGTATTTCATGTATGGCTAATTCAGATTACTTATTCATTCCGCTGCTAGTGTAGCATAGCAGTAGCATTACTGTCGAGAGCCTAGATCTGACATGTGTGGTATTCTTATGAGGATAGGATGATTTACCCTGACGTGCTGTTAAGTCTCCAAAATGGAGAACACTGCAACAGAGTGATTGAAGGAGGAAGCTCCGTGTATCGAGCGTGTAGAGGGAGAGGATAGCTATGGAAATTCTGGCAGCCATCGCTGGCGTTGTTTTGATCATTGGAATCCTGATAGACAGTTTCGAGTCGATTGTCCTGCCGCGCAGGGTATCGCGGCGCTTCAGGCTGTCACGCTTTTTCTATATGGTGACCTGGCTGCAATGGTCGGCAATAGCGCGGAAGATGCGCCCTGGGAATCGACGTGAATATTATTTGAGTTACTTTGGCCCGCTCTCGCTCATTCTCTTGCTTGTTTTCTGGGTGGCAATCCTCGTCGTCGCCGTCGCGCTGCTGCAATGGGGACTGGACTCACCCATGAATGCGCCGGAGAAGCAGGCTACGTTTGGGACCTACTTGTACATGAGCGGGACGACATTCTTTACGCTCGGATTTGGCGATGTCACACCATTAACAGGGCTGGGGCGGTTCCTCGCCGTTGCGGAGGCTGGAATGGGCTTTCTCTTTCTCGCCCTCATTATTGGCTACGTCCCTGTGATCTACCAGGCGTTTTCGCGCAGAGAGGCTGAGATAACCCTCCTCGATGCGCGCGCCGGTTCACCACCAAGCGCATCAGAATTGTTGCGCAGGCATTACCGGGACCAGCATACAGAGGAACTGATCCAATTTCTGCGTGACTGGGAGAGATGGGGCTCGGAGCTGCTGGAGAGTCACCTCTCTTATCCAGTCCTTACCTATTATCGTTCCCAGCACGAACGCCAGTCCTGGCTGGGGGCGCTCACCACTATTCTGGATACCTGCGCATTACTGCTTGTTGGCCTGGAGGGTATTTCGACACCGACGATACGCTTCACGTTTGCAATAGCACGTCACGCGGCGGTTGACCTCGCTCAGATCTATGGAACGCCACCTATGGACTCCAAGCTCAATCGTCTCTCATCAGACGATTTTGTACGCATGCGCGACGCCCTCGCCGAAGTGGGGCTGCGACTGCGGCACGAGGAGGATGCTGAGAAGCGTCTCTACGAGATGCGACGGATGTACGAGCCGTTTGTCAACGCGTTGGCGGATCACCTGCTGTTGAACCTTCCTCCCTGGATTCCAGAGACAAAGACGGTCGACGACTGGCAGACGAGCGCCTGGGATCATTTCGCTGAATGGTCGCCTGAGAAACTCGATGAGATCACGCACATTATCACCGATCACAGGAAGAAGGTTCCTATGCGTCACGAACACGAGCACTCCCACGGGCAGCAAGGCGCACAGCCAGCCGTAGATGGCGGTGGGCGAGAGGCATCCTGAACGAGCTAGCAGGGCGATGGCAAGCATCGCCCCTACATTTCACGGCTTCCCGCTCAGTTCTATTAGAATGTCCGCCATGTTATTCGAGCGAGAGCAAGGCGACAGCTACGATGCCAAACGCCAGGCCGACGAACTGGGAGCGGGTCGCCTTTTCCTTGTAGACGAGCGATCCGATCAGCATAGCGAGGATCGCAGGAACGACAGAGAAGAGCACCGCGCCTTTACTGAGTTCCAGGCCGATACGGAGGCTGAAGATCCAGGGAAGTTCGCAGGCGATGAAGCTGAGCGAAGAGAACACTGCGAAGCGGTATCGCCCGCTCACCGCGAACTCTTTCCCCAGGACGTTCGCCGCCTGCTCAAAGACGAGAAACACCAGGAACAGGGCGAACCATGCAGGCAGTACCACGTCTCCATCCTTTCTGCTATCGGTGCTCTATGCAGGTACGGGGGGCAGGAACATCATTTGACTACTCCGCTGAAAGGAAGGCTATCGCGGCAATGCCCAGGGCCAGGCCGACGAGCTGATAGGGGCCAGCCTTTTCCTTGTAGACAAGCAGGCCGATCAATACAGCGCCAACAGCCGAGAGCACCGAAAAGAGCACAGCGCCTTTGCTCAGTTCCGCACCTGTACGCAGGCTGATGAGCCAGGCCGTGTTGGCCGCGATGAAGCCGAGGATGGAGAGGACGGCAAAAATGAGCTTCCCGTTCAAAGCGAATTGCTTCGCCAGGATGTCAGCGATCAGCTCAAAGACAACGAGCAACAAAAGAAAGTAAAGCCACCTGGGCGGTAACATGAGGTAGTCCTTTCAAGAATAGTGAAAGAGCATATCAGAGAAGGGAACTGGGGTGCATGACAGACCAGCACCGCATCAGTGAGATCGATGTTCTGCTGCCAGTATGCCACCGGGAGCGAGATCAGCGTGTAGAGGAGATAGAGGACATTACGAAGAAGTCCATATAAACAACCCTTCTCTCTGGATTGAGATCATTGTATGGATATGATAACACAGGGTGCCTGAAATAGCGACGTTCCTCAAGACAAGCTTTTTATAAGGCAGCGTGGGATTCCTGATCTTCTACTAGTCTCTGCGCAGAGACAGAAATGTTATGCCGCAAGCGTAGGCGGGTGTCCTCCCTGGACACCCGCTTTGACGCGTCTTCGAGGAGCGTTGCCTTCTAGTTTGAGTGAGCTTACCGAAGCTTGTTCCAGATCAACTTCCTGGAGCGAAATCAGCCCCTGCGGTCGTAAAGAGTATGTCAGAGAGAGGAGATCCATTGATATTCCAGCCAAAATTGACTCCCACGGAGATGCCCAGGCCAAAGAGAATCGTCAGAGGAGGTGTATTGGTCCAGGTATTGAAGGCATCAATTCCTGAGCTATGGTCTCCAGAATAGCCGATCATGGATATCGAGGTATTTGTGAGTACCTGGTAGGTTTATAATAGTACCCAAAAGCCGAGCGGGCCATCACGTTAAAATAGCCGCATCTAGAAAGGTACAAGCAGGTGAGGCCATCAAATAAGTATCTGCCGACCACGTGGTATGATCCGCGCGTGGAGGTGCGCCCTTCGCCGGTCCAGGGCACGGGTATGTTTGCTGCCCAGCCCATCCGCGAAGGGGAGATCGTCGTGATCATGGGTGGAACTGTGATGAGCGATGCGCAGTTTCGAGCGTTTATTGCGGCGGTGAGCAGATTTAATGCTGTGCAGATTGGTGAAGATGCGCACCTGGTTGATGTGCCCACGGCGCCAGGGGGCATGAATCATTCGTGCGATGCCAATTTGTGGCTGCACGACGAAGTGACGGTCGTTGCTAGGCGAGAGATTGCCGCAGGTGAGGAATTCACGCAGGATTACGCCCTGTACACCACCAGTCCTGATTGGGTGCTGTATCCCTGTCGCTGTGGGTCAGCAGCATGCCGGCAGCGTGTGACCGGCGCCGATTGGCAAAGGCAGGACGTGCAAGAACGCTATCGGGACCATTTCTCGCCCTTCATCAATGAACGTATCCGGGGGTGTTTCACAGGAAAGTTAGATTTGACGCAGCCTCGCATTGCATCAGATACTACTGAAACGGACTAGACTGAGATGGTTAGATCATTATGAGTCTATACCCATGCTTTTCTGAGGCCGAATTTTCCCGCCGCTACACGGCTGTACGGGCGGCAATGCGGGAAGCCGAGCTTTCAGCGCTTGTGCTGTACGGTACGGTCGGTTCGTACAACGAGGTGCAGTATCTCTCGAACTTCCCGGTGACGCGGGAGGCAATGCTGGTCTTTCCTCTGGACGGGGAGCCTACGCTATTGGTGCAGATGTTTAACCACGTTCCGAATGCGCGCCAGGTAGCCTGTATCCAGGATGTGCGCTGGGGCGGCCCGGATAGCGCGATCACCGCTGCCGAAAACTTGCAGGCGCGAGGGTTGGCGGAGAGAAGGATCGGCCTCGTGGGCATGCTGCCCTTCCAGCGCTATGCTGCCATGCAGCGTACACTTCCCCAGGCCACGTTGGTAGATTTCACGCAGCAGATGTCGAATCTCCGGTATATCAAGAGCGACGAGGAAATCGAGTTCCTGCGTAGAGGGGCCGAGTTCAGCGACCTGGCCATAGAGGCGCTTGAACGCGAGGCTCGTCCGGGCATCAGCGAGCATGAACTGGCCGCCATTGTCGAAGGGGCTTATTTGGGACTTGGCGGCAAGAACCACATTCACTACATGGCTGCCACACCCATGCAGAACCCCGGCGTTTGCGTTCCAGCGCAACACCACTCAAACCGTGTGCTCGAAAAGGGCGATGTGCTGATTACCGAGATCAGCGCGCACTACCACGGTTACCCCGGGCAGATCCTGCGCCCGTTCGCCATTGGCACGCCGCCCACAGCGCAATACCAGAGGATGTATGACGTGGCAGTCGAGGCCTTCAAGCGCGTCGCGGGGGTGATCCGCGATGGAGCAACGGTTGATGAGGTCCTGGAGGCGGCGGAGTACATCCACGCCGCCGGGTTCACTATATGTGACGACCTGGTGCATGGCTTCGGTGGGGGCTACCTGTCGCCTGTCCTGCGGACGAGGCGCACAAGCGCCAGGCCACCTCAGCCGTTCACTTTCCGGAGGAATATGACGGTGGTGATTCAACCCAATGTGATCACCGCAGATGAGCGCATGGGGGTGCAGGTGGGCGAGCTGGTGCGGGTGACCCACGGCGGCGTCGAGTCGCTGCATCGCTACCCGATGCGCTTTATCGAGTGTGGCAAGTAGCCAGGAGGGAGGTACCTACTCGGTTGTAACGTCCGTTCTCCAATGCCTGCAAGGGGCTACGTGCTGTATAGAAGCCCGTTCTCCGAGCATTACCTTGCAGATACATTGCATGATGCAAGTAAAAAAATAAACGCTGTTCCCTTCTTGATCACGGCTCACGCGGCTAGATCGTCTCAACTACCGTCCTCTGTCACCGATGCTGCGTGAGGAGGTCAAGCAGACGCTCTCGATCAGCATTGGTTCTCACGAGAATGACTTTCTCTTTATACTTCTCCAGATACTTGCGCGTGAACTTTGCTGTAGGAGGGACACCCGGAAGTTCACCCATCTCATACTTTTCAAGACGAATAAGCAAGAGATCAGCGTCAGGTGGTTCAACACTCTCTTCGTGCTCGGTAATATACGCTCTAATAGCCTTTACTGTATCAGGATTCGTTTTGTTTAAATAGTAACGGCGTGTATCTTTTAAGAAGTGAAAGAGGAGTTTTGTGGGATAAGGATTGGTACCCGCTAGACTCTTTGAGATATGACGACGAAGAATGCGCCATGCAACCACGGGCCAGGAGACCTCAAGTAACACGATGCAATCGGCTTGATAGAGCAACGGGTCTGTCCAAATGACGCCGATGTTTTCGGTAACCCATCCAGGCTGCTTAGCAAGTGCAAAGGCAGTGTCTATGTATTCCGCCATATCATTAAGTTTCCAGCCAATCTGATCGAGATCATAATGAGGGACATGAAACCTGGAAGATAAACACTCCCCCAGGGTGGTCTTCCCGCTGCCAGGCCCCCCAAGAATATGTATTTTGAGCATGGTGTTTCCTTTCATGCGTTTTTAACTTTTGCTTTGCCATTCCGCTTTCTCTCTTCACTAGCTGAACACTATGCTCTGCACATGTCTATAGGTCCTCACGCACAGATCACAGATAGACCTGCGAAGAGGAACCTCAGAGCAGTGTCGCTGAACGTCTATGAGTAGCAAAAGGAGGATAAAACATGGAATTGAGATGCCAGAAACGTGCGCAGAGGAACATTAGTGCCACGGTGAGGCAACTTCAGAAAAGAGGTTGGAATGGGAAGTTGAGAGGGCTGCCAACCTGGATGCAGAAGCTGCTAACTCGCTGCCATACTGCTGGAATGGACAGAATGAACTCCCTGTCGCGTTACGGCGACAGCATGGCTCTTCAGTCACATTTTCTGGCATGAGTTAGCACTGATCCGGCATATACCTCTCCTTGTCGAAGGACATTTCTTTGCTTTGCAAGTATACAGAAAGCCGAACAAAAAGTAAAGAGGAACGGTTGTCTAGAGGTATATGACCCTACACTAACAGTATAGCTTGCATCTGAAATGGCTATAGGAAATCAATGAGGGACAAGGGAATGGGGCGGGGGCATTACCTGCTCCCCGGGCAGGGTCCCCCGCTTTCAAGACTTTGTTCGCGAATGACACTGGGAGGCGATTATGGTGGGGAAACGTGGCACGGGCGGCCATAAAGGCCCCCACTCCGCTCCACACCACTCCCGCCCCTACAATAGGCATGACCTCTGACGCCTATTGTAGGATACTGATAGGGTAGGCAGTTTCTGGAAACGAGTTGTTTCGCGCCCGCGACCGAGGTCGCCGAGGTCGCCGAGGCCGGTTCGCAGCCGATACCTACGTTATCTAACGACCTTCTTTTGCTGGCCGTGCAGCCAGGATTACAGTGGGGGCGAGACCACAATGCGGTTCTCTACCTCGGTGACACCGGGCGCGGCCCAGGCGGTATCCTCCGCCTCCTTCTTCTCCGCGTACGACCGCACTGTCCCCCGCAGGATGACCTTGCTGCCCTGCACCTCCACCTGGATGTTCCGGGCATCGGTCGCCGCATTGCGTACCAGCGCCTTCTCGATCTTCTCCTTCAGGTCGCTGGGCATCGCCTGCGGCTTGACCATGATGAGATTGGTCACGCCTTTGACCCCTGAGAGCCGCTCGACCGCACGCTCTGCCAGGCGCTTCTGGAAGCCGTATTCGACCTCGCCCTTGAGCGTCACCCAGCCCTGGCTCACTGTCACGTCCAGTTTGCCTGCCGGGATATCTGCTTCCCACTTGAGGGCGTTGAGCACGGCTTTGGCCAGGTCGGCATCGGTGCGTTCGGCCGAGCCGGGCAGGCGCACCTCGATGTCGTTAGCGACTGCCTTGACGCTACGGACACGGTGAGCAGCCTCCTCGGCAGCAATCTTTTTCAGATACGATTCGACCCAGCCGGTGAGGGTCACGATGCCGTCCTTGACCGTGACGCCGACTTCGTTGGGTCGCACGCGCGTATCCCATTTCAATTCTTCCAGGACGTCGGCCTGGATTTCTTCATCGGTACGGGTGCTAATCGCCATGTTGCTTGTTTCCTTTCCAAGTTTTGCTGTTTTGACACGTGCTCTCTGCCAGACTCCCGGCCTGAGAGCCTAATTCCTACAGGAAGAGACAGGGGTCTTGTCGCCTTGACCAGCTCGCTCAACCACCAACTCGAGGAGCAGATGAGCAGGCACGGGCGCCCCGGCTGAAGCGTTCCCTTTTTGAAAACGGGTGCATACGCAAGAGCCAAACAGGCTCACCTGCTCACCAATGAAAATTAGGATCGTCTCCTTTCAGCACATTCTGAGCTGTGTATTGGCCTACCACTGGTGTTCGTTTATTATTCACCGTACCGAGTATACGTCGTGGGTGGAATTTTGTCAAGTATTTATATTATCTCATCTACTATTTCTATGAAACAAAAATAAATTTTTCTAGATAAGATGCTATCGAGCATTATAAATCCCTTTCCCAGGATTGCTTACACCATCTCCTGAGAGGGAATGCGAACCTGATATCCACTCATCATTCTTCTGGCGGGCCTGCGGCCCGCCCGGGAGGAGAGAGTGGGCGAGGACACCTCGCGCTCCGGCAGGGGACGAAGTCCCCTGCACCCCTAGTTCTGAGTGGATATCACGCAATGCTCTTGACAAAGATAGTATGGCAGCTTATAATATGGATAGATAGTAAGGCACCATAGCATAAGCGGAGCAATGAGAAGAGGGAATCGATGGAACGCACGCTTCGCCTGTTGCCCAGACATCAAATTTTGTTTGATCTTGCCCGTCACCTGCCCGAAGTGGATCCCACCTCGGTGGGAACGTACTTGCTCTTCTTAGGGGTGGCTCACGAGGTCTTTGCCGCTCAACAGGCGTTCTATGACCGCTTCGACCTCTCGGAAGGAAAACTGGTCGTGCTCCTGTTGCTTTATCAGGCTCCCCACTCTCGCCTGACGCCTTCAGCATTGGCCGAAGCCGCCGGCGTGACGCGCGGAACCATCACCGGGTTGCTGGCCGGTCTGGAGCGTTCTGAGCTGATCAAACGCACGCAGCATCCTGAGGATGGACGGATGTTTAGCATTGAACTCACCGAAGCAGCGCTTGACCTGTTTGAGCAGATCCTGCCGGAGCGCATCACCCACATCATGCAGTTCATGTCCTCTCTCACCGAGGAAGAACAGCACCAACTGCGTGTCTTCCTTGAGAAAATGAACCGTGGACTAGCTGCGCTCAGCACCTCGTAATGTTTTTTGTCCTTGTAGTAAGCCGCCTTAGTAGTTTGCAAGCAAGAGACATGAGTGGGTCACCAGACCGCCAATCGAGCAAGGGTTCTATCCAGCCAGGAGGAAGAGATTATGAACGAAGAGCGCGATCTCAGCAATCGCATGCGTGCCATCACGATCTCACGGGAATATGGCAGCGGTGGGGGGGAGATTGCCTCCCATCTCGCCAAGCGCCTGGGGTGGGACGTAATTGACCACGCCATTGTGGAACGCACTGCACGCATTCTGGGCACGAGTATCCAGGAGGCTGAGGCTCATGATGAGTCTACCGGAGGAATCATCTCACAGCTCCTCAACGTCATGCAAAACCTCTATCCAGCTCCCATGGTAAGTGCTCCACCGGAAGCATTTCTTTCGACCGAGGATTATTGGAGGACAGTGGACAGGATTGTCAGGGCCGCCGCTGCACGAGGAGATGTGGTGATCGTTGGACGCGCCTCGCAGGTGATTCTGGCTGACCTGCACGATGTCTTGCACGTCCGCATCATTGCCCCGTTTGAAAAACGTGTGGCCACTGTCATGCAGCGTGAAGGAGTCGATTGCCACACCGCCACGTCTCGCAACCATAGGAAAGATCATGAGCGAGCGAGCTATCTGGAGCGGGAGTACATCACCACCCAGACGATGCGCATCTGTACGACCTCGTCTTGAATACGTCCCTGCTGGATCTGGAGAGTGCCGCCCAGATCATTTGCTTCACCTTGCACGAGATCGCCAAAGGACTTGCTAAGACAACGGGCGAGCTAATGAGGAAACATGTGTTGTAACGGAACAGGAGAAACCAGATGAACATACTCTATACCGCCGAGGTGACCGTGACTGGCGGACGGAATGGACAGGCACGATCAAGCGATGGTGCATTCGAAGTGAAGCTGAGCGTGCCTCGGGAGATGGGCGGCACAGGCGACCTGGGAACGAATCCTGAACAGCTCTTCGCTGCTGGTTATGCCGCCTGCTTCCAGTCCGCTCTCATGGGGGCCGAGGTGAACTCAAATGTTTGCGGCGCAGGGCGACATAGCAGCCGCCGGAGTGACTTTGCGGACAGGCTCTTAGATTCAGGATACACCTACATGACAGGATCAAAAGAAGACAAAAAGTTTGCACAAGTGGTTCAAAAGATGGATCTCCAAAGCAAGCTGCTTCGCACATGGGAGTTGAAAGGAGGGGTCTCAGCGCAGGTGATGGCCCTTGAGATTGAGCGATCCGATGGCCACACGAAAAAAATGATTGTCCGCCAGCATGGGGCGGTAGACCTTAAACACAACCCGCAGATAGCAGCAGACGAATTCAAGCTCTTGCAACTCGTGCACTCCGCCGGATTGGCAGCGCCGGAGCCTTATTACCTCGATCAGTCCGGCGAGATTTTTTCTATGCCCTACCTAGTCATTGAATACATCGAGGGAGAGACAGAATTCACACCCTCTCATGTACCCGATGTCATCTTGCAGCTCGCCACGCATCTGTCCAGGATTCACACGGTAGATTGCTCGAAGCTGGCTGTGTCCTTTCTGCCTCAACAAGAAAGAAGATATGCCGAAAAGTTGAGAGAACGACCGACGATACTTGATGAATCGTTAGAGGAAGGGCGTATTCGGGATGCTTTGGAAGCTGTCTGGCCGTTATCTCAGCGCAATACACCGGTGTTGCTCCATGGAGATTTTTGGCCGGGCAACGTCTTATGGAAGGATGGACAGCTTATGGCAATCATCGATTGGGAGGACGCGGCGGTAGGAGATCCCCTCGCTGATGTTGCCAATAGTCGACTTGAGATCCTGTGGGCATTCGGAATCGATGCCATGCAGAGCTTCACTCACCAGTATCAATCAATGACAACCATCGATTTCACACACCTCCCATATTGGGATCTCTGTGCCGCTTTGCGACGAGTTGCTCAAATTGCCCAATGGGGTTTAGACGACACCACAGAAAGAACCATGCGAGAAAGACACAGATGGTTCGTCACCCAGGCATTCGAAAAGCTATCTGTTCAATGAAAGAGAGGAACACTCTTTTGTCACCGATGCTGCGTGAGGAGGCCAAGCAGACGCTCTCGATCAGCATTGTTTCTAACGAGAAAGACTTTCTCCTGATACTGTTCAAGATACCTGCGTACGAACGCTGCTGTAGGCGCGAGAGAAACATCCCCATACTTTTCAAGACGCGCGAGCAAACGTTCCGCATCAAGGGGTTCAGTACTCTCTCCATGCTCCTCAAGATACATCTGTATGGACTCTTCTGTATCAGAACTCTCTTTGTTTAAGCAGTAATCGCGTGTATCTTTTAAAAGTTTGAAGAGCGATTTTACCCCATCTATACCAGGATACGGATTGGTGCCGCGCAGGCTCTTGGAGATATGACGGGAAATTATGCGCCAGGCAGCCACAGGCCAGGAGACCTCAAGCAAGACGATGTAATCGGCTTGAGAGAGCAACGGCTCTGTCCAAATGAGAAAGATGCCTTCTGTAACCCAGGAAGGTTGCTCGGCTATCGCAAAGGCATCTTCTATGTATGCTGCGTCTCGCATGCCATTTTTCCTGCCAAGCTGATCAAGTTCATAATGAGGGACATGAAATCTGGAAGACAAGGCCCCTGCCAGGGTTGTCTTCCCATTGCCAGGTCCCCCAAGAATATGTATTTTGAGCATTGTGTTTCCTTTCCAACTTCAGAGCAGTGCTGCTGAACGTCTAAGAGTATCAAAAGGGGGATAAAACATTGTATTGAGATGCCAGAAACGTGCATAGAGGAACACTAGCGCCGTATTACACACGGTGAGGCAACTTCAGAAGAGAGGTTGGAAAGGAAGTTGAGTGGGCTGCCAACCTGGATACAGAAGCTGCTAACTCGCTGCCATACTGCTGGAATGGACAGAATGAACTCCCTGTCGCGTTACGGCGACAGCATGGTTCTTCAGTCACATTTTCTGGCATGAGTTAGCACTGATCCGGCATATACCTCTCCTTGTTGAAGGACATTGCTTTGTGCTGTAAGTATACAGAAAGCCAAACAAAAAGTAAAGAAGGGGTGGCGGGGTCTGGCCTGAGTTCCTGACTACGTATTTGACATAAGGTTGAGCTATGTGAGAACATACTTTTCTGACACTCCCCGTCAGAAATTTCTGACGGAGGTTCTTGGTTCATCGAAGGAGCTTGCCCTATGAATACTGCTACTCACACAGTAGAGGTTCCTTTTCCCCAAGCGTTCGCTTCCCCGAAGAGAAGCCTGTTCCCGTGTGCCCCACGGTACAGTCGAAACAGAGTTCCACCCGTTGAAAGACACCATCTGGCCGTGAGGCAAGAATGCGCTCTCTTGCGAGATCTTACGCTGGTCTCTTTCCCTGTTTCTTGGCAACCACGGTCGTGTTTTTACCGCTGGCCCTGCGCCAGCGAACCCACCGAAACGCGATTGAGTTGTCAAGGTGCTAGAGGCATGATAGCACAAAATAGAACAAATGTCAACAAAACGAGAACCTCTGCCTGCGGGCAGCGCATCATTCATCCCCTGGATGAATCACAGGGGCTTTCTGATGCAATCTCTGTAAAGCTCCTATACATTGAAATCCAGGAGCGCATCTCTTCACAAGAGAACATACTTTAGGGGGAATATATGGACTCAGAATCACAGATCATAATTCGTCTTAATCGCCTGGAAAGGAAGGTAGATTTTCTTCTCAGAGAACTGAATCTTGTAGAAAAAGAAGAAGCAACTTTGCCAGATTTCGGCCCGATTCTAAGCGCAGTTGCGGAACTGGTCAGGCAAAATCGCAAAATTGAGGCTATCAAACTGTATAGAGAACTGACGGGCGCCGGTCTGAAAGAAGCCAAGGAGGTTGTAGACAGGCTCTCTTAAAGAGGGCTGGGCCACATGAGCTTGCAGGGCACCCGCAAGGGGCGCCCTGCAAAATTACTAGCTGACCCCGGTGAGCGTTTGCCTGGTCGCCTGGTGTGCCAGCATAATAGCGTCCGGGTCTTTGAGCAGGTTCCCGGTAAGGACGGCGACCACGCGCTCTGTGGACTGGATAACTCCCCTGGAAACGAGTTGTTTCACGCCCGCGACTGAGGCCGCCGAGGCCGGTTCGCAGCCGATACCCACGCGATCTACGGCGGCCTTGGCTTGCAGGATTTCCTCGTCGGTGACCTGCGCCACGAGTCCATTGGTGGCCTGGATGACCGACTTTGCGCGCAGGTAGCTCACAGGGTCGCCGATATTGATCGCGGTCGCTATGGTCTGTGCTTTAACGGGATGAAAAGAGCTGAAGCTATCCAGGTAGCTCTGGTAAAAAGGGTTGGCGCCTGCCGCCTGAACCGAGACGATACGCGGGAGGCGGTCGACCAGGCCAAGTCGATGCGCGCGCAGCAGGCCCATGCCCAGCGC
>WNFC01006277.1_pt1 | contig 13088 bp, 9 predicted proteins | sample 5400541 | NCBI WGS metagenome assembly WNFC01 (sample SAMN13153342, study PRJNA577476) | soil metagenome | isolation source: 120 cm saprolite under Douglas fir tree site 2 hole 2 replicate 1 | place: USA:California | collected 2015-04-18
CCCTGCGGCGGGCGAAGGCGGCGCGGCGGGGGCAGCCTTCATTTTCTTCGCCTCGGTCTGGCCGAGTGGGGCGGGACCCGCTACCTTTGAAGAGTTGGCATTGGATTGATTCTGTGATTGAACAGTCGCGGATTGTGCCTGTATTTGCACTTCAGCATTTTCCTGCCTTCCGCCTGACAAGGTTTTGGCATCGCGATCCAACCGCTCTTCGGCACGAGGCAAATCAACGGAGGAGCGGCGCTCCGTGTCTTTTCGCAAGCCGCTCTCTTTATCGGCCAGCGGTTTCGAAGGCGCAACCCGCGCCAGATATTCCTGCTTCTCCCTCGATTTCATGGCGCCCGATGCGCCCCGGGTATTCGCGCCGGCAAATTCATCGGCTGCGGATTGAGGCTTCTGGAGGGCGGCCTTTGGCGACGGAGAGACCTCCTGCGCCCTTGTTGAAACTGGGGGTGTGGGTGGAGGGGGCACCTGGTTCGTCGCGACCGGGACTTGCTTCAAACTGGGAAGAGGCAACGGCTGGTTTTCATGGAGCGCGATCCACACCAGTAAGCCAGCGGCGATTGCTCCCGCGGGAGCGAGCCACTGCCAGCGCGCGCCCCTCAATAGAAGAACCCGGCGTGATTTCCTGGGCGCCGCCACAACGGCTGCGCGTTGGCTCTGGCCCGGAGCCGCCGCCGCGGGGACCGTTTCGAGATTCCGCGCAGCCATCACCGGCTCGGATTCCTCCGCCACGACTGCCTTTTCTTCTGCGGCTTGCAGAGAAATTTCGTCCGTGGCTTCGAGTTGCGCGAGGATAGCCTGACAATGCGCGCAGCCAACGATATGTTCTTTTAAGGAATTCAATTGTTCGGGAAGCAAAGACCGCTCGTGATAGGCCGCCAGCGTTTCCGAGTCTGGACATGCGCCGCTCTGCGAAGCGTGGACATCAGGCATTCTCGCAGCTTCACCCGCAGGCGCGGCGGAACGCAGATGGCGTGCGAGCGCTCTGTCAAAACTCCGATCGCGTTCGTCAGCCGCCATAGACTTCTCCATCCTTAGAACGAAACTCTGCAGCTTTCTTGCACTGCGCGGTCACGGCGTCCGCTTTCCGGCGGCCGGGCCCGGCGATTTTGAGCGCGGCAGCAATTTTTCCAAGTCGATGGGGCTGTCTCCCGCGCTGTATTCGAAACAGAGAGCGATCTCCGCATCGCTCAGCGCGGGCTGAACCGGGGAACCGTTCGTCGCCCCGATACCGCGGCGAAGAATATCTTCCACCGCACGCCGTAAATCGCGCCGCGTGCGGTCGAGATGACGCGAAACACTGGATTCGTGCTCCCCGAGCAGCCTTCCGATCTCCAAAAGCGATTTTTCCTCGGCGTAATAGAGGCGGAGCCTCTCCCTTTCCTGCGGTGCGAGGCATTCGAGCGCGGTCTGCAAGGCCCGGGTGAATGACGCGATGTAGCGATCGCGATGCGGATCGCCCGGAAGCGCCTGCGGTCCGGACAATGTCTTCGGCCGTCCATCGCCGGAATCGTCCTCGCCAAGCTCCTCGAAGCGCCTGCCCGCGCGGATGGAATCAATGTGCCGTTGGGCAAGAACGGCGCGGAGCCAGGTCTTCAGCGAACTACGTCCATGGAAGTACCGGAAAAGCGACCGTTCCGCACCTTTACCGCCGGCCAAACCGTACAACTCGGAAAAAAGGGAATCCGCGAGATCACAGGCTTCCGCGGAACCCGCTTTGCAGCGAAGAATCGCGGCCGCCGCCGCGCGCAGATACGCGCGGTAGGTGGCGAAAAAATGCTCCCAGGCGTCCTCGCGTCCATCGGCGCATGCGGTAGCCAGGGCCAGATCTTCGAGATGCAGCGCGCGGAGATAGTGTTCGAGCTTTTGCGGCGTCACCGCTCCGGGTGTCAGGGCCTTCTTGGCGCTGCGCTCGAGCGCGGCGGCAAATCGTTCGCGCGAAATCCCCCACCGGACAGCCTGCGACTGGGCGTAGAGCCACTCCAGGAGAGGGGTCTGGCCGTCGAGCGGCATGAAGAGATCCACCGGCGGATTCTCAATGCCGCGTTTTGGCGCGTCTTCCGTCATTTATCTACCAAGCGAGAGGGGCAAAGCCCCGATAAACCCGACCCAACGCCGGGGCCACCCATTGCATCCTAGAGCATAAGCCCAGGTGACGGAAAGTGGTGCGCAAAACTCGAACAACCCTGCCCGGACTTGCGGTATCCTATCGAATGTTGCGTCCCCAGACTCGCAACTGAAACTGCCTCGCCGGGTTGGAACAAGGTGCGCAACGATGCGCTCGCGGGAGCATTAGCGACTTCGCGACGCTAGTACGAAAGTCCTATTCGGACTCCCTCAGCCTCGTCAGTACTGTAGTACTGCTGGAGCGCATTTCCTACTCTGCAAGCGGACTTGGGATCGCTTGGAATCCCAAGACAATTCCTGCTTGCGGGCCGGAAAATTCACGAGGCGGCACGCGGATGACAACCATGATTGCAGATCCACCACGTAAGACGACGATGGGCGTGGGTTTTGAGGCAAACCGCGGCCGTTCAGGCGATCCCCAGGCGTGGAAGAAAGCCATCGGCACTAAACCGGTTGCAGCACGCCTTGCCTTGCTTCCTGATTCCAAACCACGCTGGGACCGCATCGGCCTGAGCGCCGCCGGACAGCTTGCCATCTTGGGTTTCTTGCTGATGATTCCTCTGCTCTTCCCACAGCAGATGAAAACGGCATTAAACTTCCGCGTTGTGGAGTTGATGCAGCCGGTTACGGAAATACCGGTTGCGCCACCGCCTCCACCGCCACCGAAGATGAAGGCAAAAGTTGCGCCGCCGGAACCAAAGCCGGTGGTTCCCGAGCCGGTGAAACTGAACCCAAGACAGACGCACGTTTTTCTCGCGACAAAAGTCGAACCGCCCAAGATAAAGACCTTGGAAGCGAAGCCCGTGGAACTCAATCCAGTTTTCGAGCAGGCGAAAATCGATACGCCGACGAATCAGCCGAAACGGCCAAAAGACGAGGTGAAAGTCGGCAATCTTGGATCAGGCAGCGCCGCTCCGGCAACCGTCGTGGCCCCGGTGAACAAAGTGCAGACCGGCGGCTTCGGCGATCCCAATGGAATCCCCGGCAAGGGTGATCCGAACAAAGCCACGAACGTCAATCGTCTTGGTTCGCCCGCATTGCCGGGTGGCCCGGGATACGGCAACGGCACCGGCGGCGATAAGGGAATTCGCGGCACGGTGGCGAGCACTGGCTTCGGAAACGGCATAGCGAATCCTCCGCCAAGCAGCGGCAAGCGCGGCACACTGCAAACCACCGGCTTCGCGGATCAGACGGTCGCGACCGAGACGCCCAAGAAGAAAACGTCGACCGGCGAAGGTGCCACGACGCCTGTTGACATCGTGGAGAAACCGCATCCGGAGTACACCGCGGAAGGGCGTAGTCTGAAAATAGAAGGTGATGTTGTTCTCGAGATGGTATTCCTGGCGAACGGCAGCATTCAGGTGAACCGGGTGGTGAGTGGCCTGGGCCACGGTCTCGATGAAGCAGCAACTCGCGCAGCGCAGCAGATCAAGTTCAAGCCGGCAAGACGCGACGGTCAGCCTGTGGACTTCCCGGCGCGCGTGCGAATTGAATTCCGTTTGGCTTACTGAGGGGAGAGAGAAAATGCGTAAGGTATCGACATTTATTTTGGTCCTGATCTTGAGCGGGCTGGGCGCGATTGCCGCCTCGGCGGCACCCAAGCCGGCCGATCAGCCGCGGACCATGGACGAAGTCATCGACCGCGTGATCACCAACGAAAACCGCGCCAACCAGCAGATCAAGCAGTATTCGCCGCTGGTTGAGACGTACATCCAGAACCTGAAGCCCGATAAGGAACTTGGCTACACGCCCGCCGGCGACAAGTATTTCCTTGGGCGCGCCGATTTTTCGAAAGGCGTCGCGCTGGTTTCCTTGACGGACACCAACAGCAAGGGGAAGAAGATTTTCGGCTCCATCGGCAACTTCTTTTCTTTCGCGATGCAATTCCTGCCGGACGGCTTCCTGCAGATGATCTTCATCGACACGAATGGCTTCGACAAACAGCACTACAAGTTCGATTACGTGCGCCGGGAATTCCTCGGCGAAGTACGCTGCCTGGTGTTCGACGTTACGCCGCAGGACAAAGCCGGCAAGGGCCGGTTCCTGGGCCGCATCTGGGTCGAAGATCAGGACTTCAACATTGTTCGCTTTAACGGCGCCTACGGCGGGGGCGGGCACTCCAGCTGGTATTTTCACTTCGACAGCTGGCGCACCAATGTGCAACCGGGCCAGTGGATGCCTTCCTTCGTGTACAGCGAGGAACGCGATTTGCACTATGCCCTGGCCAAGAAACTGGACTTCAAAGCGCAGACGCGGCTGTGGGGCTACAACCTCGGCCACGCCAGCCAGGAACAGGAATTGAGCAAGATCCTGGTTGAGACGCCGGTGCAAGACGACACCAAGACGGCGAACGATCTTTCCCCCATTCAAGCGCAACGCTCCTGGGACCGCCAGGCGGAAGATAACGTGATCGATCGCCTGGAGCGCATCGGGCTGATCGCGCCGCGGGGCGAAGTGGACAAGGTTCTCGAGACGGTAGTCAACAATCTCGAGGTCACCAACAACATCGACGTCGAACCCGATGTCCGCTGCCGCGTGATGACGACCACGACGCTGGAATCCTACACCGTCGGCCATACCATTGTGCTGAGCCGCGGTTTGATCGACGTGCTTCCCGATGAAGCCAGCCTTGCCACCATCGTAGCCCACGAGCTTAGCCACGCCGTTCTCGGCCATCGCCTCGATTCCAGCTACGCTTTCTTCGATCAATTGCTGATCGACGACAAGGAAACCTTCCGCCATTTCGGATTTGCGCGGACTCCCGACGAGGAGAAAGCCGCCAACACGAAGGCGATCCAGATCCTGAGTAATTCGCCCTACAAAAACCAACTCGGCAACGCCGGGCTGTTCCTGACGGCGCTGGCCACGCGCGAGAAGGAGATTCCGAACCTGATAAGCCCGCACCTCGGCGATCGCGTGCCGGTCATCGGAGATCTCAGGTCCTCGATGCCGGTCGATCAGAAGCAAAACCCGCAGATGATCACGGCGCTTCCCATTGGCGGGCGCGTGAAGCTGGATCCCTGGAACGACAAGCTGGATCTCATCAAGAGCAAGCCAGTGGGCACGGTGGCGGAACGTGAAAAGATGCCGTTCGAAGTCACCCCGTTCATGCCGTACCTGATGCGCTACAGCAGCGATGCTTCGAAGCCCATCGCGGCCAGCGCAGCCGCGACGACCGACCCAAAAACCGGCGAATCCGCGCCAGGCAAGCCGTAGTTAGCGAATTTCACCGTTGCAAATATTTCGGCCCGGAGAAGAACTCTTCTCCGGGCCGTTTTGCTTTGTTGCCGCCTTTTATTTCTTGGGCGTGTTCCTCACCGTTGTGAAGAGAGCTCTTTCATCAGCTTGTAATTGAAGTCCACGCCGTCGTAAAAATCCTGCACGCCGACGCGCTCGTCTTTTCCATGCTCGCGATTGTCATTGATATCAAAAAACATGCAAGAGATGCCGTAGGTGGGGATGCCGGCGATGCGCGTGTACTTTCCGTCAGTGGCCCCGGTGGACATGGTCGCGACGAGAGGAAGTCCCGGCCAGGTGTCTTTCAAGACTTTCTCCATGGCCTGCGTCACTTCAGGGAGCAACGGCGACGGAGGCACCGGCACAGCAGGCACCACTTTTCCGTCCGGAGTGAGCTGCGGAACGATGCTGACCCTGACTTTCGGATCGTTCGCCAGCCGCTCGAGCGCCTTGTGAACTTCCTCCGGGTCTTCCCCCGGAAAAATCCGGCAGTTGACGTTGGAGCGAGCGGTTTGCGGAAGCGCGTTTGGCGCATGCCCGCCGGAGAGCATGGTGGCTACGCAGGTGGTGTGCAACAGCGAATTGTAATATGGCACCGCCGAGAGCCGTTGCACCGCCGCAGGATCCGGCGGTTGCCTGGCGACGGCTTTCATGTCTGCCGCAACTTGTCCCGTCGTCATCGCTGCGTTCTGCTCGAAATAACTCCGCGTGATTTCGTTGATTTTTGTGGTGAATGAAAACGATTGCAGCCGGGACAACGCACCGGCCAGGTGATAGATGGCGTTGTCCGGGCTGGGGACCGAGCTATGCCCGCCGGGATTCAGCGATTCGAATTGAAAATCCACATAGACTTTTTCGCTGGCTTGAATTCCTGCGAGCAGCCGTTTGTCTTTGTCCTTTTCGAATTCGCCGCCGTCCAGATTGATGCAATATTCCGCATCAATCCAGTCGCGATGTTCCCTGAGCAGCCAGTCCACACCGTTGGAAGAGCCGCCCTCCTCATCGGCGGTCAGCGCGAGAATCAGATCGCGGTCCGGCAGATAGCCTTCCTTTTTTAAACGGATGAAATTGGTAACCAGGATGGCATCGCCTTCCTTCATGTCTTCCGTGCCGCGGCCGTAGAAGTAGCCGTCTTTCTCGATGAATTCGAAGGGATCGGTGGTCCAGTCGGTTCGGAGCGCTTCGACGACATCCAGGTGCCCGATGAATAGGAGGGGCTTGCGTTTTCCGGTTCCGCGAAAACGCACTACGAGATTTTTCTTGCGTTCGTTCGGCCCGGCTACCTTTAGATCGCCTTCGGCGAAGCCTCCGTCGCGCAGACGCCTGGCCATCGCTTCGGCAGCCGTTGTCACGTTGCCAACAGAATCGGTCGTGTTGATCTCAATGAGCTGTTTGAAAATGTCGTGCGCCAATTGCTTCGTTTGATCCAGACTTTGAGTTCGTCCTCTGGGCGCACAGCTTGCGATCAGACAAAAAGACAAGATCCAGCGCATGGCTCTTTGCATTTACTCTCCTCAGAACGAATAATCACGAAAAAGGCAGTGGCCCCGCGGGCGATGCCGGCCGCGCCGCCAGCGCAGAGCGCAGGCATCGCGACAGATACGATGCCGCCCAAAACAGCAGAATCATGCCAATTCCGCGGTCGAGCACAAGAAATACGGCAAAAGCGATAAACACCGCCAACCCCGTTCGGTCGGGCCTCATCAGCGGCGCTTCCAGACGGCTGTTCACAAATCGTGCGAGTTCCCGCGGCCACTTGAAAACCCAGTACAAGCCATAGATGGGAAGCAGATGAAACCACGCCGCACGCAGAGGCTTAATGGCATACGCATCGGCCGTCGCCCGCGCGAGGACGACATGATACTCATAAACGCAAACTAGCCAATAAATCAGGCTGATGAAATTCGCGAGAAACAGATACAAAGGAGGGATGAGCAGCGGTTCTTTGGCAAGTTCCGGATGCAACGTGACCGCAATCATTTCCGCGATCAACGTCGCAACGCCCAATAAGTAACCAATCCAGATGCGTGGAAACGGGGGCAACGCCCCAATTTCCGTCTGTTGCTCTTGTGATTCTCCACCGGACCAATCCATTCTGCCCTCGATGAATCTGCCTTGGGAGCGTAACGGCCCTGCCGCCGTTGCGTCAAACCATTTGGGGGAGCGACGTTTCGTTGTTGCCGCGAGTTGCTTCACCTTGCATGCCTGCATAAACTGGCAGAGTTCCGATTGCGGAGGGAGAGATGACGTCAGCCATGAAACGCGCCTCGCAGATTGTCCTGGGCGCGGCGATATTCGTTGCAGGAATCGCGGCCGGCGCGTTGCATGCACGCAGCGCGCCGGTACAGAACCGCTTCGGCCAGCCAAAAACGGTGCTGCACGTGGTGGTGTACAAATTCAGAGACAATGTCTCGAATTACGACCGGGAAAAAGCCATCAACGGCATCAAGGACATGGCTGGAAAAATTCCCGGCATCAAGAACGTGTGGCTGAAAACATCGCGCAACCAGATCAAAGACTTCAGCGGCGTCTACGCCATCGAATTCACGAGCGCCGAAGCCGCCGCCGATTACGCGGAAAGCCCGGTTCATGAGGCGTGGTCCAAGACGTGGCAGGAGCAGCGCGAGAACAGCCTTTCGTTTCAGATTTCGAATCCCTGAGCGCTTCGCCGATTAGTCTTCGCGTCTGATTCCGTACCTTCGGCGAATCAAGCTGTCCGCCGCGCTGTCGCTCAGCAGCCGCTTAGCCCATTTGGCAAATGTCGCGAGCGGGGTCACGCCGTAACGCGCCTTTGGCCGCGGCGCCTCAATAGCATTGAGCATGATGCGCGCGCAATCTTCTGGTGTGGTTTTGGACTGTGCCCGAGTGCTCTTTGCGCTTCCCAAATAGGACGCATAGAGCTTGGCGTAGGGTCCGCTTTTGAACTTTTCCTCGTAGGTTTGCGCCAAGTCCATGGCCGCATTCTGAATGTTGGTCACGATATAGCCGGGCTGGATGAGGATGGTGTGGATGCCGAAGGGATAGAGCTCGTAGCGCAATGCGTTGCTTAGCGCTTCGATGGCGTGTTTTGAGGCGCTGTAGGCGCCCTGCGTTGGCGGCGTCACAAAGCCTGAGACCGAGCTCATCATCAAGATGCGCCCTTTCCGGCGTTCTCGCATCTGCGGCAGGACGGCCTGGGTCACCCGAATCACGCCGAAAAAGTTCGTTTCGAATTGCCGCCGCCAGTCTTCCATGCGCAGATCCTCGACGGCACCAACGTAGACAAGCCCCGCATTGTTGATCAGCACGTCGATCGTGCCTGACTTCTGGTAGACGGAAGCGACGGCCCTTTGCACCGAGTTGTCGTCACACACGTCCATTTCCAGGGTTTCGAGCGGCAGTTTCTTCTCCTTCGCGAACGCATCGAGCTGCGCGCGCTTCTCGGCCGAGCGCCCCGCGGCGAATACGCGGTAGCCTCGCTCGGCGAGCAACAGCGTAGCGGCCTTCCCCAATCCATCCGTGGCACCGGTAATCAAAACCGTCTGAGTTCCGCGCTCCACGCTCATCTCGCCCCCTTTGGCGGAGGTTATCGTATCGCGAATTGAGCGGGGCGGCGCTGCACGTGTCGGCGTCTCGTTTTCGGCACAGGGGGCGGAGGTGCTGCTCTCTGGACTGATTAGGATTGCTAGACTAATTGTATTACCTACGTTCTAATCGCAAGGCTTGGGTGAACGTGCATGCCGGCCCACGAAATCCTCTCCGCACCTGCGCCTGAAAAGAAGTGGCGGCTCGGCTTTTGGAGCCTGATCGCCACGCAGTTCCAGGGCGCCTTCAACGAGAATGCGCTGAAATTCCTCGTTATCTATCTCATTCTGGCCATCGAAAAAGACAAAGCACAGCGTGACCAGCTCGAATTGCTTGTCGGCGTGCTCTTCGCGGCCCCCTTCATTCTCTTCTCGCTGACGGGCGGATATTTGGCGGACCGGTTCAGCAAACGCGGCGTCACCATCTGGACGAAAGTGTTTGAAGTGGCCGTCATGCTGTTCGCAGCAGCAGCTCTCGTGGGACCCAATCTGAAATTGGCGCTGGCGGCGATCTTTCTCATCTGCACGCAGGGAGCATTCTTTGGGCCGTCCAAGTACGGTTTGCTGCCGGAATTGCTTCCGCAGGAAAGGCTTTCGTGGGGCAACGGCGTTCTGGAACTTGGGACCTTTCTCGCCATCATCGTCGGGAGCGTGAGTGGTTCTTTTCTTGCCGAGGCATTTGACGGACGCGAGGTCTATTCGGGAGCGCTGCTGCTCGGTTTTACGATTGTCGGTCTGGCCTGGAGCCTTGGAATCAGCCGCGTTCCCGCAGCGGACCCCGCGAAGAGATTCCATCTCACCTCGCTGATCGATGTCTGGTCGCCAATGAAAGTGATTCGCAGCGACCGCGTGCTGTGGCTGGCGGTGCTGGGCAACAGTTACTTCTTCTTTGTCGGCGGGCTGCTGCAATTCAACATTTTTATCTATGGACAAGACGTATTGCATATCCGCTCGACGCAGGGAGGTTTCCTTCAGGCGGCAGTAGCCATCGGGATCGGCCTTGGCAGCTTTGCCGCGGGATATCTCTCGGGCGGAAAAATCGAGTACGGACTGATTCCGCTTGGCTCACTGGGCATGACAGCCCTCGGACTCTGCCTGGCAATCCCGGACTTGTCGTTCCGCGCCGTGCTGCTGCTGCTGGCGGCGCTGGGCTTCTTCGGTGGATTTTTTATTGTGCCGATCAGCGCCCTGATCCAGCACCAGCCGGAGGAAGACAAGAAGGGCGTCGTCATCGGCACGGCGAACTGGCTTTCTTTTGTAGGCATTGGCGCCGCTTCCGGTGTGTATTACGCTGCCACTCATTTTGCCCATCTCAGCCCGGGTGGAATTTTCTTCTGGTCGGCGCTTGCGACGCTTGGGGCGACGGCCTATGTGCTGTGGCTGCTTCCGGACTCTCTGCTGCGGTTGCTGCTGTGGATCGCCACGCACACGCTGTACCGGCTGGATGTGGAAGGGCGCGCGAACGTGCCGGCGCGTGGTGGAGCACTGCTCGCGCCGAATCACGTCTCGATGGCCGACGCTGTTCTTTTGATCGCGTCCATCGAGCGGCCGATTCGCTTTCTCATGTTCAAGGGGTCGTACGAGCATCCGCTCGTCAAGCCATTCGCAAAGATCCTCGGTGTGATTCCCATCGCGTCGGATCAAGGGCCGCGCGAAATGATCCATTCCTTGCGGCTGGCGACGGACGCGCTGAAGAACGGCGAAATCGTCTGCATCTTCCCCGAAGGGCAGATGACGCGGATCGGCCAGATGCTGCCTTTCCGCCGGGGCATGGAGCGCATCATCAAGGGCGTCGACGTTCCCATCATTCCCGTGAATTTAGACGGGGTGTGGGGCTCGATCTTCAGTTTTGCGGGCGGGCGATTTCTTTGGAAATTCCCGCGGCACATTCCCTACCCCGTGCGAGTCACTTTTGGAAAGCCGCTGCCCCCGACGGCCTCTGCGCAGGAAGTCCGCCGCGCGGTTCAGGATCTCGGCGCGGAAGCTTTCGCGCGCCGCAAGAAGCGCATGCACACTCTGCCCGAATCATTCGTCTACTCGGCGCGGAGGCATCCTTTCCGTTTCGCCATGGCCGACGGGCAGAGGCCGAAATTGAGCTGGTTTTCGGCGCTGGTGGGAGCTCTGGTTCTTGCGCGGCGCTTGCGAAAACCATGGCAGGGCCAGGAAATGGTCGGCATCCTGTTGCCGCCATCGGTTCCCGGCGCGCTGGTGAATTACGCGGCGATGTTGCTGGGCAAGGTGCCGGTGAACCTGAACTACACGGTTTCGAATGAAACGCTGGCTTCCTGCGCGCAGCAGTGCAGCTTGAGAACGATCATCACCGCGCGAGTTTTTCTGGAAAAGGTCAAAATCCAGCCACCCGGCGAAACGATTTTCATCGAGGACGTGGCGAAAGACGAGGGCTTCGATGAACGCGCCGCCGCGGCATTGGCTGCCAGCCTCTTGCCGGCGAAGATGGTCGCGAAATATGCGGGTTGCGATCGCCGCGCTTCGCTAGATGACATCGCAACGATTATTTTTTCCAGCGGCTCGACCGGTGACCCCAAAGGCGTCATTCTCACGCACTACAATATTGCTTCGAACGTGGAGCAGCTCAACCAGGTTTTCATGCTGCACGCCGAAGACCGCATCATGGGAATTCTTCCGTTCTTCCACTCGTTTGGTTTTACGGGCACCCTTTGCCTGCCCGCTGCCACCGGCATCGGTGTCGTCTTCCATCCCAATCCGCTGGATTCACGCGTCATCGGCGCTCTTGTCAACAAGTATGCGGTCACCATGCTTCTCGCCACGCCGACGTTCCTGAATGCCTACACGCGCCGCTGCACACCCGAAGATTTTGGAAGCTTGCGCTTCGTGATGGCCGGCGCGGAAAAATTGCCCGACCGTATTTCGCAAGCTTTCGAGGATCATTTTGGCATCCGCCCTCACGAAGGTTATGGCTGCACCGAATGTTCGCCGGCGGTCACTGTGAACACCATCGATTTTCGCGCCGCGTCGTTCCGGCAGGTCGGGGCGAAGCGCGGCAGCATTGGCCACCCCTTGCCCGGAATCAGCGTGAAGATTGTTGATCCAGACACCTTGCAGCCCGTCGGAGTGGATGAGCCGGGCCTGCTGCTTGTCCGCGGCCCGAACATCATGCGCGGCTACCTCAACAAGCCGGAAAAAACCGCCGAGGTTCTCCGCGACGGCTGGTACAACACCGGGGACGTCGCGCGGATGGACGAAGATGGCTTCATTCGCATCATCGACCGCTTGAGCCGTTTCAGCAAAATTGGCGGCGAAATGGTACCGCATATCAAAGTCGAGGACGTCCTGCAAGAACTGGCCGGCGTCACGGAACAGACCTTTGTCGTCACCGCCGTGCCCGATGAGAAGAAAGGCGAGCGCCTCGTCGTGCTGCACACGCTGGATGACTCTAAGCTGGAAGAATGCCTCGAGAAACTGGGAAAGAGTGACCTGCCCGCGCTATGGCGGCCACGGAAGGACCAGTTCCTGCGCATCGAGAATCTTCCTTATCTCGGCACCGGAAAACTCGATTTGCGCAAAGCGCGCGGAATGGCGCTGGAGATGACACAACGGATGCTTCACGAATAGCTAAATGTGGGCCGGCGGCGAAGGGTGGATACTGTCAAGACCACCGCTGCCATATCGGCCGGGAACAAGACCATTCCTGCAATTCTCTTGAGTCCTGTCACCTGACAATGGACAACGTCAAACAGACCGTCATCAAGGACGGTTTCCATAATCTAGAAACGATTCAGGGGAGCCTGCCGAAGGAAAAGTGGCCTCAGTAGATTCAAATCGAGCAGCGCAGCCGGTTATTTCAAGCCCCAGAACGTAGCGTCCGGCTTTACCAGTTCGAACCCTGCATCCCACGCTTCATGGCTGCGCCAGACAACCTCGGCCTCCGCCTTGCGGCCTGTCTCCGGATGGATCAGCCGGACGCGCCTGTGCAGCGGCAGGTCCGCACCCACCACTGCCATGCAGCCGGAGTGGCTCACGTCCACCGTGACGGCGTTCGCGCGTTCATTCGCCCCGCCTTGCTCCCACTCCACCAGGAGCTTCACCCGGGAGATAATGCGTTTGTGGCTTCGGAGTCTTTCCCATCTTTCTTTTACGGCGCTGTCTGAGGGGTGGGGGGCAATGTTGATGGCCATGGTT
>WNFC01008680.1_pt1 | contig 13088 bp, 10 predicted proteins | sample 5400541 | NCBI WGS metagenome assembly WNFC01 (sample SAMN13153342, study PRJNA577476) | soil metagenome | isolation source: 120 cm saprolite under Douglas fir tree site 2 hole 2 replicate 1 | place: USA:California | collected 2015-04-18
GACCGTGACGTTCCCGCCCTGGGCGTGCTCGAGCAGCCGGGTGAGCGTCTCGTCCCGGGACAGACGCGGATTGCCGTAGAGCTCCGTTGCCAGCACCTCGATCCCCGCGCTCGACGCGCAGATGCCAAGCTCGACGTCGGCCCCCGCGAGCGCCTCGACCAGCCTAGCCGCATACGGAGCGCCTGAGGCGCCCGTTATGCCGAGGAAGACTCGCATCGCGGGCCTACTTCGGGCCCTTGGAGGCCATCAGAAAGGCCGCGAGCTGCGAGAGTTGCTGGTCGTCGAAGCCGAACTTCGGCATCACGTTGTTGCCGAACTTCGACGGGTCGCGAATGTATTGCATGAAGAACTGGGCGTTGCGTCCCTTCTTCCCTTCGGCGCTGAGATCGGGCGCACCCTGGTTCGAGCTGCCCGTGCCGAGATACGTGTGACACGCGGTGCAACCCGAGCTGGCGAAGATCTTGGCACCGGCGACCGCCTGGGCGTTGCCCGCAAACCCTTGGCGCTGCGCCCACGTCGGCACGGCTTGCACGACTTCGCTCGCGAGCGCCTCCTTCGCGGTCGCACCCTTGTAGGTCAGCACACCCATGGAGAGCACGACGAGGATCGCGCCGACGATCGCGACCGGACGCCGGGTCAGCCGGCGCTCCATCCGCCGGTCGATGAACGGGAGCGCGAACGCGATGATCAGCAGGACCGTCGGAATCCCGACCGTGCCGAGGATGACCGAGTCGGGCCATTTGAAGATCCGGAGCAGGTAGAAGAGGAAGTAGAAGTACCAGTCCGGTCTTGGGACGAAGTTCGTCGTTGCCGGATCGGCCGGCTCCGAGTAGCGCGGTCCGAGCAGGCAGGAGTCGCCGCTGCCGCACGTCTTGGGATCTTCTCCGGACGTGAAGTACCACACCGCCGCGAGCCCGATGATGACGGAGACCACGACCAGGCTCATGACGGTGTCCTCGAACATCGCGTACGGGTAGAAGGGCTTGCCGCGCTTCTTGACGTCTTCCTTGTACTTCGCGTACTGCTTGCGCCACTCGTCGGTGGTGGCCATCAGCCTTCACCTCCGTTGCGGCGCCAACCGCTGCGTGCGGCCGGCTGCGTCAGCCCGGTGCGTCCGTTGGTCGCAGGCTCGCTGTCGTAGTCCGAACCGGCGGCCTCGCGCGACCACGGCGGCGAGGAGACGCCGAGCCGGATCACGAGATAGAGATGCAGCCCGATCAGCGCGAAGATCAGCCCGGGAATCACGAGCATGTGCAGGGAGTAGAAGCGGGCGAGCGTTTCGGTGCCGATCTCGCCGCCGCCGCGTAAGAAGTCGGCCAGGAACGGTCCGAGGAACGGCGCGGTGCCGTTGAGGTTGATGCCGACGACCGTTGCCCAGTACGCGGTCTGATCCCAGGGAAGCAGATAGCCCGTGAAGCCTTCGAGCATCCCGACTGCGAGCAGGGTCACGCCGATGATCCAGTTCAGCTCGCGCGGATACTTGTACGCGCCGAAGAGAAACACGCGCGCCATGTGGAAGAACATCAGGATGATGAAGACGCTGGCGCCCCACTTGTGCATGCCGCGTACGAGCCAGCCGAGCGTCAGGTCGTTCGTGATGTGCTGGATCGACTGGTACGCGTTCTGCGGATCGGGCTTGTAGTACATCGCCAGGATTACCCCGGTGAGTGCCTGCACGAGGAAGGCCGTCAGCGTCGCCGACCCGAGTGTGTGCCACCAGCCCGTGTCACCCGGGACCTTGCGGAAGAGGAAGTACTTGATCCCGCCGATCAGGCCGGAGCGCTCTTCGAGCCAGTCGATCGGATAGTTGATCGCTGCCTCCAACTGGCGGCGCCGGGCAGATTTCTTGTTGCGCGTCGCGGTGGCCATCGACTAGTGCGGCGGCTGCAACGGGTAGAGGATCTGCTCCCAGCCGTCGACGTGCTGGCCGGGCCCGGTGAGCTTGTACTTGTAGATGATGGCGTCCTTCCCCACGCCCTTCACGTGCGACGTAGCCGCCGGCAGGAATCGCCGGGATCATCGTGACCTGCTGGCCTTTCGGAAGGTTGATCTCCTTCGTCTGGTTGTCCTGGACCGGGCCATTCGGCTGCACCGGGCAGCCGAGGTGCGCGCAGCGGTTCGAGATGATCGTGAAGCTCGGCTTGCCGTTCAGCTGACCGTTGTTGCGGATGTACGCGGTGCGGTGCGACACCTCGCCGGCCTCCGGGTGCATGAAGAACTTCGTCACGAACCACTTGCCTTCCGTGAAGTTCTCCAACGGGCCCAGGTCGACTTTCGGGTACCCCTGTCCCTTGAACGCGGGGACGATCATGAAGCCGACGGCGGGCACGGTCACGAGACCGCCGATCAGACCGCCCAACCCGAGCGTCGCGCCCTCGAGGAACCGATTGCGCGGGAAGCGCTGGCCGGCCTCGACCTCGGCCGATGCCGCCTCGCCAGGATCGGCCGGGCCGGCTTCGCGTGCGCCGCCGCGCTCAGGCTCGATCGCGGCGACCGGCTCGCCTCGAAACTCCTTCGTCGCTGCGCGGGCCCAGAAGAAGCCGCAGACGACCGCGATCACGACGCCGATCGGCACGATCACCTTCGGGTTGATGATCAGCCCGACGAGGATGCAGGCGATCCCCGCCGCGAACCCGATCGGATAGAGCGAAGGGCCCGGGGAATGCGCCCGGTCCCCGTGCTGGGGTTCCGTCACCGAGCCTCCCCCTTGTGGGTCACCACTAGTGGATTCAATCCCCGCCCTGTTCCGTGTGTCAACGACGTATCAATCGGCGCAACTAAACCCGAAAAATGCTCCGCATTTTCCGGGTGTATGAGTTAGTCCCTTCGCTTCGCTCGGGAGACAAGAGTGGGGATCCTATGACGCGGCTTCCCGTTCTGCATCAAGTCCCCGAGCGAGATCCCGTACTCCTCCCAGCGGCGGTCGACGAGAGCCTGGATTTCGGGCGCCATCCGGATCTCCGCCGGCCACTCCCGGGTGCCCTCGTCCAGCCCCTTGTGCGTGGCGTCGATCCCGATCTTCCCGCCGTAGAACTGGCGTGTCGGGGCGTGATCGAGATGGTCGAGCGGCCCCTCCGTCAGCAGGACGTCGCGGGCCGGGTCGACGTTGGCACCGACCCTGAACATGACCTCTCCGTAGTCGTGCACGTCGACCCACTCGTCGACGACCACGACCGCCTTGGTGAGGCTGAGCATCCCGAGCCCCCAGATCGCGTGCATGACCTTCTGGGCGTGGCCCGGGAACGACTTGCGGATCGAGACGATGCAGCAGTTGTGGAATGCGCCTGCGACCGGAAGGTCGTAGTCGACGATCTCCGGCACGGTCATCCTGATCGCCGGCAGGAAGATCCGTTCGGTCGCCTTGCCGAGCCACGCGTCCTCCTGCGGCGGTTTGCCGACGACGATCGACGGATAGATCGCGTCGCGGCGCATGGTCATCGCGGTCAGCCGGAAGACCGGGAACGGCTCGGGCGGCGTGTAGTAGCCGGTGTGGTCTCCGAAGGGCCCTTCCTCGGTCACCTCGTCCTTGTCGATGTAGCCCTCGAGGACGATCTCTGCATTTGCCGGGACCTCGAGGTCGACCGTCTTCGCCTGGACCAGCTCGACCGGCTCGCCGCGCAGGAACCCGGCGAGCATGAACTCATCGATGTGCTTCGGCAGCGGCGCGCTCGCGGAGTACGCGGTGACGGGGTCGAGCCCGAGGGCGACCGCGACCTCGATCTTGCCGTCGGTGGCGAGATAGTCCGCGCGGCCGTCCTTGTGGATCTGCCAGTGCATCGCGGTCGCACGCGGGCCGAGCTTCTGCATGCGGTACATGCCGACGTTGCGGGTGCCCGTCCGTGGATCCTTGGTGATGACCGCCGGGAGCGTGATGAACGGCGCGGCGTCGTCGGGCCAGCACTTCTGGATCGGGAGCAGGTCGAGCGACGCGTCGTCGCCTTCCAGCACGATCTCCTGGCTCGGCGCGCGTCGCACGGTCTTGGGACGCGAGTCCGCGATCGACTTGAGCTTCTGCAGGCCACGCACCTTGTCGACGAGGCCGGCGGGCGGCTGCATCTCGAGGACGTCGGAGAGCTTCGACGCGACGTCGTCGAGCGAAGGCGCGGCGAAGGCCAGGCACATGCGCCGCTCGGTGCCGAACTGGTTGATCAGCAGCGAGTGGTCGGAGCCCTTGACGTGCTCGAAGAGCAGCGCGGGCCCACCCGCCTTGACCGTGCGGTCGGTGATCTCGGTGATCTCGAGCTCGGGATCGACCTCCGCGGGGATGCGAACGAGCTCGCCCTCGCGCTCGAGGAGCGCGATCCACTCGCGCAGGTCTGCCGGCGGAGCCACGGCGTCAGTCTACGGAGCGGGCCTCGCCGAATGTTCGTGTGCGGCAGGCACATTCGCGAGCGCCTCTGCGACCGCTTCTTCGAGCGTGAGGCGCGCACCGGCCGCGTACGCCGTGTTGAAGGCGTCCTCTAGTCGATCATGTGCAACCGAGAGCCACCCCTCGTAACGCTGCCGCTCGGCCGAGAGCATCCGGAAGCCCAACTGACGCTCATGGGCCTCGGCGCTTCCCCAAAGGCGAGCTGCATCTCGTTCTCGGTGCGTCCTGACGAGAGCACTGGCGATCCCGGCGATGCAGTAGATCTGACTTCGCCGGTTTCTAAACCTGAGCGACAGCTCCATGCTCTCGGCGAAGTAAACGAGCGCGCGCTCGGGCTGGCCGCGATCGAGAGCCAGATCGCCGAGGCTGTGGATCGTGTTGGTCAGTTGACGTTCACTGCCCCGGTCACGGGCGAGTGCAACCGCCTCCTCGAGCAAACGCTCTGCCTCGTCGTATTCACCCCGATCGCGGAGCGCTTCACCGATGAAATGGAGCTCATTCATTCGAGCCGCCTGGTCACCGACTTCGTCAAAGAGCCGAAGCGCCTCCCGGTGAAGCTCGAGAGCGCGGTCGAGGTCGCCGCGACGCCAAGCGACCCCGGCGACGCGACTCACTGCAGCTCCGAGCTTCGCGCGGTCACCGTGCGCGCTCCGCAACTCCAAGCTTTCCTGCCAAAAGAGGTCGGCCCGCTCGACGTCGTCGAGGACAAAGAAGGCAATCGCTCCCGCCGATGACAACGCCGCTGCCCTTGACTCGGCACGAAGGGACGAGTCGGCAAGCGGTGCGCGCTCGAGCCATTGGAGCGCATCGCGATAGTGCGCCCCATCGAGCCAGAACCTCGAGAGTGCGGACCCGAGGCGCAGCGCTTCGTCGCCCCTCTCGTCTTCGAAGAACTCGGCAAAGGCGACTCTGAGATTCGGGAGTTCTTGCTCGAGCCGCTCGAGGGACGGAGGACTGAACTCGCGAGGCCCAGCTTCCAGCTCACGCTCATTGACCTCTTCGGCGAGCTTGAGAAAATACTCGCGGTGACGTCGCCGAAGGGATACGGCGTCGCTCGACTCGAGCATCCTCTGAAGAGCGAATTCCCTGATGGTCGCGAGGGTGAAGAAGCGACCTCCGTCCGTGAGACGAAGCAAGCTCTTGTCGACGAGAGAATGGAGAACGTCGAGATCCGCAGCACAAACTGCCTCCGCGGCTTCGAGGTCGAATCCTCCTGCGAAAACGGCAAGCCGAGCAAACAGCTCCTGCTCAACCGTGTCGAGTAGTTGGTAACTCCAGTCGATCGTGGCACGAAGCGTCCGTTGTCGCTCCGGTGCATCCTGCGCCCCTGACGTAAGGAGGTCCAGACTGCGGCCAAGACGCTCCAGGATCTGGCTCGTCGTCAGCACCTTGACGCGCGCAGCGGCGAGCTCGACCGCAAGGGGAAGACCGTCGAGCCGAGCCGCGATGCTCCTCACCTGCTCGTCGGGCTCGAAATCCGCCCTTAGCTGACGGGCGCGCTGCGTGAAGAGGGAGACGGCGTCGTCGAGCGGGAGCGTCGGAACGGAGTATTCCTGCTCGGCTGTGATGTTCAGTCGCGTCCGGCTCGTCGCCAGGACTCGAGTATCGAGACTCGCAACGATTCCGGCGGCCTCAGGCAGCAACTGCTCCAGGCTGTCGAGTAGAAGCAGAGCCTTCCTGTCGCCGAGAAACTTCTTGAGGTCGTCTGGACCGCCGACGACTTGGGCGATGGTGGATTCGAGGAGTAGCGGATCCCGTACAGCGGCGAGCGAGACAAACCAGACGCCGTCAGGGTATTCCTCGACCATCTCCGCGGCCACCTGAAGCGCGAGCCGTGTCTTGCCGGATCCCCCCGCGCCGGTGAGTGTTACGAGGCGGTGGGAGGATAGGAGCCCCAACACCTCCGAGAGCTCTCGCTCCCGGCCCACGAAGTGGGTCGGCTGCACGGGGAGGTTCGTGGAGTTGAGACTCTTGAGTGGCGGGAAGTTGTCGTCGCCGAGCTGATAGATGCGCTCCGGCGCGGTCAGGTCCTTGAGCCGGTGCTCACCGAGGTCGCGGAGCGCGTCGGTGCCGGCGAGGTCGCGCGCGGACCGCGACACGAGAATCTGACCCCCATAGCCTGCAGCGGCGATCCGCGCCGCCCGGTGCACGTCGATCCCGACGTAGCCCTCGTCCGTGACGACCGGCTCCCCGGTGTGCACGCCCATTCGAACGCGGATCGGGGAAGACTCGAGGGCAGCCTTCCCCTCGGTAGCCGCGGCAAGCGCGTCCGAGGCTTTAGCGAAGGCAACGAAGAACGCGTCCCCCTGCGTGTCCACCTCAACACCATCGTGCCGGTCGAAACACTCACGCAGCGCTCGTCGGTGATCTGCGAGTACGTCCGCGTATGCATCGCCCAGCTCGTTTAGCAGGCGCGTCGAGCCCTCAACGTCCGTGAAGAGGAACGTAACGGTGCCGGTTGGCAGCTCGGCCACACCGGGATCATGCGACGACTACGCGCGGAGGTCTAGCGGCGCCGGTGGCGGAGCCAATGCGAGGTCTCCCCCAGCACGATTACGCCAACGAAGATCAGGCCGACGATGAGCATGGCTGTGACGACCTTCTTGCCTTCCGTCGCCGCATCGTCGGTGGCGAGCAGCTGGAGCAGCGCGAGCATCGGCGTGACTCTAACGGAGCCGTCCGCGGTGAGTCGCCAGGGCAACGTCGACCGCCGCGTCGCCCGCCCGCTCCCGGGCCAGCCGCTCGAGCGGATTGGGATCGTTGTCGAGACGAAGGAACGACCGGCCCGCGTCCAGCTCGCCGCGGCCGAGGGCCGCGGCAGTGGCGGCCCAGACCGGCCCGTCCCCCGCGATTTCCTCCGCGCGCAGATACGCGCAGAGCGCGATCAGCTCGGCGAGGTCGCTGACCGCCTCGACGCTCCCGACCTCCTCGATCCGGACGAGCCCATGTGCATAGAGGTAGTCGCCGAGGAGCAGGGCGGCGTCCTGGTCTTCGGGCGCGAACAGCCGGGTCCGCCCGTAGTGCAGGAGGTACCCCTCGTAGATCGTCTCGATCCCGAGTGCGTAGCGCGGTTCGCCGAGCAGTGAAAAGACCGCGGCTCGCTCCTGCTCCTCGCGCGGGCGCAGCGCCGCGTTCCACAGGGCGCTCTCCTGCCCCGCGTCGGCGGCGATCCTCTCCCAGAGATCAGCATAGGTAGCCCGACCGGCCACGTCAGCGGCTCCTGGGCGGCTGCAAAGCTCTGCCGGGGGGCGTCCTCGGCCGTGCGCGTGTGACCCGACACGCGCACGGCCTGCGTCCTTCCCCGGCGGGCTTTTCGCGCGCCAGGAATCCACCGACGCGGCCGGCCGGACTACCCGAAGTCGGCAACGGCCTGGATGGTCCGGTCGATCTCCTCGTCGCCGTGAGCGAGCGAGACGAACATGGCCTCGAACTGGCTCGGCGCAACGTAGATCCCCCGCTCGAGCAGATGCCGGAAGAGCGCGCCGTAGCGATCGACATCCGCGCGCTGCGCTTCGTCCAGGTTGCGCACGGGCTCGTCGGTCATGAAGAGCGTCGCCATCGCGCCGACCCTCTGGACGCGACCATACGGCGCAAGCCCGGACTCGAGCCGCGCGCCTCGCTGCTCGAGCTGCTCGTACACGGACAGGTCGTCGAGTCGCCGGAGCACCGCAAGCCCCGCCGCGGTGGCGAGTGGATTTCCGGACAGGGTTCCCGCCTGGTAGACGTCGCCGTTCGGTGCCAGGCGATCCATGATCTCGGCCCGACCGCCGAACGCAGCCAGCGGCAGCCCGCCGCCGACGATCTTCCCGAGGATGGTGAGGTCCGGCGTCACGCCGAAGAGCTCCTGCGCGCCACCGCGTGCGACGCGAAAGCCGGTGATGACCTCGTCGAACACGAGCAGCGCGCCCGACGCGTCGCAGAGGCTGCGCAGTGCTTCCAGAAAACCGGGCTCGGGCGCGACTACGCCCATGTTGCCCGCAACGGGCTCGACGATGATCGCTGCGAGACCCTCGCCGTACTCGGCAACGGCCGATGCGACCGCGTCGACGTCGTTGTACTTGCACACGATCGTGTCCTTCGTCGTCGCCGGCGGTACGCCGGGGCTCGACGGCAGGCCGAGCGTCGCGACGCCCGAGCCCGCGCTCGCGAGCAGCGCGTCGACGTGTCCGTGGTAGCAACCTGCGAACTTGAGGATTCGGTCGCGAGCCGTGAACGCGCGCGCCAGACGGGCGGCGCTCATGGCAGCCTCGGTGCCGGACGAGACGAGGCGGACCTTCTCGACCGAAGGAACCGCGTCGACGATCTCGGCGGCGAGCTCGACTTCTGCCTCCGTCGGCGCGCCGAAGCTCGTCCCACGCTCGGCCGCTGCTCGCACCGCCGTGACCGTCTCCGGATCGGCGTGACCGAAGATCAACGGCCCCCAGGACATGACCCAGTCGACGTAGCGGTTGCCGTCGACGTCCTCGAGATACGCGCCGTCGCCGCGGCCGACGAACAGCGGCTCGTCGAGCCCCACCGCGCGCATCGCGCGCACCGGCGAGTTCACGCCGCCGGGAATGAGATCGAGCGCGCGGCGGAATAAATCACTTTGCGTCCGCAGGACGCGCGTATCACTGCCGTTCATCATTCTCCGAGCGAAGCGAGGGCCTAACCACCAACCCCGGAAAATGCGCAGCATTTTTCGAGGAGATTAGAGCCAGCTTGCCAGCTCCTTCGTCCAGTACGAGATGACGAAGTCGGCGCCGGCGCGCTTGATCGCGGTCAGTGACTCGAGCGCGGCCTGACGCTCGTCGAGAAATCCCTTCGCGGCGGCGGCCTTCACCATCGCGTACTCGCCCGAGACGTTGTACCCCGCGAGCGGCAAGTCGAATCGTTCCCGAGCGGCGCGAATCACGTCGAGGTAAGGAAGCGCGGGCTTGATCATCAGAACGTCTGCGCCTTCCGCCACGTCCTGCTCGCACTCACGCAGCGCTTCGCGCACATTCGCGGGGTCCATCTGGTAGCCGCGCCGGTCGCCGAACGCAGGCGCCGACTCGGCCGCCTCGCGAAACGGCCCGTAGAAGGCGGAGGCGTACTTCGCCGAGTACGCGATGATCGGCGTGTCCGGCAGCTCCTGGCGAATCGCGCCGACGCGGCCGTCCATCATGTCGCTCGGCGCCACGACATGCGCTCCGACTTCCACGTGACTCCGTGCAGTGCGCGCCAGCAGCTCGAGCGTCGCGTCGTTGTCGATCTCCTCGCCGTCGCCGATGACGCCGCAATGGCCGTGCGAGGTGTATTCGCAGAGGCAGACGTCCGTGATCAGCACGAGCTCGCGTCCGTGCAGCTCCCGCAACGCACGCTGGACGATGCCGTCGTCATCCCACGCGCCGGAACCTTCGTCGTCCTTCTCGTCGGGGATCCCGAAGAGGATCACGGCCTTGACGCCGAGCCGAACGAGCTCGTCGGCCTCGGCCCCGAGCGTGTCGACCGAGAGGCGCGCCATTCCGGGCAGGTCGGGATTCGCCAGCGGCTCCGGTCCGACGAAGAGTGGCAGCACGAAATCGTCCAGGTCGAGCCGCGTCTCGCGCACGAGATCGCGCAGCCCGCTCGTCCGCCGCAGACGCCGCAGCCGGGTGACCGGAAACGTGCTCACGCCTACAGCCTAGACCGGCCGCGAAGCGGCCTCTCCGCGGAGCGGACCACTGGAGGGGAACGTACTGTTCAGGCCAGGAGCCGGCGGGTCGCGAGTCGGGCCAGGACGCCGAAGGCGAGGCCGAGGCCCACCAGCCAGACCAGCTCCCGGCCCACCGCACCCCAGGGGCTCGCGTCGTAGAGGGAGGCCGAGAAGTAGCGCACGGCGTGCGCGAACGGCAGTCCGTCGCTGAGCCAGCCTGCGACCGGGACGACCTCTCGCGGGACGAGGCCGAGGAAGACGACCGGCATCACGACGAGCACGGCGACGAGGGACGCGGTGCGCGTCTCACGCGCGAGCGCGCCGAGCAGGGTGCCGAGCGCCCCGAGCGCCGCCCCGGCAACGACGAGACCGAGGGCAAGCAGCGGCAGGCGCTGCCACGGCTCCCCGCCGGCGACGCCGCCGGCCTCGACGATCACGCCGAAGACGAGTGCGATCGCCAGGCCGAGCGCAAGCGCGACAACCGCGGCGAGCGCGACCTTTGCGGACACCAGCTCCCCCATGGAGATCAGCCCTCGTCTCAACCGGCCGATCGCGTTCTCGTCGCGCTCGCTCGCAATCGCACCGGCCGCGAGGAGCAACGCGAGGAACGTGATCGTCAGCGCCAACGCGTAGGACTGCACTTGCGCGGAGAGGAGTGAGCTGCGCGAATTCTCGTGCGCCCGTTCGAGCCCGATCGGGTTGGCAGTTGCGCCGAGCAGGCTGCCCGTCTGCGTGAGCGCAACACCTGCGATCCTCGCGAACTCGGCGATTCGCCGGCGCTGTGGCCCGGGCGGCAGCTGCTGCAGCAGCTTCTGCATGCGCGCCAGGCCGAGGACGTCGTACGTGCGGCCGCCGAACTTCGCGCGACCGCCGGTGACGATGAGCTGCACGTACCTCAGGTCGGTTTGCACGTACGTGGTCTGCAACTGGCGGTTGAGCCCGTAGACGAGGGCCTGCACCTGCTGCGTCACGCGCGACGAGATCCCGCCGCGTGTGACCTGGTAGACGAGGCTCGGCGAGTGCAGGCCGCTCTTCAGGTCGGCGAGAAAACCGGGCGGGACCGTCAGCGTTGCGACGACGCGGCCGGTCGCGAGCGCACGGCGCGCCTCGACGGGATCCATTCGGACGAGATGGACGTTCTTGCCGACCTCGTCGATCGCGTCCTGGATGCGAAACCGGTGGCCACCCACGGACACGACCTGCGGCAGGTGATCCTCGTCGACCAGTGCAACGCGCGGCTTCGAGCTCCCATAGCCGGCGACGAGGCCGACGAGCCCCGCGACGAGCAACGGATAGGCGATCAGGACGCCGAGGAGGAGCGGGGAGCGAACGAGCACGCGCAGGTCCTTCCGCAGGACGAGCGCCGAGCGCCTCACGTGAAGATCTCTTCGGCGTGGAGCTCTCGGTACTCCGCGGTCGGCCCCACGAACGTCAGGCGCCCGCGCTGCAGCACTGCAACTCGATCGGCGTAGAGCTCGATCTCTTCGAGGTTCTGCGTCGCGAAGACGACGGAGCCGCCTTCGTCGCGCAGTGCAGTCACGGTCTCCCAGACCCGGCGCCGCTGACCTGGGTCGAGCGCGGCAGTCGGCTCGTCGAGCAGCAGCACGCGCGGACTGCCGAGCAGCGCAAGGGCGACGTTGAGCCGCTGGCGATTCCCGACCGACAACGAATGGGTGGGCCGGTCGGCGGGGACGTCGAACCGGATCAGGAGCTGCTGCGCAACCGCAGCGTGCTCCGGCTCGCCTTCGAGCCGACCGAACAACTCGAGGTTCTCACGCGCCGTCAGGCGGTCGTAGAACGCCGCGCGCTGCGGTACCCACCCGACGCGTACGTCGTCGACCCGCTCGATCGTTCCGACGCTCGGCTCGAGCGCGCCGGCGAGCAGCGCGAGCAACGTCGACTTTCCAGCGCCGTTCGGACCGATGAGCGCAAGCGCCTCACCTGCATGCACCTCGATGTCAGTAGGTTCGAGTGCAACCTGCGAACCGAAACGCCGCGCGACGCCGCGCGCACGCACCACCGGGTCGCTCAACGACTCGCCGCGCTGTCCGCCGGGGGAACCTCCCGGTTCCCCCGAACCCCCTCCCCTGGTCCACTGACGCGGACAGGCCGCTGGGCGGCCTCTTCCAGACCCACCTCGACCGGGAGCTCGCCCGTGTCGTCCCAGGGCTCCAGCCCCAGGCGTTCGTGGAAGAACTCCCACATCGCGCGCGCGGCGGCGAGCAGCGGCAGGGCGATCAACGCGCCCGGCAGCCCGTAGATCTCGCCGCCCGCGAACAGACCGAAGATGACGAGCAGCGGATGGAGTCGCAGCGCGCTCCCCATCACGTTCGGAACGACGACATGACCTTCGATCTGATGGATTCCGAGAAACAGCAGCGCAACCCAGATCGCCGAGGGGGGATGCACGACGAGCGCATACAGCAACGGCGGAATCGCACCGATCCAAGGTCCCAGGTACGGGATCAGCTCGGTGATCGCGACAAACGCGCCGAAGAGCAGTGCGTACTTCTGACCGTGCGGAAGCCAGCCGAGCACGCCGAACAGCCACAGGCCAACGCCCGCGCTCGTGCCGATGATCAGCGAGACGAGCGTCTGTCCCTTGACGTAGCTCGTCAGCGAGTGCTCCATGCGGAGCAGCAACGGCTCCGACCCGGGCTCGGGTGGAAACCGGGCGTTGATCCGCCGTTCGAGCTTCGGGAAGTCGAGCAGCATGTAGATCGAGACGACGAGGATCACGATCGCGCTGAAGAGCAGCTTCCCGATCGAGATCGCCGCCCCCTCCAGGAAATTGACGACCTTGTTCGTGTACTTGCCGATGTCGTGCTTGCGAATGTCCCGCACGAGCCTGTGGCCGCGATTTTCGACCTTGATGCCGCCGAGGCGATGAGTGTCGAGCCACTGCTGCAAACGGTTCACGTCGCGATCGGCATCGACGAGGCCGGTTCGTCCGTTCACGTTCGTAAAGTAGGAATCCACCCGTTTCGCGGCCGTCTTCGTCTCACTGACGACCACGGTCCCGATAGCCCCGATGGCGGCGATCAACGCAACCGCGAAGACGAG
>WNFC01011709.1_pt1 | contig 13088 bp, 14 predicted proteins | sample 5400541 | NCBI WGS metagenome assembly WNFC01 (sample SAMN13153342, study PRJNA577476) | soil metagenome | isolation source: 120 cm saprolite under Douglas fir tree site 2 hole 2 replicate 1 | place: USA:California | collected 2015-04-18
TGATACTGTGTTGCGGAACTCGTGAAGAGAGTGTCTATAGTATCCTCATGAGCCAACACTCCTTCTGCTATTTAGTCATCGATAATTTTGAAAAATGTTGCCCGAAAAACTGATCTTTGGTGGTCATTTCGGCGTACTGTGAGAAGCAAGCTGTGATTTCGGGGCCGTGAACACCGCTTTCGGCGCATCGTGAGCATGAATGGTTGAAACAGTTTTTGCTCTTTGCTAGAATGCGCCCACGAGTCGCCGCCAACTCAGGAGACAAACCGACCAGTAAGGCCTTTTCCCTAAGATAAGACGCCATCATGGACTGCCCCCCTCAGTTCACTGGAGTACCGAATGAAACGAACTCTGCTCGCCACTCTTTTGGTGGCAGGCCTCTTTCTCCCCTGCTACCGGGGTCTGACCCCCCGAGCAAGCCTCGCTGGTGCCCAATCTATCTGGGTCCCCGGTCGAGTCCACAAAACGTCGCGTGATCTGACAGAGAAGATAGGCAAGGGACACGGCAGTGATCTGGTGCGCGTTATCATTCAATCCACAACCGAGGGCGAGGGGACAGTCGAAGCGAGCGTTCGGGATTCGGGCGGGAGCGATGTCCGTCAATTCCAGAACTTCCATCTTCGGGTCGCGACTATGTCGGCGGATGCCGCGCTGACTTTGGCTTCGCGTAACGAAATCTCTCATGTCTCCCTCGATCGGGAAGTCAGAGTTCTTGGGCACCTCTCGAAGACGACCGGAGCCGACACAGTTCGATCCGGCAATGGCATATCAAGCAACCGATTCGACGGCACAGGTATTGGGATCGCCGTTTTGGATTCAGGTATAGACGTACAGCACAGATCATTCCTGGATAGAAACAATCGTCTGCGCGTAGTTGTGAGCCAGGATTTTACCGGCGAGGATCGCACGGACGATCCCTACGGCCATGGCACTCACGTCGCATCAATTGCGGCTGGGAATGGCCGTATCTCGAATGCTCGATATATTGGCATTGCTCCGAACGCCAGCATTCTCAATCTGCGTGTGCTGAATTCCCTCGGTGCAGGTACAACGTCTGGCGTACTCAGCGCACTGGACTGGGTGCTGACCAACAGGAGCTCCTACAACATCCGCGTTGTAAACATGAGTCTCGGCATGGCGGCCGTGGACTCCTATCGGAACGATCCTGTCTGTCTGGCGGTGCGTGGATTGGACGGCAACAAAGTCTACGGGCACATTCACTCTCCCGGTAACGAGCCTGCTGCGATTACTGTTGGTGCTGCGAATACATTCGGAACAGACTCGCGTGGCGACGATCGAATTACTTCCTATAGTTCACGTGGTCCGACACGAAGCTATTGGACCGACGCATCAGGCAACAAACACTATGACAATTTAATAAAGCCGGATCTGGTGGCGCCCGGAAACAGATTGATCGACGCTGAAGCGGCAGGCAACACACTCGTCACTGAGTACCCCGAGTTGGACGCGGGAGTTAGTCACAACGCTGCTCGAAAGATGATGTACTTGAGCGGCACGTCGATGGCAACTCCGGTCGCAGCTGGAGCGGCGGCGCTCATGCTGCAAGCTAATCCAAGTCTGACCCCTAACCTGGTAAAGGCTTTGTTGACTTATACAGCGCAGCCCCTCTCCGGATTCAATATGTTCGAGCAGGGTGCCGGAGAGATCAACATCCAGGGCGCAGTCAACCTGGCAGGACTGGCGCGCACAGATTTGACGGCGGCTACGCCACTGGGAGATCCGCTACTTACGACGAATGAACTTCCGGCTCCTGAAACTACCATTGCCGGTTTCACCTTCAGCTGGTCGCGCGGGATCATTCTCAACCACACGTATGCGACCGGCATCAATCTCGTCACACAATATCAGAAGATCTATGACCTCGGACGACTGCTCAACGAGGGCGTCATTACTGGAGACGGCGTCATAACAGGCGATACGTCGATGATCTCTGATGGGGTTATCACTGGAGATCAGATCATGACCAGCAATGGGGTCATCACTGGAGACGGCGCGCGATTTCTTGCCGTCAGCATCCTCTTCGGTGATGCGATACTGCTTGCGGACGGTGACTTCATGGGAGACGGAGTCATCACCGGAGACGGAGTCATCACCGGAGACGGTGTCATCACCGGGGATTTGTACCTGCTGGCCCAGTCCGCCTCCGTCAATGGCGATTCCACACCCGCAATGTTGGTTGATGTAGACGACGGAATGGATTGCCTTGACTATTGATGAATGTGATGAATGCTTCCTTTTAGCAACACGCGGCTTTGGCTGCCCAACTCACGACGTGTCGGAGATTTAACTTCTTAGCGTTCCGAAATCGATTAACGAGCTCGCAATACTCCTGTGATCCGCGCAGGGAACCGACGGCAATTAGTTCGCTACCCACGAAGGTTCTTTCTTTAAGCAGCCAACGGCTAGGCCAAATCGGATTAGCATCTCGGGCAACCTGCCTTAAAAGAGTCGTTTCGAAAAGCGTCCAGGGGGAAATGTACTAGACGACAGTTGAGGGGAACTATGGAGCAAGAACGTTTCGGCAAACTGTACATGTGGTCGATAGTGGTTTTCGGTTCAGGGATCACGCTTCTTTCCATCTCTCAACTACCTTTTAAGCAACTCAATCTTCGCTTCCTGCTGCTTGCTTTGCTGGTTGCCGCCAGTTCGCTGGTCGCAGTACGGATCCCTCGCGTAAGCGGACGCATTACAGTCGCCGATACGTTTATCTTTCTGACGATGTTGCTCTACGGAGGAGCAGCCGCAGTAGTCATGTCAGCTCTTGAAGGTGTATGCAGCACCCTGCTTATCAGTAAGAAGCCTCGCACGATTCTCTTGAATTCGGCCGTGTTGGCGACCTCAACTTTCGTTACGGCGACGGTCCTCCGCCTGGCTTTTGGAGCGCCTTCGGAAATTGTTGCTGCGGGCTATTCCCCGAACTTTCTGATTGCGATTTGTGCCATGGCACTTGTTCAATACATCACCAACACCGGCCTAATAGCCGTGGAGAAGTCGTACAAGATCAATGAGTCAGTCTGGCAAACGTGGAAAAAGTATTACCTTTGGACGTCGATAACTTATTTCGCCGGGGCATCGGCCGCCGGCATCATTGCGCGCTTGATTGGCACCTTCGGTTTTTATGCGGTCATCGCCGCAGTACCCATCATTTTAATTATCTTCTTCACGTACTGGTCCTATGTAAAGAATATTGAAGCTTCAGAGGCGCAAGCAGAAGTGGCCCAGCGCCACGTCGAGGAGCTTTCGGGATATGTTGCTGAGCTCAGACGCCTGGAAGAGGCGCGCAACCAGTTATTGCTCGGCGAGCAACGCGCACGGTCCGAGGCGGAAGCGGCCAATCGAGTCAAGGATGAGTTTTTGGCGACCCTCTCGCACGAGCTTCGGACTCCTCTAACCTCCATGTTGGGTTGGGCCGGTTTGCTGCGCGGAACTCCAATCGATGGGGCAATGCTGGATAAGGGACTCGAAGCCATTGAACGCAACGCCAGAGTTCAGACGCAGCTGATCGATGATCTGTTGGACGTTTCGCGTATCGTGTCCGGAAAGCTGCACTTGGATGTCCGCCCAGTTGAATTGTCCTCAGTGATTGAGGCTGCCATCAATGTGGTGCGTCCCGCCGCTGATGCTAAGTCCATTCGACTGAGTTCCATGTATGAGCCAGCCATCGGAGCCATCTCTGCTGATTCAGCACGCCTTCAGCAGGTACTTTGGAATCTGCTATCCAATGCGGTCAAATTCACTCCCGAGGGCGGTAGCATAGAGGTGCGACTGGAGCGAGTAAATGGTCATGCCAGGCTTACAGTCAGCGACACTGGTCAAGGAATTAGTCCTGAGTTTTTACCTCGCGTCTTTGATCGCTTTAGGCAGGCTGATAGTTCTTCGACTCGAGACTATCGCGGATTGGGCTTGGGTTTGGCGATCGTTCGCCACCTGGTAGAACTACATGGCGGCACAGTTCAAGCTGAGAGTAACGGTGCCGGGCAGGGTTCGAGTTTTTCGGTAACGTTTCCTATTCTCACAGGCCGCATTGAACCTGCACTCCCTCAAAACACTGAACACCGACGATATGGCGCGCCCAAGCTCAACGGATTGCGCGTGTTGATAGTTGATGATGAAGCAGATGCGCTTCAGATCATCAGTACTGTGATTGCGCAGACGGGAGCGGAAGTGAAAACGTGTGAATCCGCCCACGAAGCGCTGCAGACGTTGGAAGAATGGCGACCCGATGTCCTAATGAGCGACATCGGCATGCCCGGGGAAGACGGCTATAGCCTCATCAATAAAGTGAGGTCGCTTCCGCCTGAGCGAGGAGGCCAAACCCCCGCTGCCGCATTTACCGCTTATGCCCGTGAAGAGGATCGCAATCGCGCTCTCGCTGCCGGTTACCAGATGCATATTGCAAAGCCCGTTAGCTCAGGCCAGTTGGTAGCAATGATCGCTCACCTCGCCGGCCGCCCTGCTTAAGTGCCTGCGCGGGGGAAACCAAGCGCGAGAACTGACGGACAAAGGCGATGAAATTGACCCGGTCGCTACCGCTCCTCGGTTCTGACGTTGAGCCGTCGCTTGGTTTGTGAGCCGTGAGACATTGCAATGCATGTATCCCTCAACGTCAGAACCGAGGAGCGGTAGCGACCGGGTGAAAGGAGCATTGCCACTCAACGTCAGAACCGAGTAAGACGAAGACTGTGGCAAAAGACAACAAAGAGAATCAAAACGGAGAACCTATGATCGCACTCCGCCATATTAGCGCGAAGAAGTTCGTAATCATTGGGTGTGTTGTCCTGGGGTCTACCTTTCTTGGCTTGGTGATCTGTCTTGATACTTAGTACCGTGAAAATCGCCCGGCTCAACCACAGCCCTCCGAAGGAAGATTGTATGCTACAAACTTATTCAAGGATGTATTGGTCTATCTCACCAAGCGAGAACAGTTGGTCTATGAGCTCCTAATGCCTTCTAGTTTTGTTTTGCTCATGCTTGGTGCGTTCCTGCAGTTTCGGTGGAAGGAATTTTCCAATCACAAAATCTCTAAACACAAAAGAGAGTGATAATGGTGCTTTGTTCCATTCGGTTCATCGAAATCTTGGCACAATGAAGAACGCCAATCCAATTGCGCGCCTAAGACGAGAGGAGTGGAAACAGTAAAGTTCCCACTCCTCCCCTTTGGTTGAAAGCTTGAGATTTATAATAAAGAGCGAACCCAGCGCTTACTGAGGCCGCTAAATTGAACCGTCAGGAAACCCAGGTCAGGTCACTATTATACTGACGGCCATTAGAGAATCGCCATCCCCCTTTCTGGCCAGGATTGTCACCACGTCGTCAGCTTTCACATCAGACACAGTAACCTCTTTTCCGCCTTTTGTTATTTTGGTATCGGGAGTCAGCGCCACGGTGAGTTCAGCCTTCTGGTCATTTACGATCGTTACCTTTGCGTCGCTAATCGTCGCGACCTTTCCGCTCACCGTCACGGTATTGCCCTGGTCAGGACCCTTTTCCTGATCTGGATTTGGTTTGGTTTTTTCCTTCTTCTGAGTTTCCTGCGGGGTGGCAGCTGTAGTTCCCTTCACCAGTCCCACCGAGAGAAGCAACCCCACACAGAGCAACGCTGCTCCGATTCCTTTTGCAAGTTTTCCCACGAAATAGTTACCCCCTTTGTTGACATTAAGTGCTTCCTCCAGCCGCCTTCGCTGTGTGCTCGACTGGTTACGGCACGGGTGGAGTATTAGTAACAGTGCAGGAGGTTGTGTGGTTACTCGCAACTTACAATAACCTTGTGAAAGCGTTGTCATGAGGGGCACTACTAATGGTTATGTCGCCGGCCGGTAAGATGCTGTTCGGTATTAGCTCAAAAGAGAGCACAATGAACGATGCCGGTGCAATAGAAATAGATTGGAGGTGATCACAGAAGACACGAAAGTGCAATTCTGTCAGACGTATTGCGTGCAGGCAATGATGAGTTACACCACACCTTTTACTGAGCACTAGAGTTTGGTCTCCGCACTACCTCTTCCTTCTACTTCAATTGGAAGGCAAGGCGCACGTGTCACTCGCCTGTCTTAATAAAATGATCGAAATGCTCGCGATAGCCGCGGCTAAGGGTGTGCGAGGCGCCGGTATGTAGCACGACGCGATACTCACCTCGAGCCCAGGTTTGGAGTTCTTTCACGCGATTCATGTTGACGATTGTGGAGCGATGAATACGAACGAACGTTCGCGGATCGATCTGTGCTTCGATGCTGTTGATAGTATCACGCAGCAGGTGCGAGCTGTTGGCGACGTTGAGGCGCACATAGTTGCCTTCCGCTTCTATCGAATCCACTTCCTCGGCACGAACGAATAAGACTTTTTCACCTGTCTTGATCGCGAACCGCTCGAGATGCCTCACTCCTACTTTAAGGTCTTCCAGGAACCTTCTGATAACCCCGGTGTCCGCTTCGTCCGGCGGACGTTTCATTTGATCCTTCGCATGACTAAGTGCTTTCGCGAACCGTTTGCGATCGAACGGTTTCATCAAGTAGTCGATTGCGTGGACATCGAAGGCATGAACTGCATGCTGGTCGTATGCCGTCACGAAAATGATCAGGGGCATACGCTTGACTCTAAGAGTGTTCAAGACCTCGAACCCATCCATATCCGGCATCTGCACGTCAAGAAAGACGATGTCAGGTGCATGATCAGTCATCGCCTCAACTGCTTCACACCCGTTTCGAGCTTCACCGATTATCTTTATCTCGCGATCCCCCTTGAGCATTTCGCGTATCCGATCACGCGCGAGCGGTTCGTCATCGACAATCAAAACTTTTATCCGCAAGTCCAGTTATCCTTTGCTCCGTGCTTCGACCGCCGGTATCTCTAAGGTGACGATTACTCCACGGGCTGCTAAATTTGCGATCTCAAAACCATAGTCCTCGCCATAAAACTGCTCCAGCCGCGCGCGCGTATTGCTGAGACCGATTCCGCCGGAAAGAGTTCCATTTGGATTGTGATTCGTTCTTAATCCCGGACCGTTGTCTTCAACTTGCATAATCAGACGGTCCTCCTTCTTAAAAGCCCGGATTGTTATCCGACCGGGTACAGTCTGCCGAGCAATCCCGTGTCGGATAGCGTTTTCTACTATCGGTTGAAGAATCAGATTAGGCACCTTGACATCAAGCGCTTTCGTTTCCACTTCCATCTCTACGATCAGTCGATCCTGGAAGCGTGTGTGTTCGATGTCCAGGTAGCACTTGAGAAACTCGAGCTCCTGCCCAAAATCTATGGTTTGAGCGTCTGATCTTTTCAGCGTCAGTCTCAGGAAATCGCCAAGTCTGGCGATCATCCTGTCGGCCACTTCGATATCTTTGTGCAACAACGCCGAGATTGAGTTGAGGGTGTTAAAAAGAAAATGCGGATGGATCTGCATCTTCAGAGCCTGTAACTGCGCCTGGGCCAGTTGAGCGGCAAGCTTCCCGGCTCTAGCTTCTCCCTCACGCAAGCCTCGGTAGTAGTGTATTGCGTGAGCGACGACTAGTGTCGTCCAATAGATCGTCAGGCCCTGATGAAAGTAGTAGATGCTGAAGGCGTTGTTGCGGTAGAGAGCGAGAAGCGTTGGACTGCGAGCGAAATTCGGATAACCGAAATACCAGACAAGAGGCGCGGCCGCAGAAAGAACTACGAAAGATAGAACAACGCTAATGGTGGCATGAATTAGTAGGTTTCGAGGGAAGTGCTCTCGCAGCTCAAAGCGTCTCGCCAACTTGAATATTAGCGGCGAGAGCAACCCCCACAGATAGAAGTCGGCCAGGTATCCAGAGATCGTTCTCTTCCATGAAATATGAACGCCGTCCTGAAGAGCTCCAAGGTAAGTGCTAAGTGCGAAGGAGAAACCTAATAAGGTCCATACACAAAAGCCGAAGAGCCACCGTAACCAACGGTACCTGCTAAGTGCACCTTTAAGCTTGCTTTGAATAAGTTCTCCATTCACTGCAGCAATAGGATCACAACTCCTTCCGCGGTTCGAGGCGCTATACCAAAACTAGAATACCACCTGTAAGTGAGTTGTCCTGGCAAAACTTTCAACAGACGACGTTACCGCGTTACGGTGCTGACTCACAATTCCTCTCCGGAGTTTAGCAATAGGAGAACGGGGTTGCCGGCATACCACTCGATCACATTTAGACAAGCATATGCCTGGGCAAGGCGCAACCAGTTATGCATTGGCACACCCAGCACGCTGCCTATGATCGTACGGCAGACACCGCTGTGCGCGATTAGCGCCACGGCGCCGCTCTTGTGATTCAGGAGTAACTGGCCCAATGCAGCTTGCACTCGCGTTGTGAAGACTGCGAAGGACTCGCCGCCCGGATATTGGAACGAGGCAGGATCATTGAAGACATGCGCGACCAGTCCCGGGGCTTCCCCGTGCAACGCAGCGACGGTCCGCCCTTCCCATTCACCCATGTCGATCTCACGCCATGCTGAGCTTTCCTCAACTTTCAAGTTGCCGCGTCTAGCGATTATCTCAGCTGTCATTCTAGCTCGCTGCAAGTCGCTCGAATACACCACCGCAAGTCCCGTTACGGACAACTCTTCCGCCAGTTGATGCGCTTGCGCCATTCCGCGCTCGGACAGGGGTGTATCCGTTCGTCCAAGCAGTCTGCCAGCTGCCGCTCCTTCCACTTCACCGTGTCGAATCAGGTATAGTCGTATTCGCTCTTCATTGCTCATTTCATTCATCGAAGAAAACTAAATTGGAAGATGATGACGGCCGTCAGATACAAAGCAACTTCGGTAAGCTGATTGGTTGCGCCCAGGCAATCGCCGGTGATGCCCTGGAGGCGAGCGCGAAAGTACAATCCGCTAAGTAGAGTCACGAAAGTTGTCACCAGTAACACCCCAAACGCGGCTTGCCAAGCGAGAAGGAGTAAGACGACCAGTAGCGTGACGGTGCCGGTTATGATTTCCAGACCGCCAATTTGCTTTGCTACTAGTTTGCCTTGACCTTCAACGCGCGCGTAGGGCAAACACGCGCATAGCGGCAGGATCGTCCAACGCGCGGCCGTGTGCGCGACGATAAGCCAGCGCCAGATCTGGCTTTGCGGCAGCATCGAAAGAAAGTTTAACTTTCCGAGGATGACAAAGATCAGAGCCAAGGTGCCGTAGGTTCCGATACGGCTGTCGCGCATGATTTCCAACACCCGATCCTTCGTCCAACCTCCGCCAAATCCATCAAACGTATCTGCCAATCCGTCCTCATGAAAACCGTTCGTAATGAACGCCGCGAAGACGATAGCGCATAAGACCGACGCCGACACGGGCAGCATCCGTTGCAGCAGAACGAACACCAGTGCTGTTCCGCCACCGACGATCACGCCGATTAGGGGAAAGAACGCCGATGCTTTACCGAGTTCTGATTCAGAACTATTGAGCACTCTCGGAACAGGCAGTCGAGTCAGGAACTGAACGGCAATGAAGAAACGTCGAATCATTGTGAGTGCTCATTCACTCCTTATTGCTCACACCAGCAGCCGCGAAAGTTGCCATCTCACTAAGCAGCTTCGCCGCGGCTTCAATGACGTGCATCGCTAAAGCCGCGCCAGTGCCCTCGCCAAGCCTCATGGAGAGATCGAGCAATGGTTGCTCACCAATAAAATCAATTAGAGCCGTATGTCCCCGCTCTGCCGATCGATGTCCGTTGAATAAATAGTCGCGCGCGTTCGGTTGTAATTCGAGAGCCAGTGCCGCCGCGGCCGTACTGATGAAACCATCCGCGACAACCGGCAATTGATTCGCCGCTGCTCCGAGCACGATTCCAGCCATTACGCCGATTTCCACGCCGCCGACTTTGGCAAGTACGTCCAGAGCATCACTTGCATCAGGCTTATTGACTTCGACAGCTCGACGTATGACCGCGATTTTGTGAGCCAAGCCCTCATCATCTATTCCAGTTCCCCGACCAGTTACCATTTCCGGATCACGTCCGAGCAGCACAGCGGTGATTGTGCTCGCCGACGTTGTATTTCCTATTCCCATCTCACCAATACCAAGTAGATGAATTCCATCACTGGCAGCGACGCACGCTAATTCGATACCGGCTGCCACGCACGCTTCGGCTTCTGATCGCGTCATCGCTGGACCAACCGCGAAGTTAGCTGTGCCACGTATGGTCTTCGCGTGAATCAGTCCCTCGCGATCTGAAAGATCTGCATCGACGCCGGCATCTACGACCCTTACGTCGATTCCTCCAGCGCGGGCCAGCACATTGATGGCGGCACCACCGCGCAGGAAGTTGTCAACCATTTGCGCGGTAACTTCTCGGGGGTAAGCACTGACGCCTTCGACAGTGACACCATGATCTCCGGCCACTACATAGATACGTTTACCTGTGACGCACGGTGTCACGCTCCGCTGAATCGCAGCCAAGCGGTTAGCGATCTCTTCGAGACGCCCCAGGCTGCCTGGTGGTTTAGTCAGTGTCAGTTGTCGTTCGCGAGCTGCACTCAGCCACGATTGATCGACCGGCTCAATCTGCTCGCAGTTTTGTTTGATGAGCGAAGATGAACTGTCCATGGAAAACATTGTAGGGGTGTCATCCGTGGGCACCCCTGGCTTTTCCGTTATGTTCACTTGGGGTGCCCACGGAGTGGCACCCCTACAACGTTTCCTATGGCCTCTTTACTTGCAAGGGTAATCCTGCCACAAGCAGGTAAACCTCATCGGCTGCCGCAGCAAAGTCCTGATTCACCCGGCCGAGCAGGTCTCTGAAGACCCGTCCGAGTCGCGTGTCCGGTACAACACCCAGTCCCGCTTCATTGGACACGCAAATGATGGTTTGCTGCTGTGACCGCGCCAGTTCTAAGAAGTCGCGAGTAATTCGGCGCACGGATTGCTCGCACTCATGTTCGTCCTCGTATCGCAGAAGCCAATTGGGCCTCACCCGTTTTTTGCAGTGCTTCATCAATACGGTAAGGCTCTTCAATAGTTTGCCACTCCCCTGGCCTCTCCTTTTGATGGCGGGCAATCCGCTCCTTCATGTCTTCATCTAAAGCCTGCGCAGTGGCGATGAAGCAAACCTTCGCTTCAGAGCTACGCTGGTGCGCCGACGCTAGTCGTAAGGCGTGTGAGCTCTTGCCGGCTCGCGCACCGCCAAGAAGTAGGATCAGTGGAGCACTCTCGTCTATGGTTTGGGACATCGATCCTCTTAGGAACCTGGGATATGGTCCACCTGGTTAACTGGGAGCGGCATCCCCAGCGCTGGATCCATTCTTTCCTTCGGCAGCAACTCTTGATCGATCTGTCGATTCATTGCGTGAGCGAGTATCGCATGCAGTTGTCGCAAACCTTCCGTTAACGCGGCCGGGCCAGGTTGAAGGATATGCGCTGACTTCACTTCGTAAATGTGATTTTTACGGATTGCGCTGATGCGGTCCCAACCGTCGCGCTTGCGAATCCATTCCTTCTTCACCGCGCGCCCACACCACGAACCGATGATGACTTCTGGATCTTTGGCGATCACGTCCGCTGGGTTGACGATTCTATCCTTGGCAGCTTGGTGTTTGCGCAGGTCGGGGAAGATGCATTCGCCACCTGCAGTTTCAATCAACTCCTCAACCCAACAAATTCCGGAGATAAGCGGGTCATACCATTCTTCGAACAGGACCCGCGGACGATGAGCGAAGCGCGCGGCCGAATCGCGAATGACATCCAGCTCGGCCTGCAAGAACGCAACCAGCGCCTGGGCTTTGTCTTCGCCGCCGACGATGCGTCCAACTGTCAAGATCATCTCCAAAATTTGCGCGATGCTCCGCTGATTGAATGTCATCACTGTTACGCCGCGCCGAATAAGCTCGGCCGCGATATCGGCCTGCAGATCCGAGAACGCGAAAACAAAGTCTGGCTCGAGAGCCAGAATCTTATCGAATTTGGCGTTGATGAATGCAGAAACCCTGGGCTTCAAACGCGCTTGCGGCGGTCGCACCGTATAACCTGAGACACCGACAATACGTTCCTGCTCGCCAAGCAGGTAAAGCGTCTCGGTTGTCTCCTCGGTGAGACAGATAATGCGGCGTGGGTACGACGTTAAATGTTCAATCATGGGCGTTCGCTTTGGCCTCCGACGCTAAGTGTGAGGCTTCTGCTTTCTCTAGACAGGCGCGGCAAAGACACACGCTGTACCTGGCGCGCAACTCCTGCCGAGTGCCTTCACACAGTTTGACTTGCATACACCAGCAGCCCTTGCCTAAAGAAATCTCGCAAGCGAACGCCTGCCCGCAAGCTTCACACGCCTGCGTCTTCCGCAAGACCGGCAATTTAGAGTTCAGCATGCTCAGCAGTTTCATTTGTTAGAATGCCGCCCTCACATTGCCGAGTAACGTTGCTGTCTTCTTAACAACAAGAGAAACACCGGACCGCCAAGCAATGCTGTGATCGCTCCGACCGGGAGTTCACCCGGCGAAATCGCCACCCTGGCAAGCGTGTCGGCGAGTATCAAAAAAGCCGCACCTAGAAGAAATGAGGCCAGTAGCAACACCCGCACATCCTGGCCAAAAATAAGTCGCGCCGCATGCGGCACAATCAGGCCAACAAAACCAATCGCACCGCCAACCGAAACAGTAACCGCGACAATCAAGGAACTGGCGAGGAAGACCATTCGTTCCGTGCCTCTAACGTCTACGCCAAGGCTCGCCGCCGATTCCTCGCCCGTCGCCAGAAGATGAAGATCGCGCGCATGCGCGACGAGAACTAGCCAGCCCGGTATGAGGAAGACAAGCATCTTCCAAATCAGATCAAAACCGACGAGATCAAGACTGCCGATCAACCAGCGAAGAATCTGCAAAGCGCGCCCATATGAAGCGAGATACTGAATTACGAGGACCCCAGCCGACGCGCTAAGGTTCAGAACCACACCAGCCAGGAGCAACGCACCTGGAAGCATTGTCCCACCTCCTGATCGCGCCAGCCGATAGACCAACAGCACAGATACAGATGCGCCGACAAACGCCGCGACGAAAATTAAAGGAACGCCCACCAGGTTCAAACCGAGACCGAAGGCTATCGCGATGCTGGCACCCAAAGAGGCTCCCCCGGATACGCCG
>WNFC01054034.1_pt1 | contig 13088 bp, 10 predicted proteins | sample 5400541 | NCBI WGS metagenome assembly WNFC01 (sample SAMN13153342, study PRJNA577476) | soil metagenome | isolation source: 120 cm saprolite under Douglas fir tree site 2 hole 2 replicate 1 | place: USA:California | collected 2015-04-18
AAAGAAATCTGTCAGGCGGATAAGTTAGTGAAGCTGGAGCGGCGAGCATCGTGACGCGGTGCTTTTGCATTGGCTGTAAAGATACCGTCCGCCTCGGCATAGGATGAAACGGGTTTGCATTATCGGTTGCGGCGCCATCGGCAGCTTGTACGCGGCGCATCTCGCGCGTGTAACTGAGGTGTGGGCGTTTGTGAGGCGCGCAGACCATGCTCGTGTCTTGAATCGCGAGGGCCTGCGCGTTTCCGGAAAGCACAATTTTTCAGTGTCGCTAAAGGCGACGACGAATCCGAAGGAGCTACCCGATTTCGACCTTGGCATTGTCGCGACCAAGGCGACGCAGGTAGAAGAAGCCATCGCTGGAGCAGGTAAACACTTCGATAAGGGTGCGGTCATCTCGGCTCAAAACGGACTGGGCAGTGAAGAAATTATCGCGGAGCATACGCGGGGTTTGATTATTCGGGGCACAACATTCATGAGCGGGACGCATCACAGCGACACACATGTGCAGTACGAGTTGGACACTGCCACCTGGCTCGGACCGTACGAACCTCGCAACACCCCGATTGCAGTGGTCAAAGAAGCTGCGGAACTCATAATCGCTGGCGGATTGAAAGCCGAAGCCCTTGAAGATGCGCGGCCCGCCCAGTGGTCCAAGCTCATTTTCAATTCATCGGTAAATGGTGTTTCGGCGCTTACCGGCCTGCCGCACTCGCCTCACTTCGCGGCCGAGAAAGATTTGTCTGATCTCGGTCATCTACTTCATGACTTGATCGAAGAAGGCAAGACAGTGGCCGCAGCAGCGGGAATCAAGCTTCATGAGGATCCGTGGCAGATGAACAAAATCGGCGCGGTGACCAATCATCCGCCATCGATGCTGTACGACGTCCGCCACCAACTCCCGACTGAAGTAGATTTCTTGAGCGGCGCCATTGCGCGCGAAGCGCAACGTTTAGGTAAACCTGCTCCATTGCACACGGCCGTGTATCGCTTGATCAAAGGAAGGGAAGCGGCGTGGAACTTCAAAGATGAGAATAATCCGGTTGCTGCACGAGGCTAGAAAGAGAGCAGACTGAAGCTTCTCTTAATGAAACTATGCCCTGGCCTGTTGACCATACAAAACTCGACCGTGTCCGCGCCCTGATGAAGGATCAGGACCTTAGCGCTGTGGTCGTTCGCGCCCCAGATAACGTTCTCTATCTCACCAACTACTGGTGCATGAAGGGATACGATGCGGTCGTCTTCCCACGTGAGGGAGATCCCACTCTCATAGCTCTCGAACCCCAGCTTGCGGATGCCCAGCGCAACTCCTGGACGCGGGATATTCGCCTGTTCAAAGGTTATCTTTTCGAAAAGTCTCTGGCCAGGTGGTTGACGCTACGCCACTCCTCAACGAAGCTCGCTCAATCAAGACCACCCAGGAAATCGAGCGCATGCGTATAGCCAACGAACTGGCTACCCTGGCAATGGAGCACACACGCGAACACATGCGCCCGGGGATGAAAGAAAGTGAAGTGGGCGGCATGTACGAAGGTTTCGTCCACGGTCTGGGGGTTGGATATCAGGGAAAAGTCGAAATGGCACGGGCCTTCACTTTAGTGTGGTCGGGGAAAGGCATTGCGACATTCACCGCAACCGCCGACCGTCCGATTCAGAAAAACGAACCGACACTATTTGAGATCTGGGTCTGCGCGGATGGCTACTGGACTGATCTGACAAAGAACGCTTGTCCAGGCGAGCTCACGCCCGAATATCACAAGCTGCTCGATCTCTTGCTGAAAGTTTTCACCGAGGGAATCAAACACGCACGCGACGGCGCCAGCTTCCCTGATCTAGACCGCTTGATCCGAGCACGTATCGCCGAGGGCGGTTATCCCGGACAGCCATCCCATCCCATCTGTCACGGTGTGGGAGCGCGAGCGCACGAGCCTCCCTATGCGCACCAGGCGGGTTCGGGAACGATTCGCAAAGGCATGGTGCTCGCCATTGAACCCGGCATTTACTGGCCAGGCGGCGGAGGCTTGCGATTAGAAGACAATTTTCTAATCACCGAGAAAGGGAACGAAAAACTGTGCGCATATCCCGACGATTTTCGATTAGCGCGGGCGTGATCACTCAAGAGGCCTTATCTTGAAAGCAGCCCGTAAGACGACCATCAGCCGGATTCCTCCAGTGGCGGAAAAGGTCTTTGCTGAGATCGACGAGCAATCGCTCGTCTCCATGTGCTGTGACGTCATCAATATTCCCAGCCCGACGGGGCATGAGGGCAGGATGGCTGACTACATGCGCTCGCTCTGGGAAAGCATGGGTCTCCAGGTCACCTGGCAGGAAGTCGAAGAAGGACGTGCCAACGTGATCGCCCGCTGGGAAGGCGACGGCAACGGCCAATCCTTGATGTTCAATGGCCACATGGATACGTCGAACTCCGGCGAGGAAGAATTTCTCACCGGTATCGGATATAAACCTCGCGCCGTTATCAAGAACGGGATGATTTACGGTCTGGGCATTTACAACATGAAAGGGGCTTTGATCTGCTACACGCACGCGGTGCGCGCGCTCCAGAAGGCGGGGGTGAAACTCGATGGCGACATCATTCTGGCCGCCGTCGTCGGAGAAATCGAAAAGACGCAATGGAAAGAATTTCGCGGCCGCGAATACCGTGGCTACGGGGTAGGCACGCACTATCTCGTCAATCACGGAGTACTGCCTGACATGTGCATCCTGGGAGAACCGACCGACATGCAGGTGATCCTCGAGCATTATGGATCGCTTTGGGTTCGCATTTCGGCCAGCGGCATGTACGTCCACACCGCTTTTGCTGAAGGGCGTTCGGAGAACAATTCCATTCGACGCCTCTACGATGTTCTGGATGACGTGCTGAAATGGATTCCGGGCTGGGAAGGTCGTACGGCTCATGGCGGACATAAAGGTATCGCCAACCTGGGCTGCATTCGTGGCGGCCATCCCTGGCGGGTCAGTCGAACTCCAGAAAAAGCCGAGCTGTTCCTCGATTTGCGAGTGCCTCCGAACATGCCGATGCAAGAGGCCCGGCGCGAAGCCAGAAAATTATTTATTGAACTGAAGAAACACTATCCAGATTATGGCCTGGAATTCGAAACCTATGTTTCCGTTCCCGGGGCGACGATCAGCGCCGATCACCCGATGGTGCAGGCAATCGAAAAAAATCACCAGCAAGTCATGGGACAACTACCCAAGCGTGATGTCGTGCTTTGGTGTTCGGACGCTTCAGTGATGACCCGCTACGCGATTGAGGCCGTGAATTATGGGCCATCGAGTGGCCCGCGGGATGCCGAAGGAGAAAAAGTCAGTATCAAAACATTGGTGGACATCACGAAAATCTACGCCCTGACTGCCGCGGAGCTGTGCGGTGCGCATTAGGGAACGGCATCAGTCGCCGTCGCTAAATCCAAAGTTGGGGCTTAACCCTGAGGTTAGAGTTGCCGAGTCAAACGGAAATTCATCGTCGTTACAAGAACGTTCGCTCTCGCATGGCGACCGCTGGATTGGACGCCATGATTATCTGCGGCAATCAGTACGCCGGCTTCGAGGGTGCGGTTTTCTATGCGTCGGGGTTCGAGATTGTACACCGCTATGTGTATGTTCTACTGCCTTTTGAAGGCGAGCCCACGCTGGTTTTTCCTCGCGAAGCCCGCTGGATCGGCGACAAAGCCAAGCCTTGGGTTAAAGATCAGGTCTGGCCGGATGTCCCCGGCCGATGGATACGCGACCGCGCCGAGCAGTGCAGGTGGAAACGCGTCGGCGTATACGGCATGAACTTCATCATGGCCGTGCGTGACTATCGCGAACTGCTTCAGGCGCCTCTGGAACTCGTGCCTTTCGACTTTGAGTTCGACATGGCGCGAGCGGTTAAGAGTGAAGAGGAACTCGTCGAAGTCCGCGACGCAATGGACATCATCCTGGAAGGTTTTTGGTCGCTGGTGGATGCGTACGAGCCGGGCAAGACGGAAGCGGAAATTATGGCGCCCGCAGTCGAACGTTTTTTTGCTCGCGGGGCTGGCCCACGCATGATGAACATCGTTCTCTCCGGTGCACACGGGCAGGCTGAGGCGCACTTCAAGGTGCCAGGCCAACGCGCCGTCGCGGGTGATGACCTGCTGCTCTACTCACTGGAGATCACTGGCGCGGGCGGCTACTGGGTTGAGTTTTCTCGTCCGCTGCTACGCGGCAAACTGAGTCCGACCACACAGAAAATGGCCGAGGCTTACCCCGAGGCACTAGAGGCGGCGCGGAAACTAATGCGCCCAGGAGAGCTGGCAAGCAGTGTTCATCGAGTTGTGGCGGAAACGTTTGCCAGACACGGCTTCTCGCTCGGACACCTCTCCGGACATTCGATTGGAACGACGATGATTGAACACCCCGCCATCGGCGCGAACTGCGATGTGCCGCTTGAGGAGAACATGATTTTTTCACTCCACCCGCAGGTCGTGGATCAGGATGGCACGGTCTGCCTCTACACGCAAGACACGTACCGCGTTGGGAAAGCCGAGGGCGAATGTCTGGCCGACGTTCCATGGCGATTTTTCACGGGGCAAGAGACGAAGGAGAATGTCGCACCCTGAAGTTTCAAATAAAGCTGGCACATCCCGCCTGAAAAGCGGTATGGGACTAAATAACATCAAGGGACGCGGGAAAAATAAATGAAGATTTGCGTGATCGGCTGTGGTGCTGTGGGCAGCCTGTTTGCTGCACACCTTGCCAAAGCCGGCGAGGCTGAAGTCTGGGCTTACGACGTCTGGCGGGAACATACCGACGCAATCCGAACAAACGGCCTGAAACTTTCGGGAGCGGCTGACTTCACAGCCCGGTTGAATGCTACTAGCGATGCGAAAGAATTGCCGCGCTGCGATTACGGTATTGTTGCGACCAAGGCCATCCACACAAGACCTGCCATTGCACAGACAGAACACATCTTCGACACGAAGAGTGCCGTTTGTTCAGTCCAAAACGGCGTCGGTAACGAGGAAATCATCGCCGAGCACGTGAAATACGTGATCCGTGGCACGACCTTTCCCGCTGGACATCCCATCGCACCGGGTCACATCGGGTATGACATCAAAGGAGACACTTGGATTGGTCCTTTCGAAGCGAGTAAGACTCCGATGGACAAGGTCGAAGAACTAGCGGGGGTAATGACGCGCGCGGGAATGAATACTATCGCCATGCCAGACGCTCGCGGGGCGCAGTGGACCAAGCTGATTTTTAACGCGGCAACCAATCCGGTTGGAGCGCTCACCCTGCTCCATCACGGAGCTGCCACACGATTTCAGCCTACAAACCAACTGTTCAACGATCTCATCCTCGAAGGTGAGGCAGTAGCGAACAAGCTGGGGATTGTACTCCACGGTGATCCTCGTCAACTGGTGCAAAAAGGCGCGACCGCTCCAGGCAAGCACAAAGCTAGCATGCTGCAGGACGTGCTTGCGAAACGTCAGACAGAAGTGGATTTCATGAACGGCGCAATCGTGCAGTGGGGCAAGAAGGTCGGAGTGCCCACACCACTAAATAAAGCCCTGTGGGAGCTGATTAAAGGGCTGGAGAATTGAGCATGGAACCGGTCCGCGAAACCGTGGCCATGGCCAAGGCCTGTGAACAGGCGGGATTCGATACGTTCTGGATTGCGGAAGCGTATCCCTGGTGGCGCAAGCATTCCTTTGAAGCGCGTTCTTCAACCGCAATCCTGGCTGTGATCGCGCGTGAGACCGCACGTATTCAACTGGGATGGGGAATCATCTCTCCTTACACCCGGCATCCGGTGCAGATCGCAATGGAAGCGCGTGTGATGCAGGACCTGGCTGGCGACCGGTTTCTTTTGGGGCTAGGCGCCTCCAAGATTTTCATGAAAGAAATTGGTGAGGGAGAAGGGGAGAAGGTTGGGCCGGCGACGGTAATGCGCGAGAGCATCGAGATCGTGCAAGGAGTGCTCGAGGGAGATGAATTCCGCTACCAGGGAAAAGTCTTTGCCGCCGACGTTCCTCCGTTGAAAAGGGATGCGCACGCGCCACGCGGAGTACCACCCATTTACGTTGCGGCTACCGGACCCGTTCTGCAGAAGATGTCAGGTGCGGTTGGAGACGGGCTTTTGACGGCCAGCATTACAACCCCTGAGTTTGTGCGCTACTCGCGTAAGAACATGGAAGAGGGCGCGCGCAAAGCAGGCAAGGACGCCTCGAAGCTGGTGCTGGGATCTGTAATTGTGGGGAGCATCGGACGCGACTCTATTAAAGGGAAGGAAGGTGCTCGTGAGCAGGCCGCGATGTACCTGGCTAACAAAGTGCAAAATATTAGAGGCTCCGCCGACGTGCTACTCGAGTGCGCAGGCCTAACCTTCGACGAGCTAAGGCCGGTAGCTGACGCCATGGAAAAAGGCGGGCGCAAAGCCGCAGCCAAGGCGGTTACTGACGAGATTTTACGTAAGGTCTTCCCCATCGCAGGGACGCCGGAGGAGTGCATCCAACGCATTGAAGAATACCGTGAGGCTGGATGCACTCACATCATGCTGGAAATCTGGGGCGATGACCGCACAGGGCAGGCCAGACTTTTCGGCGAGGCAGTGCTGCCGCACTTCAGGAAATAGCCACAGAGCACAGACAGGAGAGCGAATCAGGGAACTATCATTTGTCGAATCTGGGAACTAGCCAAGGTGTCCGGTTGATCCTCTCACGATTTTACTGAACGATGCTCCGCTGGGCGTGCACGAGTTCCGAGGAGTAAGGCTCGATCGCCTCAGGGATATGAAACTGGCTGGCTACGGCGCCGCTTTCGCGCATGAAAAGGTTTTCGCCGACTAGCGGTTTCCATGCTTCGAGCGTGTAATTCGCCGCTTTCCGGACCACTTCCGAAACTTCTCGCACTTTGCCCAGCTTCAAATCGACTGGGACGTTATAAAGGCACTGCAGTGCGAGCGCAATCTCACAGATATCGGCATTGCCCGCACGTTCACCCATACCATTGATTGTGCCTTGGATCCATGAAGCGCCGCCGCGCACGGCAGCAACTGCGCAGGCAGTAGCCATACCGAAATCGTTGTGACCGTGAAAGTGAACAGGCACCTCCTTGCCAACCCAGGCGCACACTTCGCGCACCAGAAACTCCACTGCTTCCGGTCCACAGGCGCCGATGGTGTCAACCACCACGATTTCTTTTGCGCCCGCGTCCATCGCGGCAAGATAGACACGTTTCAGGAAGTCGAGGTCGGTGCGGGTGCCGTCCACGGCAAAGAAGGCTACAGTGATGCTGTTCTGTTTTGCGAAAGAGACCGCATCTCCGACCCGGCGCAGGACTTCGTCCCGTGAAATGCCATAGGCGCTGAGTTTGATGTCACTGGTAGGCGCTTCAATAATGGAAGCGCGCAAGCCGAGTCTGACGAGTTCCTCAACGTCGGCGCGTACGGCGCGCGAGAAGCCCCACAGCTCGGCTTTCAAATTCGCTTTTAACATCAACTGGATGGCTTCGGCGTCTTCCGCTGAGACTCGGGGGAATCCGGCTTCAATTCGGCTCACGCCCAGCTCGTCCAACTGGCGAGCGATGTCCACCTTCTGCTGGGGGGAGAAAACAACACCCACCGTTTGCTCACCGTCGCGAAGCGTGGTGTCGTAGAAACGAACGGTTTTGGATCGAAATGCGGAACGAATTTCCGGCCGTGAGTTAAGGTCGCTGACCCAGATTTGGGAGTTCGTGATCATGGTTGAAACTTGTTGGAGGATCTGGGCATGCAAACTCGTTGCCGGCGGAATGCCAACCTAAACCAGTGCCCCGCGTGGCTACGACTGCAGCCGGTCCTTCGAACCTAGCGCACTTCCTGCTTTGCTAATACCGATGGCTTGCGGCCGTAGGCTTCTTCCCACGAAATAACGCGATTGCGCAAGATGCCGATGTTTTCGATTTCACATTCCATGACATCGCCGACCTTCAAGTACCAGGCTTTGGGATCGCCGGAAAAAGCGGCGACACCGGAAACCGTTCCCGTCGAAACCACATCGCCTGCGCTATAGCCCATGGGCGAATAGTGCGAGAGAATTTCGGGAATCTTGACTGACATCTTGCTGGAATGCGAATGCTGGCGCGGCTCTCCATTGACGCGTAGGTCCATAGCGAGATTGTGCGGATCAGAAATTTCATCGGCGGTGACGATCCATGGTCCCAAAGGGCAGAAGGTATCAATGCCTTTGCAGAAGCTGAAGACGCCGGATTTCATCTCGCGGCGCTGGATATCACGCGCAGTAATATCATTGAAAATGACGTAACCCCCAACGTAGTCGCGGGCTTCTTCTGGGGTGAAGTTTTTACCGGTCTTCTTCAGTACCACCGCGAGTTCGAGCTCGTAATCCAATTCCTGCGTGAGGTGTTCGGGATAAACTACGGCCTCGTCGTGACCGATGATGGCGTCGACGTTCTGGAAGAACACGATCCATGGCATCACGGGGTGGGAAAACCCGGCATGAGTGGCTTCCTCGTGGTGCTCGCGGAAGTTTCCCGCGGTGTGGAAAAACTTCTTTGGAATGATTGGCGCCTTGAGTCTTATTTCGTCTTCAGCATAAAAGATCATTTCACCCTGGGGCCCAGCCGCACCGTTTTGCAGATGCAAGGCAAATTCAAAAGCCTTGTGAGCGGCTTCCAGACTTGTGTCGCCGCCCTCGAAGAGCGCTCGCATGTTCGCTGGTACGAAAGCGTCGGCAAGACGGACATGAGCATTTTCGCCCTCGACGTCACGCAAATACAGAGCGCAGGCCGAATTCAAGTCGACAATGCGACGGTCAGTTGTTAGGGCTCCGATGCGTGCCTGCCGGACCGGATTTTCGAAAGTGACAAGTCGCATAGGAATACGGCAGAATGGCCCGCCGCGAATACTAAAGAGTGTATTGGCAGGCGTCAGAGTTGTCTAGAAAGCGTTCGTGGTTTCTCCCACTCCGAGTCCATCGGGCATTGGCGGAGTTCCATGCTCGAATTGCTTTGACTTGATCGGCAATCTTCTCGATCTCTCGGCGCCGGACCACCGGCATTGACATCCGTGGCTAGACTAGCGTTCCGGCTTCTTCCAGATGCCGCGATCGTGCATAAGCCGGATCTGGCGCTTGATTATTTTTTGGCGGTATTCAGCATGTTTCATGGGCTCTCGCTTCAGATATAGGTTCTTGGGATAGATCGGCTTTTCGTAAAGCAGCTGATAAAGTTCGGTACGCAGATCTTTCAGCCAGTTGTCCCACTGCGCCCGCGCCCGGTGGTCGCGAAGAGCCTCAATGTCGATCACTCCCGCCACATAGGTTGAGCCTCCGCCGTACTCCTGGCGTCCTACGATCTGGCCTTTGTAGTTGATGATGAAGGAGCGTCCGCCGAAGGTGTCGATTGGGGTGACTTCCTCGGGGAATAGGTAATAAGTCCCGAGATTAGGGGCGACAATATACATATTGTTGTCGAGTGCACGTGCCCGGCTCTGGATCTCGAAGATTTCATTTCCGGTTGCGGGGTGCGGGTACGAGGCGCGATACACAACCTCGGCTCCGTTCAGGGCCAGCGCCCGCGCATTCTCGGGATACGATCCTTCGTTTGCCATCATGATGCCCATGCGGCCGATTTCGGTGTCCACGACGGGCCAGAAAGCCTCCAGGTTGCGGCCGTATTTCTCGATCCACCAGTCGTAGACGTCGTGCGGGCACACTGAATGTTCCACCGGAAACAGCGGTGAAACCTTGTAGTGCTTGAGAATTACCTTTCCCTTCGGGTTGATAATAAAGCCGACGTTGAAGAAGCGGTCTTTCAGGTCGGGGTGTCGCGCCTTGGCCTGGGCGATGATGAAAGCGTTGTACTCGCGCGCGATTTTCCCCAGTTCTTCGGTTTCTTCCCCGGGTATGTCGATGGCGCACTCCCGCGCGAACTTCACATGATCGAGATCGAGTACCTCGTCGTTGAAGGCCTGCAGAGCCCCTTCGGGGATTGCGATGAGACGCACCGGAATACCCAGGGCGGAAAGCCAACTGGCTGCCTTGACCAGATGATGCAGATGATCGAGGTTGATCTTGATGTCCTTACGGCGCCGAATTCCACGAACAGAAGGAATGAGCCCAACGGCGGTGTACGGTTTGACCACGGCTGTGTCCTCGCTGCATGGCGCCGGATGGGCGAGCAGTGCCCGGCGGCAAAGATTTTTTGGCAAGGAGGACTCACCGTCCCCTTGCCTGGATGCTTTTAGAACGTAATCAGATTGAATACCTCAGCGCTAATCTCTCCTTTAACCCGCTCGGTGAACGGGATCATCCGCTGTACCCGCAGGCCTACGTCGTAGTAGGGGTCACCCAGGTAGGTATTGCGCGCCAGGTTGGCCATGCGGTCGTTGAACGTGAACCCATCCCCGTTCAGATCCCCCTGCGGTGGAGCCGCGTTGATGGTGAAATGCCGGGCGCTCTGCAGGCTTGTCAGGATTGATCCCTTGAAGTCCCGGAGTATCCAGGACCACTCCTTCGGTGTCTCCGCCAGGAGTGCGAGAGTGAAACGGTGTCGAACGTCGTTGTCCCCGACTGCACGGTCCAGGTTCGGCAGCAGGTAGTTTTCGGGAGTATTAGGCAAGTTGACTGTAGTGGCGATGTCGATGGATTTGGAGAAGGTGTAGTTTGCCAAAAAGTTGAAGTGGTGGGTAAAAGCTCTACGCACGCTTGCGGTGCCGGCATTGTACAGCGAGAACCCATCGGGTTTCACGTAGAGTACGAAACCGAAGCTCGGATCCGCCGGACCGCTGAAGACTATTTTGCCACTGGGCAATCTGGGGCAGTTGGCCACTAGGTGTCCGGGGCAGTCGCCGTTAATGCTGGAGTACACGGGCAGCCGCATGGCATGCATCCACTGGTAACCCAGGGACAAGTAGAAGTCCTTACCAATCTTGTGTTCCACCTCCAGACTGGCTTGCTCGGAGAGCGGTTGCGGGAAATCTTTCTTGGCATAACCCAGCGGGAACTGGCGCAGGCCGTTGTGGTCAGGATAGGCGCCGTTGGCCACGAAGTTCAGGAAGTCTGCTTTGAGAGTCCCCGGGAACGGTAAGCACAATCCGGGAACCAAGTTTGGATCGCAAGCTCCCATCGCGCCCGAAGGTCCGAACCCGATCAGGTTTTGGCTGGGATTTTGGAACTCTGGCAGGAACGGCTGATTCATGTAACTGAATTCCGAAGCGCCGACCCAACTGACCAGAATGTCGCTGTACACGAACGGGCCGACGAACAAGCCAGCGCCGCCGCGAACGACTCCCTGGCCGCCGTGAAACGCGTAGGCAAAACTGGCACGTGGCTGAATGTTGCCGTAATTGGTGGGGTGGAACCCACCTTGCTGCTTCAGATCAGCTCCGGATGGAAACTGGTCAACGTCATAGTGGAGACCGAAAGTAAAACTCAGGTTGGCTCGAGCCTTCCACTGGTCCTGTACGTAGGCCGACCAGAGGGTGTGCCTATAACTCACCGAAGTGGCGTCATTAAAGGCCTGCTCGTTCTGCCCAGCGTAGAGACCGTTCTGGAAATTGGGGTCGCGATTAGGAATATCCTTTCCAAAAAACGAACGCGGCTGCAGGAACAAGAAAGCCACGGGCGTGCCAGGACCCGTGCCCGGGAGGCCGCCCGGCAGGGTTGGGTCGAATGGCGGCAGACCGAAAAAACTGGGTGGAGCGAACACTCCAAAGCCGGGGCTGAACAGCGTGACTTGCGTATCGGTCCAGATGGGCTGGATCTCGCCGCCGAACTTGAAGGTGTGGTTGCCGCGGGTGTACGTGATGTTCTCGCCAGCTTGGAAATGCTGTTCGCGGTAGAAGCGAACACTTCCCACAAAGCCTCCGGAGGACATCAGGTTTGGAATACCCAGGGCCGGTTCAAAGCCCAGTCCCTTCGGCTCCAAGTTGAAGTTTCGCCTCCCATAGTGCAGCAAGGTTTCACTGGTCAGGTTGTGGTTGAACACGTGGATCAGGCTGCCCAGGATCGTTTGATCGCGTACTGGATTGTCGCGGTAGGACGACGGGAGTCCTTCGCCGGGGGCGGCGCCGCGCACATTCTGCTTGCGGGTATCGTTAAACAAATAGGAGATATTAAGGAATGTTTTGTCGCTCAGGACATTGTTGTTCTTGACGATGAACTTGTCATAGTCGTCAATTTGTAGGATCGAGCCCAAGTTCTCGGGCTGCAAGCCCAGCAGTTGCTTGACCTGGTTAATGCTGGGTGTGTTGGGCGCAAAGCAGTTGGGCGTGTCAATACAGTGCAGGATGAAGGAGGAATAGATGGGCGATTCCGCCCTGCGCTGTCCCTCGTAACCCAGGAAATAGAAGTTCTTCTCCTTGCGGACGGGACCACCTACTGTGCCTCCAAACTGGTTGAAACGCAGGGTATTGAAACCTGGAGCAGAAAGCAGGTTCTTGGCATCGAGGTTATTGTTGCGGAAGAATTCGTAGACCGAGCCGTGCACGTCATTGGTGCCCGACTTGGTGACGGTGTTTACCACCGACCCAAGGTTGCGCCCATTGTCCGCGGTGTACGGACTGGTCACCACGCGAAACTCCTGCACCCAGTCTTGCGAGGGGCTGACGCGCTGCACTCCAGAGATGCTCGTTGTGTAATCGGCGCCGTCGAGGGCGAAGAATGTAGTGTGGCTCTCGCGCACGCCACCGAAACTAAGTTTCAACACGGTCTCGGTAAAGGGTGACTGCGCGCCCACGGCTGTGCTCCTGCCCACGTTCACGGAAGGAGTGAGCAGGACGAAATCTATGAAGTCGCGCCCGGAAATGGGCAGGTCTTTGATCTTGGGAGTATCAATCACCTGGCTGACGTCCGATTTTTCGGTGTCAATACCCTGGATGACCTCTTGCACCTGTACCTCTTCCTTAACCGTGACACCGATCGTGACCACCAGGGACGCGGTCTGGCCGACCGAGAGGGTCACTGGCAGTTTACGCGCTCCGAAGCCCTTGGCCTCTGCCGTCAACTCGTAACTGCCAGGAGAAATACCGGGGATCACAGACAGGCCATGCGATTCGGTGACATCGGAGCGCCTGGCGCCGGTTTCTTTGTTTCTAAGAGTAAGGGTTG